>JAANMV010004001.1_pt1 | contig 12102 bp, 14 predicted proteins | sample 7279661 | NCBI WGS metagenome assembly JAANMV01 (sample SAMN14094540, study PRJNA606508) | bioreactor metagenome | isolation source: A lab-scale SPAN reactor treating ammonium-rich wastewater day 121 | place: Ireland: Galway | collected 2017-05-16 | reverse complement strand
CGTGGAGGAGGGCGTGGCCGCGGAGACCGAGATCGAGTCAGAGTCCGCGCCGACGGCTTCCCCGACGCCCGCGTCACCCTGGGATGCCCTGCTTTCGGCCGGCGTCAGTTTGCTGCAAGAGATCGCAGGGGCCCCCTCGCAAGCGCCCGCCACGACGCGATCGCGCTCCAGGCGTGCCAGGCGTTGCTGCACCGCACTACGGGAGACGCCCAGGCGTTTGGCCAGGTTGGTCAGCGACTCCCGCGCGTTCACGCGCAGAAGACTGATCAACTGCCGGTCTTTGGCATCGTTGGTGGGGCGGCTCATGGCGAATCGATACCGGGCCGGGTGAAACGCGGCAAGCCTGTTTCCGCCGGAACGCGAGGGTTTCCTGGCGGAACGGCGGTTCGCCCTGGCGCTTCGAAAGTTTCCTCCGGCACGGAGCGCGCGCAACCATGCGGCGCACACCGGAGGAAAAGCACCATGAACGCAGCCAAATGATTCTGATGGAAAATTTATAGAAATTTCATTTTTTTCATTGAATGTTTCTGAGACAACAACTCATTTACTTTTGGTTTCTAATTTCAGATATAAGTTTGTTGAAATAAGCAATAACTACAATGGTGTTTTAAAAGAAATAAAAAGATTTGATAAGTATAAACTTTTTGATGATTATAATGAGATTTTAATTAGAATTAAATCAATTGATGAAAGTAATCAAAAATTAAGAAATAGTAATATATTATTACCATACAACCCGACCGCACGGATATGTTCAACGGTCGATAGCGAGGAAATGCTTTCTGTGCCCACAAAGTAATTAAAATAGGATTAGTTAGCTAGTTCGCAAAAAAATAAACGGCATTGATGTATGATTCAGAAATGCCGTTTTTTTATTCAAAATGTGAGTTTGATAAAACTTTTTTGTTACTATGAAATATGATTTTTTTATTAAAAAAACAGTGGTTATTTGGAAATAAATACAAATTATTATAGTTAAATAAATTTATTATAATGCATGATTCTTCCACTACTTTTAAGGTTCTAAAGGCATATAATGGTGATTGTCTACTAGTCAATACATTTAATGATAAAAAGAAAAAAATTAATATTCTTATAGATGGAGGCACTGCATCAACTTTCGATTATAGTTTAAAAAAGGAGCTTTCTAATATAAAATCAATAGATTTAATAATTTTAACACACATAGATTCCGACCACATAGGAGGCTTAATAAGATTTTTTAAAAATTCAATAATTGAGAAAATTGAAGTAAAACAAATTTGGGTAAATTTTCCTGATATTGTTGAAATTTCTGGTAGTGAAAAAATAAGTTATGGTCAAGCTAAAACTTTAGAAGAACTTATTAAAGATAAAATGCCTGAAACTGAAATTCAAAACTATATTCATTCAGGTAATAATAAAACAAATATAGAGGGGTGTGAAATTACTGTAGTTTCTCCAACTAAAGAAATATTAGATAATCTTTATGAGAATTGGCCTAAAATAAAAAAAACAGAAAAAGCCAATGATGTTTCTGAAGTTAAAATTTCAAAAAATATTGTACACATTAATGATAAATCGTTAGAAGAATTAAATAAAATTCCATTTAATCCAGACAAGAGCGTTCAAAATGATTTAATAAATGCTTCTTCAATTTCTATAATTCTAAAATGTTCAAATTTGAAACTATTATTATTAGCTGATTCTAGACCAGAAATAATTGAAAAATATTTAATGGAAAATTATAGTGAAGAAGATAAGCTAAAGGTTGATTATGTAAAAATATCACATCATGGGAGTAAAAACAATACATCTCAAAATATGTTAAACTATATTAACAGTGATAAATATATAATCTCTACAAATGGCGGAACCGCAAAACACAAACACCCATCAAGGGAAACGATTGCAAGAATAGTTTATAATGAAAAACGGAATTTTGATAACAAAAGATTTATATATTTTAATTATCCTATTGAAGAAATAAAGAAAAAATCAGGAGTGTTTATAAATGAGAATGATGTTGCAGAAGGAAATTGGGAGTATCTTAATAAAAATGAATTTTAAATCAAATGGCATTAGAACTAATTAAAAAAAGTTGTGTAAAAATTTCTGTAATTATAGATGGAGAGACAGTAAATCAAGGTAGTGGTGTGATTGTACATTCCGATGGTAATTTTTTTGCATTAACTGCTTATCATTGTGTTGTAGATAATGAAATTGAAAACATAATCATCGAGAGGCAAGAAAATTATAAAAGTGAATTTGAAAAAATTGATATTTTATCAAAGGTAGAATTTGATAAAGATAATGATTGGATACTTTTTAAAATAAATTATAATGAAGATGATTTAAAAAATATTAAAGTTGCTAAAAATTTTATAATTGATGAAAAGGTAAATTTTTTTGGTTATCAAAATATAGTTGATAAAGAACATAGAAAATGGGATGGAAAAGTACTAGATTATGCGCCTCCAGGGTTTAAAATAACATTGGATGGTAAAAGTTTCCAACAAGGAGGAGAAGATGCTATAACAATTGCTGAGGGATTATCAGGAAGTGGTGTCTACGTAATTAAAGATAGGAAACCATATCTAATTGGTATTTTATGTTCTATAAAGGATGAAAAGGGTTTTAACGATGATATTGATTGCTGTCTTATAACCAATTTAATCAAATATATTTCTGAATGTCAGGATTTATCAGACATGGATTATTTAGATAAATGGTCTGAGAATTTAGAAAACAGAAGTGTTGAAGAAGAAATTGAGGAATGGAAAAATAGTAATGTTAAACAATTTGAAGATATAATCAGGAAAAATAAAGTTCTATATGGTGATAACCAAATAGCAGATAGAAAAACTAGTATTGATATAAAAAAATATCAATCCATTAAAAATAATATAGATGAATATGAAGATAAATATCCTGAATTGTTTAAAAAATTTAGAGAAATAATAAAGAGATATAAGGATACTGTAGAGTATGATTTTACTGGTGAAGTTGAAAATTCAAGTGGAGCGAAAGAATTAAGACGTTCTTTAAACGAAAGCTTAAAAAGAGAACTTGAAACGATATTTAATGCTGATATGAAATTAGATATTACAGAATATCAAATAATTGAATGGTTAATGGACTGCACTTTAAATTTTATACCTAAGAAAAATGATTAATATAGTTCTAAAAAGTAAGGAAGTCTCTTTTCCTATTAAGTATAATGGTTATTATAAGTTAATATTAATGTTGGCAATAATAAAGTACTGTGGAAGAGGAGGGAAAGCATCAATTACATTAATCCATTTAATTTTTTGGAGTATTAAGTCGGAAGATAATTATGTTGTAATTATGGATATAAAAAAACAAGTTAGATCATATTTAGTTCCTTGGTCATTTGAAACAGGTATTGAAAAAATATTATCTCTTGCATACATAAATGACTTTTGTGATAAAAAAATATCTAATGGAGAAATAGAATTAAGCTTAACAGAGCATGGGAGCAAAGTTTTGAATGAAATTGTTGGTGAGGAATTATTTGTAGAAGAAATTAATAAAATCAAAGCAATTGGACAAATACCTAAAAACAGAATTAAAATAGCCAATTCAAATTGGAAATTAATATAAATTAAGTTATGCTGACTATAAAAAGATTAAGAGTAGAAATTATTACTTCTGACCTAGATAGTGATGATATTAAATATGGATTTGATTTTCCGTTTTTTGAAGGTTTAAATATAATTGCTGGACAAAATTCAAGAGGTAAGACAACTATTAATTCATGTATTTACTATGCTCTAGGCATGGAAGAATTATTGGGTGCTCAAAATGATAAAGCCTTGGACAAATCATTAAAAGAAAACTTTACAACTATCATTGATGAAGAGCATATTAATCATAATATTTTAATTTCTAAAGTTCTTTTAGAAATCTCAAATTCTGTTGAAACAAAAACTATTGAAAGATATATTAAGTCAAGTTCTGAAGACATAAGACTGTGTAAGGTTTATAGTTCTAATATTGTTGAAATAAACGAAGCTGAAATTACTAAACTATTTGTTAGAGGTAATAATAATAATGAAAATGAAAATGGATTTTTTAATTGGCTCTCTGAATTTATTGGAATTGAATTACCTACTGTTATAAATACTTCAAAGAAAGATGGATATAGTCCATTATATATGCAAACAATATTCTCTTCAATATTTATTGAACAGACAAAAGGATGGTCAGATTTTTTTGCTACAATGCCATATTTTGGAATACCTAAAGCTAAAGAGAAAATTGTTGAATTTACATTAAATCTTAATGAACTTGAAACGTCAATTAAAAAGGATGATATTTTTAAAGAAAAAAATCAATTATCTGATGAATGGAGCAAAAAAATTAAATCTTTAGAGCTAATAACTTCAGAATATAATGGTGAAATTCAAGAGTTACCAAAAGAATTAACTGTTGAAAAAAGTGAAATTGATAAAATAAAAGTAATTTTCAAAACAGATATAGATGAAGTTAAAACTTTAAAAAGTTTAATAGAATCTAAAAATGATTACTATGAATTTTTAAAAAATAAACCTATTTCAAAAATACAAGATAATAGAATTGATGTTCTTCGCAAGTTTGAACATGAAAAAGAAGAATATATATTGCTAAGAAAAAAAATTGATGACTTCTCAAATAATTTAAATCTACAGAAATTACAATTTGAGAATTTAAGTAATCAAAATGAAAAAATTTCTAAAGAAATTAAAAATCATAATTCATTAATTAAAGTTTTTGATGAAAAATTTTTAAATAGAAATGATGGGAATGTTTGCCCAACATGTACTCAAGAAGTTAGTTATGATTTAATATCTTCGGCGGAAATTGATATTCCTAAGTTAAGTCTTGAAGAAAACAAAATATTTTTGGTAGGGCAAGAAAAATTAATTCAAACATCTCTGAAGTCATTAATAAAAGTTGTTGAAGAGAAAGATATTATTTTAAAGTATTATAAAAAAAACTTACGAAACAAAGAAGAATTAATCAAATCATTATCAAATGATTTGATTGCTGATGATAGAGATTTTTCAGAATCAGATGTTTTAAAAAAAGTTCAATTAGAGAAAGAAATTAATGAGCTAAATTTCATTGAGAAAAAAATTAATAATTTAATTAATGAGTTAAAAGGATTAGCAGATAAATTTCATAATAACTTAATTAAATTAGAAGGATTAAAGAGTAAACGAGATGAAGATGAGTTCAAATTAAAAACATTTGCAGAATTATATAAAAATTATTTATTTTATTTTGAATACGATAGTAATGAAAAATGGGAAGTGATTATATCAGATAAAGAACCTTTTAAATATTTTCCAGTTTATCAGCAATATAAAGAAGCGCCTCAACAATCCATTCGTATTAACTCTTCAGCCTCTGATTTTGTTAGAAATATTTGGGCTTTTACTTTAGCGCTATTAAATCAAGGTTTAAATCATCCAGGAATTGTGATGTTTGATGAACCAGGACAACATAAAACCAAAATGAGTAGTTTAGATAAATTCTTTGAGGTTTGTTCTATGTTTCATGATAGACAGATAATAATTTTCACATCAGTTGATAAAATTTTAGATAATGAAGACAACGAAAAGCTTGATATATATAAAATTTTAGATAGAATTCCGCGAGAAAACTATAATTTAATTGAATTAGATTCTGAAAATAAAGCAATTAAAAAGTTAACTTGATAAATGTTTTGAGAGCGTTTATATTAAAATAATTAATTCAAATAAAGTTAGAATTCGGGAGTATTAAATTTTAAAAAACATTAACTTTTTGATTTACAGTAATATGAATTGGCGGGTTCGAGTCCCGTCCAGACCGCCAGTACAGAGGAAGCCTTTCGTAAAGAAAGGCTTTTTTGCCCTCTTACAATATTTAAAATAGTTGTGTTGTTTAGGTACGAAAGTACCAAAAAGGTTTAGTAGTTAGACCAATGAAAAGCTTTGCATTTAATGCAGGGCTTTTTTGATTTATATACTTCACGATTTTAGAACAATCTGTTTAAGCTCTCAAAACTGAGGGCTTTTTTTATGCTTAAAATTTAGGAAAACAATAAGATTAATCTTATATTCGTTAGTAATTTAAAAATATGATACGTTAAGGAGTTCTCGCGGGAGTGTCGGAAATCAATCTTGAGTATGTTGTAAATTTTCGTAATAACGATATCTGTATATCTCGAAATTCGCACAAGACGGTTAAATGAATTCAACATGAAAAATTAAATGCGGAAAATGAAAAATCTCAAAAGTAAAAAGGTCAATGATTTATATAATTTCTGTTTTTATTTTTTAGTATTAACTACTCTTTATTCGTGTTCAATACATAATAACACGGGAGATGTATCTTATGTAAATTTTGAAAATAACGTAGAAATTAATTTAAGAGAAAATACTTTCTTAATAATAGATAGAAGCAATCCTAATAACATCCCTTATAAATGTTGTGATACTATAAGTTATGGTTTTTGGAAAAAGGTTGAGAAAGGTAATTTCTTAGAGTTTAACTCGCCAGAGTCTTACAACACAAATCATATTAATATGATTATTAATGAAAGTAAAAAGAATGATTTAGATAGTGTGTATTTGAATATTGACAACCCTATATCAGAAAGTCAAAAAAAATATAGTCAACAAGATAGTGATTTGTTTTATATGATAGAATTAAGCACTAATGATAGTAATTTTGATGTTAGGTTAGCACAAAAAAAATGGGAATCAAACAAAATAAAATTTTTTAAACCCAAAGATGTTATAATAAAATCAATTTCGGTTTTAATAATACCCAAGACAGATATTTATTTGAGAAAAATTTCCGCAGAAATTACATATACAATTCCTTATAATTTGAGGGATAATAGTTCAAATAATTTTGATATAACTCTTCCAACATTAACATATCAATATTTAACTCTTGAAAGATTGAAAAAATATTATGTTAAAATATATAAAAATGGAATTATTTGGAATGGGGACTTTTATCTAAGAAAAGAAGATAAAAAAAACAGCCTCTAAGATATGTTCAAAAGTCGATAGCAAAGATTTGCAATCTATGCCAACAAAGTGAGGAAAAATAAGCTGTAACTAATTAAAAATCAGGAGGTATAATTGTGAATAAAAATATAATGTGATAATTATGAAAAAAATTCTAATTCCTATTATTTTTATTTTATTATCGTGTAAGGTACAAAATAATAAAATTGATTGTAATGAAAATGAAGAGTTTAAAAAAATGTTTTTTAAACATATAGAAAATATCGATAGTGGCATTACAGGACTACAAAATTTAAAGTTTAGAGAATCAGTGATTTTTATTTCAAATTATGCACCAGTCTCAACTGATAGAATAATGAATTATTCAAGAACATATCCTTATGTTGTTTATAAAAGAGATAGAGAAAAATGGATAAAATGGTACGAAGAAAACAAATGCAATAATATTCAATTTAAGAGTAGTTATGCTGTGCCAGATGTCTATGATATCTCAGAATAAAATTATCTCGGCCTTTTGGTTGCGTCACCTCATTGATAGCACAGATTTACAATCTATACCAACAAAGGGAGGAAAAATGAACTACAAACATTCACAAATGCTCAAATTAAATTTTTTTAATTTTTGAAAAATCGTAGCTTTGAAAACTTACAATTAAGCTTTAAATTATCTACCATGAAAATACTTTTTCACGAAAATCAATTGTCATACAGAGGAACTTCTAATGCCGTTTACAATTATGCGTTATTTAATGAAGAGTATTTGAACAATGAATCGATAATTATTCACAACAAAAACAATAAAAATAATTTTCTACCCGCTATAGAAAAGTTCAAAAAACGGTTTGAAGTGTTTTCTTATTCTAATGTAAATGAAATTGAATCTATAGTTTCTAAAACCAATACCGATATCTTTTATGCCATAAAAGCAGGGAAAAATGACGGAATTATTGCTAACAATTGTAAATCGGTAATCCATTCAGTTTTTAAATATCATGAACCTCATGGCGATGTGTATGCCTATGTTTCGGAATGGCTTTCAAAAGAAATGACAAACGGAACAGCGCCTTTTGTTCCTCACATGATTTCAGTTGAAAAAACGAATGAAGATTTAAGAGAAGCTTTATCCATTCCTAAAGATGCAATTGTGTTTGGACGACACGGAGGCGATACGACATTTGATCTGCCTTTTGTGAAAAAATTAATTGCTGAAATTTCAAAAAAGAGAAAAGACATTTATTTCCTTTTTTTGGGCACAAATAGTTTCGTGTTTAAAAGCATTTTCACGCCTTATAAAAACATTGTTTTTTTACCAAAATCGCAAGATGAACAATTCAAAGCTAAATTTATCAACACTTGTGATGCCTATTTGCATGCCAGAAAACAAGGTGAAAGTTTTGGAATAGCAGTTGGCGAGTTTTCAGTTTGTAATAAACCTGTTATTACTTGGGGCGGTTCTGATGAAAAATCGCACATTGATATTTTAGGCGAAAAAGCAATCATATACAATGATGCTAACGATTTACGCCAAATTATTGAGAACTTCAAAGTAGATAAAAACAAAGATTGGGATGCTTATTCAAAAGAATATGCGCCGTCGGTTATCATGGATAAGTTTAAGCATGTTTTTATTGATTAAAACCAAATTCCTCTATTTTGCCAAACCACGACAAAGAATAAACCTAAGAAAAGTAAGCTTACTAAAAACTTAATAAACGTCCCGGCTAAGAAACCCAAGAACGAACCAGTTGCTGCTTTAAAAGCGCGTTTTCCTTCGTTGGAATTGTAAATGAGTTCGCCTATCAAGGCTCCTAAAAAAGGTCCAATCAAAAATCCAAAAGGAGGAAAGAACAGACCAACAACTAAACCAATATTGGTTCCCCAAATTCCGTATTTACTTCCGCCAAAGTATTTTGTTCCTTGCGCTGGAATTACATAATCTAAAATCCCAATCACAACGGCAATTACTAAAGTTATTCCTAGCAACCAATAATTCGTTTCCATTCCAGGACAAAAATATAGCATTAAAATCCCAACCCAACTAATAGGCGGTCCAGGTAAAGCCGGTAATAAGCTACCAAGAATTCCCACTACCATTAAAAGCAAACCTAGAATCAGTAAAAAGTATTCCATAAGATTTTAGTTATTGTCTAACAAATTTATAACTTTGTTTTATACTTTTTTAATTATTTGATTTTATGAGATTTGTTTTTTTACTTTTAATTTCTTTCCTATTTGTTAATATAGCGGTTGCTCAAGACAAAAACATGTCAACCCAAGATCGTTTAAAAGAATTGGCAAGAATTAAAAAAGAGTCTGACGAACAAAAAAAGAAAGAATGGGATGCTTATTTGGTTCGTGTTGAGGAAAGTAAAATTCTAAAGCAAAAAGTGAGAGAGAATGATTCTGTTGAAAATTCTAAATTAAAAGTTAACGAATCAGAAAGTAATTTAGATTTAAGTCTTATAAAGTGTTTGGGTACAGCAACCCCAAATTATACAGTTAAGAGTCTAACAACTGGTCTTGATGTTGAAATTCCAGCAAATAGTTACATTAGAAGGCATATTGTTGAAAAATTAATTTATCCTGAATTTGCAAAGACTCATGATATTTATGGTAAAGTCGTAGTACATTTTATAATTAATCAAGAAGGAAATGTTATTATTAAAGAAGCTGTTGGACCTCAGAATGGTTTAATATTAGAGGAAGAGGCAATTCGTATCATACAATTGTTGCCAAAGGCAAAGCCTGCTTATTGTGATGGAAAACCTATTAGTGTTAAGTTTTCAATTCCAGTGAACTTCAAGATACAAGAGTAATATGAGAAAAATAATTCAGCTGCTTTTTTTAGTTTTTTCAATAATTTCATTTTCTCAAGAAAAAGAGAAGGCAGTTATTATTAATGATGTTCAGATTATTGACTCAAATTCTGAAATTATACCTTTGACAATAGTTGAACAAGCACCTGCATTTCCAAATTGTAAAGGAATTGCTGTTGAAAATTTTCAAGAGTGTTTTCAAACTGAATTAATGAATCATATTAAAAAGAATTTTGTATTTCCAGAGGATGTAATTGAGCAAAGAATTACTGTGAAATTACTTGCAAAGTTTATAATTGATGAGAATGGGATAGCAGTTGTTCAAGAAATTATTGGACCACCGCAAGCGGAGTCAATAAAAGAAGAATTAAGAAAAACAATATTAAAATTACCAAAATTTGAACCAGCAAAACATAGAGGGAAAGTGGTTAAGGTAAAACATGCATTTCCTTTGATGTATTCATTACAATAATTTTATGATTAAAAAAGCAGCTATTTTTATATTGTTTGTTTCATTAGTTTCTTGTCAGTTCTTCGAAAAACAAGTCCCTGATGAGAAAGAATTATTAGAGCAAGAATTAAAAAAAATCAATTGGGATGAAGTGGATGAGTTTCCGTCGGTTTTGCAATGCGATACGATCAAAGATACGGAAATTAAAACACAATGTTTCTTTGATTACATGGCACAAACCATTCAGGAACGAATAGGAATTGACACTTTGCGTTTTGAATATCCAGAAATCGACACCATCAACGTAAAAGTGACCGTAAATCCTGATTCGAGTTTACAATTCGAAACGCAATATCCAAACGACAGCATCGCTTTAGGAGATAAAACAAAAATTGATAGTATTCTAACCTCAAGATTATCTGATTTCCCAAAAGTAGAACCAGCCATTAAAAGAGGCGTAAAAGTAAAAACACAATTTGTGCTTCCAGTGATTATAAAAATGGAGAAGTAGTTTTATTTTCTGAAATTTCTTCCTTTCCAAGAATAGTTACCAAATAACGAATACACCGCCACCGAAACACTAAAAAACGGATACAGCAAACTACCCGCTAACACATATTGTAGTTTCGATTCGAAGAAATTAGCGGTTTTGAAAAGTAAAATAAAATCAATTAGGAATTTCAAAGCGACAAAAAGCATGAAAATGTTTTGGTCTAATACACTTGTCAACCAAAGTAAAAAACTCACTATCCAAACCAAGTTTCCACCAAAAACTACAATCGCTAAAAACTTACCGTAAATAGAAGAATAACCCGTACTTTTCGATGCCCAGCGAACCCGTTGTTGAAACAAATCAGTCCAAGTTGAAACTGGCTTTGTAGCGACAATACTTTCTTTAGCCAACAAAAACCCAACTTTTTTCGGAGCAACAGAAACTGCTTTTTGTAATAAAAAAACATCATCACCACTTGCAATAGTTTCATTTCCTTGGAATCCGTTTAATCTCTTGAAAAATTGTTTAGAATAGGCAAAATTAGCACCATTACACATAAAAGGTTGATTGATTCCAAAACTTCCAATGGTAGCGCCTTGTAAACTCAAGAAATCTAAATTCTGGAAAGCGGATAAAAAGCCACTTTTTGGAACATAACAAACACCAGAAGCCACCATTGCTACTTCATTTTCCTGAATATATTGATCGAAAGTTGTTAACCAATCTTTCTGAACCAAACAATCAGCATCGGTAGTAATAATCCAATCGTTTTTGGCAACTTGAATTGCGGTTTCAATCGCATCTTTCTTTGGTGAATTTGATTTTCTGTCGTTTTTAATTACTTTTAAACTGAACACTAAATCCTGAACACTGAACACTTCCTCAGAATCATCATCTACTAAAATAATTTCAACCAATTCTTTTGGATAATTCAACAATGAAATGGAATGTAATAAATTCGGAAGATTTTCTTTTTCGTTTCGAAACGGAACTACAATGGTAAAAGGTGTTTTTGGAGTGAATTCCTTTCTCGAAAAGCGTTTCATGCAATTAAATCCATAAATCAGTTGCCCAATAAATAGGATATAAATGAGAAAAACAATTCCGAGAATTAATTCCAACATAAAGAATCTATTTTGAAGTATTCAACTTAAATCGCATCACATAATAACTTCCAATTACTACAGGTAAAACTACATTTAAAAACCACATTAACGTACTAATGAAAATTACAATCCATTCGTTAATACCATATTTTCCGAAAAAAAACATCGCCACACTTCCTTTTACAGCAAAATCTAAAAATTGAAAACTTGGTAGCGAAGAAGCTAAAAA
>JAANMV010003998.1_pt1 | contig 12106 bp, 12 predicted proteins | sample 7279661 | NCBI WGS metagenome assembly JAANMV01 (sample SAMN14094540, study PRJNA606508) | bioreactor metagenome | isolation source: A lab-scale SPAN reactor treating ammonium-rich wastewater day 121 | place: Ireland: Galway | collected 2017-05-16 | reverse complement strand
CAGCGTGAACCGCGGCGCCTTCCGGTCGGCGCAGGCCACCTTCCGCAGCGCCCTCGGCCGGTAAGGCCGCAACAGAAACGCCGGGAACGCCTGTGAGCGGCCCCGGCGTTCTCCTTTCGGGTCCGGACCATGAAGGGCTGCCGGGCGCCCGTTCACCCAGCCTGGGCCGCGGCCCGGCACAGTACCGGCATGACCGCACCTGACCTGATGGACCTGACGGCCGTGCACGAGCGCCTGGGCCTGGAGAACGCGACGGATTACGAAGCGCAGGTGATGCGTGACGTGCTGCTGCGCCTGTATCCGGGCCGGGCGCTGGACAGCGTGAACGAGAGCGAGTGGCTGACCGCGTACGGGGAGATGAACCTGCAGAAGGAGACGGGCTGGCTGGGCGAGACGACGGCCACGTCGCCGGTGGCAAGGGAAAAGGATCAGAACACGCCGGTGGTGGACCCCACCGACCGGTGATCTGGTAGCCCATCAGCTGAAGTGGATCGTGAAAAGAGGCGGCCCAAAACGGGTCGCCTCCTCTGGTTGCTTCGGTCTTTGGATCTCAGTCAGCGGCGTTGGCGGGGAACACCTCGATCACGCCGGCGGCGCCCATGCCCCCGCCGATGCACATGGTGATCAGGGCCCTGCCGCCGCCGCGGCGCTGGAGTTCGTGGATGGCGCTGGTGGTGAGTTTCGCGCCGCTGCACCCAAGGGGGTGGCCGAGGGCGATGGCGCCGCCGTTGACGTTGAGGATGTCCTGGTTCAGGCCGAGTTCGCGCATCACGGCGAGGCCCTGCGCGGCGAAGGCTTCGTTCAGTTCGATCAGGTCGATGTCGTCCAGGGTGAGGCCGGTCTGCTTAAGGACCTTGGGCACGGCGGCGACCGGGCCGATGCCCATGACTTCGGGGGCGACGCCGGCGACCGCGAAGCCGAGGAACTTGGCGAGGGGTTTCACGCCGAGTTCCTCGGCCTTGTCGGCGCTCATGAGGAGCACGGCGGCGGCGCCGTCGCTGAAGGGGCTGCTGTTGGCGGCGGTGACGCTGCCGCCCTGGCGGAAGGCGGGGCGGACCTTGGCCATGTCGGCGAGGTTGGCGTCGCGGCGGATGAGTTCGTCCTTGTCGAACTGGATGGTCTCGGATTTGAGTTTGGTGCCCTTGAGTTTGTCCACGCGCACGGGCACGGGGACGATTTCGGTGTCGAACTTGCCGGCGTCCTGGGCGGCGGCGGCGCGCTGGTGGCTGCGCAGGGCGAAAGCGTCCTGGTCCTCGCGGCTGACGCCGTACTTGTCGGCGACGTTCTCGGCGGTGAGGCCCATGCCGATGTACGCGCCGGGGCGGCTGTCCACGAGGTCCGGGTTGGGGCTGGGGTTGTGGCCGCTCATGGGCACGAAGCTCATGCTTTCCACGCCGCCGGCGAGCATGACGTCGGCCTGTCCGGTCTGGATGGCGGCGGCGGCCATGGCGATGGTCTGGAGGCCGCTGGAGCAGAAGCGGTTGATGGTCACGCCGCCGACGGTGTCGGGCATGCCGGCGCGCAGGGCGGCGAGGCGGGCGATGTTCAGGCCCTGTTCGGCTTCGGGAATGGCGCAGCCGAGGTAGACGTCCTCGACGAGGTCGGCGTTCACGCCGGCGCGTTTGACAGCTTCGCCGAGGACGAGGGCGGCGAGGTCGTCGGGGCGGGTGTTGGCGAGGGTGCCTTTCACGCCGCGGCCGACGGGCGTGCGAACTGCGGAAACAATGACGGCGTCACGCATGGGTGGTTCTCCTTGGGGTCAGGGGGTGCGGGTCCGGTCGCGCAGCTGAATCATGTGCGAGCGGTACAGGTCGGGCAGGCGGGTGAACAGGTCGGGGGTGAGGGCGCGGGCGCACAGGCCGATGTTCACGATGATGTGGCGGTAGCGGGGGCCGGTGCCGGTGTCCAGGCGTTCGTTCCATTCGAAGCGGGCGGTCTGCCCGGGCCGGAGGGGAAAGGGGCGCCCGGCGGTGGGAATGCCGGTGGTAGGGGCGGGCCGCAGGGCCAGCGCACGGCTGTGCGGGTCGGGGGTGACGTGTACGCCGGGGACGTGCAGGGGGGCGGTGGCGGTGGCCGCGTCGTACACCTGCACGGTGTCGTGCGGGTGGGTGAAGGCGTCCTGGTCGGTCCACTGCACGGACTGCGCGACCGCCATGAGGCCGGAGGGGAGGAGGGTGGGGAGCGGGTAGTGGCGGGGCAGGGCGCGGCGAGCGGCGAGGAGCGCGGCGCTGCACCCGTCCGGGCCCCACTCGTACGCGAGGCGTTGCAGGGCGATCACGGGGCGGGTCATGCCGGGCCTTCCCCGGGGTGCAGGACCCGCCTGAGGAACGCTTCGAGTTGCGCTTCGTAGCGGGCGGGGTCGAGGTTCCAGCAGCGGATGTGCTTGGCGCCTTCCACGCGGTGGTACTCGACGAGGTCGGGGCGGGCGGCGGCCAGGGCCTCGGCCTGCGCGAGGGGGATGGTGCGGTCGCGGGTGCCGTGCCACAGCAGGATGGGCAGGTCGAAGTGGCGGGCGGCGCTGAGCTGGTCCACCGCGTCGAAGTTCTGGCCGCTGCGGCGGGTGACGAGGTACTGCACGAACGTGCCGACGTGCCGGGCCATGAAGGCCGGCAGGCCGAAGCGGCGGCCCTGCCATTCGATGGTGTCCCGCCAGTCCAGCGCGGGGCTGTCGAGGATGACGCCCAGCACCGGGAGCGGGAAGGGCCGGAAGCGGGCCCGCAGGACGCTCAGGACGATGTTGCCGCCCATGGAAAAGCCGTACAGGACGGCGCGGCGGTACCCGTTGGCCTGTCCCCAGCGCAGGGCGGCGAGGACGTCCTCGGCTTCCTCGTCGCCCAGGGTGAGGTAGCCGTTGGCGCTGCGGGGCGCGCCGTGCGCGTTACGGAACGTGACGTACAGGCTGCCGGCGCCGCTGCGTTGCAGGGCGCGCAGGCTGCGCAGCCCCTGGGCGCGTTGTCCGCCGTGGCCGTGCACGACGATCACCAGGGCGTCCTTGTCCGGGCCCGTCGGGGGGATGTGCCAGGCGGGCATCTCCCCGGCGGGGGACGTGACGCTGGTGTGCTCAAAGGGAATCCCGAGCTGTTCGGGTGTGCCGTTGTACACGAAGCTGCTCACCCAGGCGACCGATCCGTTGGGAATCAGGCCGCGTTCCTCCAGGATCTCGCGGCGGATCAGCGTGCCGGCCACCTTGCCTTCCCCCAGCACCGCGTGGCCGCGGTTGGGGCGGATGGGCACGAGGCCGATCACGCCGCGGCTGAGGGTTTCGGGGCTGGCAGGCAGGTACACGTTCCGGCCGCGGCGGCCCACCACCGCGAAGGTTCCTTTCACCCACCTGGTCTTGCTGCGCAGGGTGATGTCCGCGCCGATGAGCGCCGCGGCGCCGAGCAGCAGGCCGTAGCCCACCAGGCCCCACAGGGCGAGGCGGCGTTTGGGCGTGCGTTTCAGGCGGTCCAGGGGCGTGGTCATGGGCATGGGTCATTCTCCCTGCGGCGGGGGTCAGTTGCGGAGGGGTTTGCCGGTCTTAAGCATGTGGTCGATACGCTGCTGCGTGCCCTTCTTGCCCAGCAGGGTCAGGAAGGCCTCGCGTTCCAGGTCCAACAGGTGCTGTTCGCTGACCTTGGCGGTGCGGTTGTTGCCGGTGCCGCCGGAGAGGACCTTGCCCAGCTGTTCGCTGACGACGAGGTCGTAGTCGGTGATGTATCCGCCGCGGTGCATGCCGTACAGGGCGCTTTTCAGGGCGGCGAGGGCGGCGTCGCCCATCACAGGAATGTCCTGGCGGGGGGTGGGCTGCACGTAGTCCGGGGCGAGGGCCAGGACCATGCGCTTGGCTTCCTGGATGATGTGGTTTTTGTTCATGGCGACCGTGTCATGGTCGCGCAGGAACCCGAGGTTGCGGGCCTCGAGGGCGCTGGTGCTGACCTTGGCCATGCCGATCAGTTCGAAGGCGCGCTGCACGGCGGGCAGCAGGGAACTGCCGACGCGCTGGCCGGGGTGAAGCTGGTCGGTGAAGCGCAGCAGCATTTCCTTGGTGCCGCCGCCGCCGGGGATCAGGCCCACGCCGACTTCCACGAGGCCCATGTACAGTTCCGCTGAGGCGACGACGTGGTCGGCGTGCAGGGTGAATTCCGCGCCGCCGCCCAGGGTCATGCCGAAGGGCGCGATGACGGTGGGGTGGGGGCTGAAGCGCAGGCTGGTGGTGGTCTGCTGGAACTGCTTGACCATGTCGTCCAGTTCGTCCCACTCGTCCGCCTGGGCCTGCGAGAGGATCAGGGGCAGGTTCGCGCCGGCGCTGAAGTGCTCGCCCTGGTTGCCGATCACGAGGCCGGCGTAGCCCATCTGCCCCACGGCCTTGTGGCCTTCCTGGACCATGCGCAGCTGGTCCTCGCCGAGGGCGTTCATCTTGGCGTGCCATTCGACGAGCAGCACGCCGTCGCCGAGGTCCACGAGGCTCGCGCCGGGCTTTTTCTTGACGACCTTGGTGGCGTCCTTCTTCAGGTCGGTGAGGATGAAGTACGGCGCCTCGTAGGGGGTGGCCTCGCCTTCGGGCGTGACGGTCTGGTCGCCGTCGTAGAAGCGGTCCCGGCCGGACTCCTTCATCTTCGCCAGCAGGGGCGGCAGGGTGCGGCCCTCGGCTTCGAGGTTCTGGATGACCTGCTGCACGCCCAGGGTGTCCATCGTCTCGAAGGGGCCCTGTTCCCAGCCGAAGCCCCATTTCAGGGCATTGTCGATGTCCTGGAGGCGGTTGCTGACGTTGCCGGCCATCTTGGCGGCGTACCAGAAGCCGTCGTTCATGGCTCCGCGCAGGAAGTCGGCTTCCCTGCCTTCGGCGGCGTACATGGCCCTCACGCGTTCGGCGAGGGGCTTGCCCTTGTTCGCTTCCACCAGGCCGACCTTGACCTTGCCCTGGTCCTCGTACTCGCCGGTCTGGAGGTTGAGGTTCAGGATCTTGGTCTTGCCGCCTTCCTTGGTTTTCTTGTAGAAGCCGCTGCCGGTCTTGTCGCCGTAGATGCCCTTCTGCACGATGCCCAGGAAGTTGCCCGTGAGGGTGAAGTCCTCGTCGTCCGGGGTGGCCTTCCCGAGGTCCTGGGCGACCTTGGCGATGATGTCCAGACCGGAGAGGTCGGCGGTGCGGAAGGTCGCGCTCTTGGCGCGGCCCAGGGCGGGGCCGGTGAGCTGGTCCACCTCGGCGGGGGTCAGGCCGGTCTTCTCCATGTGCTGCATGGCGCGCACGATCCCGTACACGCCGATGCGGTTGGCGACGAAGCCGGGCACGTCGTTGGCGATGACGATGCCCTTGCCGAGCGTCTTCTCGCCGAACTCGCTGAAAGCCCTGAGGACCGCGGGGTCGGTCTTGGCGGTGGGGATGACTTCGAGCAGGTGCAGGTAGCGGGGCGGGTTGAAGAAGTGCGCGCCCACGAAGCGGCGCTGGAAGTCCTCGCTGCGGCCCTCGATCTGGAGGTGCATGGGGATACCGCTGGAATTGCTGCTGATGATCGCAGTGGGCTTAGCAACCTTCTCGATCTTTTCCCACAGGTCGCGTTTGGCGTCCAGCTTCTCGACGATGGCTTCGAGGATCCAGTCGGCGTCCTTGAGTTTTTTCAGGTCGTCTTCGAGGTTGCCGACCTCGATGAGCCCGGCGCGGGCGGGGTCCATGAAGGCGGCCGGGCGGGCCTTGAGGGCGCGTTCGATGCCGGCCTTGGCGAGGAAGTTGCGGTCGGGTTTCTCGGCGCTGGGTTTGTCCGGCAGGACGATGTCCAGCAGCAGGACGGGGATGCCGGCGTTGGCGAGCTGCGCGGCGATGGCGGCGCCCATGACGCCGGCGCCGATAACGGCGGCTTTCTTGATTCGGTACGGTTGACTCTGCATGCGACCTCCGGGCAGCGCTATAATTTTGAACTCGGTCTAAATCTTAAGCGGCAGACCCGACCCTTGTCCAGGCACCGCCTCACACATCCGCCGGCCCGCCCGGCACAGCGATAGGAGCGGACGCGCCCTTCCGCCTCCGCTCCCCTGGGGCCGTGCCCGGCCCTCAGAACGACAGGGAACCCTGGCGCACCAGCACGAGGTCCGCGCCCAGGCCCACGTTCGTGCTCGTGATCGCCTCGCAGCGCCCCTCGAACAGCGTCCGGTTCGTGAACTTCCCGGTGCACGTCAGCGAGAAGTTCGCGCCCTCGGCGTTCAGCACGCCCGTGTTCACGTTGCCCTGCACCGGCAGCGGCTGCGCCGCCCAGCGCTCCACCTCCACCGTGCCGGTCAGGTCACCGGCCGAGGGGTCACGCAGTTCGGTCAGGCGGGCCGTGACCTTGTACGTCCCGGCGACCGGGTTGGACAGCGTGCCGGTCCACAGGCCGGTGGCGTCCGGCACGGCGGCCGGCGCGGCGGTCTTTCCCAGGGTGGTGGCGGGGGCGCAGGCGGCCAGCGTGACCGCTCCACAGGCGAGAAGCGCGAACGTGATTCGGGGCATACGGCAGTGTAGGCAGCCCCGGTGTGAGATTGCTGGGCCTGCCCAGCCGACAAAAAGCGGACGCCCCGCGTTCACAGGCGGGGCGTCGGGGTGGCGTGGAGGGTGGGGGTCATTCGCTGCGTTCCGCGTTCGCGGGGTACAGGACGGGCAGGGCCAGCAGGGGCAGGATCACGGCGCCGAGGGCAAGGAGAAGGGTCATGCCGACAGTCTGCCCAGGGGGGCCGGCGCGTGGATGATGCGCCCTTCAGAACGCATAGAGCGCAACTTCACCGGGTATAAAGTTGGTCTTAGGTCAGGATTGATTCAAGGATCAGGTTCAGTGGAGGCGGGCTGGGCGCCTTCTCCCCCACCGGCCGCGGCGCGCAGCACCAGCGCGGCCCATTCCGCCCCGGTGAAGTCCTCCGTGCGGCCACGCGGGGACTCCAGCAGCAGCTCCCGCATCCGGCGGGCCTCGGCCGGCATGGCCCGGCCCATGTGCTGCGCCAGTTCCGTCAGGTCCATCTGGGGTTCGATCTTCATGCCCTCAGCGTGCCCGCCCCGGCCGGCCGCCGGAACAGCCGGGCCTTCAGCGAACCTGCACCCTGTCCCGCCGCGGGAGCGCGCCCGGGCAGGCAGGTAGACTGGCCGGGATGCGTCCCGAACTGCTTGCGCGTGTGCTGAGCCTGCTTCCCGCCCCCGGCCGCCGCCCCGAACTGGACGGGTACGCCGCCATGCTCCGCGACTACCCGCAGCGCGGCGGCAAGGGCATCCGCAGCGAACTCGTGCTCGCCTCCGCCCGCGCGCACGGTCTGAATCCGGACGCGCCCACCTGGGACGGCGCGCTGTGGCTGGCGGCCGGCGTGGAGATGTTCCAGAACTGGGTGCTGATCCACGACGACATCGAGGACGACAGCGAGGACCGCCGCGGCCGCCCCGCCCTGCACCGCCTGCACGGCGTGCCGCTCGCCATCAACGCCGGGGACGGCCTGCACGCCTACATGTGGGAAGCGGTGTGGAAGTCCGGCGTGCCCGGCGGCATGGACGCCTTCCTGGGCATGATCCACCGCACGGCCGAGGGCCAGCACCTCGACCTGTGCTGGGTGGAGGACAGCCGCTGGGACCTCACCCCGGACGACTACCTGGACATGGTGCGCCTGAAGACGTCCTATTACACCGTGGTCGTGCCGCTGGCCCTGGGGGCGCTCGCGGCCGGCGCGGCGCCGCACGGGGCGTTCGAACCGGCGGGCCGGGCGCTGGGCGCCGCGTTCCAGATCCGCGACGACGTGCTGAACCTGACCGGCGACCCGCAGAAGTACGGCAAGGAGATCGGCGGGGACCTGCTGGAAGGCAAGCGCACCCTGATCACGCTGCACTGGCTGGAGCACGCCCCGGCCGAACAGCGCGAGGCGTTCCTGGCGCAGATGCGCCTGCCCCGGCCGGACAAGGACCCGCAGGTGATCGCGGACGTGCACCGCTGGCTGCTGGAGAGCGGCAGCGTGGCGCACGCGCAGGCGGTGGCGGCCCAGGAAGCGGCGCTGGGCCTCGGGCTGCTGGAGCAGGCCCTTCAGGGCGCGGCGAACCCGGACGCGGCGCGCGAGCTGATCGGCGCGATGCGCGCCCTCGCCACCCGCGACGCCTGAACTGGATTACCCGATCAGGGCCAGCGCCGCGTCCGCGAACCGGATGAAGGCAGCGTTCAGGTCCCGCAGCACACCGTCCCGCGGCTGGCCCCCTTCCAGGTACAGGCCGCTGTTCACCTCCAGGCCGAACGCGGGCGTGCCGGCGCGGCTCAGCCGGCGGCTGATGGTGTCGGTGGTCCAGGGCACGCCCACCGTCACACCCTGAATGGCGCTGCCCCCCAGCACCGGCGCGAAGGCCTGTACGGCCGCCTGCTGAAGCGGCGCCCAGAGCGCCTCCGGCACGGTGGGCTCGGCGGCCATGCCGGTCATCAGGCACAGGGCCGGGCGGGGGGTGCCCTGGTCCGGGCCCAGGGCCGGGCCGGTGGGCGCCATCGCGTGCCCCACGATCACCAGGGCCGCCTCGCGGGCCTCGGCGTCCAGCAGAGCGTGGAGGGGGTCCCAGGTGCGGCGCAGCCGGGCCTCGCGGGCCTCTTCGGTCAGCGTGAATCCTTCCGGGTACAGGGCCTGCCGGTCGAAGGTCGTGAGTTTGACCACGCCGTTGTCCTCCCGGTCGTCCCGGTCGCGGTTGAGGTCCACTGTGAAGCGGCTCCAGGGGGCCTGCACGAGCCGCGCGCCGGGCCGGTGGAAGATCAGGTCCGTGAAGGGGTCGCCGTCCAGGAACATGCGGCGCAGCAGCGCCTCGCGGGCGCCCGAATCGAACATCTCTGCTCCCAGCATGTCGTGCAGCACGTCGGCGGGCAGCGCGCCGGAGGGGTGCGGGGTGACGATCAGGAGCCGGCCGGTGCGGGTCATGCCCCGAGGATAGGGCCGCCCGGCGCCTTCACCCTGCCCTGACCGACAGTAGGGCTGGGGCGGGCGACCGTAGAATGCGGGGCGTGCAGCTGTCCAGCCTCTCCACCCTGAACTACCGGAACCTCGCGCCCGGCACCCTGTCGTTCCCGGGCGGGGTGACCGGCGTGTACGGGGAGAACGGCGCGGGCAAGACGAATCTGCTGGAGGCCGCGTACCTGGCCCTGACCGGCCTGACCGACGTGACCCGCCTGGAACAGCTGGTGCAGGCGGGCGAGCAGGAGGCGTACGTGCGGGCCGACCTGGAGTCCGGCGGCAGCCTGAGCATTCAGGAGGTCGGGCTGGGCCGCGGGCGGCGGCAGCTGAAGGTGGACGGCGTGCGCGTGCGTGCCGGGGACCTGCCGCGCGGCAGCGCCGTGTGGATCCGCCCGGAGGACAGCGAACTGGTGTTCGGCTCCCCGTCGGGCCGGCGGGCGTACCTGGACGTGCTGCTGTCGAAGCTCTCGGCGCGGTACGGGCAGCAGCTCGCGCGCTACGAGCGCACCGTCTCGCAGCGCAACGCCGCCCTGAAATCCGGCGAGGAGTGGGCCATGCACGTCTGGGACGACACGCTGCTCAAGCTGGGCACCGACATCATGCTCTTCCGCCGCCGCGCCCTGACCCGCCTCGCGGAACTCGCCGCGGACGCGAATGCCGCGCTCGGCAGCCGCAAGGCGCTCGTCCTGACCCTGCAGGAGTCCACGTCGCCGGAAACGTACGCCTTCGACCTGGCAGGCCGCCGCGCCGAGGAACTCGCGCGGGGCAGCACCGTGACCGGGCCGCACCGCGACGACCTGCTGCTCAGCCTGGGCGGCTTCCCCGCCACCGAGTACGCCAGCCGCGGCGAAGGCCGCACGATCTCGCTGGCGCTGCGCCGCGCGGAACTGGAACTGCTGTCCGAGAAGTTCGGGGAGAAACCGGTCCTCCTGATCGACGATTTCAGCGCGGAACTGGACCCGGCGCGGCGCCAGTACCTGCTGGACCTCGCGGCCAGCGTGCCGCAGGCCATCGTGACCGGCACGGAGCGCGCGCCCGGCGCAACCCGGACCTTCCGGGCGCACGCCGGGCGCTTCACGCTGGACGGCCCCGAACCCGCGGACCACGACGACGGGCTCGCGGAGGCCGTGCCGGGGGTGATGACCTCGTGACGAAACGCCGACTGAACGGCCCGCGCGGCCTGAATGAACTCATGAACGCCACGCTGAGCAGCGCGCGGCTGGCCCGCGGCGTGCAGAAAGCGCAGGCGATCCTGGCGTGGCCGCAGGCGGTCGGCGCGGACCTCGCGCGGATCACCCGGCCCCGCTCGCAGCAGGGCGGGACGCTGTTCGTGGAGGTGCGGGACAGCGCCACCGCGCACCACCTCAGCATGCAGCGCCACCACCTGCTCAAGGCCCTGAACGCGCTGCTCAAGGACCAGCCGGTCACGGAGATCCGCTTCAGCGTGGGCAGCATTCAGGCGCCGCCGGACGCGCCGCGCGCCGCGCCGCTGCCCGCCCCCGACCGGGCCCGCGCCCGGAAACTCGTGCAGGACGTGCAGGACCCGGAACTCAAGCAGGCCGCCCTGCGCGCCGCCGAGGCGATCACGCGGGCCCGCAAGTGGCGCGAGGAGCAGGGCTGGCGGCCCTGCCCGGTGTGCGGAGAGCCCAGCAAGGAGCAGCCCTGCCGGGCCTGCGCCCTGACGCTGGAGGACCCGAACGTGCGCCGCGCCGCGCGGGTCGTGATGCGCGCCCCGCACCGCCTGACCGAGTACGCCGACAGCCTCGGGGACAGTGGCGTGAACGCTGCGCGGTTCCTGGCCCTGCGGGACCTCGCGGAGCAGCTGGACGTGCTGGCCGTGGAGTGTGTGCGCAGCGGCCACGAGGACGCCTACCGCGCCTTCCTGGCCGAGCAGGCCACGCTGTACCTCGCGCTGCACGGCCGCAAGCCGCGCGCGGCCGTGACCCGCTCGGACCGCGCCGCGCTGCCGGAGCGGGTGCAGCAGGTGCTCAGCGCCGGCCGGTAACCGGGCCAGGGATGTGCGGCCCTGGGGCGCACCGGAATTGGCTATCGTGAGCGCATGACCCTGCTGCCCCCTGACGGCACCCGCCCCGATTCGGCGTCCTCCCAGGAGCACCGCGCGGCGGCGCCCGCGTCGGTGCGGGTGGCGGTGATCACGGTGAGCGACACGCGGCAGGAGGCCACCGACCAGAGCGGGGCGTACCTGCACCGTGAGCTGCTGGCCGCCGGGCATCAGGTGGTGGCGCGGCGCATCGTTCGGGACGACGCCGTGGAGATCCGTTCGGCCCTGGTGGCCCTGACCCGCGAGGCGACGGTGGTCCTGGTGACGGGCGGCACCGGCGTGACCGGCCGGGACGTGACCGTGCCGGTGGTGGAGTCGCTGCTCACCAAGCCCATGCCGGGGTTCGGGGAGCTGTTCCGGATGCTCTCGTACGCCCAGGTGGGCGGCGCGGCCATGTTCTCCCGAGCGACCGCCGGGCTGGTGCGCGGCGCGGCGGTGTTCAGCATGCCGGGCAGCCTGAACGCCGTGCAGACCGCCTGGGAGCAGATCCTGAAAAACCAGATCGGGCACGTGGCGCACGAGGTGCAGCGCCACGGGCAGCCGCTCACCACCGGCGTCCCTCCGGTCAGTTCCAACGCCACGGGATCTGGAATGGCGACAGGCACGGTGGGCCTCTCCCCCACCGGGTTCTCCGCGTCGCCGGAGCGGCAGGCTGGCGGAACGCCCGGCGCGTCCGGCGGGCTGGGGCGGCACTCGGGGGCGGACGACCGGGAACGCGGCCGCTGAATTGAAAGCGGGCCGCCTGAGCGCGCGGGGAGAGGTGTGAGACAGTGACAGGCATGCAGGCTGCTTGGTGGAACACGGGGCTGGCCGGGCTGCTCCCGGCACTGACGGGCGGGCCGCTGACCCCGCTGTACGCGGTCATGCTGGGCCTGATCGCGGCGTACTGGTGGGGCCGGGTGTGGCGCGAGGCGCGCCTGGGGTACGCCCCGCGCGTGGCGTGGTGGGCGGTGCCGGGCCTGGGGGCGCTGCTGCTGGCGCAGCTGCTGGACGTGCCGGCCCTGTTCGGGGTGGGGGCGGGCCTGCTGCTGCTCGCGGAGTTCTGGCCGGCGGCCTTCGTCCCTGCTCCAGGCCGCGCGCCGCAGTGGGAGCGGGTCGGCTGGGCGCTGGTGGGGGTGGTGCTGGCCGGCACGCTGA
>JAANMV010003995.1_pt1 | contig 12109 bp, 9 predicted proteins | sample 7279661 | NCBI WGS metagenome assembly JAANMV01 (sample SAMN14094540, study PRJNA606508) | bioreactor metagenome | isolation source: A lab-scale SPAN reactor treating ammonium-rich wastewater day 121 | place: Ireland: Galway | collected 2017-05-16 | reverse complement strand
TGCTGGGCTTGAACTCGAAAAGCTCCAGAGTGAGCTTGTAGGCCGAAGCGGCCTGAATCGAGATGCCCACGTTGTCTGAGGAGAAGATGTAGGCGTTCCATGTGTCCGAGGTGACCTCGGGATAGCTGTCGATCCAGAGCACGTCGAGTAACTCTCTGGGGTTCTGGGTCTCGTGACCGGGTCCCACCTGCCGGATGGTGCCGAAGACGGTCAGGATGAGCGATGCCATGATCATGGCTGCGAACCAGCTCGGAATGAGCGGCCGGTGTTTTTGGGTCGAGTTCATAGTTGGTTCCTCCTTGCAAGGGGCCCGCGGCCCCAGGTCCGAGGCGTGGTTTCGACAATCTGCATCTCTCCCCTGTAGGAGTCGAAAGCCGGGCTCAGAAGGTGTCCCTGGACTGGAGGATTTCCCTATGCGTCGTTGGCTCATGCCCCTGATCGCCCTCCTGGTGGTGGCCTGCCAGCAGGCAGGCCAGGAGGGTAAATCTGCTCTGGAAGACTCGACCGCTCCCGGGGCCAAATACACCATCATTCACGCTGGCGCCACCTGGTGAGGCTCCTGTCGGGCCATGGAGCCCGAGCTGGCTCAGTTTGAGTCAGCCAATCGCACCAGGTTCAACTTCGTGAACGTCGACCTGGACACCCAGAAACAGAAGCTCGACGCCTATCCCGAGGCGCGCCAGGCCCTTCAGGCCGAAGGTAGCATCCCGGCGACCTTTGCGGTCGACGAGAAGGGAAAGCTGGTCAAGACCTGGGTCGGGTTGCTCAAGAAAGACGAGCTCGAGCGCGAGACCAGCGCCCTGCCCTGAGCGGCGGCTGGCGCCGAGTATGCCCATCGACCCCGTTTGCCAGATGCAGGTGACCGAAGACCCGGCCCGTCCTCGAGCCGAGCACGCCGGTCAGAGCTATTACTTTTGCTGTGATGGCTGTCGCTCGTGTTTCGAGCTCGAGCCGGAGAAGTATTTGAGCCAGCCAGCGCCGAGCTCGTGCTGCTCCTCGGCCATCAAGGACCCGGTGTGCGGGATGACCGTGGAGCCCGACAGGGCTGCCGGCACGCACGTTCACGCCGGGAAGACCTACCATTTCTGCGCGTCGAGCTGCCTGAGCAAGTTCGCCGCCGACCCGGCGGCCTTTCTGGGGCTCAAGGACCCGGTGTGCGGGATGACCGTCGAGCCCGGGAAGGCCGCCGGCACGCATGTGCATGCCGGCACGACCTACCATTTCTGCAGTGCCAAATGTTTGAGCAAGTTCGCCAGAGATCCCGAGATCTACCTGGCTCCCCGGCCGACCTCCCCGGCCCTGCAGAAGGCTCTCCACATCTGTCCCATGTGTCCTGAGGTCGGCAACGAAGGGCCAGGCGCCTGTCCCCGCTGCGGCATGGCCCTCGAGCCGGCTGAGCCTCCGGCGGCCGGGGTGGAGTGGACCTGCCCCATGCACCCCGAAATCGTGCGCAGCGAGCCGGGCGACTGTCCCCTCTGTGGCATGGCCCTCGAGCCCCGCACCGTGGCCCCCAGCCAGGACAATCCCGAGCTGGGCGACATGCAGCGGCGCTTTGCCATCTGCCTGCTGCTCACTTTGCCGCTGGTGGCGGTGGCCATGGTCACCCACGGCGCTCTGCCTCTGGTGCAGCTCCTGCTCAGCACACCGGTGTTGCTCTGGGGTGGCTGGCCCTTCCTCAAGCGGGGAGCCGCCAGCCTGGTCAGCGGCCACCTGAATATGTTCACCCTGATCGCCATGGGCACCAGCGTGACCTATGTCTACAGCGCCGTGGCCACGCTGGCTCCGAGCCTGCTGCCGGCCAGCCTGGGGCACGATCCGCCCATCTATTTCGAGTCGGTGGCAGTGATCATCTTGCTGGTGCAACTCGGCCAGGTGCTCGAGCTGCGAGCCCGCCAGAAGACCGGCGAGGCCATCCGCAGCCTGCTCAGTCTCACTCCTCCCACGGCCCGCAAGCTCGACCCGGAAGAGCGCGAGGTGCCCCTCGCCCAGGTGGCCCCCGGCGATCGGCTGCGCGTGCGGCCCGGAGAGCGCATCCCGGTGGACGGGGTGGTGCTGGAGGGCAGCGGCGCGGTGGACGAGTCCATGCTGACCGGCGAGCCCACTCCGGTTCCCAAAGCGCCCGGCGATATCCTGACCGGGGGCACCGTCAACCAGACCGGATCGCTCGTGATGCAGGCCCGGCGGGTGGGCGCGGACACGCTGTTGTCTCAGATCGTGCGCCTGGTCAGCCAGGCTCAGCGCAGCCGGGCTCCCATCCAGAAGCTGGCCGACCGGGTCTCAGCGATCTTCGTGCCCACCGTGCTGGCGGTGGCGGTGCTCACCATGGTGCTCTGGACGCTCCAGCACCAGCCCGCCATGGGGCTGGTGACGGCCGTGGCCGTGCTGATGATCGCCTGCCCCTGCGCGCTGGGCCTGGCCACTCCGATGTCGATCATGGTGGCCACCGGGCGCGGGGCTCAGGCCGGCGTGCTGGTCAAGGATGCCCGCGCTCTGGAGCAGATGGCCCTGGTGGATACGGTGGTGCTGGACAAGACCGGCACGCTCACCCTGGGCCGACCCACTCTGACCGAACTGGGGGTGGAGGAGGAGGTCCTGCGGTTGGCCGCCTCGCTTGAGCAGGGCAGCGAGCATCCGGTGGCCGCCGCTATCGTGGCCGGGGCTCGCGAGCGCGGGTTGTCGCTGGCCACTCCCGATTCTTTTGACTACCAGCCCGGCCTGGGTCTGGTGGGGGTCGTGCAGGGCCGTTCGCTGGTGCTGGGCAACGCCGCCCTGCTCAAGCAGCAGGGTCTGGACCCGGCCGCTCTGCTCGAGCGCGGACGCAGCCTGCTCGAGCAGGGCCAGACGGTCATCCTGGTGGGGGTCGACGGTCAGCCCGCTGGCCTGCTGGGCGTTTCTGACCCGATCAAGCCGGGCACTCGCGAAGCCCTGGGCCTCCTGGCCGCCGAGGGCCTGCGCCTGGTCATGCTCACCGGGGACCATCGGGTAGCGGCTGAAGCCGTGGCCCGCCAGTTGGGCATGAACGAGGTGGTGGCCGAGGTGTTGCCCACCCAGAAGGGGGCCGCCGTCGAGCGCCTGCAGGCCGAGGGGCGGGTGGTAGCCATGGTGGGGGATGGGATCAACGATGCTCCCGCTCTGGCCCAGGCCGAGGTCGGGGTGGCCATGGGCACGGGAACCGACGTGGCCATCGAGTCGGCCGACGTCACCCTGCTGCAGGGCGACCTGCAGGGCCTGGTGCGGGCCCGACGCCTGAGCCGGGCCACCCTCTCCAACATCCGCCAGAACCTGACCTTTGCCTTCCTCTACAACGTGCTGGGGGTGCCCCTGGCGGCCGGTCTGCTCTACCCCTCCACGGGGTGGCTGCTGAGCCCGATGTTCGCCAGCGCGGCCATGAGCCTCTCCTCGGTCTCGGTCATCGCCAACGCGCTGCGGCTGCGGGGGGTCAGGCTCTGAGCTCGTCATCGTGGATCGCGCAAGACCCCCGGGGCGAATAAGGCGGTCAAAGCTGGGGCCGTCACAGGCCCGGGTGACTGTTTGTCGAACTTCCCCTGGATGCTATTTTTCGAGCGGGAAACGAGCTTTGGAGAGTTCCTCGAGCTCGACCTGGAGGAACGGGTCGAATGGGTGGAAGGGAAGGTCGTGCTGATGACGCCCGCCAGACGAGAGCACGCAGAGTTGGTGGCTTTCCTCCTCACCTCGCTGCGCGCCTACGTGGAGGCCCGAGAATTGGGGCAAGTCTACTGCGAGCCTTTTGTCATGAAGACGGGGGAGGACATGCCCGGCCGGTCACCCGATGTCTTCATCGTGACCAATGCGCACCTCGACAGGATCAAAGAGAAACACCTGGAGGGCCCGGCAGACCTGGTCGTGGAGGTTCTGAGCCCCGACAGCCGAGGCCGTGACCGCGGGGACAAGTTCTTCGAATATGAGCAGGGTGGGGTTTTGGAATACTGGCTGCTGGACCCGGTCAGGAAGGAAGCGGAATTCTACCTGCTCCAGGAGGGTCGTTTTCGGCCGGTCGTCGTCGAAGGCGGAGTCTACCGTTCCCGCGAGGTTGCAGGCCTCGAAGTGGATGTCGGCTGGTTCTGGCAAAGACCTTTCCCTACCCTGTTGTGGCTTTTGGCCCACTGGCAACTGTTGCCAGGGGCTCGCTAATGTGCTCGCACTTTGGTCTTGCACATTAGCCCAATCTGACGAACGCGCTGGAACGCAGTTCCAGCCGTTGTTAAGTGCAAGACCAGAGGCCCTGCACTTTAGAAATCCGGCCGCAAACCCCCATGGTGGTGTCGGAGGGGCTACCCCTCGGGGGCCCTACCCCCCGCCTCCGCCATCACGAGAGAGCACCCGGAACGGGCCGTCGGGGCCTTGTCGCGACGCGCAAAAGAGGACATCGCGCCGTTTGAGCGGAATCCTTGGACAGGAAATGCGCATGAGCCGCCTCGATCTCGGTGGAAATCTCTCGGTTGGCCTCAAGCAGGTGCGCTCCGATTTCCCCGGGCACACCCGCATCCAACTCGAGTTTAGCGATGGCTATCTGAGCGACCTGGCTCAAGAGCACGGATGGACACAGGACCAGTGCCGGAAGTTGCCCGAGCAAGTGTTTGCCAAGATGGGCCAGTCCGCCCCTGTCATCCACCAGCAAGACAAAGAGCTCTTCACCGTCGACCTGCCCGACTCGAGCAGCTCGAATCCGCTTGAGGATGTCCGCCAGGCCCTGCGCGAAGCCACCGAGCATCCCGAGTCGGTCCGGACGCTTCTGGCTCAGGAGCAGGCGCGCGAAGCAGCCAGCAAGAGGGCTTGCGAGGCGCTCCAAGCCGAGACGGCGAAAGTCCGCCAGGAAACCTGCCTGATGCGCGCCTACAAGCGGGACCCGCAGTCTTCGAAACCTTCGGATCATCGCGGCTTTTGCATCGTCGACCAGGTGCGCGTGACTCGGGCCAGAGGGTTGAACTGGGCAGAAGAGGATTTCCTTGGCGAGGACAAGCGGGCCGCGCTCAAAGACGGCATGGTGCTGCTGTGCGTCAGTCTCGCTCAGGCTCCGCTCCGGGCTCTCTATGGTGGAAGGAGCATTCCAGTCAACGGCCCCTACGACAGCGACCTTCGCAAGCTGATCGAAGGTCTGGCTCAACCGGGCGAGCTGGTCAAGATTCAGGCGCGGCCCTCGATTCGTGGAATGAACAACCGGGCGGCGGGTGAGGAAGCCAGGCTCCTGTGCAAGGAGTCGCTGGCCACACGGCTTGTCGCCGAGCTCAGGCAACGCAACGCCGGCCTCGACGATCCGATGGCTCCCGCCCACACCCAGGGGTTTGAGGTCGCCGGGCAGTCCGCCCGTCCCGCTCGCATCTCACCGTTTGTGGAGAATGTCTCGACGCCGGCGATGCTGGCTCGAATCGAGAGGCACCTCAAGCAGGGGACACGCCAGGAGGCACTCGCGCTGCTGAGCGAGCTGAAGGCGGAGAATATCCAGGACCACCGGGAGTTCGCCGATCTCTATGAGCTATGCAAGAATCTTGCCGAGCACTTTCTCGACCCGCAAAGCGCCACGGTGGCCGCCGCCATCATGCGCGAGACGGTCTACTTCACGGACAGCCTGACCATCGCTGAGGCCTTTCTGAGCGCGCCCCCCCAGGCCCCGCCGCAGCGTTGGAAGTGCGCGGGACGAGCGTTGCAGGCCATGCGCGACGACGAAGGCGGCGCGCCGTCGGCCCGTGCGGCCCTGTCCCTCCTCAGACCGGAGATCGGTGAGAGTTTCCACGACCTGCTCGGCTCGGGAGAAGGATCGGCACTCTGGCGCATCGCCGGGAAAGGGCTCGAGATTCTCGGCGAGCAGCCCGGGATTTCTCCACACCAGCTCGCGCTCGATGTGACGGCGGCGATCCCTGGGGAGGACGTGCTGTTCTCGCTGGTCCGTTGGGGCACTTGCGTCGCCGTGCCTGGCCACGCCGCAAGCCTCAAGCGAGAGATGCAGGCAGCTGCTACTTTCGAGGAGCGATGCACGCTCGGTCGCGAGTTCCTGGAGGACCTGCGCGACGGGCATACCAGCACGCGCGCCGAGCGCGAGGCTCTGCAGGCCCAGCTCCGACCGAAAAGTGAAGGCGGTGTGCAGCACCGCCAGGGCTTCTCAATGGTCGGCGGCACTCGCCTGCGCCATCGCAACGCTCACGGATAGCGCAGACCACGATCGAAGGACGCCAGATCGAATGTCGTGGCAAAGGGCCTCCTGGCGGCCTGCTCGAAGGGCGAAGGCTGGGGTGGGCGGGCGTTTTGTTGGTCTGTTTGGGCCGGGGCGCCATCTTCGGCTCCGGCGAGGGCGGAGTCGAGCTTCTCTGGACCACCCTGGACACGCCCGCGGGGCCTGTCTCCGGCTGGCTTTGCACCGCGCCGCACCCGACCGCAAGCGTGGTCATGGTGCACTCCACGGCTCAGCCTCGCGCGATGTCCGAGCCCATGGCCCGCGCTGTGGCGCGGTGGGGATTCCTGACCTTCGTGCCCAACCCCGGCGGCAACCCGCTCCTCAATGCCGTGACCCTGGAGGCTCAGCGCGAGCAGGTCGTGAAAGCAGTCGGCTGGTGTCGTCAGCAGGGGGCTGGCCCGGTTTATCTGGCCGGCCACTCAGTGGGTGCCAACCAGGCCGTCCTGGCGGCCGAGCAGGCGAACCCGAACGGGGTGATCGCGCTGGGTTACGACGTAGAAGTCAGTCCCAAGCGCAATTGGAGGTTGCTGCTGGCAGCCGGGGTGTATGATCAGCTGCATCCGGCCTCCCAGTTGCGGGAAGTGCTCGCTCAAGCCTCCGGCGACGCCACGCTGGTTTTCTCCCCGCTCTCGGACCATCACAACGAGGCGCTGGATCCAGTTCTGTTGGGCGCAGCGGCGGACTGGATGGCGGGCCAGCCAGCGAGGAGCTGGTCGGTGCAGTCGCTGAGAGTGGCAGGCGCCGTGCTGATCTGCGTGGGTCTATTCTGTCTGGGGGTTGCTCTGCGCTTGCCCCTGGTTGTGGCTCTGGTTTTGATCGGACTCAGCTGGTGGGCCTCGGGAGGCGATCTGACGGGGGAAACCCGTTTCTATGCCGACGTTATGCTGGTGGCCGGACTCAGTCGGATGGTGGCTCCGGGCCCTGGCATTGTTGGCCATGGCCTGGGCCAGTTGGACGCTCACGGCCATCCTGAACGGCCTGCCCGCCCTCTTGATGCAGCCCGGCTCCCTGGCCTACCTGCCTTTGTTCGTGCCCTGGACTGCGTTCACGGACATCTATCAGCTGCGTGCGGTGGCCCAGGCCCTGCTGGTGCCCGAGCTCCTCAGGCCGGGAGCGGTCGGGCGCGCGCTGGGAACCTGGATCGTCGGGCTGGCTCGGGCGGTGGCCAACCTTGAGCTCAAGCTGACCGTTACAGGCTCGGGCTCTTCCTGGGTGGCTCTGGCGGTGACCTTCCTGGTGGCCGGGCTGGCCTGGGTCCGTGTCTTTTCCGAGGGCTACGACTTCAACCTGACAACGCTCATGAACCTGCTGGGCTTGCTGGCGCGCGTGGCCCTGCTGCCGCTGGCTCTCCTGGTGCTGATGCTCCTGGGCCCGTCGGTTGCTGGCCCACCAGCACGAAACGTGACGGGAACTCGTGAGGAGGCAAGAACTCGTGGGGGACCCCTGTCCCAGCATCTACGGAGCGCTCTGGTCTGGCCGCGTTTACAAAATCTTAACAAGCCCGGGGCCAGAATTCACTCTCAGTTTATCCGGCGGGTTTATAACTGACAGACGATGCAGATCCATTCTTTCGGCGCCGTGAAACGCAACCTGACCTTCCGCGACTGGCAGGCGAGGGTCGCCCTGGAGGAGCCATCCTCTGCTCACGGCCAGGGAGTGACTCTGGCCTTCGAGACCAGCGCAGCCAACCAGGACCTGGGCCAGGTCTGGTCTCAGGTCGGCCAGGACGTGCTGCCGCACTTCGGCCGATCTCCCCGATTCTGAGCGAAGGAGGAGCGGCTCCGACCGCCAAATACTCCAGTATGAATTACCGAGCTGTCACCATCGGATTTCTGGCCGACATCGGCGCCACCCACCTGTTCGTGCTCGCCCTGCTCATCGTGCTCTACGATCCCGGCAGTTCCTCGGTCTGTCTGGCCGAGCGGATCGCCCACCCGGTCGTGCTCGATCTGTTCTGCTTGATCTGCGGGCTGGCTCTGACCGGAATGGGCGGATTCGTGGCCGCGCGTCTGGCCAAACGCGACCTCGTGAGCCACGGCATGGCGGTGGGTTGCCTGTCCCTGGTCGCCTCGATCATCCTGTGCGCCGGCAGCACCGATCCCTTCAGCCTGCTCGGCTACCTGCTGACCATTCCCATGGCCGCCTTTGGAGCGATGGCCAGCGCCTGTTTCCCCCAGGAAGACTGATCGGGCTGTCAGAAGGTTGCGCTGATGGGGCGCAACCTGGTCAACGGGATGGTCTTGAAAGACCGCTACAAGATTCTTTCCTCGCTTGGGAAGGGAAGCTTTGCGTGCGTTTACCTGGCCCGCGACCTGCAGTGGAAGGGCAACCTGGTGGCCCTCAAGCAGATCCGTACGGATACCTTCACCCCTGACGAGTACCGCGCCCTCAACACCAGCTTCCTTCAGGAAGCCGCTTTCCTGATGACCCTCAAGCACCGGGGCTTGCCCCGGGTGGTCGAGTTCTTCGCCGAGGGGCCCTGCTATTACCTGGCCCTGGAGTGGCTGCCCGGCAAGACGCTGGAAGAAACCGTGCTCAAGGGGGAGGAGGTGGCCGAAGCCCGGGTGGTGCGCTGGGGGGTGGACCTGTGCGACGTGCTCACCTACCTCCACGAGCAGAAGCCCTTCCCCATCACCCTGGGCGACCTCAAGCCTTCCAACGCCATCGTCAAGTACGACGGCAGCCTGGCTGTCATCGACTTTGGTCTTGCCCGTCACTACGTTCCCAGTCAGCAGAAACGCAGCTTCTCCATGGTGACGCCGGGCTTCTCTCCCCCCGAGCAGTACAAGGGGGGAGCGGCCGACCCCCGGGGCGACATCTACGCGCTGGGCGCCAGTCTCTACTGGTGCCTGACTCGCTCGGCCATGGACAAGTTCCGCTTTCAGGTCCCTCCGGTGCGCAACCTGCGCGAGGACGTCAGCCAGAGGATGCAAGAGCTGCTGGCCATCTGCCTCGACCCTGAGCCGCGCAAGCGCTTTTCTGACGTGCGCGCCCTGGGAGAGCATCTCAAGTTGCTGCAGGAGTGGCTCAACCGTGAGGAGCAGGCCGTCAAGCCCTCGGACATCCTTTCGGCTCTCTACAAGCGCAAGAAGGACTGACACAAGGTCGGCTCCAGGTGAGCACCGGTCGCAGGCTCGAGGATCACGCGGGCCTCGAGGGCCTTCATCGAAGAATTCAGATCGCGGACGGCCTCAGTGAGTTCCTGCACCGCTTCGAGGTTATCCTGGGAATATTTTGGCAGCGCCAGCTCCGTGGTCCACCTGCTCGCGCTGGGTGGCCACGACGCTCATCAGATGGTCGTGATGGAGGGCTACATACACGACGTCCCAGCCGAGCGAACCGCTCCTCGATTCGGTTCAGGGAGCTCAACGCGGCACAGAGCATCCTTTCCTCTCCTTCCTGATGCCCGCGGCCCTGCGACGGATCTGCCCTGGAAGGACTGGCAGGTCGAAGGACACAATCCTCGATTTGATGTGGAATCAGCCCAGGTGACCGACCTCGAGCGCGAGTTGCGCGATCGTTTGCGAGGCGAGGTTCGCTTCGACCGCATCGACCGTCGCCTTTACGCTACCGACGCCAGCCTTTACGAGATCGAGCCGCTCGGGGTGGTGCTGCCCCGCGATCAGGACGACCTGAAAGCCCTCGTGCAGATCGCCATTCAGCGCGGCATCCCCCTCCTGCCCCGGGCCGGCGGCACCAGCCTGGCCGGCCAGACGGTCGGTCAGGCTCTTGTGGTGGACTGCTCCAAATACCTCCACCGAGTGCTCGCCTTTGAGCCCGACGCCAGGCAGATCGAAGTCGAGCCCGGTCTGGTGCTGGGCCAGCTGAACCGATTTCTGGCACCGCACGGCCTGCACTTCCCCATCGATCCTCAGACGGCCGACCACGCCGGGCTGGGCGGGCTGGTGGGCAACAACTCCTCGGGAGCCCGCTCGCTGCGCTACGGCAAGACGGTCGACCATGTGCTGGGAGTAACGCTGCTGACCAGCGACGGGGCCGAGCGCGAGTTGAACGAGCACGCCTGCGTGCCGGACGAGCCCCTGCACCGGCAGATCGCCGCCCTGGCTCGAGAGCATGCCGGGTTGATCGCGGAGGGGTTCCCCAGACTGTTGCGACGGGTTTCGGGCTACAACCTGGAAGCCATGCTGGTGGGCCTTCGGGCCATCGGTGAAGACCTGCCCGCCTGGGAAGGCAAGACCGCTCCGCTGGCCCGCCGTCCGGCTGGTTTCTCGCTGGCCCCCCTGGTGGTCGGCGCGGAGGGCACGCTGGGCCTGGCCAGCCGGCTGCGCCTCAACCTGGTGCCCCTGCCATCGGCCCGGGCTCTGCTGGTGTTCCAGTTCGACTCGCTGGAGGAGGCGCTGGAGGCCAACCTGGTGCTGCTCCAGGAAGAGCCCTCGGCCATCGAGCTGCTCGACCAGATGCTCCTGCGCCTGGCTCGCCAGCAGCTCGAGACGGCCCGCCACGCCCACTTCATCCAGGGCGACCCGGAGGCCATGCTGGTGCTGGAGTTCGAGGGTGAGCCGACCGAGCTGCCGGCTCGGGTCGAGCGGGCCGCCGCCCGTCTCAAAGGGCCCTCCCGTGCTTTCTACGACCAGGCCGGTCAGGAGTCCGTCTGGCGCATCCGCAAGGCCGGTCTGCCCCTTCTGATGGGCATGCAGGGACGTCGAAAACCTGTGGCCTTCGTGGAAGACTGCGCCGTGCCGCCCGAGTCGCTGCTGAGCTTCGTGCGCTCCATGCAGGAGCTGATGCGAGAGCACGGCACGACGGCCGCCTACTATGCCCACGCCAGCGTGGGGTGCCTGCACATCCGACCCCTGCTCGATCTGCAGGATCCGGGCGACCTGGAGCGCATGCGCGCCATCAGCGCGGCCACCGCCGCCCTGGTACGCAAATTCCACGGCTCGTTCTCGGGCGAGCACGGCGACGGCCTGTCGCGCGGAGGCCGCCTGCGCGAGATGTTCGGAGAGGAGATCGATTCGCTCTTCGGCCAGGTCAAGCAAGCCTTCGATCCCCGCGGCCTGATGAACCCGGGCAAGATCGTGGGGGTGGGCGAGCTGACCGAGCACCTGCGCAAGACCCCGGGTCGCGTGGACCTGCCCGTGCTGAACTGGCCCGAAGGCTACGCCCGGGCCGTGGAGCAGTGCAACGGGGCGGGGGTGTGCCGCAAGCTCGATCACGGCACGATGTGCCCCTCCTACATGGTTACCAGAGACGAGCTGCACTCCACCCGGGGACGGGCCAACCTGCTGCGCTCGGCCCTGGTGGGCGAGCTCCACCCGACCTCGCCTGAGCTGCATCGAGCCCTGGAGCTCTGCCTTGAGTGCAAGGCCTGCCGGGCCGAGTGCCCCTCCAGCGTGGACATGGCTCGCCTCAAGACCGAGTTCCTGGGCCGCTGGCACCAGCGCCATCCCGTGTCCCCGCGCACCTGGCTGTTCGGTCATGCCGACCTGTTGCACCGGCTGGGCACCTCTCTCTGGCCCGTCTCCAACCTGGTCTCGCGCACTCTCTGGCCGCTGGCCGGCCTGCTGGGGGTGGAGACGCGCCGCGCCCCGCTCCAGTTCTCGCGGCCTTTCCGCCATCGCTCGCCCGCTCGCTCGCGCCAGGTCACCCTGATGTTGGACTGTTTCAGCCCCGAGTCGGTCAATCGGGCGGCCGTGGAGGTGCTGGAAGCGCTGGAATACGAGGTGGTGCTTGCTCCCCGGGTATGCTGCGGGCGGGCGGCCATCTCCAAGGGGCTGGTGCGCCGGGCTCGCTATCTGGCTTCCAAAGCCGCCCACCAGCTCAAAGGAATGCCGCCCATCGTGGGCCTGGAGCCCTCCTGCATCCTCACGCTGCGAGACGAGTTCCCGGCCCTGGGCATCCCCGAGGTCCCCTCCCAGACGTTCGAGGAGCTCGTATCCGAGCATGAGCTCCCTTTGC
>JAANMV010003986.1_pt1 | contig 12123 bp, 8 predicted proteins | sample 7279661 | NCBI WGS metagenome assembly JAANMV01 (sample SAMN14094540, study PRJNA606508) | bioreactor metagenome | isolation source: A lab-scale SPAN reactor treating ammonium-rich wastewater day 121 | place: Ireland: Galway | collected 2017-05-16 | reverse complement strand
CGCTGCTGTGCGGCGCGCTGGTGGCGCCCGGCGAGACCACGCTGGGGTACGGACTGCCGCCGATCCCGGTCCCGCCAAGGGTGATGGCCACGCTGTCGTCGCCAGACTTGCTTGGCGTGTAGGTGGCGGTATAGGTTCCGTTCCCGTTGTCCGTCACGGCGGCGGTGGCGGTGTTGGCGCCGGTGATCTGCGCCGCGACGCTGTCGCCGCCGGAGGTGCGCAGGTTGCCCTGGGCGTCCTTGGCCCGGATGGTGACGGTGGTCACCTGCCCGGCCGTCCCTGCGGGGACGGTGGCCGTGCTGTGCGGCGCGCTGGTCGGACCCGGGACGACCTTGCTGGTGAAGGGACTGCCGGAGATGGCCGTCCCGCCGAGGGTGATGGCCACGCTGTCGTCGCCAGACTTGCTTGGCGTGTAGGTGGCGGTATAAGTTCCGTTCCCGTTGTCCGTCACGGCGGCGGCGGCGGCGTTGGCGCCGGTGATCTGCACCGCGACGCTGTCGCCGCCGGAGGTGCGCAGGTTGCCCTGGGCGTCCTTGGCCTGGATGGCGATGGTGGTCACCAGCCCGGCCGTGCCGTTGGGCACGGTGGCCGCGCTGTGCGGCGCGCTGGCGCCGCTGGCGCTGACCACGCTGGTGAACGGGCTGCCGGACACCGCCGTGCCGTTGAGGCTGATGGCGACGGTGTCAGTGCCGGCCGAAAGCGGGGTGTAGGTTGCGGTGTAGGTGCCGTCGTGGTTGTCCTGCACGTCGACCGTGACGGCTGCCACCTGCTGCAGCTCGCCCTGGCCGGTGTTGCCGCCGGTGATCTGAACGACCAGCGAGTCGCCGCCCGAGGTGCGCAGGTTGCCGTAGGCGTCCTTGGCCTGGACGGTGATGGTCGTCAGTTGCCCGGTGGCGCCGTTGGGCACGATGGCGGTGGACAGCGGCGCGTGGGTCGGGCCGGGGGCCACCTGGCTGCTGAACGGGCTGCCGGTCAGGGCGGCGTCGTTGACCGCGATGGTGATCTGGTCGATACCGGCGGTGATCGGGGTGTACGTGATCTGGAACACGCCGTTGCCCTGAGGGGTGACACCGACCACCGACTGCCCCGTGGCCCAGATCTGTTCAGGGCCGGTGTTGGAGCCGCTGACCGAGGCGCTGACCTTGGCGACGTTGCCGGTGGGATTGGAGTAGGCGTCCTTGCCGCCGACGGTGATGGTCGTCTCCTGGCCCGCGGTTCCGCCGGGCACCTGGGCCGTGGAGTGCGCGCCGCTGGCCACGCCCGCGCCGACCGTGCTGGTATACGGGCTGCCACTGATGGCGCCCCCGCCCAGCGTGATGGCCACGCTGTCGTCGCCGGCCACCGTTGGGGTGTAGCTGGCGGAGTAGGTGCCGTCACCGCTGTCGGCCACCGTCGGCGTGGCCGAGTTGGCGCCGGTGACGGTCACCACCACAGTGTCGCCGCCGCTGGTGCGGTTGTTCCCGTAGCCGTCCTTGGCTTGTACGGTGATGGTTGTTGCGGCTCCGGCGATTCCGTTGGGCACGGCGGCGGTGCTCTGCGCCGCGGCGACCGGGCCGGGCGACACGACGCTCGGGAAGGGAGCTGAGCTGATAAACGCCCCGTTGATGCCGACGTAGATCCTGTCGCTGCCGGCCACGGTCGGGGTGTAGCTGGCTGTGTAGGTACCGTCACCGTTGTTGGCCACCGTCGGCGTCGCCGAGTTGGCGCCGGTAACGGTCACCACCACGTTGTCGCCGCCGCTCGTGACGTTGTTGCCGTAAGCGTCCTGCGCCTGGATCTGAATCGTCGTGAGGCTGCCCGCGGTGCCATCGGGCACGGTGGCGCTGCCCTTGCCCGCGAAGGACGGCCCGGGAACGACGGTACTGGCATAGGGGCTGCCACTGATGGCGTCGCCGGCGAGCGTGATGGCCACGCTGTCGGCGCCCGCCTTGGTCGGGGTGTAGGTCGCCGTGTAGGTACCGTTGCCGTTGTCCGTCACGCTGGGCGTGGCCGGGTTGTCGCCGGTGATGGTCACCACCACGGTGTCGCCGCCGGTGGTCAACAGGTCGCCGAAGGAGTCCTTGGCCTGGACGGTGATGGTGGTGACGCTCCCGGCGGCGCCGTTGGGCACCGTGGCGGTGCTCCGCGACGGGTCGGGAGTCGAGGCGCTGACCACGCTCTGGAACGGGTTGCCGGGCAAGGCCTGGCCGCCGACGATGAGATAGATGTTGTCCGTGCCGGCCTTGGTCGGCGTGTACTGGCAGGTGTATGTCGCACCATTCGCGGTGAACACCGCGCCGCCCACGCTGTTGGCGCCGGAGACGGTGGCCACCATGTAATCCGCCCCGGAGCGGACTTCGAGGCCACGCCGCTCCTTGGCGACAATCTGCAGGGTGGTGGCTACGCCGACCTGGCCGGTGGCGGGGACGGTCGCGACGCACTGGGGCGCGTAGGTGTCCGACAGCCTGGCCGCGAACACGTCGTTGAGCCCGAATGGGACCCCCCGGTCGGGGCGCAAGGTCGGGAAGTCGGACGACCCGGTCCGGCCGGTCAGCCAGAGGCTGCTGCCCGTTGGCGAGCGCCCCAGCCCGGTCACGTAGTCGTGGCTGGCGCCGCCCAGGTAGGTCGAGTAGTCGAGGCTGCCGGAGATCAGCATCTTGGCGACGAAACCGTCAATCCCGCCGGCCGGGCCCGACTGGTAGGCGAACGATACAGGGAAGTTGCTCGAGTTGGTCTCGCCGCCGACCCAGATTGCATCGCTGTAGGCCGCCACGCCGGCGGCGGAGTCGTTGCCGGCGCCGCCGAGGTAGGTGGACAGGTCCAAGTTGTCCGCCGAGTCCAGGACCGTCACGAAGGCGTCGGCACCGCCGGCACGTGTCTGCTGGTAACCGCTGGCCGTGGTCGGGAAATTATCGGAAGCCGTCTCGCCGACCACGATTGGATAGCCGACGCCGCTGATCGCCACACGGTTGGCGCGTTCGCCGCCGCTGCCGCCAAGAAAGGTTGACCAGTGCACCGAGCCGACGTTGGCATCGAGTTTGAGCACGAACGCATCCGAGTTGCCGCCGCCGTAGGACGCCTGGAAAGTGGGGGCCGTCAGCGGCAGATCGTTGGAATTGGTCTGACCGACGACGTACACAGTTGACGTGATCACTGCCACGCCATAGGCCCAGTCCGAGCCCTGGCCTCCGAAGAGGGTCGACCAGGTCACCTCGCCGGCCGTGGTGAACTTGGTCACGAACGCGTCGACCCCACCGCCGCCCAGGCTGGCCCATGAACCGACCACCGGGAAGGACGCGCCCGGTGTGTAGCCGGTGACGACCACGTTCTGCCAGCCGTCCAGGGCGATGCCTTGGCCGCTATCCGACCCAGAACCACCCAAGAAAGTCGACCACGAGGCGACGCCCGAATAGTCCAATTGCGTGACGAAGGCGTCGGCGGTTCCGTTCAAGCTCTCGTCGTAGGCGCCCGGGGTGACGGGGAAGTTATCCGCGTACGTCTGGCCGGTGACGACGATCCCGGAACCGGAAGTGTTCACCGCCACGTCCCGGCCGTAGGAATCAAGTGCGCCGCCGAGATAGGTCGTCCAGACCGTGGCGCCCAAATAGTCCAGCTTCTGCACGAAGGCCACCGCGAATCCGCTCTGCACACGGTAGCCGGTGAGGTAGGCGTTCTGGTCGATGTCGACCGCCACGCCGGCGCTCGCGTCATTGTACGCGCTGCCGACATAGGTCGAGTAGACCAGGACTGGGTCGATCACCAGCGGGCGGGCCGTGTCGTAACCGGCCACGGCGAAGCCGATCCGCTCGCCGCGGCGCTCGAACCGGCCGCGCACCGGCTCCCGCCGGCCGTCGCGCTCCTGGTAGATCACCGGCCGGCGCAGCCGGACCTCGCCGTCCGGGGCGCCGATGGCCAGGTCGCCGTTGGCCGCCAGGCGGACTCCGCCGGGGGCGTCGACCGCCAGCTCGATGGCCGCCGGGTCCGCCCCCGGAGCGACCACGAAGTCGTGTTCGAGCTGGCCGTCCTCGGTCCCGTAGTAGACCAGGTCGATCCCCGGATAGACGCCGGCGTAGCGCACCCGAGCGTAATTCGGGACGTGCGTCCGCCAGCGCGCGGGATCGTTGCCGATCAGATAGTTGGTGTAGCTCGGCAGCCGCTCGCTGGCCGCCGCCGTCGCCGCGGGGTTGGCGCCGACCAGCTTGACGCCCAGCCGCGCCGCCGGCCCGGACGCCGGCGCCGGGGTCGCCCCCGCGCCGTGGGCGGGCGCCGCCTGGCGAGTGGAGGGCAGGTCCAGGGTCAACTCGTCCGGAGACAGATACAGACTGTAGCCGCGGCCGTGGGTGAGGTACTGGGCCCGCGCGTCCGGGGCCCCGGTGGTCGGCTCGAAGTGCAACGGCGCACGGCCGAAGCCGGGCTCCGGCCGCACCGTTCCGGGCGCTGGGGCAGCGCCGCGTCGCGGCCTGTGCAGACCCACGGACAGAGCGACGGCGACGACCGCGAACACGACCAGGAACCGTTTCATGACGACCTCCGCCTTGCGTCCCGCGGCGTGGGCCTGGGCTGGCCCGCCTGCCCGTCGACGAAGTTGGCCGTGCGGCCCGGCGGCGGTCACGCCTGCCCGAGTCCCGGTCGTCCGCCCACGTTCCCAATCGGCCTCGGCCCCAGCAGCACGGAAGAGATGATGGCCGCGGCCGGACCGAGCCCACGTCGGCTCGGCTCGTCCCGTCATGGAAGAGTCTGTCACGCAGCATAGTGGATGTCAAGGTCCAAATATATAGTTTTATGGAGCAGCGCAGGATCCGTCGGCAATGCGCCTGGACGCGGAATCGCCCCGGCTGGGAATGGGCCAGGCGCCAGGTTTGGTTCAGATTGAGTTCAACGTCCAGTTGGCGACGGGCAACGGCAGGCAGCGGTCCACCAACTCGGTCAGCTCGCCAGCGACGCGGTAGGTGGGCGGCTCGGCGTCGGGCGGGGTGCCCAGCAACAGGTGCAGCAGGCTGGTCTCGTCCGCGACTTCCAGCAGGCCGTGGTCGGTCCAGAGGGTGTAGCGGTCGGCGGCGGCGGCCTGGAGGCGGTCGGCCAGGTCGTGGGACAGCCGCTCGGCGATGTAACCACGGAGGCGGTCGATCAACCGGGGGAAGTCGAGGATCTTGAGCGTCCCGCGGCTGTGCTGCACGCCAGCCGGACCGTCGGCGCGGAGCAGTTCGCCCAGCGGGTCGTGCCAGGGGGTCCAGGCCGTGAGCGTGTCCCCGTCACTCAGTTCCGCGGTCAGCGCGGTCAGACCCTCGCGCGCCGCCAGCGGGGCGCCGGCGTACTCCAACACCAGCCAGTTGCGCCGGCCCTCCTGGTCCTGCTGCTCGTGGACCAGCAGATAGGTCAGCGCCACGCCGGCGCGCTCGACGATCCGGAAGCTCACCTGCCGGCCGGCGCAGTAGCCGTAGTGCAGGACCGTCTGGTAGTCGACCAGACCGCGGACGAAGCGGGTGGCGGACCGGGTGTTGAGCGCGCTGAGCAGCGTGGCGTCCGGCTCGCCGGCGGTGCGCAGCGTCACGCTGGATGACCCGCCGAGCGGGACGGTGAAGCTCTCGCCCGGCCCGCAGGGCCGCGCCCCGGTACGCAAGTACAGCCCGCGCGAGCCGGAGATGTAGACCAAATCGACGCCGTGGGCGTGGAAGGTCTGGTAGGTTGCGTCCAGCACTGTGGCCGCCAGGCCGAGTTGCCGGTGGTCGGGGTGGGTGCAGACGCCGCCGATGAAGCCCATCCGGGTGCGCTGCCCGGCGACCAGCACGTCGCGCTCGAGGCGGGTGATGATCGACACCGGCTGGCCGTCACAGAACATGCCCAGGACGTCGCGGCAGCGGTCGGCGGTGCCGGACATCGGCCAGGTCACCCCTGACGGGACAGGTCGGCGTCCGGGCGCGTCGAAGACCGACTCCTGCAGCGCGGCGACCGCCGCCAACTCGTCCGGCCGCGGCGTCCGCGGGCCTTCGTACGGCCAAGCCTGCTCGTTCATGGCGCACCACCCGTGCCGGCGACGGTTCGCCTGAGTTGGCCCGCCGCCTGCCGAGTCCGAAGAGGACGAGACGGCCTTGCCGGCGGCAGCGGGCCGGAGCATAACGGTTTCAGCATTGGCGCGAAGGAGGACGAACCATGGAGTGGCGGGACCTGTTGACCGGCTCGATCGAGTACAGCTACGGCGTGGCGGACAACCTGATGGCCATGGTGGACGATGACCAGCTCGACTGGAAGCCGGCCAGCGGGGACAACTGGATGACCACCGGCCAGCTTCTCAAGCACCTGGCGACGGCCTGCGGCCTGCCCTGCAAGGGATTCGTGACCGGCGAGTGGGGACCGCCCGAGGGCGTCGACTGCGAAGACATGTCGCCCGAGGAGATGCTCCCGCCGGCAGAGAAGATGCCGACGGCGAACAGCGTCGCGGAGGCGCGGGCGGCGCTGGCGGCCGACAAGCAGGTGGCGCTGGAGTCGCTGGCGGCGTGCAGCGACGACCGGCTGGAGAGCGAGCCGACGCCGGCGCCGTGGGACCCGATGCAATTCCCGCTCGGCCAGCGGCTGATGCAGATGGTGCAGCACCTCAACTCCCACAAGTCGCAGCTCTTCTACTACCTGAAGCTGCAGGGCCAGCCGGTCAACACCGGCCACCTGTGGGGCATGGGGTAGTCACGGCGCAGTCGCCGGGAAGGCAGGTCGGACGGTGCCGGTGGGCGGGCCGGAGGCCTGTGACCTGGCGGTGATCGGCGGTGGGAGCGGCGGCTACGGCGCGGCGGTGGCGGCCGCCCGCCGCGGGCTGAAGGTGGTGCTGGTGGAGCCGGGAGCGATCCTCGGCGGCACCAGCACCATCGGCGGCGTGAATACCTGGGAGCCGGGCCTCGGCGGGCCGGGGCTCCCCGCCGAGTTGTTCGAGCGCCTCGGCGCCGTGTCCGGGGCGATCGGCCTCAGCCAGACCATCCACTTCTGGTCGCCCGACGAGCCCTGGGGCTGGTCCCGGCCGCGCGCGGGGCTGAGCTACCGGGACAGCCTGCGCCGCCATCGCTGGCCGCCCGAGCGGATGGTGCGCGTCACCTTCGAGCCCGACACGCTGGCCTCGGCCATGGCCGCGACGCTGGCGGCCACCGGCCGGGTCGAGCTGAGGTTGGACACTCGATTCGTCGCCGCGCGAGCCGACGGGCGGCGGGTGACCGCGGTACAGCTCGAATCGGCTGCGGGCCGGGTGGAGTTGCCGGTCCGGTTCCTGATCGACGCCACCGCGCAGCTCCACCTGGCCTCGGCGCTGGGCTGCGCGACCTATCTGGGCTGCGAGCCGCGGGCGCTGTACGGTGAGCCGGCCGCGCCGCTTGGGCACGTCGATCGCTTGAACGGCGTGTCGCTCTGCTTCCGGGTCACGCCGGTCTCGACCCCGCGCGTCGAGCCGCTGCCGGACGGCGTGCCGGACGAGCCGCTGAAACGCACCGTGTCCATCACCGAGTACCCCAACGGGGACCTGAACCTGAACCCGTTGCCGCTGATGGAGGGCATCGAGTGGCACCGGCTGGGCGCGGCCGCGCGCGGGGAGTGCGAGCGCCGCATCTACCGTCTGTGGCGCTGGCTGCAGCAGGAGCACGGCTTCGACCGGTACCGGTTGCTGTGGCTGGCGCCGCTGACCGGGGTCCGGGAGGGCCCGCGACTGCGCGGCCGGCGAGTGCTGACCGAGGTAGCGGTGCGCGCCGGGTGCTCTGGGCAGGGCGACTGCGACCGCTGGATCGCCTTGGCGGACCACGCGCTGGACACCCACGGCGAGGGCCACGGGTGCGGGGAGCTCGACCAGCCCTACGGCGTGCCGTACGAGTGTCTGCTGCCGGTGGAGTACGACAACCTGGCGGTGGCTTGCCGCGGCGCGAGCTTCTCGCACCTGGCGGCGTCCTCGTGCCGCTTGTCCCGGACGATGATGCAACTCGGCCACGCTGCCGGCCTGGCCGCGGCGGTGGCGGCCGAGCAGGGGGCGACGCTCCCGGAGGTCGACTTGCCAACCGTCCGCCGGTACCTGGTCTCAGACGGCGTGGCGTTGACGCCGGACGACCCCCGCTTCCCAACCGCCGAGGAACCTGCCCGCGCCGGCTGATCGGCCACGGCTGCGCTCCGGCACGCTTTCAGCCGCACACCTGACCGGGCTTCCGGCTGGCGCGCGGTGATGGGCCGTGTTACCATCGGGGCACCGGGATCGGGGACGAAAAGGGGGCGAAATCATGGGACTGCTCGTTTGCCTGCTGCTGGCGGTGCTGCTGGCCGTGGAGCAGCCGTTGTACCGATGCGGACCGCGCCTGGGACCGCACGCCCGATGGCACCTGATGTGGGCCGCCGCCCTCGGGTGGCTGGCCGGGTTCGGCCTGTGCCTCCGGCTCGGTCACAGCGGGATCGACTTGGGCGATGAGGTGACCGGCGCCATGCTCGGCATCCTGCTGTACCTGCTGGTGACCTTCGCCGGCGCGGTGGCGGGCGCGTGGCTGCAGGCGGCCCGGCTGCTCCGCCTCAACGCGCACGAACGGTGCGACGCGGTGGCGGACCCGGCCGGCGTCGAAGTGTTGGACGACCGGGGAGCGCGGTGACACCATGGAGACCGTGCTGGCACAGTTCGCGCTGTTCGTGTTGGCGCCGGCGCTGATCGCGGTGCCCGCGCCGCTGTATTGCTTCCGGCACAGCCTGGGCCGCCGCGGCGGGTGGTATCTCCTCGGCGCCGCCGGGCTCGGGGCGGCGGCCGGCTTCGGGCTGTGCGTGTACCTGTACCGCGTCGTGTGGGGCGTCGAAGGGATGGATCAGGGAGGCGCGGTGGCGGCCTTGCTTCTTTCCCTGGGGTTGGCCGAACTCGGCGCGCAGGTAGGCGCCTGGCTGGCCGCGGCGGTTCGTCGACGCCACTGCCACCCGTGCTGAAGCCCAACGGCCGAACGAGCGCAGCCCGCCTTCGGCGCGCTGGACACACCGCCTCCAACAGGACATCGAGTGGTCAGATTCGCAGGATGGTCCTGACTGAACCGGAGCAGCGGATGGCCAGCAATCCCGACCTCGATACCAAGTTGCTGGACGAAGCTCGTCGGGTGGGTCGACTCCGAACCAAGAACACGTCATCCGGCCGTATTGAGCACGAAGGTGTGCCAGTGGCACACGGGCCTCGTGACGCGTAGTGAGTGCGTCCGGACCACGTATCAGGTCACCTCAACGGCCAGCTCAGCCAGCCGAACCGATACCGTCTCGACCCCACGACATAGCCGCACGCCGCCCGCCGTTGGTTCAAGCGACCAACTCGGCTGCCGGTCGGCGTCGGTGACTTCCAGGACCACCACGAAGCGGTAGTCCGGCCCGTACAGCGGCGGCACGGCCGGCTCCCACTGGGGCCGTGGCGGTCGGGTGGGGGAGACGTTCCACAGGTGGTGCCACGGCGGCCGGAGCGCCCAGGCCCGGACGGCGCCGGACTTCGCCTGACGCTCCGGCAGCGTGCGCGCGACCCAGCCGGACGGCTCGACGACCCGCACGTGCAGCGCCGCGCGCCGGCCGCGAATCACCACCCCGTCGGCCGTCTCGGTCATCGGCGCCACGCTGTGCAAGAGCCACTGCAGATGCCGCTGGGTCCGGGCGGCGTTGACCCTCACGTCGTCGACGATCACGAAGGTGTCCGGCTTGAGGAACGCCACATGCCGGCGGAACCGCTCCAGGCTGTCGCCGTAGGCGCTGGTCGCGTCGCCGGTGACCGTGGTCCAGGCCGAGGTGTCGACGTAGTCCGTCAGCCGGCAGTAGGCGTCGCCCCCGGCGGCCAGGTCGAAGCTGAGCCGGTACCGGGGCGGCTGCCGCTGATCGCCGCCGTCGACGGTCAGAGTGTTGTGCCAGGCCGTGCTCACCTCCGGCTCGACGCTGGTCCAGTAATGGTCGCTGTACGAGCCCGGTCCCGGATCGACCGCGAGCCGCTCGCCGCGCGACGAGAGGACGAAGCTGTTCAGGTCGAGGTGACAGTGCGACCAGGCGTTGGAGCCGCCCTTGAAGTACAGCGCCGTGGCCTCGGGGTCCCAGCCGGAGCGCAGCGCCGCCAGGTGGATGGTCCCGAACAGCCGCGACGGCGGCAGCGCCTCTGGCCCGACGGCCGGCAGATCGGGATCCACCCTGAGCAGGTCCAGCCAGGACAGTCGCGCCGTGGGCTCCTCGCCCAGCGCCCGCAGCGCCAGCCATTGCGCCAGGCCGTCGCCGGTCAGGTCGGCCAGCGCGCCGAACAGGCTGCCGCCACCCAGCCCCCCGGCCCCGCAATCGCCGAAGTTGGGCCAGCCCGAGCCGTCCGGCAGCGCCAGGTACAGGGGAAACTGGATCGCCATCGGCCAGAACGGGTGGGCGAGCAGCTCCCCGTCGCCGACGGCCCCCAGCGCCTGGGCCAGGTCGAGGCTGCTGCGGACGCAGTAGAGCCAGTACCCCATGCCCTCAATGCCGGCGCCCTCGTCGGCCATGAGGTCCAGCACCCCGGCGATGGCCGCCTTGGCCGGGGCCAGCCAATCGGGCCGGTCGCAGGCCAAGGCGCAGAAGCCCAGCCCGGAGTTGAGCACCGCGCACCAGTTCGAGTTATGCGCGTCGGCCCACCAGGCGCCGGCCAGCGCGTCGTGGTGGAGCGGCCGGCCGGCACGTTCCGCGAGCACTTCCAGCCCGTCGGCCAGGCGCCCACCCAGCCAGGGCGCGGCCCACGACATCCCGGCGACCAGCCGCTTGGCCTGCTCGGCGAGCTGAAGATCGGTCACCAGCTCGGGGTAGTGGAGCCGGTGGCCCGCACCCATCCAGGGCGCCTCGGCGGCCAGCGCACGGTCCACCAACTCGGCCGCCCGGGCGCCCAGCCGGCCGTCGCCGGTCACCGCCGAGGCGAAGGCGACGGCGTCGAGTTGCTCGACCGACGCGGCGCCGCAGCGCTCCAGGAAGCCGGGCCACCAGCCGGCGAAGAAGGGGTGTCGGGCGCGAGCGAGCAGCCGCTCGCGGTGGGCACGAACGCCGTACAGGTCGACCAAGGCCGAGTCTCCGGCGGCGGGTTGGTCACCGGGCGGCGGCCACCTTCGGCCTAGCGGCGGGTGAACCGGATCCCAGCGTCGCGGGGCAGGTTGAGCCCGGCCTCGACCTCGACGGCCTTGATCACCGCCACCGGCACCAGGCAGGCCGCGTGGCAGCGCTCGCAGGCACGCGACCAGTCGCCGTTGGCGCGCCCGCGGACGAGCGCCAGTGGCTCGACCGGGCCGGCCAGACCTTCAACCAGTCGGCACTCGCTGTCGATCACCACCCCGACCGTCCCGTCGTCCCGTGCGGCGGCCGTGATCAGGGCCATCAACCCGCACGCGCCGGGATCCACCTGCACCTCGGTCATCACACCCTCCGCTTCCAGACGGTACAACGGACTTGCCGGTCCGGGAAACGGCGGCGCGAGGTCGGCGCGCGGTTGCCGGCGACTACTCCTTCTCGCAGCTCACCAGCGAGTCGCCCGTGGCCGAATCGATCATGTTCGGTTTCAGCCACTTGCCGTGTCCGTCGAGGAAGCCGTAGTTGGCTCCGTCGTTGTGGCGCTTGGCCCAGACTTCGGTGGGCACCCAGCCGCGCGGGTTGGTCGGCTCGGTCAGGTCGTCCTCGTTGCCGATGCTCTCGATGGTGAAGATGACCGACGAAGCGTCTTCGATCACCGCCAGGGACTGGAAGCTCGGCGGCGTCGGCGCGCCGGCGTCCTGGTGCGTGTCGTTGATGGCGTAGCTGGCGTTCATCCCGTCGTCGTTCATCCGCCCGTCGAAGACCGGCGCGGCCGGGGTGTGGCTCGGGCAAATCCACATCTGCACGTTCTTGACATACGGCGCGATCACCCCGCGCCAGCTCCCGTCGATACCGACCTCGTTGGCGTCGCCGTTGCCATTCAGGTCGAAATCCTCGGACGGGAGCATCTCGTCGTAGTCCGAGGTGTACATGTTGACCGCCAGGGAGAGTTGTTTGGTGTTGGCCAGGCAGTTGGTCTGCCGCGCCTTCTCCCGAGCCTTGGCGAACACCGGGAAGAGGATCGCCGCCAGAATGGCGATGATAGGTACTTCACACTGACAAGAATCGAATCGGGCGCCGCTTCCTCTAACCGGTGATCAGCCACAGAGAGGAGCA
>JAANMV010003978.1_pt1 | contig 12149 bp, 10 predicted proteins | sample 7279661 | NCBI WGS metagenome assembly JAANMV01 (sample SAMN14094540, study PRJNA606508) | bioreactor metagenome | isolation source: A lab-scale SPAN reactor treating ammonium-rich wastewater day 121 | place: Ireland: Galway | collected 2017-05-16 | reverse complement strand
CTGAAGTCCGTGGGGCTGTCGCCGCTCGACATGGTCAAGTATCCGCACCAGTTCTCGGGCGGGCAGCGCCAGCGCATCTCGATTGCCCGCGCCCTGGCCACCGAGCCCGAGTTTCTGGTGTGCGACGAGCCCACCAGCGCGCTCGACGTGTCGGTGCAGGCGCAGGTGCTCAACATCATGAAGGACCTGCAGCGCGAGCGGCAGCTCACCTACCTGTTCATCAGCCACAACCTGGCCGTGGTGCGCCACGTCAGCGACCAGGTGGGCGTGATGTACCTGGGCCGCCTGGTGGAGCTGGCCGACAAGCACACCCTGTTCGACACCCCGCGCCACCCCTACACGCGCATGCTGCTCGATGCCATCCCCAAGATGCACGACACCGGCAAGGCGCGCACCCCCGTGCAGGGCGAGGTGCCCAACCCGCTCAACCCGCCGCCGGGCTGCGCCTTCAATCCGCGCTGCCCGCATGTGAACGAGCGCTGCCGTACCGAGCGGCCCCAGCTGCTCACGCTGGGCGGCATCCGCATCGCCTGCCACGCGGTGGAAGAGGGCCGGATCTGAGCAGCAGAGGGGGTAGTGTGCTCATAAAATGGTAGCTTATGACGCTTGATAAATAAGCGTTTGCGGCCGATTTGGCTTGTAATTTCTCGGTGTGATGACACAGCCATGCTCCGTGTCTTCACAGGTTTGTCATGCGGCGCGCCCACCATCGGTGGCTTTGATACAGATACACCGAGGGAGTTGGAGCATGTACAAGCACCTGGGAGCGCCGCTGCGTGCGGCGGCATGGGCACTGGCGGCGGCGGGGCTGTTGAGCGCCTGCGGCGGATCGGACGACGCAGCGCCAACGCCGTACACACTGACGCTGCTGCACATCAACGACCACCATTCCACGCTGGAAGGCAAGAGCCGCACGCTGCAGCTCGATGCCGGCAGCGGCACCCCCGTGGCCGTGGCGGTGGACGCGGGTGGCTTTGCACGCGTAGCCACTGCTTTCGATGAACTGGGCAAGGCAGCAGGCGCCAATGTGCTCAAGCTGCACGCGGGCGACGCGCTGACCGGCACGCTGTACTTCAACCGCGCGGGCGCCGACGGCGAGGCCGACGCGGCGCTGATGAATACCGTGTGCTTTGACGCCTTCACGCTCGGCAACCACGAGTTCGACAAGGGCGATGCGGGTCTCAAGGGCTTCCTCGACCAGCTGCGCAAAGGCAGCTGCAAGACACCGGCGCTGAGCGCCAACGTGCAATTTGGCGCCCAGTCCGCGCTGAACGCCACCCGGGCGCCGGGCGCCGTGCTGCCGTCGACCGTGCTCGAGCGCGGCAGCCAGAAAATCGGTGTGGTGGGCCTGACGGTTGCGCAAAAAACCAAGATTTCGTCCAGCCCCGATGCCGACACCACGTTCGAGAACGAGACCGTGGCCGCGCAGCGCCAGATCGACGCGCTGCGCGGCCAGGGCGTGAACAAGATTGTGCTGCTGAGCCACATCGGCTACGACCTCGACAAGCAGGTGGCCGCCCAGCTCAGCGGCGTGGACGTGGTGGTGGGCGGCGACTCGCACACCCTGCTGGGCCCCGACACCCTCAAGGCGCGGGGTGTCGGCACGCCCGCCGGCAGCTACCCCACGCGCCTCACCGACAAGGACGGCAAGACGGTCTGCGTGGTGCAGGCCTGGGAATACGCGCAGGCCGTGGGCGAGCTGAAAGTCACGTTTGACGAGCGCGGCGACGTGCAAAGCTGCACCGGCACGCCGCATGTGCTGATCGGCGACAACTTCACCATCGCCGGCAAGGCGCCGACTGCGGCTGAAAGGACCGCCCTGCAGGCGAGCGTGGCAGCCAGCGGCTTTTTGCGCAGCACGCCGCCGCAGGCGGCATCCCTGGCCGTGCTCAAGCCTTACCAGGAGCGCGTGGCCGGCTTCAGCAAAACCGTGGTGGCCACGGCGCCCGTGGAGCTGTGCGCGCGCCGCGTGCCCGGCGGCCCTGGCTCGGTGGACTACGGCCGCTCCAGTGCGGCCTGCAATGCCGAGGGCAGCGTGAGCCTGCGCGGCGGCGACGTCCAGCAGCTGGTGGCGCAGGCCTATCTGGACGTGGCCAACGCACGCTACGGCGGCGCCGATATTTCGCTGCAAAGCGGCGGCGGTGTGCGCATCCCCCTGCTGGGGCCGGTGACGGCAGCCCAGGCCATCCAGGTGCTGCCCTTTGGCAACATGCTGTTCCGCCTGGATGTGACGGGGCAGGAGGTCAAGGGCATGCTCGAAGACGGTCTGGAGGCGGTGTACGGCCCCGGTGGCTCGACCGGCCCCTACCCCTACACCGGCGGCATGCGCTTTGACGTGAACGCCGCCGCCGCCAAGGGCCAGCGCGCCAGCGCCATCGAAGTGCGTGACCGCACCAGTGGCGCGTGGGCGCCCCTGGACGCCGCCAGGACCTACCGGCTGTTTGTGCTGAGCTTCAACGCCACCGGTGGCGACGGCTACAAAACCCTGGCCGCCGTGCCCGCTGCACGCCGCCTGGACATCGGCGTGCTCGATGCCGACGTGTTCTTCAACTACATCGAGAACAGGCCCAAGGACACCGCCAGCGGCCTGCCGCTGCTCAATCGCCTGCCACTGGAGTGGTACAGCACGCGCAACTTCACGGGTCCGAACTGATTCTGGGGCGGGAACGGACGCGGGCATACTGGGCAGCTCATCTGTGAAAGGAGCTTTCCCATGACCGCATTCACCCTCTCCAGCCCCGACATCCCCAGCGGCGGCAGCGTGCCGCCGCATTTCGAATTCGACGGCTTTGGCTGCTCGGGCCGCAACGAGTCGCCCGCCCTGCAGTGGAGCGGCGCGCCCGAGGGCACGAAGAGCTTTGCCGTGACGGTGTACGATCCCGACGCACCCACCGGCTCGGGCTGGTGGCACTGGTTTGTGGTGGATGTGCCCGCAACCTGCACGCAACTGGCGCCCAACGCGGGCGCCAAGGGCGGTGCCGGCTTGCCTGCCGGAGCCCGCCAGATTCGCAACGACTACGGCGCTCTTGCCTGGGGCGGCATGTGCCCGCCGCCGGGTGACAAGCCGCACCGCTACATCTTCACGGTGCACGCGCTGGGAGTGGAGAAGCTGGAGATTCCCGACGATGCCACGGCCGCGCTGGCCGGCTTCATGGTCAATGCCAACACCCTGGCCAAGGCCACGTTCACATCGACCTACGGTCGGTGACATCAAAAAAGTGAGCTGCGTGCGCTTGTCAGGCGGTCATTTCAGAGGGTTTTGTATCTGAAATCAATATCTGACAAGCGGTAGCAGCTATGTTTTTTGAGTTGACTCAGGTATAGCGCTTGGCGCGCAGGTTGTCCTTCATCTGCTGCAGGATGGGCTGCAGCGAGCTGCCGATGCGCAGCGCCACACAAGTGGCGAGCACATCGATGATGAGCAGGTGCAGCAGGCGCGAGACCATGGGGCTGTAGCGGTCGTAGCCCTCGGGGTGGTCGGCCGCGAGGTGGATGTGGCAGGTGCTCGCCAGGGGCGAGCCGCTGGCCGTGATGGCGATGGTCGTCGCGCCGTTCTTGCGCGCGATGTCGGCCGCGTCCATCAGGTCGCGGGTGCGGCCCGAGTTGGAGATGATGACCAGGCAGTCGCCCGGCCCGAGCAGCGTGGCGCTCATCACCTGCATGTGGCCGTCGCTGGTGGCAATCGACGTGACACCGAGGCGGAAGAACTTGTGCTGCGCGTCCTGCGCCACGATGCCCGAATTGCCCACGCCATAGAACTCGATGCGCTGGCGGGTCTTCCAGGTGCTGGCCAGCGCCACGGCGGCGCGCTCGATGGCCACGGTGCTGGCCGCGTTGCGGTACTGCAGGAAGGCGGCCACGGCGTTGTCCACCACCTTCACCAGCACGTCGCCAGTCTTGTCGTCGGCGTCCACGCTGCGGTGGATGAAGGGCACGCCCTCGCTCACGCTGCCGGCCAGTTTCAGCTTGAAGTCGGCCAGCCCGTCGTAGCCCATGCTGCGGCAAAAGCGCACCACGGTGGGCTTGCTCACATGGGCGCGCTCGGCCAGCTCTCGCACCGGCAGGCGGGCAAAGGCCCGGGCATCCTGCAGCACGAGTCGGGCGACGCGCTGCTCGGCCGGGGCCAGCGAGGGCAGGGAGGCGGTGATGCGGTCCAGCATGGTGTGGGTGGTGGAAGGAATTGGCCCAGAATGTAACGCGGTTTCATACCGCGCTGTAACCGGGCGGCGGCATACACTTGAGGGTTGCGTGGCGCCCGCGGCTGCGCCAGACCGACCAACGAGGATTTGCATGAACCAGCTCGACGCTCTCAAACAGTTCACCACCGTGGTGGCCGACACCGGCGATTTTCACCAACTGGCCCAGTTCCAGCCGCGCGATGCCACCACCAACCCGTCGCTGATCCTCAAGGCCGTGCAAAAAACCGACTACGCGCCGCTGCTGCAGTCCACCGTGGCGCAGTGGAAGGACCGGCCCATGGACGAGATCATCGACCGCCTGCTGGTGCGTTTTGGCTGCGAAATTCTGTCGATCATCCCGGGCCGGGTGTCCACCGAGGTCGATGCGCGCCTGAGCTTCGACACCAGCGCCACGGTGTCGCGCGCCGAACGCATCATCGAGCTGTACCAGGCGCAAGGTATCCACATCGACCGCGTGCTCATCAAGATCGCCGCCACCTGGGAGGGCATCGAGGCAGCGCGCAAGCTCGAGAGCAAGGGCATCCACACCAACCTCACGCTGCTGTTCTCGTTCTGCCAGGCGGTGGCCTGCGGCCAGGCCAGGGTGCAGCTGATCTCGCCGTTTGTCGGCCGCATTTACGACTGGTACAAGAAGCAGGCGGGCGCGAACTGGAATGAGGCTGCGATGGCCGGGGCCAACGACCCGGGCGTGCAATCGGTGCGCCGCATCTTCAATCACTACAAGCGCTTTGGTATCGCCACCGAAGTCATGGGCGCGAGTTTTCGCAACGTGGGCCAGATCACCGCGCTGGCGGGCTGCGATCTGCTCACCATCGCCCCCGACCTGCTGGCCCAGTTGGCCGGCACCGAGGCCCCGCTGCAGCGCGCGTTGGATGCCGACGCCGCGCGCACCATGGACCTGCCCGCCGTGCAATACGACGAGGCAGGATTCCGCTATGCCCTGAACGACGACCCGATGGGCACGGAAAAGCTGGCCGAGGGTATCCGCGCCTTTGCGGTCGATACCGTGAAGCTCGAACAGATCATCCTCGCGGCCTGACCTGGCCCCTCGACGAGGGGCGGGCGTGTCTCGTTACACTTGAAAGTTGCGCCTGCAGTTTGGGCCACAGGAATTGTTTATGCACTCAGTCGTCATCAGCGGCACGGGCCTCTACCAGCCTGAGCACACCATCACCAACGCCGAGCTGGTGGAATCCTTCAACCAGTACGTGGACCAGGAAAACGCACGCCATGCCGCCGAGATCGCGGCGGGTACGCGCGAGCCTCTGACGCATTCGAGCGTCGAGTTCATCGAGAAAGCCTCGGGCATCCAGCAGCGCTATGTGCTGGAAAAGAGCGGCATCCTCGACCCCGCCCGCATGTACCCGCGCTTTACCGAGCGGCCGGACGACCAGCTTTCGCTGATGGCTGAAATCGCCGTGGCGGCGGGCCAGGAGGCGCTGGCAAACGCCGGCAAGACCGGTGCGGACGTGGACGCCGTGCTGTGTGCCGCCGCCAACATGCAGCGCGCCTATCCGGCCATGGCCATCGAGATCCAGCAGGCGCTGGGCGCGGGCGGCTATGGCTTTGACATGAACGTGGCCTGCTCGTCGGCCACCTTCGCCATCGAGCAGGCGGTCAACGCGGTGCGTACCGGCAGCGCCAAATGCGTGCTCGTGGTCAACCCCGAGATCACCTCGGGTCACCAGGCCTGGAACGACCGCGACTGCCATTTCATCTTCGGCGATGTCTGCACGGCGGTGGTCGTCGAGCGTGCCGAGAGTGCCACCGCTGCCGACCAGTGGGACGTGCTGGGCACGCGCCTGGTCACGCAGTTTTCCAACAACATCCGCAACAATTTCGGCTTTCTCAATCGCAGCGAGGACAGCGACCCGAACGCGCGGGACAAGACCTTCCGCCAGGAGGGCCGCAAAGTGTTCAAGGAAGTGGTGCCGATTGCAGCGGCCCACATCGAAGGCCACCTGGCCGATCTGGGCCATGCGCCCACCGCCGTGCGCCGCTTCTGGCTGCACCAGGCCAACCAGGGCATGAATCAGCTTGTCATCAAAAAATTGGTGGGGGATGCCAGCCCCGACGTGGCGCCGCTGATCCTGGACGAATTCGCCAACACCGCTTCTGCGGGTTCCATCATCGCCTTCCACAAGCACCGTGCCGATCTGGTTTCGGGTGACATGGGCGTGATCTGTTCCTTCGGCGCGGGTTACTCGGTCGGCAGCGTGGTGGTGTGTAAGCGCTAGGATGAAACACCCCCCCCTGAGCCGCTTAGCGTCTTCCCCCCGAGGGGGACGCCGCCCGTGCGGCGGGGCGGCCCTTGCACGGCGGCCGCTGGCCTGGGCCGCGCCAGTGGCAGCGCCTGCGTGCGGTGGGTAGCGTAACGGATCACTGATATGCACCTCCGATGTGACGAAACTCCGCAGTGGCAGCGCCTGCGTGCCTTGTATGAGGCGGAGGGACGCCTGTTGGACCTGCGCCAGGCCTTCGCGGCGGATGCGCAGCGGTTTGCGCACTTCAGTCAGGCGGCGCCCCATGTTTTCGCCGATTGCTCTAAAAACCTCTGGGATCGCCAGACCGAGGCGCTGTTGCTGGACATGGCGCGCCAGTGCGGAATCGAGTCGCAGCGCGATGCCATGCTGCGCGGCGAAACCATCAACGGGACCGAGCAGCGGGCGGTGCTGCACACGCTGCTGCGCAGGCCCCCGGGTCTGGCGCTGCCCGGAGACCTGCCGTGCGTCGCGCCGGACCTGGTACAGGTGCACGCCACCCTGGACGCCATGCTGGCCTTCGCGGAAACGGTGCGCGCGGACGAAGGCATCACCGATGTGGTGAACATCGGCATTGGGGGCTCCGATCTGGGGCCCCACATGGCAGTGCTGGCGCTGGAGGCCTTTCGCATTCCGGGCAAACGCTTCCACTTTGTGTCCAACATCGACGGGCATGAACTGCATGCGGTGCTCCGGCAATTGCGGCCCGAGCGCACGCTGTTCCTGGTGGCCTCCAAAACCTTCACCACCATCGAGACCATGACCAACGCCCGCTCGGCCCTGGCATGGTTCCAGTCGCAGGGTGGCCAGGACGTGTCCCGCCACTTTGTCGCACTGACCACCCATGTGGAGGCGGCCCGGGCCCTGGGCATCACCACCACCTTCGGGTTCTGGGACTGGGTGGGCGGGCGCTATTCCCTCTGGTCGGCCATTGGCCTGCCCGTGGCCATCGCGGTGGGGGCCGAGGGCTTTCGCAGCCTGCTGGGCGGCGCCCATGCCATGGACGAGCACTTTCGCACGGCGCCTCTGGCGTCCAACCTCCCGGTGCGGCTGGGCCTGCTGGATGTCTGGTACCGCAATTTCCATGGATTCAACAACCGTTGCGTGGCGCCCTACCATGCCGGCCTGCGGCGCTTGCCGGCCTATCTGCAGCAGCTCGAGATGGAAAGCAACGGCAAGCGCGTGGACCGGCAGGGCCGTTTGCTGCCCATGTCCACTTCGCCCGTTCTGTGGGGCGAGCCAGGCAGCAATGGCCAGCACGCGTTCTTCCAGATGCTGCACCAGGGCAGCGACGTGTTGCCCCTCGAAATCGTGGCGGTGCGCCAGCGCGCCCACCCCCTGGCCGGGCACCACCAGATGCTGCTGGCCAATGCGCTCGCGCAGTCCCAGGCCTTGATGGTAGGTCGGCCCAGCACCGACGGGCACCGCCATTGCCCGGGCAACCGGCCCAGCACCTTCCTGTTGCTTGACGCGCTCACGCCTGCTTCGCTGGGGGCGTTGATTGCGTTGCAGGAGCACCGCGTGTTCGTCAGCGGCTGCCTCTGGGGCATCAACAGCTTTGATCAGTGGGGGGTGGAGCTGGGCAAGGGGCTGGCGCGCGATCTGGAACTGCGCCTGGCCAGCGGCGACGCGACGGGCCTGGACGCTTCGACAGCGGGCCTGCTGCAGCGTCTGCGGGGTTGACGCGCGGCGACCTGCGTTCGCGCACTCGTCCGAGTCCCCTTCGCTACTGCTTGAACACCACGGCCTCCAGCTTCAGGACGCGGATCTGCGCCGCCGCAGCTTGGGCCTCCTTGGCGGTGGTGTAAGGCCCCACCCGTACCCGGATGCGTTTGCCCTTGGGGGTTTCCAGCGCCTGGCGAAATGCCGGCAGCCCCTCGTTGAGCAGCCGCGCCTGGGCCTTGCGCGCATTGGCTTCTTCGGCAAACAGACCCACATTGATGTAGTAGCCCGGCGTGCTGCCCACTGCGGGCGGCGGGGCGCTCGCACTTGCTGAAGGGCCGCTGGCGGTAGGTTCCGTCGAGGATGCCGCGGTGGATGCGGCAGGGGGTGTCGGGGCCGGGGCCGCGCGAGGGCGGCGCGGCACAGCGCGCGCCGCGTCTGCCACGCTGGCAGCCCGCGCAGGAGCGGGGGCGGCCGAGGCCCGTTCCGCTGGGGGTGGAGGCGTGACGGGCAGCACCGCAGGCGCGGACGGCAGGGAGAGCGGTGGTGTTGCACTGGCTGGGACGGCCATGGATGCGGGGTGGCTGGTGGGCTTCGCCGCGGACGAAGTGGAGGCAGCCGGGGTTGCGGAGGCTACGGACGCAGCGGGCGCCGCAGGTTCGGAAGATGATGGCTGGGGTGCCGAGGCGGGTGTGGCAGCGGGCGCTGGCGCCGAGGCGATCGGGACAGGCGGGGCAAGGGTCGGCTCGCTGGTGGCAGGGACTGCCTGCGTCGGCGGCGGGCTTCCGGTCAGGCTGCCCTGGGGCAGATACCAGTAAGCCGCCGAGGCCGCACCCACCAGCACCAGGTTGATCAGGGCCAGGCCGATGAGCCGCTTCCACGAGCTGGCCTGGCGGCTTAGCTGCGCGCAGGCTTCGGGGATGCTGCGCGTGGCGGCCAGAGCGCGCGCGATGCGTTTGCGGATTTCGGTGTGCAGAACCGCGTCGCCGTACAGGCCGGGCAAGAGGAAGGCCAGCCCTGCGAATACGGCGATCAGCCCCCATTGCACGGCGTCGGGCCACTGCAGCATGGGGCGGCCCACGCCGAAGACCAGCAGTGCCAGCCCCTCCACAGCCGCCACATAGACCAGGGCGGCGCTCCACAGGTGGCGCAGTGCCATCCAGTTCAGCGTGCACGCGCAGGCGGCCCAGTTCCAGCCCGGGCGGACGCGGCCGAGGGTGTCAAAGCGGGCAAAGCGGGGCAGGTACCGTTCTGCATTGACCGGCCCCATGGCTGCGCGGTAGAGCGTGGTCATGGCGCTCTCCGAGGGGTCGGGCGTTGCGGGGGTGCGGAGGGCAGCAGGGTCCTGGTACACGGGCATGGCCGATTCTGGCATGGCCGCACGCGCGAGGCCAGAGAATTGCAGAGCCCACGAAAAGCCCACAGGGCTTGTGTCCTGTGGGCCGTCCGATGGAGGGAACGGGAGACTTAGCTGCGGTTGCCGATGGCAATGGCGCCGGCGCGCGCTGCCGTCACGGCATCGGCACGCACGGCTGCGCGGCTGACCGTGGAGGGGGCGGCGTTCTGAGCGTCGGCCACTTCGAAGTTCTTGAAATGGGCCACAGCCTGGGCGGCTTCGGCCTGGACTTCGGCGCGGTCGCGGGTGGACTGGAAGTTGGCTTCGATTTCGGAGCCATACAGTTCGCTGGCCTGGGCGCCGAACGAGGCGAAAGCGGCAAGGGCGGCGATGGAGAGAATGCGGGATGCGGTCATGGTGAAGTCCTTCAGAAAAAAAGTTTCAGAAAACGGGTCTGCAGCCATGGCGTCAGGGTGCTGATCCGGTTCGGTGAGGGGCCGCAAGGGCTGTGTCTCATCGATGGGTTGAACTGTACGCCTCATTAGTTCAAAGAAAAACTATCCAGTATCAAACTGACTGTTCCAGTATTCAGAACAATGAAGGCCTTGAAATTTCCTGCACTGTCCACGCACGATCGGACGTCGCAAGACCGCCCGGCCCTCGGCGGGCAAGGGCATTGCCATGGGCCTACGATGGCGCCCAAGCATTTCATCGACCCATCACCGCCATGCCCCAGACCCTGAAAATCGACTTCGTTTCCGACATCTCGTGCCCGTGGTGCGCCATCGGGCTGCTGTCGCTCCAGCGGGCCGCTGCGGCATTGCAGGGAGCGGTGGTGCTGGATCTGCATTTCCAGCCGTTCGAGCTCAATCCGGCCATGGCGCCCGAGGGGCAGGACATGGGCGAGCACCTGCAGGAAAAATACGGCGCCAGCCCCGAGCAGAGCCAGCGCACGCGCGAGGCCATCGTGGCGCGCGGCGCTGCGTTGGGGTTCACCTTCCGCATGGACCAGCGCAGCCGGATCTACAACACGTTCGATGCGCACCGCCTGCTGCACTGGGCGGGCGAAGAGGGGCGGCAGCTGGCGCTCAAGCAGGCCTTGTTCAAGGCCTACTTCACCGAAGGCGAAAACCCGGGCAACCACGAGGTTCTGGTGCGTCTGGCCCGCGAGGTGGGGCTGGACGCCGATGCGGCACGGGACGTGCTGGCGTCTGACCGTTTTGCCGAGGAAGTGCGCGAGCGCGAGCAGTTCTATCAGCGGCAAGGCATTCATTCGGTGCCTGCGGTCATCGTCAACGACCGCCACCTGATCCAGGGCGGCCAGCCGCCCGAGGTCTTCGAGCAGGCGCTGCGGCAGATTGCTACTGAAAAATGAGCTGTTAGCGTTTGCCGTGATTGATTTTCAGACTGAAAACTATCTGAAAATGTTTTCTATCAAGCGCAAGCAGCTATCTTTTCAGGAGTTTCAGGGCTTTACCGGAATGGGTGTTTCCCGCGCCACCGGCACGGCCGTCACGCTGTTTTGCGGCGATCCGTCGATGAGCTTTTCGGAATAGGTCAGGTAGACCAGCACATTGCGCGCCGGGTCCACCATGCGCACGATGCGCAGGCGCTTGAACAGGATGGACATGCGCTCGCTGAACACCTCCTCCTGCTTGCGCAGCGGCTGCGGGAAGGCGATCGGCCCGGTCTGGCGGCAGGCAATGGACGCCTCGGCGCGGTCTTCGGCCAGGCCCAGCGTGCCCTTGATGCCGCCGGTGCGGGCGCGCGAGACATAGCAGGTCACGCCCTGCACGCCGGGGTCGTCGTAGGCTTCCACCAGAATGTCGTGGTCGCGGCCGATCCATTGGAAGGCGGTATCGACCGTGCCGATCTTCTCTGCGGCGGCGGCGTGCGCCAGGCTGCACAGCGCCAGGGCGGCAAGCCCTGCGCGCAGCGAAGCGGGGTGCTTCATGCCGTCGCCCCGGCAGACGGCTCGCAGCACCGGGCCAGATGCGCCAGGGCCTCCTCGACCTGGTCCACCAGCACCAGGCACAGGTCGCCGGGCTGCAGGCGCGACAGCGCCGTGTCGATGGCGACGAATTCGCCCCGGATTTCTTCCACATGGCGCGTGCGGGTGGCGCCTTGCAGCCCCTCGCGCAGCAGCGCCATCACCTCGCCGTCGGAGCGGCCGCGCTGGGCCGCGTCCTGGTACAGGATCACATCGTCGAAAGCGGCGCCCAGGATGACGGTCTGCGCACGGATGTCCTCGTCGCGCCGGTCCCCCGCGCCACTGATGACCACGCTGCGGCGGTTGCCGGGCAGTGCGTCCACCGCCTGCACCAGGGCACGCATGGCGTCCGGGTTGTGGCCGTAGTCGGCGATCACGGTGGCACCGCGGTAGTCCATCACATTGAAGCGGCCGGGCGCGTTGTCGCTGTCGTTGACAAAACCCGAGAGGCCCCGGCGAATGGTCTGCCAGGGCAGGCCCACCCCCCAGGCGGCAGCGACGCTGGCCATGACGTTCTCGACCTGGAAGGCAATCCGGCCGTTGCGCGTGATCGGCACATCGCGCAGGTGGATCGACTCGCGCCATGAGCCTTCGGCCGCCACGATCGAGTCGCCATCGACATACACCGTGCGATGGCCCTGCGCGCGGTGCGTGGCCATCACGGGGTGGTGGCGGTCGCTGGCAAAGTAGATGATCTTGCC
>JAANMV010003975.1_pt1 | contig 12162 bp, 10 predicted proteins | sample 7279661 | NCBI WGS metagenome assembly JAANMV01 (sample SAMN14094540, study PRJNA606508) | bioreactor metagenome | isolation source: A lab-scale SPAN reactor treating ammonium-rich wastewater day 121 | place: Ireland: Galway | collected 2017-05-16 | reverse complement strand
CGGCTACCCGGCCGAGATGGCCTACTTCGAGTGCCTGCACGAACTGAAGCTGATCGTCGACCTGATGTACCAGGGCGGCATCGCCGACATGAACTACTCCATCTCGAACAACGCCGAGTTCGGCGAGTACGTCACCGGCCCGAAGGTCATCAACGAGCAGTCGCGCAAGGCCATGAAGGAAGCCCTGGCCAACATCCAGAACGGCTCCTACGCGAAGCGCTTCCTGGCCGAGGGTGCCGGCGGCTACCCGGAGATGACCCGGGCGCGGGCCGCCAATGCGAAGCACCCCATCGAGACGGTGGGCGCGACCCTGCGGGCGATGATGCCCTGGATCGCCGCCAACAGGATCGTCGACAAGAGCCGCAACTAGGCGACGGCCGGACTGCCGGGCAGCCGATTGATTTTTCGCCCGGAGTCTTGAAATATCTGGCGGCATGACCGCCGCCTGCGCGAGCGCCCTGGCTCCCGCGAACCAGGATTGGGACCCCCCTGCCAGGGCCGGAGCACCGGCCCCTGGCGGGGAGGTTGCGGCCGCGGACTTCTCCCAGCAGGTGCTGCGCACCGATGTCGCCGGCATGCCGCTGGAGTGGATCGACTACCGCGAGGCGGTGCGCCTCTACTGCATGGAGCAGGTCGCCTACAGCTGCGGGTCGCTGCTCTACCGTGTGCATGGCGGCTGGAGCGCCCGCAGCGGTGATCGCAGCATCGTCGACGTCAATTCCATCGTCGCCACCGTCGGTCGCACGCCCGGCATCGCCGGCATGCGCGACAGCTACGTGCCGCCGCTCAACAACAAGACGCTGTTCCGGCGCGATGCCAACCTCTGCCTGTACTGCGGCGAACGCTTCATGTCGCGCGACCTGACCCGCGACCATGTCACCCCGCTGAGCAAGGGCGGCCGCGACAGCTGGACCAATGTCGTCACCGCCTGCCGGCGCTGCAACAACCACAAGGGTGGCCGCACGCCCGAGGGGGCGGGCCTGCAGCTGATCGCCGTGCCCTTCACGCCCACCTATGCCGAGTACATCTACCTGAAGGGCCGGCGCGTGATGGCCGACCAGATGGAATTCCTGCTGGCGCACATTCCGCGTTCCAGCCCGCTGCATGCGCGCCTGAGCACGAGCCTGAAGTCCGGCGCCGGGCACGGCCTGCGCGTCTTCCACGACTGAGCTAGGCGGCCCGCGCGGCTCCCCGGGAGCGCCCGCGGCCCGCTGCCGGGGCCCTGCCGCGCATGGTCTATCTCATCGACGCCAGCGTGTTCGTCTTCCGGGCCTGGTATTCGATCCCGGCCGACATGCTCGACCCGGCGCGCAACCCGGTGAATGCGCTCTACGGCTTCAGCCGTTTCCTCGGCGATTTCCTCGAGGACCTGCGCCCCGAGCGCGTCGCGGTGGCCTTCGACGGGAACCGCGAGGCGAGCTGCGTGCGCCCCGCCATCTATCCCGCCTACAAGGCCAACCGCGAGCCCGCGCCGGCGGAACTGAAGCTGCAGTTCGCGCGCTGCCGCGCGGTGGCGCGCGCGCTGGGGCTGGCCGACTGCGCCGACACCGCGTTCGAGGCCGATGACCTCATCGCCGCGATGGCGGCCCGCGCCCGCGCGGCCGGCCATCGTGTCACCATCCTCAGCCGCGACAAGGACCTCGCCCAGGTGCTGCAGCCGGGCGACGTGCTCTGGGACTATCCCTCCGGCCGGCGCATCGGCTACGAGGACGTGCCGGCGGTCTACGGCGTGCGCGCCGAGCAGATCGCCGATTTCCTCGCCCTCACCGGCGATGCGGTGGACAACATCCGCGGCGTGCGCGGCATCGGCCCGAAGACCGCCGCCGCGCTGCTCGGGCATTTCGCCAGCATCGATGCCCTCTACGCCAATCTCGATGCGGTGGGGCGCCTGAAGATCCGCGCGGCGCCCGCCTTGCCGGAGAAGCTGCGCCAGCATCGCGGCAATGTCGATGTGGCGCTGCAACTGACACGGGTCCGCTACGATGCGCCGGTGTTCGACGATGCCGATGCGCTGCTGCGCCGCCCGCCCGACCTCGAGGGCCTGGGCGATCTCTACGACGTCGCCGGCTTCGGCGAATCGCTGCGTCGCCAGGCCCGGCGCCTGGCCGCGGGCTGAGTGGCGCGCGCGGGCCTGCCGTGGACCTGCACCGCCAGCCATGACCAGCCTCAGCGAGCCGCTGCTCTTCGCCCTGCGCTCCGCCACCGGCGTGACGCTGGTGCCGGGCAGCGTCAGCAGCGTGGGCGGCGGCAGCATCCACGCCTGCTACCGGGTGGCGGAGCGAAGCGGCCGCGCCTGGTTCCTCAAGCTCAACGAAGCCGACTGTGCGCCGCTGTTCGCCGCCGAGGCGGCGGGGCTGGCGGAGCTGGCGCATGCTCAGGCGCTGCGCGTACCCGCGGTGATCGGCCATGGCGTCGCCGACGATGTCGCCTGGCTGCTGCTCGAGTACATCGAGCTCGAGCAGGGCCATGCCGCCGCGGCCACGCGCCTCGGCGAGCGGCTGGCGCTGCAGCACCGCCGCGGCGCGGACCATCATGGCTGGCATCGTGACAACAGCATCGGCACCACGCCCCAGCGCAACGGCTGGCAGGATGACTGGCTGGAGTTCTGGCGGCGCGAGCGGCTCGGCTTCCAGCTGCACCTCGCCGCGCGGCATGGCCACGGCGCGGCGTTCGATGGTCGCGACGAGCGCCTGCTGGCGGCATTGCCGTTGCTGTTCGCGGGCCATCGGCCGGCACCGTCCCTGCTGCACGGCGACCTCTGGGCCGGCAACTGGGGCATGACCCGGGCCGGGGAGCCGGTGATCTTCGATCCGGCCGTCTACTACGGCGACCGCGAGACCGACCTGGCGATGAGCGAACTCTTCGGCGGTTTCCCGCGGGAGTTTTATGTCGCTTACCAGCACGCCTGGCCCCTGCCACCGGGCTACCCTGTGCGCCGCGACGTTTACAATCTCTACCACGTCCTGAATCATCTGAACCTCTTCGGTGGCGCCTACCTGGCGCAAGCCATCGGCCTGATGGACCGGGTCCTGGCGGCCGTCCGGGAACACAGCTGAGAGAACAGCCCATGACCGACAGGAAGAGCCTCGATTCCATCCTCCAGGAACGCCGCGTGTTTCCGCCGGGCGCGGAGTTCACCGCCCGCGCGCGCATCAAGCCCGCCGACCGCGAGCGCCTGGTGGCCGAGGCCCGCGCCGACCACGAAGGCTTCTGGGGCCGCATCGCCCGCGAGACGCTCGGCTGGCACAAGCCCTTCAGCGTCACGCTCGAGCAGGCCGGCGCACCCAACTACCGCTGGTTCACCGACGGCGAGATCAACGCGTCCTGGAACTGCCTGGACGCCCACCTGCGCGAGCGGGGCGACAAGACCGCAATCATCTTCGAGTCCGAGCCCGGCGAGGTCCGGCGCCTGAGCTACCGCGAGCTGGCGGCGGAAGTCTGCCGCCTGGCCAATGCGCTGAAGGCCAGCGGCATCGCCGCCGGCGACCGTGTCGTGATCTACATGCCCATGGTGCCGGAGGCGATCATCGCCATGCTGGCCTGTGCGCGCATCGGTGCGGTGCACTCGGTGGTATTCGGCGGTTTCTCGGTGCGCTCCCTGCGCGATCGCATCGAGGACGCGGGCGCGCGCCTGCTCATCACCGCCGACGGCGGACACCGCGCCGGCAAGCTGGTGGAACTGAAGGCCGCCGCCGACGAGGCGCTGGCGGGCGCCTGCCCCAGCATCGAGAAGCTGATCGTGCTGCGCCACGCCGGCTGTCCGGTGGACATGAAGCCGGGCCGCGATGTCTGGTGGTCCGACGCCGTGGCGGGCCAGGCGGCGAGCTGCGCGCCGGTGTTCGTGCCGAGCGAGCACCCGCTGTTCCTGCTCTATACCTCGGGCTCCACCGGCAGGCCCAAGGGCATCCAGCACTCCACCGCCGGCTTCCTGCTCGGCGCCAAGCTGACCACGCTCTGGGCCTTCGACCTGCGCGACGACGATGTCTTCTGGTGCACGGCGGACATCGGCTGGGTCACCGGGCACACCTACGTGGCCTACGGGCCGCTGGCCGCCGGCGCCACCGTGGTGATCTACGAGGGCGCGCCGGTGCATCCCGACGCCGGCCGCTTCTGGAGCATCTGCCAGCGCCACGGCGTGACCATCTTCTATACGGCACCGACGGCCATCCGCGCCCTCATGAAGTACGGCGAGGAGATCCCCGCGAAGTACGACCTGTCGAAGATCCGCCTCCTCGGCTCGGTGGGCGAGCCGATCAACCCGGAGGCCTGGATCTGGTACCACCGCAATATCGGCAGGGAACGCTGTCCGGTGGTGGACACCTGGTGGCAGACCGAGACCGGGGCGACACTGATCGCGCCGCTGCCGGGCGCGGTGGCCGCCAAGCCCGGCTCCTGCACCCTGCCGCTGCCCGGCATCGAGGCCGCGGTGGTGGACGATGACGGCAACGAGATCGACGACCCGAACCGCGGCGGACATCTGGTCATCCGCAAGCCCTGGCCCTTCATGCTGCGCACCATCTGGGGCGACAACGAGCGCTATCTCGCCACCTACTGGGCACGCTTCGGCAACCGTTTCTACGTCGCCGGCGACACCGCGCACCGTGACAAGGACGGCTACTTCTGGGTCATGGGCCGCGCCGACGACGTACTCAAGGTGTCCGGCCACCGCCTCGGCACCGCCGAGATCGAATCCGCCTTCGTCGCCAACCCGCGGGTGGCCGAGGCCGCCGTGGTGGGCCGGCCGCACGACATCAAGGGCGAGGCCATCTGCGCCTACGTGGTGATGAAGGGCGAGCGGCCCACCGGTGCCGCCGCCGAGGCCATGGCCCACGAGCTGCGCGAGTGGGTCGGCCGGGAGATCGGCGCCATCGCCAAGCCCGACGACATCCGCTTCGCCGACAACCTGCCGAAGACCCGCTCCGGCAAGATCATGCGCCGGCTGCTGCGCGCCGTCGCCCGCGGCGAGGAGATCACCCAGGACGTGTCCACGCTGGAGAACCCGGCGATCCTCGAGCAGCTGCGCGGGGAGGCGTAGTATCGGCCGGGAGATCCGCGCCAGGTTCCCGGGGCCAAAGAGGGGGCGGTATGCGCTTCGACAAGCTGGCCGGGCCCGCTCTGGTGCTGCTCCCAGTCCTGCTGCTGGGGGCAGCCGCCGACCCCGGTGCCGGCCCCGAAGAGTCCGCAGCCGATGACGGCGAGGAGGCCGGCGCTGCCTTGCTGATGGGGCGCCCGCCTGCGCTGCTGCTTGAGGGAGGCACGGCCGCGCAGCGCGTGCCCGAAAGCACGAAGGTCCGGTATCCGCCATACGCCCTGCGGCTTGGCCAGGAGGGCTGGGTGCAGATGAGCTTCTGCGTCTCTCCCGCGGGCGAGGTGATCGACCCGGTCGTGGAGCAGTCGAGCGGCGGCGAGGTTTTCGAGCAGGCCGCACTGGAAGGCCTGCGTGGTTCGCGATTCGTGCCCGCCACCTGGCAGGGCCAGCCAGTGCTCCAATGCGCGACCCGGGTTCTGTTCCAGTTCAAGATTGCGGGACAGACCGGAGGGCGCCGGTCGTTCCTGCGGGCATACCGGGGCGTGAATGCGCTGTTGTCTGCCGGTCGTCTGGATGAAGCGCAGGCCCGCCTCGACACACTGCGCGATGAAGGGGGCTGGAACCTCTATGAATCCTCGTGGCTGAAGCTGCTGCAGGGTAACGTCCAGCAGCGACGAGGAGACCTCGATGACGCCATGCACAGCGTGAGTGCAGGTATCGCTGGCAAGGGCAAGTACATCGAGCGCCAGGCCTATCGGATCGCCGTCGTGCAGTTGTTCAAGCTGCAGGTGGCCACCCGGCACTACCGGGAGGCACTGGATACCTGGGCCGATATCCAGGAGCTCAATCCCGCGCTCGATGATCCCGAGGTCGACAGGCTGGCACGGGAAGTGCGCAGCCGCATCGATTCACCGCAATACCTCGAGTTCTCGGGGGAGATCCGCCGTCGCGCGAACCCCGATGAGGATCACCCCCACTGGCAGCACGCCCTCCTGCGCCGCAAGTTCGGCTTCGAGGCTGTGGAGGGCAAAGTTGACGAGTTCGAACTGCGCTGCGACTGGAGGCGGGTTCGCGCCCCGGTCAGTACCGAGGTGGTACTGGAACTGCCCGCCAGCTGGGGCAATTGTGATGTGTTCGTCTTCGGCGATGCCGGTGCGAAGCTGAAGCTCGTCGAATATCCAATAGCCGCCACCAGCCAGACCCCGCCACCCGGCCCATGAACCGGCGGGCCGGCCTGTGACGCCCCGCGTTGACAAGCCGGCCCGCGGCGCCTAGCGTCCCCCGCAGGTTGTCGGCGGAGAACCGTCATATGCGAAACCATTCGCTGCGGAAGAAGATCATTGCCCTGGCTGTCGCGGCGGCGCTGGCGGCGCCACCTGCCGTGCTGGCCGGCGGCATGGTGGACGAGGACCCGGGTTTCGAGGCCATGCTCGTGGATGGCGTGATCGTCCGACCGCTGGGCCTGGGCGCGATGGTGCTCGGCGCGGCTGCCTGGGTGGTGACGCTGCCGTTCAGCGCGCTCGGCGGCAACGTCGGCGCGGCCACCGAGAAGCTGGTGGTGGAGCCGGCGCGCTTCACTTTCGTGCGACCGCTGGGCGAGATCTGACCGGGCCGTGTGCCGTTCCAGGCCGGCACGGGAACCCGCCTCGCAGGACGGTGAATCTTGAGGGTGGCCGTGACTGCCGCGTCCGGGCGGCTGGGCCACGCGACGCTCCGCGCGCTGGTCCGTGAGGTCGGTGCCGCAAGCGTGGTCGGTGTCGCGCGCAGGCCGGCACGCATCGCCGTGCCGGGCATCGAGACCCGCAGCGGCGACTACCAGTCCGTCCGGTCCATGGAGGCAGCGCTCGAAGGCATCGATGCGCTGGTGATGATTTCCGCGCCGGTGACGCCGGGCACCGATCGCCTGGCCCTGCACCGCAACGCCATCGCCGGCGCCACCCGCGCCGGGGTGAAGACCACCCTCTACACCAGCGTGATCGGCAGCGACGGCGCGAAAGGGACGCTGTTCAAGCCCATGCATGGCCTCAACCGCCAGACCGAGGCGGAGCTGCGCGCCTCCGGCATGCAATGGATCGTCGCCCGCAACGGCCTGTACATGGAGCTCGACCTGGAGCACATCATCCGCGCCGGCGCGCAAGGCGGCGTGTACCGCAATCCGGGCGGGCCCGGGCGGGCGCCCTACATCACCATCGACGAGCTGGCCTTCGGTGCCGCGCGGCTGGTGACGGGCGCGGCACCAGCCGGTCGGGTCTACAACCTCTGCGGCGAGTGCGCGACCCAGGCGGAGCTGGTGGCTCTCGCCAATGCGGTGTTCGGGCTCGCGGTGGCCTACGACACCGAGAGCGACGAGGACTGCATCGCCCGGTTCCTGCGCGTCTACCCGGAACGCGGCGAGGACGTGGCGCGCATGCTGACCGGCTGCTTCCAGTGCATCCGCAACGGCGCCTTCGATGTGCCGTCGGACTTCGCCGCCGCCACCGGGCGTCCCTGCCGCTCCCTGCGCCAGATGATGGAAGACTGCCGGAGCAAGCGCGCCACCGGCTGAGCCGCGCCACGGCCATCGCCCGCCGTCCGCGCCTTCAGCCCAGCAGCAGGCGCGTGCCCTCCGGCGCGCGCAACAGCCGGCCGTCCGGTCCACGGACGGGCTGCAAATCCCGCGCTGCCAGGGCACGGGTCAGCGTGTCGCCATCCTGTTCCGCATAGCGCAAGGCCAGTCCGCCCGGACGTGCTGCCCGGCGCAGTGCCAGCCTGAGGCCGGGTGTGTCCAGTCTCACGGTGTCGTCGTCGCTGCCTGATTCGAGGAAGCCGGCGGCCTCGAAGAAGGCGCGGCTGGTGGCCGGATCGGCGCAGTCCAGCGTGACCTCGGTGCAGCGGCCAATGAGGGAGCTGCCACGGTCGATCCCGTCACCCGGCGAGAACGTCCGTGCCTCGAGCATCAGCAGCAGCAGGCCGTCCGGGCTGCGCAAGGCGGCCTCGTGGAACTCGTCCTCGCCCAGGCGGCAGGTCTCGAAGCCGAGGCCGGCCGCTTCCAGGGCTCGCACCTGGCGGGCGAGGTTCGGGCGCACGAAGCACAGCGCCGGCTCGTCCAGGCCGCCACCGTGCAGGCCGACGACGAGGGTGCCGTCAGTGACCACGGCGTAGTGCCAGGGCCGGATGTCACCCGCGGGCAGTTCGCCGAAGCCGAGCGCACGGTAGAAGTTCAGTGAACGCAGCACGTCCGCCGCGGGCACGCTGACCTCGAGGAACCTGCCGAACGAACCCATCATGGGGTCACTCTACCCGAGAACCACTTTGCATAACCTGCGGCCGGAACCCGCCCGGCAGGCGGGAATGTGACATATGACACGTCGCCCGTTCACGCCGTCGGGGAAGCTGCCGGCGCCGGTGCCACCCGCCTGCGGGCGGGGTGCAACGGCGTGGATCCACAACAGGGCGTACGGCAATGATCTATGGGCGCAAGGGCATTCCTGCCGCGGCATCCCTGCCGCAGCGCTTGCTGCTGACGCTGCTGGCGGCGGGCATCACCCTGCTCGCCGGCTGCGGGCCGCTGACGAAATACGATCCCGACCCCGGGCACCTGGAGTCCGCCGACGCCAGGCAGGGCATACCGGAGCCGGTGGGCCAGGTGCCGCTGCCGCCACCGCCGAAGCCGGCGCAGCGCCCGGAGACCTTCAGCGTCGTCGTCACCGACCTGCCGGTGCGCGACGTGCTCTTCGCTCTGGCGCGCGATGCCGGCATCAATGTCGACATCCACGGCGACATCCAGGGCCGCGTCACCATGAACGCCATCGACCAGACGCTGGTGCAGCTGCTCGATCGCATCTCCCGGCAGGTGAGCCTGCGCTACCAGCTCGAATCCGGCAGCCTGGTGGTGATGCCGGACGCGCCGTTCTGGCGCAACTACGCGGTCGACTACGTCAACCTGGCGCGCACCAGCGAGGGCGAGGTCAGCGTGGCCACGCAGGTGGCCACCACCGGCGGTGCCGACGTCGGTTCGGCAGCCTCCGGTTCCGGCACCAGCTCCGGCACCAGCTCCGGCGGCAGTGGCGACGAGGGCGAGGGCAACACCTCCCGCACCAAGGTGAAGAGCACTTCGGACAACAGCTTCTGGGCCACGCTGGCGGCGAACGTCCGCCAGCTCGTCACCGGCCAGTCCGCGAGCGGCGGGGCCGGCGGCGAGGCCGGCGCGACGGCAGCCGCTGACCCGGTGGTCGCCAATCCCGTCGCCGGCATCATCAGCGTCCTGGCGACCCAGGCCCGGCATGCCCAGGTGCAGGCCTATCTCGACCATGTGACGACCAATGCCAAGCGCCAGGTGCTGATCGAGGTCACCGTGGTGGAGGTGAACCTCAGCGATGCCTACCAGGCAGGGGTCGACTGGTCCAAGGTTTCTTCCGCGGGCGGCGCCGGCAAGGACGGCATTTCGATGTTGTCGACCATGCTCGGCAGCAACCTGGCGTCGCCGCCGGTCTTCACCATGACCTACAACAACTTCGACGCCGACGGCAGCGGTTTCTCCGCGGCGGTGAAACTGCTGGCGCAGTTCGGCGACACCAAGGTGCTGTCGAGTCCGCGGATCATGGCGCTGAACAACCAGACCGCGCTGCTCAAGGTCGTGGACGAGCGGGTCTATTTCAGCCTCAAGCAGGATACGGTGGAAGGCACCGACAACAACAACCCGCGCACCATCATCACCAGCGAGATCCACACCGTGCCGGTGGGCTTCGTCATGAGCGTGACGCCGCAGATCAACCCCAACGGCAATGTCAGCCTCAATGTCCGCCCGACGCTGACGCGCATCCTCGGTTTCGCGACGGATCCGGCGCCGCAGCTGATGGGCGCGGACTTCGAGAACCTCGTGCCGGAAATCCACGTCAACGAGATCGAGTCGCTCCTCGAGGTGGCCGACGGCCAGACCGTGGTTCTCGGCGGCCTGATGACCGACGAGCTGCAGAAGAACCGCGACGAGATCCCGCTGCTCGGCCGCCTGCCGGGCATCGGCAACCTGTTCTCCTACCGCGACGATGCCGTGCGCAAGAGCGAGCTGGTGCTGTTCCTGCGCCCGACGGTGATCCGCAGCGCCGGCGTCGGTGCGCCGGCGGTGGCCCGGGCCGCACTGCCCACCTCGCTGGATGCGCCGGGCCTGCCGTCCCTGGTACGCCAGCCGTGAGCACTCTGCTCGACGTCCTGCACAAGCGCCCGTCGCGCGCGCAGCTCGCCGCCACGGCGCCAGCACCGGAAGCGGACGAGCCCGCGGCCGGGCAGCCGCAGGAGGCCACGCTCAGCCTTGCGCCCGAGGGCGACGAGGCGGGCGACACGCAGGGTTTCTCGCGCCGCTGGACCGATGATCGCGAGCCGCCGGCCACACCGGCGCCGGCACCGGCGGCGGAGCCGGTCATGACGAGAGCCATGACGCTGCCGCCCGCCGCCCGCGGGCGCCTGGGTCCGGTGGCCGTGGTGGCGATCGCGGGGCTGGCCTGCATCGGCTGGCTGGCCTGGCAGTACTTCCGCACGCCGGATGCGGCGGCGGTGGTGGAGGAAGAGGCGACCGCGGCCGCAAGCGACGCCGCCCCCGCCGACACCGCGGCCCTGGCACCGCCGCCGGCGGCGCCAGCCCGCGGCACGACGCGCCGCCACCCGGCGAGGGCCGCGGTCCCGGCGCAGCCCGGGCCGGTGCTCGCCTGGTATGACCAGCCCGCCCTGCCCGCCGAGGACGGCGCAGCCCAGGCGGCACCCGCCAGCACCGACACGGAAATCCGCATCACGCGCGGCACCCGGCCGGACCCCGCCTTCGAGCGCCTTTCCGCCGCCTACCAGGCTCTGGTGGCGGGTGATGCGGCCGCCGCCGAGTCGACGTACCGCGAGGTCCTGGCCGCCGATGCGGGAAACATCGATGCGCTCCTCGGCCTGGGTACCCTGGCCGCACAGGCCGGGCGCCATGCGGAGGCACGCGAGCAGTTCCGCCGCGTCCGGCAGCTCGATCCGAAGAATGCCGCGGCAGCCGCCGCGTTGTCGGCGCTCCCCGGCGAGGCCGGCATCGATGCCGGCGAAAGCCAGCTCAAGGTGCTTCTGGCCGAGCAGCCCGGCTCGGCGGGTCTGCATTTCGCGCTGGCGCTGCAGTATGTCGCCGGGCAACGCTGGCCGGATGCCCAGCTGGAGTTCTTCGAGGCCCTGCGTCTGGCGCCGCGCAACCCGGACTATGCGTTCAACCTCGCCGTGAGCCTGGACCGGCTGGGACAGGTGCAGCCTGCCGCCAGCTACTACCAGCGCGCCATCGAGCTGGCTACCGGCGGCCAGCAGTTCGACATCGACACCGCGCGCGCCCGCCTCGCGAGCCTGCGCGGGCCGGGTGGCTGAGGCCATGCCCGGCGCTCCCCACCAGCCGATGGCTGCGCGGCCGGCCGCCGCCGCGCCGGCCCGGGAGCGTCGCGCGCCGCGCAAGCAGCTCGGCGAGTTCCTGGTCGAGAAGGGGCTGATCAACCGTGACCAGCTGCGGGTCGCCCTCACCGAGCAGAAGCAGAAGAACGAGCGTCTGGGCAAGATCCTGGTGCGCCTGGGCCTGGCGAGCGAGTCCGTGCTGCGCGATGCGCTGGCCGAGATGCTGCGCGTGGAGAGCATCGACCTCTCCAGGGTGGTGCCCGACAGCGATGCCGTGGCGCTGCTGCCGGAGGAGCTGGCGCGACGTTTCCGCCTGCTGCCGGTGGCCTACGACCCGAACCTGCGCGTGCTCACCGTCGCCATGTCGGATACCTTCGACGTCGTCGCGCTGGACCAGGTGGCGGCACTGCTCGGCGGCAACATCCAGATCCGCACGCTGCTGGCGAGCGATGCCGAGATCCAGGGGGCGATCGAGGCCTTCTACGACCACGAGTTCTCGCTGGCGGCCATCCTCCAGGAGATCGACGCACCCCGCGACGGCGCCGTTCCGGCCGCCATGGCCGGCGACGAGGAGGTCACCCAGCCGCTGGTGCGCCTGGTCGACGCGCTGCTGGCCGATGCGGTGAAGCGCCGCGCCTCGGACATCCACCTGGAGCCGGAGGACGGCTTCATCCGCGTGCGCTACCGCATCGACGGCGTGCTGCGGCAGGTGTCCACGGTGCACAAGAAGTTCTGGGCGGCCATGGTGGTGCGCC
>JAANMV010003973.1_pt1 | contig 12170 bp, 11 predicted proteins | sample 7279661 | NCBI WGS metagenome assembly JAANMV01 (sample SAMN14094540, study PRJNA606508) | bioreactor metagenome | isolation source: A lab-scale SPAN reactor treating ammonium-rich wastewater day 121 | place: Ireland: Galway | collected 2017-05-16 | reverse complement strand
GTAACGCGGCTCAGGCGGCTGGTCGGGGTTGCTGGTCATCAGGATGAGCAGCACCGGTGCGCCACATGCAACGTGACAGTTGGTAACGATTTGCCCGTCCGGCGAGATTATCGTGCCGGAGCCTGTCCACATCGATTCCAACGAGCCGCCGCGGCTCTGGGCAGCCACGATTTGCACGGAGGCCCGTGTGATCTGGTCGATGCGGTCGGGTGAGAGGTCGCTCGACCCGACCCCCGGCTGCACCGGCCCGCTGTCCAGGGTTTGGGGCGGCGGATCCTCCGTCTGCACGACGCCGGGATCGGAGGGTGAGACCCCGGCCACATTACAGGCCAGCGCTGCCACAGCCAGCACGGCCAGCACCACCACAACTCGACGCATGGTTCCAATCTCCTTCACAGCCCCGCGCACGGTTACTGCCCAGCCTCAAAGCGGACCGAACGGAGCAGGCGCTCGTAGTTCGGCAGACCATCGCCGAATACGGCTGGCTCGGCCTCATAGGTGATGACGTAAAACCGGTCTCCGACCACCACAAAAGTCTCGACGCCGCTCACGACCGCCGGGCCTGCTGGCGTATCGGTGGCATACTGGTATTCCGAGCGGATGGCGGGCTGCCCGCCGACCGTGTATCCCTCGCTGCGCTGCGTCTCCGTGTACAGCGGCGTGGACAGCTCCTTGCCCGTCAGGTACTGGGCAACCACAAAGTCCAGCGAAGCGTCGGTGCGTTGCTTGCTTGACGTCACTCTGATGGCGGGTTTCCATACGCCCCTGGCCGACAGATCGCGCAGCGTCAGCCCACCGGGTTCGGCGGCCTGCATTGCCCACCCGGCAGGATAGCGCAGTTGGATTGGCGGATCTGCGTTCGAGTAGCGAACCGTCCGCGTGTCGGCCAGCGTACCGGCTCCGAGCGCAACCAGCAGCGACAGCACAAACGCCCCGATAAGCAGCCAATCGTACTTGAGCCGGATATCCCAGGGCATTGCCCTGGAACGCGCGTGGACTTGGAGGGATACTGTTTTCAGGTCACCCGCCGCGCGGCGCAGCGCTCGCCGGAAGAAGGCAAACAGCACCGCCCCAGTAGCGACCGCGAGCACAGCCGCGGCAGCCAGGCTATACCAGGGATTGAAGGCAAGCCTTCGCGCAAGCTCATCACTGACAACCTGGTAGACTCCGTTAAGCACGGCGACTATCGCCAGCCCCTGCGCCAGCCATCCCAACTTCTTGCCATCGATCTTGACACGGCCCAGATAGTACCCGCTCACCGCGCCCAGCGCTCCGTGCACAAGTGCGTTGTCCACAGCACGGATCGCCCCCGCCAGCGGCACAACCCCGCCAGAACTGACCACGAAAGTCACCGTCAGAATGGTGGCAAAGCCCAACCCGGATGCCAGCCCGTACACGATGCCATCGGGGTGGCTGTCGAACTCGTAAGTACCGAGCACGACGTAGCGCACCATCGCCAGCTTGAGCACTTCCTGCATCAGCGCCACGGTGAAGATCACCAGCAGCAGGCGGACAGCGAGACTCGAAAACTGGCTGATTGTCTGCCCGGCGAAACTGCTTGCAAGGGGCACGGCGACGGCGGCTGCGGCCAGCGCCCCAAAAGCGAACACGCGCAGCACCAGCCGCGTCGGCTCCGGCTCGGCCCGATCCTGTTGGCTGAAGAAAGCCAGCCAGATGACAGCCGGGATGACCGCCAGGAAGATGCTGAGCAGAAGTACCCCTGCACCCCTCTCTGGCCGGGGGATCAGCGCCGAAACGCCAATGAACAGCGCCAGCGCAACCAGCGTGATCAGGCTGGAGATCCAGACGCTCTTGCGGTAGGACACCCCATCTTCCACAGACGCCTCCTTGCCCTCTTGCCCACTCTGCCAGGAAAGCACAACCCAGGACTTGGTGACACAGGTTCTGACACCTGAGTTAGATTACACTAAGTAAAAAACTAGAGCAAGCCAGTCGCGAAAGGCGCAAGCAGCCTTTGGTTGCGGGCCGCTCGGTCAGTGTGATATTCTCTCTGCGCCCGGCCGGGCAATAGTTGCGCTCTTCTTACGTGTTCAAGTGGGTGTCCCAAGTGCCCAATCGATTGCTGTCCCATGCTGCGTGAGCTAGTCTCGAACAACGTCTTCGTTTTCACCAGCGAGCTTTACGCGCAGGTTACCGCTGGCGCGGTCATTACCCCATCCGGCGCAATCCTGATCGACACGCTGGCCTTCCCTGCAGAGACGCACCAGATAATCAGGTACATCCGGGATCGCCATGGCGTTCCGGTTCGCTACGTGGTCAACACCCACTACCACGCGGACCACACTTTTGGCACCTGCCTGGTGACGGACGCCCGCGTGGTCAGCCACCGCCTCTGCCGGGAACTGCTCGATACAGCCGGGCGGGACGGGCTGGAGAACGCCAAGCGAAGCGCGCCGGAGATGGGCGCGATCCAAATCCGCCTGCCGGACGTGGTGTTTGGCGAGGGCCGGATGTGCCTGCACCTTGGCGGTGTGACGCTGGAGATGTGGCATGCACCCGGCCACAGTCTGGATTCGATTGTCTGCCTGGTGAGAGAAGAGCGCATCCTGTTCGCCGCCGACACGATGATGCCCCTACCCTTCTTTGCCGACGGCAGTTGGGAGCAGTACGTTACCACCTTACAATCGCTCCCTGCTGACCAGTTTGAGAGCATCGTCCAGGGGCATGGTGAGGTGATCTTGCGCGGCGAGATCGAGGATCGAATCGCGGAGGACCTGCACTACCTCCACGCGCTTCGGAAGCAGGTCGAGCGGATCATCGCGCGTAAAAAAGGGCCGGAAGCGCTGGACAGCATCGACATCGAGGCGTGCGGCAAAAGCCCCATCGCGCTCAACGGAGTCGTCCAGCAGTTACACCGCACGAACGCCCAGGCGCTCTATTGGACCCTGCTGGCTGAGGGCGAGGCCAAGTAGCGACGCGGATACGGGGACTGGGTACAGCCAGGATCAGGCCACGATCAGACTGGCGGCCAGGGATAGCTGCGTCCGGTGCCGGGCTGCGAGTACACACCGACCTCCATCAGGCGGCTGGTGCGGTGGCGCACCGCCTCGATCTCGCGCGCGTCAAGCAGCGTCTCCAGATCGCGGCACACGGGGTTCCCCGACTCCAGCGCCACACACAACCTGCCAACATCCTCCAGCAGATGGCCGGGGATTGCCTGCCCGGCGAAGTCCCAGATCACCGTACGCAGCTTGGGCTGCGCGTTGAAGCACACACCGTGGTCGATCGCCCAGATGCGCTTGTGCGCGTCGAGCAGGCAGTGACTGCCCTTGCGATCGGCGTTGTTGACGATCTCGTCAAAGAGGGCAATGCGCTGCATCTGCGAGCGGAACCGGCGGCCAAAGGTGAAGTAGTTCTCATCCGGATCGTGCGGGACAAAGAACTGGATGCTCCCTGGCCCGTGTGGCCCCTCGCGCAGCACAGTCGCGGGCACGATGCCCCAGCCTAGCGCCTCACTGACCAGGAAGGCAGCCTGCTCACGCTGGCACAGCGTGCCTTCAGGGAAATCCCAGAGCGGTTGTTCACCAGATCGGGGCTTGTAGACGGCCAGAGCTTCGTGCTGCCCATCGTTGACCATAACCAGAAACGTGTAGTTGGAGCCCCAGGGAATCAGACCGTGCACCTCGCGCACCTCTCCTTCTCTCATCAGTTGGAGAGTATGCGACATCGGTAGGTCTGGCTGGTTCACGGACACGCTGGGCATACGCGGGGCACGCTCAATCTCGTCGGCAGCCGGTGCTGGGACGTTGGCAGCGCAGGCGCGCTAAGCCCAGGCGACCGGTTTGCGGTGGCCGTTGCTCTTTGGGCAGAAGTGCCCCTCGGCGTCGATCGCCTGCCCGCAATTCCCGCAGATCGGGCGTCCCTGAGCAACTACGGCCAGCGCATGGGCAGCGAGCACGCGCATCTGCTCACGTGTGGCACCGACGCGCGCGCTGCGTGGCTCCGAGAGGCTGTCTTCGGGCAGCAACTCGCTCAGCACCAGGTAAATTAGGTCATCTTCCGCATCGTAGCCGATCCCGATCTGGCCCACGCGGAAGGCAGGCAGGATCGGTTCGAGCAGATCGAGATCACGACCGCCCAGGTTGGGGTCCGGCGTGGGGATGCTGTACTGCTTCTGCACCTCGTCAAGCAAGGTCCCAACGCTCTCGGCAATAGCAGCTGCCTGGAACTTCTCCAGCGTCAGGGTGACCAGCACCGTGTCCTGGCGCGCCTGGAAATGGAAGACCCGCTCGCCGGGCGGCCCCACTGTGCCGATGGTGATGAAATCTGCCGAGTCCAGTTGAATATCCTCAGACATCGCTTCCCTACCGCGTCCCGGCGGGCAGTGCCCCTGCGTCGCCCTTGTGTTCACAATGGCAAATGTCGTTGACCCGGATGATCAGCGGCCCCATGCCGCCTATTGCCACGACCGAGATAGACGCTGGAGAGATAACGAGCCGCTGGTACATGTCGAGGTGCATTCCGGCGTAGTGGGCCAGCGCAGCCTTGATCACGTCAGCGTGGGTAACGACTGCGACCGCACCCTGTGGATGCCGTCCCGCAATCCGCTCCAGCGCCTCGATGACGCGAAACTGCATCGCGCGCAGGCTCTCGCCCTCCGGGAACAGCGTCCGCGAGGGGAAGCGCTGAACCACCTGCCACAGGCGGGTGCGAGCCAGCTTGCGCAGGCGCTGGCCACTCCACCGCCCGTATTGCACTTCGCCCACACCCTCTTCGATGTGAAGGGTCATGGCCGGGTAGTGCCTGACAATCGGCTCCGCTGTCTCAATTGCCCGCTCAAGTGGACTTGAGTATACCGCCTGCAACTTGGCGGCTGCAAGGCGCTCGCCGAGTGCATCAGCCTGGCGGCGGCCCTCGTCATCCAGGTGGACGCCGCTCGTCCAGCCTGCCAGCTTGCCGCCTGTGACCCACTCATTCTGGCCGTGGCGGATGAGGAGCAGGTGCGTCAAGGGGTTCTCCTGTGTGGGGGAGTGCCGGGTCAATCCGCGGCCACGATCTCCATCTCAACCCCCGATGGGGCAGCGTGCCTGCCGGGCAGGCGTCCCTGCATGCTGTAAGGGCCAGTCCACGTGATCTCAACCTGGGCCAGTTTGCCGTGCCAGTCAGCAGCATCTTCGAAGAAGACCAGCTTGTTCTGTGGGGTGCGTCCACGCCACTTGCCCCGGTGCTCGCCTTCAACCAGCACTTCGACTGTCTGCCCAAGCAAGCGGGCGTTGATCTCGCTCACCACCTGACGCTGAAGATCGTCAAGCAGTTGGAGGCGACGCTTCTTCTCCGCTGGAGGTACGTCGTCGGGCATCGTGCGGGCTGAAACCGTTTTGGGGCGCGGGCTGTACATCGCCAGGTGCGCCTTGTCGAGCTTCAGATCGGCCAGCAGGGAGTAGGTCTGCATGAACTGAGCTTCTGTTTCGCCAGGGAATCCGACGATCACATCGGTGTGGATCGCCACCCCCTCGACCTTCTCGCGGATGCGTTCGATTAGGCGACGGTAGTCAGCCTGCGTATAACCGCGCTTCATGCGCGCCAGCACCTCGTCATCGCCCGCCTGGAATGGCACCTCGATGTGCGGCATCACCTTGGGGAGGGCGGCCACCGCGCTGAGCAGGCGGTCGTTCATCCAGTTGGGATGCGAGGTCAGGAAGCGGATGCGCTCAATGCCCTCGACCTCGTGCACCGCGCGCAACAGGTCGGCCAGATCGGGGCCGTCTGCGACGTCCTTGCCATAGCGGTCTACGATCTGCCCCAGCAGCGTCACTTCTTTGACGCCCTGAGCAGCGAGCGCGCGCACCTCAGCCACGATCTCGCCAACGGCGCGGCTGCGCTCGACGCCCCGCCGGAACGGGATCACACAGAACGTGCAGGCGTGCGAGCAGCCGTACACGACCGGCACATGGGCGCTGACCAGCCGCCCTCTCTCATGCGCAGGGATGATCAGGTCACCGTCCTGGAGCGCGTAGCGGCGGGCCAGGTCGCCCACCTCCTGAGCGACTGCCTCCTGCTCCAGGCCGAGCGCACTCAGGAAGGAGACCAGCGGCTCAGGTTCGCTGGGCGGCAGGAAGACGTCCACGAAAGGGAAACGCTGGCGGAGAGGAAGCGTGTCCCGGACACCAACCAGGCATCCCATCACGCCCACGACTCTTTCCGGGCGCTGCTCCTTGAGCACTTTGAGCTGGCCTAGACGCCCGTACACGCGGTCTTCTGCACTCTGGCGCACGACGCACGTATTGAGCACGATCACGTCCGCCGCGTCGGCGTCGTCGGTGTGGCGCAAACCCAGGCGCTCCAGTTCGCTTGCCAGCCGCTGCGAGTCGGCCTCGTTCATCTGGCAGCCCCAGGTGCGTATGTTGTAGGTCCTGGGCGTTGGATGTGTCATCTTGCCTGGTTCCCCTCGCTCTGCTCTGCGTTCGTTCTTCCCGGCCCTCCCCATGATAACGAATCCGCTCCCAGAATCAAAGGGCGAGGAAACTGGCCCTCGCCCCTGTTGCTTGCTTTTGCTTTATCGAAAGCCGGGTTGCTAGTTCAGGCCGAAGATTGGCTCCTCCGGCATGCTCTGCTCGGCGATGCGTACGACCGTCCAGTCGGCCAGGTCACGGATGGCCGCCCAGACCGAATCGTGCTGGATGTAGATGATCTTGTCGTCGGCGTCATCCGGCACCACGTCGACGAGTTGATCCAGATTGAAGTCGAAATCGAGCAAGATGGCGGCCATCACCTCGGAGACGCCGCTCGCCAGCAAGCCATACCCTCCCTGGAAGGTGTCATGCCAGCGCGCCAGCAGTTCATCGGGGATAAACGTGCCAGGGCGGCCAGCTTGCACAAGCACCTGGCGCTCCACATCGCTCATCTCGGACAGAACTTCCAGCAATACTCCCCAGCGCTTCAGGTCGTCGATATTCTCCATCATACCCTCACTTGGCATCAGCCACATATTGGTTGCCCGCTTTGGGCACCCAACGGATTCTACCGCACCCGTTCGGGTGGAACAACACCACTTGCGCGGCACAAATGTGCTGATTGGGGCAGAAGGTGCGCAGCGCAGGCGCGAGCCCCTGGTTGACAGTTCTCCCGTCTGCCTGTATCCTACCCGCGCTGAGGCCAGGTGGCTTGGGCGGCATCCCCGCCAGCCAGAGCGCCACCCTTTCACAGGCAGTAGGAGCCAACCACGCACATGGGACTAAAAGCCGACAACTGGATCAAGAAACAGGCGCTTGAGCACGGGATGATTGAACCTTTCATCGACGGACAGGTGCGGGAGGGTGTGATCTCCTACGGCGTGTCCTCTTATGGCTACGATATCCGTGTGTCCGACGAGTTCAAGGTATTCACCAATATCTACTCAACGGTCGTTGACCCGAAGAACTTCGACCCGAACGCCTACGTGGACTTCAAGGGTGAAGTGTGCATCATCCCGCCCAACTCGTTCGTGCTTGCCATGTCGGTCGAGCATATCCGCATGCCGCGTAACGTTACCGGGATCGTGTTGTGCAAGTCCACTTATATCCGGGCGGGGGTACTGATCCCGACGACGGTGCTGGAGGCGGGCTGGGAAGGCATCATCACGCTGGAAATTAGCAACGTGACACCGCTGCCCGCACGCATCTACGCCAATGAAGGCATCGCCCAGGTGCTGTTCTTTGAGGGGGACGAGGCCTGCGACACCAGCTACGCTGACCGCCAAGGAAAATACCAGAGCCAGCACGGTGTCGTGCTGCCGCGCGTCTAGCAGTTGACACGCTTGCTGGCCGCTCGCTATAATCGCAGCCAGCCGGGCGGTTAGCTCAGTTGGATAGAGCACCTCCCTTACAAGGAGGGGGTCACAAGTTCGAGTCTTGTACCGCCCATCAGAAACGAGGTTCAGCAAGAATCATGAGGCCCCCATCATCTTGGTGGGGGCCTCTGAGCGTATGGGGGGAAGTTGGAACCGGCTAGGGCGAAGGCTCCGGCAGCTCAACCGGGCGACAACACAGCACCAGGTTGCGCGCTGCCTGCACCTCGTCCAGCCGCCTGACGGGCGCGTTATGCGGCGCGTCGTGCAGCAGCTCCGGGTTCTCCCTTGCCTCACGGGCGATGTTCAGCATCGCTTCCACGAAGCTGTCCAATGTCTCCTTGCTCTCCGTCTCGGTCGGCTCGATCATCAGCGCCTCGTGGACGATCAGCGGGAAGTAGTTGGTCGGCGGATGGAAGCCGTAGTCGATCAACCGCTTCGCGATATCCAGCGCATGCACGTCGGGCGCATCAGCGAAGCGTCCCTCACATACGAACTCGTGCATACAGATGCGGTCGTAAGGCACGTGGTACGTGTCACGCAGCAGGACGCGCAGGTAGTTGGCATTCAGCACGGCCATCTCGGTGACGCGACGCAGCCCGTCCCCACCGTTCACCAGCATATATGCCAGCGCACGCACCACCACACCGAACTGACCATAGAATGCCTTGACACGCCCGATGCTCTTCTCCGGGGTGACAAACCCGTACACCGGCACGTCCTCGTCCGTCTCGGCCTCCTCGATCACCTCGACAATCGGGCCTGGCAGGAAGGGCGCAAGCTGCTCGGACACACCCACCGGGCCGGAGCCTGGGCCGCCGCCACCATGCGGCGTGCTGAACGTCTTGTGCAGGTTGAAGTGCATCACGTCGAAGCCCAGATCGCCCGGCTTGACAATGCCCATCAGCGCGTTGAAGTTCGCGCCGTCACCGTACACCAGACCGCCGCAGCCGTGGATCATCTCGATCACCTCGACAAGCTGCTCCTCGAACAGGCCGAGCGTGTTCGGGTTGGTGAGCATCAGCCCAACGACGGTGTCGTCGCACTGGGTGCGCAACGCCTCGATGTCGACGTTGCCGCGCGAGTCGGACGGAATCTCGACGACGGTCAGGCCGCTCATGGTCGTGCTGGCCGGGTTGGTGCCGTGCGCCGAGTCGGGGATCAGCACCTTGTTGCGCTTGGTGTCGCCCCGATCCAGGTGGTAGGCACGCATGATGAGGACGCCGGTCAGCTCGCCGTGCGCGCCCGCTGCTGGCTGCAACGACATCCCGGCGAAGCCGCTCAGCTCATTCAACCACTCTTGAGTGTGGTACATCACCTCCAGTGCACCCTGGACGGTTTCCCCGGTCTGGTACGGGTGCAGGGTGGCGAAGCCCGGCAGACGGGCCATATCTTCGTTGAGCTTGGGGTTGTACTTCATCGTGCACGAGCCGAGCGGGTACATCCCCTTGTCAATGCCATAGTTCATCTGCGAGAGTCGGGTGAAGTGGCGCACCACGTCGATTTCGCTGACCTCCGGGAGGTCGAGCTCGTCACGCACAAACTCCGCCGGCAACTCGGCTAGTGGCACATCGGGGGCAGGCATAGTGACGCCGGTGCGCCCGGGTGAGCCCAGGTCGTAGATCAGGGGTTCGTTCATTCTGCCACCTCCGCCAGTCCGCGTACCAACAGGTCGATCTCTTCGCGGGTGTTCATCTCGGTCACCGCCACGAGCATCTGGCCCTGCCGCTCCTCGTAGCGCTTCCCCAGGTCATAGCCGCCGATGATGCCGTACTGGTCGAGCAGATGAGCATTGATCTGCTCTACCGGCAGCGGGCACTCTACGGCGAACTCCTTGACAAACGGCTTGCCGCGCACGACGCTGTAGCCATCCAGCTTGTCGATTTCGTCTGCGGCGTAGTGCGCCTTGTGGTAGCACAATTCGGCGACCTGACGCAGGCCATGCTTGCCCAGCACGCTCATGTGGACCGCTGCCGCGAGCGCCATCAGCCCCTGGTTGGTGCAGATGTTGCTCGTCGCCTTGTCGCGGCGGATGTGCTGCTCGCGGGTGGAGAGCGTCAGCACGAAGCCCGGGTCTCCCGCCACGTCAACCGTCTGTCCCACCAGCCGCCCGGCCATCTTGCGAACGTACTGGTCACGGGTGGCGAAGAAGCCCAGGTATGGGCCGCCGAAGCTGAGCGGGATGCCCAACCCCTGCCCTTCCCCAACCACGATGTCCGCACCCATCCAGCCCGGTGGCTTGAGCAGGCCCAGCGACACCGGGCCGGCGACGACGCAGGCCAGTGCCCCGTGCTCATGGGCAGCGCGGATCGCCTTCTCGACAGGATCGACTTCGCCGAAGAAGTTGGGATAGGCGACTGCCACTATTGCCGTGTCGTCGTTGATGAGCTCGATCAGCTTGTCCATGTCCACCCAGCAGGCCGTGTCGCCGAGGATCTCGACGCCCATGCCCTGGGTGTAAGTATGTACCACATCACGGTACTCGGGATGGACACCTGAGCACAGCACGATCCGCTTGCGCTTGTTGCGAAAGTGGCTGAGGGCCATGATCGCCGCCTCAGCCAGCGAGGTTGCGCCGTCATAGTGGCTGGCGTTCGAGGCCTCCATGCCGGTCAGCTGGCAGATCATACTCTGGTATTCAAAGATGGCTTGAAGCGTACCCTGGCTGACTTCGGGCTGGTAGGGTGTATAGGCCGTAAGGAATTCCCCGCGCAGCAGAATATGGCTTACGACTGGCGGGATATAGTGATTGTACGCTCCAGCGCCGAGGAAAATGGCCGCCTTGCCACCCGGCACGTTGTCGCTGCTTAAATCCTCCAGCAGCCAGGCCACTTCCATTTGTGAGAGGCCGTCCGGCAGGTCGATCTGCGGGAAGCGTACCGGTTCTGGCACGTCGCGGAACAGTTCCGCGACGCTCGCCAGGCCAACCGCCTCCAGCATTGCCTGGACGTCGTCCTCTGTGTGCGGTAAGTATGTCATCAATCTTACTCCTTAGGGGCAGCCGGAAACGCCAAACTGCCTGGAGGCAGGTTGCGCGTCCGGTCGTCTAGCGCAGAATGGGCAGGTTGGATGGGCGAGCTGCCTACTCGCGCTCCTCGCAGTACGCTTTGTACGCGGGGGCGTCCATCAGCCCGTCAAGTTCGCCTGGATCGGCCAACTTAACGCGGATGATCCAGCCCTTCTCGTAGGGGTCCTGGTTGATCGTCTCCGGCACATCCTCGAGATCGCCGTTGGTAGCAATGACCTCGCCGCCGGCAGGCATGTTGATGTCCGCTGCAGCCTTCACCGACTCGACCACACCGAACGCCTCATCTTTGGCGAACGTGTCGCCAACTTCCGGCAGTTCGACGAAGACCAGGTCGGAGAGCTGATCCTGCGCGTAGTCGCTAATCCCGATCAGCGCCTCCTCGCCTTCTGCCTTGATCCATTCGTCTGACTTGGTGAACTTGTAGTCTGCGGGGATTCTCCAATCGCCCATGGGTTGGTGTCCTCACTTTCTTGGCATGATTTGAGCAAGTTACCACAACTCTGAACGAACAGGGGGGCGCCCAGCAAACGGTAGTTGCTGCTCGCCCCCCTGTCATTGACCTGAGAGATTCGCCCTGGCATGCGCCGGACTTGCCCCGTCGGTGCTGCCCGGCGACTCAGTCGCCAGTGCAGGCTTTCCAGGAGATGCGCGGCACAGGGTCCCTGGTGCCTGAGAGTTTCACCAAGCGGGATTGCCTGGCTTGCCCCTTCGGCGCTCCGGAATGCGGAGGCTCTCCCCTGCGCTACGTCCAATTGTCAGTTGCGGCAGCCAATGGCGCCCCCTATATTGTAGACAACCGCCAGAAGGGTGTCAATGCGCCGAAATCGGCAATGAGCAGCCAATATGATCACCCCTGGCAGATGCCTGCAAACTCGCCGCCGGATCGCGGCACGCTCCACCTGTTCGCATCGCATAACATTTTGTTGCCAAGCGTAGCGTATCATGCTATACTTTGGTTGCCGTGGGCGACGAATAGTGTTCCTGTCGAAACGTGGGCAAGCCCCACGTTTCGTTTTTGAAGCATTGATGTCAGCAGTCTTCGAACGCAACAACCGGGTGGGTGTAAACCCCTAATATTGGAGAGTCGCTGCGCGATGGCGAAGAGTGAATTAATCCTAGCTTTCAACGAGATAGCGGAAACGCGTAAGCTCCCGCGCGAGGTCATCATCGACGCGCTGAAGGCGGCGCTGGTTTCGGCATACCGACGCAACGCCGGAATCAGTTCGGCGCAGCATGTCGAGGCCCGCGTGGATGAGCAGTCCGGCGATCCGACCATTTGGGTAGAGAGAGAAGTCGTCGAGGACGTGCAAAATGTGCAAACCGAGGTTCTCCTCGCAGATGCCCTCTTGGTCGAAC
>JAANMV010003972.1_pt1 | contig 12173 bp, 10 predicted proteins | sample 7279661 | NCBI WGS metagenome assembly JAANMV01 (sample SAMN14094540, study PRJNA606508) | bioreactor metagenome | isolation source: A lab-scale SPAN reactor treating ammonium-rich wastewater day 121 | place: Ireland: Galway | collected 2017-05-16 | reverse complement strand
AGAGCACAATCAATCCTGCCCCCCATACGTCGACTCGTGGCAACAGCAATGCCCCGACAGCGCAGGTGCCGGTGGCCAAGTAGATCGTCAACACCGCTTGCTTCTTGGTCATCCCCAAATCGACCAAGCGATGCGAAAGGCCTTGCGGCGCGCAAACGCGACAACGCCGGCATCCTGCATGGACGCCGGCGTTTGGGGCATCGCTGGCAACGTCATTCGGTTCCGGCGCAAGCGCCGGACGCACGATCCGACCCGAGGGTCAGACGGTCAGGCGACGACGGCCCTTGGCACGACGACGGGCCAGGACCTTGCGGCCATCGGCAGTCGCCATGCGGGCACGGAAGCCGTGATCACGCTTGCGCTTGAGGTTGCTGGGCTGGTAGGTGCGCTTGGTCGCCATGGCGGGCCTGCTTGCTATGTTTCAGAGAATAAGACTCGGAATGATAGCGGGCCGGCACGCCGCGTGCAAGTCCACCCGCCTTGGCGCGCCCGGGGCGGCAGTTTGGCGGCATCCGGGCGCGGTGGTAACCTGCCCAGTTCCCATCTTATCCACAGCCGCCGGGCATCCCGGTCCGGCCGCCCGCGCTTTTTCCTGGATCCCTCGCCCCATGCACGTCTGGCCCGCCTGCCTGCAACGCCTTGAAACAGAACTCCCGCAGGACGAGGTGAGCATGTGGCTCAAGCCGCTGCAGGCGGACCGGCGTGACGGCGGGCTGGTGCTGTATGCGCCCAATGCCTTCGTCCGCGACGAGGTACAGAGCCGCTTCCTCGAACGCATCCGCGAGCTGGTCCGCCATTTCGACGGTAGTGGCGACGTGGTGGTCGACATCGGCGCCCCGAAGCGCGCGCCGGCCGCGCCGGTGAACCCGCCAGCGCCGGCCAGGGCCGTACCCACCGCCGTGGTCGAGCCCTTCCACGGCAACGTCGATCCGCATTACAGCTTCGACAACTTCGTCGAGGGCCGCAGCAACCAGCTGGCCCGGGCTGCCGCTTGGCACGCGGCGCAGAAGCCGGGCGAGCGCACCCACAACCCGCTGCTGCTATACGGCGGCACCGGCCTCGGCAAGACCCACCTGATGTTCGCGGCGGGCAACGAGATGCGCCGGCTCAACCCAGCCGCGCGGGTGCTGTACCTGCGCTCGAACACGTTCTATGACGCGTTCTTCCGCTCACTGCAGGAAAAGACCACCGACCAGTTCAAGCGCCAGTTCCAGAAGATCGACGCGCTGCTGATCGACGACATCCAATTCTTCGCCGGCAAGGACCGCACGCAGGAGGAGTTCTTCCACACTTTCAACGCGCTGTTCGAGGGCCGCCAGCAGATCATCATGACCTGCGACCGCTACCCGCGCGAGGTGGATGGCCTGGAGCCCCGGCTGAAGTCGCGGCTGGGCTGGGGGCTTTCGGTGGCGATCGACCCGCCGGACTTCGAGACCCGCGCCCAAATCGTGCTGTCGAAGGCGCGCGAGCGTGGCGCGGTGTTGCCGGACGAAGTGGCCCAGCTGATCGCCAAGAAGATGCGCAGCAACGTGCGCGAGCTGGAAGGCGCGATCAACAAGCTGACCGCCCAAGCCGGCCTGCTGGGACGGCCGGTGACCATGGAGTTCGCCCAGGAAACCCTGCGTGACCTGTGGCGCGCGCAGCAGCAGGCCATCAGCATCGCCAACATCCAGAAGGCCGTGGCAGACTACTACGGTCTGCAGCTGCGGGAGATGCTGGGCAAGAAGCGCACCCGGTCGCTGGCGCGACCGCGACAGGTGGCGATGGCGTTGGCCAAGGAACTGACCGAACACAGCCTGCCGGAGATCGGCATGGCGTTCGATGGCCGCGACCACACCACCGTGCTGCACGCCTGCCGGCAGATCCGCACGCTGATGGAAAGCGACGGGAAGCTCCACGAAGACTGGGACAAGTTGATTCGCAAACTCAGTGAATGACGGCGGTAGAAGCTGTGGATAAGCGGGGGATCAAACCTACTGCAAGAATCCATCCACAGCTTGTCCCAGACTTCCAAGGGGTTTATGCAAGAGCTTTCAGGTTGCATAAAATAATTTAAAAACAATAAGTTACAGTAGATATCCCGGGTTTTTCGCTACTCCAGCACCACCGACTTTAAAGATTTATCCATATTCAAGAAGCAAGGGCCTGCCAGCCGGCAAGGCTTTCGAACCAGCCAAAAGGGTGAGGGGTTTACATGCGGTTTTCCCTGCAACGCGAAGTCCTGCTGAAGCCGTTGGCGCAGGTCGTCAACGTGGTCGAACGTCGGCATACCCTGCCGGTGCTGGCCAACCTGCTGGTCCGGGTCAATGACGGACAGCTGGCCCTGACCGGTACCGACCTGGAAGTCGAAATGGTCGCGCGCACCGCGGTCGAGGACGCCCAGGACGGCGAGATCACCATCCCCGCCCGCAAGCTTTTCGACATCGTGCGTGCCCTGCCGGACGGCAGCCGGGTCACGATCAGCCATAGCGGCGACAAGGTCACCGTGCAAGCCGGGCGCAGCCGGTTCAGCCTGGCGACCTTGCCGGCCAATGACTTCCCTTCGCTGGACGAAGTGGACGCCACCGAGCAGGTCAGCGTGCCCGAGGCGGCGTTGAAGGAACTGCTGGAGCGCACCGCGTTCGCGATGGCGCAGCAGGACGTGCGCTACTACCTCAACGGCCTGCTGTTCGACCTGCGCGATGACACCCTGCGCTGCGTGGCCACCGACGGCCATCGCCTGGCGCTGTGCGAAACCAGCCTGGGACAGGAACACGCTGGCAAGCGCCAGATCATCGTCCCCCGCAAGGGTGTGCAGGAACTGCAGCGCCTGCTTGAAGGCGGCGACCGCCAGATCGAGCTGGAGCTGGGCAAGGGGCATATCCGGGTCAAGCGCGACGACGTGACCTTCACCAGCAAGCTGATCGACGGCAAGTTCCCGGATTACGAAGCAGTGATCCCGATTGGCGCCGACCGCGAGGTCAAGATCGACCGCGAGGCGCTGCGCGCATCGCTGCAGCGTGCCTCGATCCTGTCCAACGAGAAATACCGCGGCGTGCGCGTCGAAGTCTCGCCCAACTTGCTCAAGATCAGTGCCCACAATCCGGAGCAGGAAGAGGCGCAGGAAGAGGTGGAAGCGGAAACCCACGTGGATTCGCTAGCCATCGGCTTCAACGTGACCTATCTGCTGGAAGCGCTTGGCGCGCTGCGCGACGAGTTCGTGGTCATCCAGTTGCGCGATGCCAACTCTTCCGCGCTGGTGCGCGGGGCTGGTAGCCATCACGCCCGCCACGTGGTGATGCCGCTGCGCCTGTAACCGGGCGTGTTCAACCAGCCTAGACCCGGCCGCTGGCCGGGTGCAGTGGTAAAGGTGTTCCACGTGGAACATCTGCCTCGACGCCCGGCACAGTCCGGGCGTCGTCATTCGTGTCACGGTGAAATCCCAAGATGCTGATTCGCCTGCTTCGCGTTGAGGCGTTCCGCCGCTTCGACTCGGCGGAAATCGCCCTGCGCCCCGGCTTCAACCTGCTGACCGGCGACAACGGCAGCGGCAAGACCAGCGTGCTTGAGGCACTGCACCTGCTGGCGCACGGACGCAGCTTCCGGGGTCGTGTTCGCGATGGGTTGATCCGGCAGGGGGAACCGGCGCTACAGGCTTATGTGGAGTGGGAAGCCGAAGGCGTGGCCCGTCGGGCCGGGTTGCGCCATGCCGGTGGTAGCTGGGAGGCGCGGTTGGATGGCGAAGATGTACGCCAGCTCGGGCAGCTGTGCGAGGCACTGGCCGTGATCACCTTCGAACCCGGCAGCCATGCGCTGGTCGACGGCAGCAGCGAGGTGCGGCGACGCTACCTCGATTGGGGGCTGTTCCACGTGGAACATGGCTTCATGCCGCAATGGCGCAGGTACGCGCGTGCGCTCAAGCAGCGCAACGCCCTGTTGCGACAGCCGGGCGGCGCCAGTGCACAGCTGGACGCGTGGGAACACGAGCTGGCGCAATCGGGGGAGGAGCTGACGCTGTTGCGGGAGGCCTACGTGGCTGGGCTACGGCCTAGCCTCGCCCAGCTCCTGCCGACCCTGTTGCCTGCAGCAGGCGGTGTGGAGCTGCTGCTGCAGCCCGGATGGAAGCGGCAGGAGTTGTCGCTGGCGGATGCCCTGCTGCTGTCGCGGGAGCGCGACCTGGCGCTGGGCCATACCTCGCTTGGGCCGCATCGCGCCGACCTGAGGATTTCCCTGCGGGACCTACCCGGGCGCGAGGGATTGTCGCGGGGGCAAACCAAGCAGCTGGCGCTGGCGCTGTTGCTAGGCCAAGCGGGACATCTGGCTGCGCTCAAGGGCGGATGGCCGGTCCTGCAATTGGACGATCTTGGTTCCGAGTTGGATCGCCACCACCAACGCCGGTTACTGGAGGTGTTGGCAGGAAGCGGGGCGCAGGTGCTGGTCACCGGCACGGAAGCGCCAGCAGGACTGGCCGCGGGCGGGGTCGATGTGGCGATGTTCCACGTGGAACATGGTCGGATCAGTGGCCCCTGAACACCCGGTTACCGGGATCGAACCGTAACCCAGCGTGAGGCAAGGGGGGCGGCTGCAAAAAGCCCGTGGGCCCGGTCAGTTATACTGTCCGTTCCTATAGCTAATGTGTCTTGGCGTGCCCACGGCACGTCACGGGAGTCGAACGCGTCGATGTCGCAAAACGAACAGACCCCGGGCCAGCAGCCCGAAACCACCCCGAACTCCACCTACGATTCCAGCAAGATCACCGTCCTGCGCGGGCTGGAAGCGGTGCGCAAGCGCCCGGGCATGTACATCGGCGACGTCCATGACGGCACCGGCCTGCACCACATGGTGTTCGAGGTAGTCGACAACTCGGTGGACGAGGCGCTGGCGGGCCATGCCGACAACATCATCGTCAGCATCCATGCCGACGGTTCGGTGAGCGTGTCCGACAACGGTCGCGGCATTCCGGTGGACATCCACAAGGAAGAGGGCGTGTCGGCGGCCGAGGTCATCCTCACCGTGCTGCACGCGGGCGGCAAGTTCGACGACAACAGCTACAAGGTGTCCGGCGGCCTGCACGGCGTGGGCGTCTCGGTGGTCAATGCGCTGTCCAGCAAGCTGACCTTGGACATCTGGCGCGACGGCGGCCACCACCAGCAGGAATACGCGCACGGCGAGCCGGTCTATCCGCTCAAGCGGGTCGGCGACCAGGGCGAGCGTCGCGGCACCGTGCTGCGGTTCTGGCCGTCCGAGGAAACCTTCAGCGACACCGAGTTCCACTACGAGATCCTGGCGCGGCGCTTGCGCGAACTGAGCTTCCTCAATTCCGGGGTCAAGATCACCCTGACCGACGAGCGCGAGGAAGGCCGCAGCGATGTGTTCCAGTACGAAGGCGGCATCAAGAGCTTCGTCGAGCACCTAGCCCAGCTGAAGACCCCGCTGCATCCGAACGTGATCTCGGTCAGCGGCGAGCAGAACGGCATCACCGTGGAAGTCGCCCTGCAGTGGACCGACGCCTACCAGGAGACGATGTTCTGCTTCACCAACAACATCCCGCAGAAGGATGGCGGCACCCACCTGCAGGGTTTCCGCTCGGCGTTGACCCGCACCCTGACCAATTACATCGAGCAGAGCGGCATCGCCAAGCAGGCCAAGGTAGCGCTGTCCGGCGACGACATGCGCGAAGGCATGATCGCGGTGCTGTCGGTGAAGGTGCCCGATCCCAGCTTCTCCAGCCAGACCAAGGAAAAGCTGGTGTCCTCGGACGTGCGCCCGGTGGTGGACAGCACCTTCGCCGCGCGGCTGGAGGAGTTCCTGCAGGAACACCCCAACGAAGCCAAGGCGATCGCCGGCAAGATCGTCGACGCCGCCCGCGCCCGCGAGGCCGCGCGCAAGGCGCGTGACCTGACCCGTCGCAAGGGCGCACTGGACATCGCCGGCCTGCCCGGCAAGCTGGCCGACTGCTCGGAAAAGGACCCGGCGCTGTCCGAACTGTTCATCGTCGAGGGTGACTCGGCCGGCGGCAGCGCCAAGCAGGGCCGCAACCGCAAGACCCAGGCGGTGCTGCCGCTGCGCGGCAAGATCCTCAACGTCGAACGCGCGCGCTTCGACCGGATGCTGGCCAGCGCGGAGGTCGGCACGCTGATCACCGCGCTCGGCACCGGCATCGGCAAGGACGAATACAACCCGGATAAATTGCGCTACCACCGCGTCATCATCATGACCGACGCCGACGTGGACGGCAGCCACATCCGCACCCTGCTGCTGACGTTCTTCTACCGGCAGATGCCGGAGCTGATCGACCGCGGCCACATCTACATCGGCCTGCCGCCGCTGTACAAGATCAAGCAGGGCAAGAACGAGCTGTACCTGAAGGACGATGCCGCGCTGGACGCCTACCTCGCCGGCAGCGCGGTGGAAGGCGCCGGGCTGGTGCCGGCCGAGGCCGAGCCGGCCATCGATGGCGCTGCGCTAGAAGGCCTGCTGCTGGCCTACGCCAAGGCCAGGGAAGCGATCGCCCGCAACGCCCACCGTTTCGACCCGGGCGTGCTGGAGGCCTTGATCGACTTCTTGCCGCTGGATGCCGCGTCGGTGGCTGCGCATGGCGACTTGTCCGCTGCGCTCACCGCGCTGGCCGGGCGCCTCAACCAGAGCGGGCTGGGCAAGCCGCGCTACGCGCTGCGCTGGCAGCCCGCGGAGGAAGGTCGTCCGGCGGCGCTGCTGGTGACCCGTAGCCACATGGGCGAGGAATTGACGCAGGTGCTGCCGCAGTCGCTGTTCGAGCACGGCGAACTGCGGCCGCTGCGCGAAGCCGCCGCCAAGCTGCATGGGCTGGTGCGCGATGGCGCGCGGATCGTCCGCGGCAGCAAGTCGCAGGCGATCGAGCGCTTCGCCGAGGCCCAGGCTTGGCTGCTGGAGGAAGCGAAGAAGGGTCGCCAGATCCAGCGCTTCAAGGGCCTGGGTGAAATGAACCCGGAGCAGCTGTGGGACACCACCGTGAACCCGGATACCCGTCGCCTGCTGCAGGTGCGGCTGGAAGACGCGGTGGCGGCCGATACCATCTTCAGCACCTTGATGGGCGACGTGGTCGAACCGCGCCGCGAATTCATCGAGGACAACGCGCTGAAGGTGGCCAATCTCGACGTTTGATCGGGCGCCCCGGATTGACGCCGCGTTCAGGCCCGCCAGCCTACAACGGCGGGCAGCGCCCTGATCGGAGATCGACATGAATGCCAAGGCCCTTGCACTGGGCGTTGCCACCGCCCTGTCGGTGGCGGCCTGCGCCACCACCACCTCGCCAACCGGGCGCACCCAATACGTGGGCGCGGTGTCGCAGGCGCAGCTGGACCAGCTGGGCCTGCAGGCCTTCGCGCAGGCCAAGGCAGCAACGCCACTGAGCCGCGACGCGGCGCAGGACGCCTACGTTGGTTGCGTGGTGCGCGCCGTCACCGCCCAGTTGCCGGCGCCGTGGAGCGGCGTGCGCTGGGAATACGCGCTGTTCGATAACAGTGAAGCCAACGCCTGGGCACTGCCGGGCGGCAAGATCGGCGTCTACAGCGGGATCTTCAAGGTCGCCACCAACCAGGACCAGTTGGCCGCGGTGATCGCCCACGAGATCGGCCATGTGATGGCCCGCCACCACGATGAACGCATCACCCGGCAGGTCTATGCACAAACCGGGCTGGGCGTGGCCGGTGCGCTGGCCGGTTCACGCTATGGCGAGGCGGCGCAGCAGACGACCGGCCAACTCGGTGGTGCGCTGCTGCAGGGTGCCTTCCTGCTGCCGAATTCGCGCGTCCAGGAGTCCGAGGCCGACGTCGTGGGCCAGGAACTCATGGCCAAGGCCGGTTTCGACCCCGAGGGCGCAGTGTCGTTGTGGCGTAACATGGCGGCGGCCGGCGGCGGCCGGCCACCGCAGTGGCTGTCCACCCATCCCGACCCCGCTTCCCGCCTGCGCGAGCTGCAGGCGCGTGCGGCGGGGTTGACGCCGGTCATGCAGGCGGCGCGCGGCAAGGGGCAAACTCCACGCTGCCGTTGACCTGGCGCACCCCCGGCACAGGCCGGCGAATCCACTTTCTGCTACGTTTCCGCACCTGGGCGCGCCACTCGCAGCGCCTATATTTCCAATGAGGGTTCCCATGTCCAGCAAATCCCGCCATCCGCTCCTCATCGCCGTCACGATCGCCCTTGGGTTGGCGACGTTGGCACCGTTGGTCCATGCGGATCCGCAGCCGCAGAGCCAGCGCGAGGAGCGTGCGCGTCGCCGCGCGGCGGGCAAGCAGGCGGAACAGGCCAAGCCCGCGCTGTATCCCAACGCGACCCGCAAGTCGCCGCAGACTAATGCTTCGCCCAAGGCGATCAAGCATTTGCAGGAAATGAGCGCCATGTTCGACAAGGAGCAATGGGCCGCGCTGATCGCCAAGGCCGAAGAAGTCGCCGGCATGGAAAAAGCCAATGCCTACGACAAGTCCTTTGCTTATCTGATGGCCGGCAACGCCGCCGCGAGCATGGACGACCAGGCGAAAGCGGAGCATTACTTCCAGCTGGCGATCGACACCGACGGCCTCGACAACGACAGCCACTTTTCGGCCATGTACAACCTGGTAGCGGTGCGTTACGGCGAGGAAAAGTACGCCGAGGCGCTGGCGACGCTCGACCGTTTCCTGCTCGAAAGCAAGTCGGAAAAGCCGGACCACCTGTCGCTGCGCGGCGGCATCCTGGCGGCGATGGATCGTTTTGACGAAGCCGCGGCCGTGTACAAGGGGCTGCTTGCCAAGAACCCGGGCGACAAGCGGCTGCTGATGAATACCGTCTCGGTCCTGCAGAGCAGTGAGAAATACGACGAGGCCAACACGTTGTTGGGGGATGCCTACAAGCGCGGCATGCTAACCGAACCGCGCGAGTTGCGCTCCCTGTATGTCGGCTACATGAATGCCGGGCACTGGGCGGAAGCGCAGGCGGTCATCGAGGAAGGGCTTGCCAAGGGCATCCTGAAGGAGGACGCCGACCTTTCCCGCGACTACCAGGTCCTCGCTCAGAACGCCTACATGGACGATAAGATCCCGCTGGCGATCGAGCTGTACAAGCGCGCGGCGCCGATGGCCGCCGACGGCGAGGCCTACCTCAACCTCGCCAAGGTGCTGGACTACGCAGAGCGCAAGGCGGAGGCGAAGGCAGCGGCCAAACTGGCGCTGGAGAAGGGCGTCAAGAAGCCGGAAGACGCCAAGCGCATCCTCGCGCGTTGAGACGCACCACGCAGTTTTCGACCTACACCACAGACAAGGCTTGGAACAAGTCGGGTCAACTGGTATAAACTACGGGATTCCTGCGGCCATCAGGTCGCACCGTAATCCCGCCCCGGTCCAGGTGATCGGGGCCCTCCACACCAGAGCCGTGCGCATGACGGAAGATCTCGCCCACATCGAGAAGAATGACAACCGCGATGGCGGCCTGAGCTGGCCGCGCATCACCGGCTTCAGCTTCGCCATCGCCCTGCATGCCGCCGCGCTGCTGATGCTGCTGGCGCCGCTGTCGCCGCCGGCCCAGGACGTGGACAAGGACGACGTGGTGAGCGTCACGTTCATCGAACCGCCGCCGCCGCCGCCGCCGCCGCCGCCGCCGCCGCCGGAACAGCCCAAGCCGCTGACCACGCCGCCGAAGACGCTGTCGCCGCCGCGCCCGAGCCCGATCCCGCCGCCGCCGGATGATCCGCCGGTGGTGCTGAGCGAGTCGCGCGCCGTAGACGTCGCCGCGCCGCCGCCGTCGCCGCCGTCGCCGCCGGCTTCGGTGCCGGATATCGGCTCCAGCGTGGATCCGTCCTCGCGTGGCATGAACCCGCCGAAGTACCCGCCGGAAGAAATGCGCCGCGGCATCCAGGGCACCACCGTCCTGATCGTCAGCATCGACGCCAGCGGCGGCGTGCTCGACGTCGAGGTCGAACGTTCTAGCGGCAACCGCAACCTCGATCGCGCCGCGATCACCGCGGCCAAGCGCTGGCGTTTCTTCCCCGAAGTGAAGAACGGGCAGAAGGTTGCCAGCCGCGTCCGCGTCCCGGTCGAATTCAAGATGTAACTGTTGTCCCGCACCACCCGTTCCAAGGCAAAAGCTCCACCTCTGTTTGAACAACTTCATCCACGACATCCAAGGGTAAGCGTATGTTGCAAGAAACTGCTGCCGCCGCACCTGCCGCCGCCGGAGGCAACAACGCCGCCGCGCTCCAGCAGATGGGCTTTGAAAGCCTGATCCAGAACTTCGACGCAGTCGGCTGGATCGTGTTCCTCACCTTGAGCATCATGTCGGTGATGTCCTGGTACTGGATCATCATCAACTTCATCAAGAACATCCGCCTGCGCGGCCGCGCCGAACGCGTGGTCAGCACCTTCTGGGAGACGACCAACGCCCAGGACGCGATCCGCTACATGGAAGAACAGCCGAAGTCCGAGCCGTTCTCCAAGATCGCGCTGGATGCCGCCCAGGCTGCCGCGCACCACCAGCGCCATGACGGCTCCAAGCTGGCCGAGTCGCTGAACCGCTCCGAGTTCGTGGACCGCGCCCTGCGCCAGGCCGTGACCCGCGAGTCGCTGAACCTGGAAGCCGGCTTGACCGTGCTTGCCACCACCGGTTCGTCGGCCCCGTTCGTCGGCCTGCTCGGCACCGTGTGGGGCATCTACCACGCGCTGATCGCGATCGGTTCGTCGGGCGATGCGTCGATCTCGGCGGTGGCCGGCCCGGTGGGCGAGGCGCTGATCATGACCGCGATCGGTCTGTTCGTGGCGATCCCGGCGCTGCTGGCGTACAACGCCTTCGTGCGCGCGAACCGGATCACCAACAACCAGTTCGACACCTTCGCCCACGACCTGCACGACTTCTTCGCCACCGGCGCTCGCGTCGGCGACGCGGCCGGCAAGCGCTGATCGTTGGCCACTGGAACCTGACGGAGGCCCCTGACCATGGCAGCAAGTGTCGGTAACAAGGAAGACGGCGCGCCGATGGCCGAGATCAACGTCACGCCCCTGGTGGACGTGATGTTGGTGCTGCTGATCATCTTCATGATCACCACGCCGCTGATGAACCATAAGGTCAAGGTGCAGCTGCCGCAGGCGGTGGTCCAGAAGAAGGAAGAGAAGAAGCAGCCGATCCCGCCGGTGACCATCACGGTGACCGAGGCGGGCGAGCTCTTCCTCAACGACGAACCGGCGACCCGGCAGGCGATCGAAAGCCGCCTGTCGGTCGAGGCCCAGAAGACCCCGCAGCCGCCGGTGCAGATCCGTGGCGACAAGACCACCCCGTACCGGCTGATCAACGAAGTCGTGAAGATCGCGCAGGCGCAGGGCATGGCCAAGGTCGGCTTCGTCACCACGCCGCCGAAGAAAGGGCAGTAAGGAGAACGCACGATGGCCTTTGCCAAAGCCAGCGCAGGTGCCATGGCGGACATCAACGTCACCCCGTTGATCGACGTGATGCTTGTGCTGCTCATCATCTTCATGGTGACCATGCCGATCCAGTCGGTGCCGGTGGACGTGGATCTGCCGCAGAAGACGGAAAAGCCGCCGGAAAACCCGAAGGAGCCGCCGGATCCGATCGAACTGCGGATCGACGCCTCCGGCCAGGTGTTCTGGAACAACTCGCCGGTCGCCGTTTCGGCGCTGCAGCGGATGATGGACGAGGAAGTCGCCCGTGATCCGAGCAACCAGCCGGAGCTGCAGATCGACACCAATGAATCGGCGGAATACGGCGTGCTGGCCCAGGTGCTGGCAGCCGCGAAGAACGCCGACATGATCAAGATCGGCTTCGTCCAGAAATAAACATTCAGCCCCGGCTTCCGGGGCACGTCGTGGATGACGAAACGCCGCCCAACCGGGCGGCGTTTTTTTATGGCCGGGGGCCCCTGCTACGCGGGAACCGAATCGACGATGCGCCGATAGGCGCGCACGGTCGCGTCGAGGCCGGCGTACAGCGCTTCGCCAACCAGCGCGTGGCCGATCGAAACCTCGCGGACGCCGGGCACGCCCGCGAGGAAGCGGCCAAGATTGGCCTGGTTGAGGTCGTGGCCGGCGTTGACCTGCAGGCCGGCTGCTTGCGCGGTGCGCGCGGTCTCGGCAGCGAAACCAGGCGGTATCGCGATTGCGTTCTTTAATGATGTAATGCGCCTGCTGGATGCCCTCGAACGTGAAGCCCATCCGTTCGGCGGTGTGGCGCGA
>JAANMV010003965.1_pt1 | contig 12186 bp, 16 predicted proteins | sample 7279661 | NCBI WGS metagenome assembly JAANMV01 (sample SAMN14094540, study PRJNA606508) | bioreactor metagenome | isolation source: A lab-scale SPAN reactor treating ammonium-rich wastewater day 121 | place: Ireland: Galway | collected 2017-05-16 | reverse complement strand
GCGTCGCCATTCCACCCTGGGCTACTTGACGCCCCACGAGTTCGAACGGCAAGCTACAGCCGCTTAACTTCAGCTACGCAGTGTCGGGGCAAGCCCAGGGTGCTCTCCAGCGGCCCCCTGAAGAATGCCGAGATAGAGACCCGAAGTCAGGCGATACACCCCGTAGTACAGCAGGGCCACTGCCAGCACAACCCCGAGCATGGACGAGAAGAAGGGTCTGGAGTCGACGATGCCGAACAGGACCAACAGTCGGCTGATGATCGGATACGCGAGCAGAGTGTGGACGACCGCCACCCCGAGGGGCAGGAAGAACATCCAGACCAGCTGCACGTGCGTGGCCCGGCGGATGGTGTCCTGGTCCAACCCAACCTGCGCCATGATCCGGAAGCGGCGACGGTCGCTGTGTCCTTCGGACACCTGCTTGAAGTACGTGATCAACACCGTCCCGGTGGAGAACACGAGCCCAAGGAAGGCGCCCACGAACAGGAAGCCGCCGTTCAGGGTGTAGAACTCCTGAGCGCTGAGGGCCCGGGATTGATATGACAAGTCCATTCCGGCTGGTACGTTCACCGGATCGGGGACGGCTGCGGTGCGGACCGCTCTGGCGTAGGTGAGCAGGTCGCTGGGCCCAGAGGCGTCCGTCTCCCAGCTGAAGGAGAGCAGGTCCGTGGCCGCGCGGGGCCCGGCGCCGGCCGCCACGGTGGCCCTTAGGAGGCGGTCCAGTGCCGCGTCGCTGTCCACCACGACCACGACATTCGAGACCAGTGGATCGGTCAACCCCCGCCACCCGTCCGCGCTGGGCCCCTGAAGGGGACGCAGGGGGACCTGGACGGCCCCGATTCTGAGCGCCGACAGGGAGACAGGCTGCGGGTGCCCGGCGGCCAGGGCGCGCCCGGCGGGCACCCGCACGGTCATGCCGGTCAGGGCCTTGAAGGAATCGGCGGTCAGCAGCATCAGGTGGTCGGGCAGCTTTCCCTGCATGCGCACTGCCCGGGCCGGCTCGAACCGCCCGTTCGCAGCAAAAGTACCCATCACGGACACCTTGCGGGTCATGGCCGTCCAGGTCATGCGCCGGCCGGCCTGCGCTGTGTGGCGCCGAATCCGCCCTTCGGCCGACTGAATGACCATCTGACGCTGGGCGAGGCCAGCCACCGGCCTGGCAGAGCCTGGGGCAGCGGTCAGGGTCAACTCGTTCTGATGCGGGTACCGCTCCTGGAGGGCCGCTTCGGAGCCTGTGAAGATGGTGAGTGTGGTGGCCAGCGTCACCACGGTCATGGTGAGCAGCACGGCGATGTTCGCCAGGCCAGTGGCGTTCTGCCGCATGCGGTAGAGCATCCCGGACGTCGCGATGAACGCCTGAGGGCGGTAGTAGAAGCGCCGGTTCGCGCGCAGCGCCTTGAGCACGAAAATCGAGCCGCTGGTGAACAGTCCGTAGGTGCCTGCGATCACCAGCAGGATGGCCACGAAGATGTTTTGAAGGGCGGCGAGGGGCTGCTTGGTGGTCAGGGACAGGCCATACCCGGCAGCCAGGGCGGCCAAGGCGGCCAGCAGGACCAGCACGTTCACCTTCGGTTCCCGTTCGCCGGCATCCTGGGTGGCGAGCTGCTGGGCGGGCGTGCAGCGGGCCAGGCCCGCGACCTGCCACCCCAACGACACGAGGAACAGCGTTCCGAACAGGGCAGTGGTCAGCAGGGTCACGGGCCAGGACAGGGTGTACCCCATCTGCGCCGGCAGGCGCATCAGGGCATTGAGACCCATGAAGGCCAGGTTCCCGAAGAGCGCCGCGGTCAGCAGGCCGCCGGCCAGTGCGGCGAACGCGATCAGCACAGTCTCCCACAACAAAACCCGGGCCACCTGCCGCTGTTCCAGGCCCAGGACGCGGTACAGCGCCATTTCCCTGCGGCGCCGTTTGTCGAGGAAGCCGCGGGCATACACCAGGAAGACGGCCGAGAACACGGCCGTCACGCCCGCACCGAGGGAGATCAGGGTACCCAGCGCCGGGGAACGGGAGCGGACGAATCCGTTGTTGACCAGTGACGCGAACACGTTGAACAGGGCGATCGTGAGGATACTCGCCAGGACGTACGGGACGATCACGTCACGGTTGGCCCGCAGGCCTCGCCAAGCCAGCTGACGAAACAGGCGGTCAGTCCGCATGGACCGGCTCCCGTCCCAGCAGCGTCAGGGCGTTCAGGACCGCTTCCTGGAACAGCATTCGGGGCTGCCCACCCCGGTACAGCTCGTGGAACACCCGGCCATCACGGATGAACAGCACGCGCCCGGCGGCGCTGGCCGCCGTCACGCTGTGCGTCACTATCAGGATGGTCTGCCCGCCCGAGTGAATGCGGCCGAAGGCGTCGAGCAGTTGCCCGGTGGCCTTGGAGTCCAGCGCCCCGGTCGGTTCGTCCGCCAGGATCAGGCGGGGGCGGGTAATCAGGGCGCGGGCGACCGCGACCCGCTGCCGCTGCCCGCCGGACAGCTCGTACGGGAACTTGCCGAGCTGCGCGGCGATGCCGAGTTCCTCGGCCACTGGCAGCAGGCGCTGCTCCAGCTCGCCCTCCGGCGTCATCGCCAGCACGAGGGGAAGCAAAATGTTGTCCCGGACCGAGAAGTTGTCCAGGAGGTTGAAGTCCTGAAAGACGAAGCCCAGGTGTTCATGCCGAAAGCGGGCCAGGTCACGTTCAGGAATCGAGGTAAGGGCCCGCTCATCCAGCCACACTTCACCGGTACTGGGCCGGTCAAGGGTGGCCAGGATGTTCAGGAGCGTGGTCTTGCCCGACCCGGACTCGCCCATGATGGCGACGTATTCACCCTGTTGCACGGTGAACGTGACGTCCTCGAGCGCCACCGTCTGGTGGCCGGAGAACCGGGTGGTGTAGACCTTGCGTAAGTTCCTGACGGTGAGCATGGACATGTTCGCAACCTCCTGAGGGCCCACTGGGCCGGGTGGCGTCAGGCTAGGCGGGTCGCACGTTCTCCTGCATTTGCGGCACCTTACAGGCCGCGCCCAGTCTTACGAACGTGTAAGACAGGGCGCCTGGACCTGCGCTCCTCTCTCGCCGAGGTCCAGCAACGCCTGGGTGCCCTGGCCGGGCACCGACTCGAGGCGCAGGTGATGGCCAAGCCGCTCGCAGATCTGGCGGGACAGCGGCAGGCCCAGGCCGCTGGACCCGCCCCGACCTTGACCCGCGAGGCCCGCGTAGCCCCGCTCGAACAGCCGGGGCAGATCCTCGGCACGAATCCCGGGGCCGTTGTCGGCGATCACCAGGGTGGCCGGTTGGTCCGGACGGACATGAATCCAGATGGTGCCGCCCGCCGCGTACTTCAGGGCGTTGGACAGCATCTGCTCAATCACGATGTCCAGCCAGGCGGCGTCACTGATCACGCTCAGCCCGGTCGGGGTGTACTTGAGCGTGGTGCGGCTTCCGATAAACAGCGTCCTCTGCCGGCGTAGCGCCCTGCGGATCACGTCATCCACGCTCACCAGGCGAATGTCGAGGTCCGCGCCGGGCCGCTCGAGTTTCAGGAACGCCAGCGCCAGGTGCACGTACTGCTCGATGCGCAGGCGTTCACGCCGCAGGTCCGTGAGGGCCAGTTCCTCTTCAGGCGCAGGATCGAGCAGCAGCGCCATCACGGACAGGGGCGTTTTGATCTGGTGCAGCCACAGGGAAAAGTACGCCTCACGTTCCGCCTCCCTGGCGACCTGAGCCCCGGCCGCGTCCCGGTACGTTGCCGCGAAGCGGGCCAGGGTCACGCCCGCCAGGTCGAGAGGGTACTGCGCCCGGTACGCCGCCAGGTGAGCAGGATCGTCCATGGAGAGCGCCGCGAGCCAGGCCGCCTGCCTGCGCCAGTGCAGGAACAGGACGCCCTGGAAGACCACCAGCATGGCCAGGCTCAGCAGCGCCGCGTACAGCATGAACCCGGCCGGCAATCCCGCCAGGCCCCCCACGCCGAGGAACAACCCGCTCACCAGCCCCCAGAAGAGCCACTGAGGCCACTGGGCGCGCAGGAACGTCCTCAGTTCAGGCACGTTGCCCCCCGGATCCCTCGGAGGTGATGGCCGCCCCGTACCCGTACCCTTTTTTCGTGGAGATCAGCCCGCCTGCGCCCACCTGATCGAGTTTCCGCCGCAGGCGCGTGACGTTCACCGACAGGGTGTTGTCGTCGATGTAGGCGTCCTCGTTCCACAAGAGTTCGCACAGCGTGTCCCGCCGGACGTACCGGCCGGCACTCCGAAACAGGATGCGGAGGATGCGGAGCTCCGTGTGGGTGAGGGAGGCCTGCCCGTCCGGGCCGGACACGGTCATCCGCTCCGGGTCGAGGACGGCCGGACCGGCCTGCAGGTTCTGGGTCTCGCCCGCACCGAATCCATACGTCCGGCGCAGCAGCGCGTGGATTTTGGCCACCGCGACCGCCATCGTGAACGGCTTGGTGATGTAATCGTCCGCGCCGCGCGTCAGGGCCGAGAGGATGTCGGCACTCTCCGCCCTTGAGGACAGAAAGACCACAGGCACGGCCGACTCGGCCCGGATCCGTTCACACCATTCGTACCCGCTCCGACCCGGCAGGCCCACGTCCATGACGACGAGGTCCGGGCGGTAACGGCGGAACTCACCCAGGACGTCCTGCAGGTCGGCCGCAGTCATCGCCCGGCAGCCTGAGCGGCTGAGTTCATCCGCGAGCAGCTTGGCGATGGTGGGGTCGTCCTCGACAATCAGAATGGATGGGGTTCGGGTCATGATTGCTTATCACCTCCTGCACGTGAACGACGTGACCGCCACGGCATGGGCATCCTACCGACCAAGTCCGGACTCATCCCCTGTCCTCTGGTCAATCCGGCCCGCGCAGTCGTCCGTTCCCGTGACGGGGTGGTCATTCGTCCTCGTCGAGGATGAGCACGGCACCGCCGGCCTTCACGACGGGCAGTGTGATCGTCCCGGTCTGCGCCGACCGGTCGAACGGGTTGGCGTTCCAATCCACCCCTTCACCCTTTTCGGGGTGGAGGGGCGAGAAGGTTCCGCTGCGCACGACCCGGGCGGCCGCGTCAAAGTCCACCCAGAGTCCGTTGAACCAGTTGTTGCGGCTGTTGACCATCACCCTGGTTCCACTCCCGGACGGGAAGGCATGCACGAAGTAAGGCAATGACAGGCGCAGAACGTTCCGGCGCTCGTCAACAAGACGGCGCAGCGCGGCCTGCTGGACATCCGAAACGGGCAGACTGCCCGGGGAGAGGACGATCTCGGCGGTGCCGGGCCGCTGGGATCGCCAGACCTCCTGCTCGCGGAAGGACTGCGCACTGAGCGCCTGACTGCGGCGCCGGAGGTTCCGGCCGGCCGGTGAAAGCTCTGCTGCTGGGATGGCGCTGAGGAGACGCTTTCCGAGCGGGCCACTGGAGTACGCGAGTTGGTCGACGATCTCTGCGGCCTGTCTCCGGGTGAGGTCCGGGCGGGTCAGTCGCGCCGCCTGGGACCGGGCGGACCAATCCATGGGCCGCAGGGCCGGCACGCTGAGCAGCAGGGTGAGGGCCCCCAGGATGCCCAGACTCAGGCCCGTGGCGCGGGAGAGGCCCGCGAACGCCGGAGAGCGCCGCGTGAACGCGAGGGCCAGGCTGGTGACCAGCAGCCAGACCGCCCCGACCAGCCCGATCAGCCGCTCCTCGGTCAGCCCGTACTGCCCGATGCGGACGCCCAGCCCGTACAGCGCCAGCGCCGGGAATAGGGGAAGCAGGAAGGCACCCACCCGAGTCAGGGCCTGAACAGCCACAGGCAGGGCCGGTGGACGCGCGGAGAAGGCCGCCAGGGTCAGCAGGACAAACACGCCACTGAGCGTGAGGTACAGCGGCGAACTGAGCAGCCCGCGGTACAGCGCTCTGGGGTCCTGTAGCGCCGCGACCGGCAGGACGGCCGCGAAGAGCAGCAGGATCACCGCGGCAACCGGAAGCAGGAACCCGAGGACGTTCGCCAGGGTGCGGGTCAGGGCCAGCCCCCACGGCTGCGCGCGAATGGCCGCCACGAAGAACGCTGAGGCGCCCAGCACGAGTGGAGCGGCGACCTCCGCCTCACCAAGCAGTTGTTGCAGGCCTCGCCAGCCCACCGCCTCGAGCAGCTGCCCGGCAAGCAGCAGCAGGGCGTAGAACAGCGTCCCGAGGATCCCGGCGATCACGCCACTGAGGAGGGAATGAACAGCGAACGGCGGCACGGGCCGCGGCGTCCACCGGCGATGGTCGGTCCACCCGGAGAGCAGCAGCAGGCCTGAGCCCCCAAAAACGGCCAGCAGGAACCAGCCACTCGGATTCAAGGGGTCGCCGATTCCCGACTGCAGGTCACCCTGGCCCGCACCGAGAATGCCCAGCAGCAAAGCGAGACCAGCCGCCCCCCACCGTTGCCGGGCGGACTCGAGGAACACCACGCCCAGACCGGCGGTCCAGGCCGCCACCAGGCCGCCGCCGGTCACGGCTGGCGCCGTGATCATCCATTGATGGTCGGTGGCGAGGCCAGTCAACAGGCCCACGCCCGCCCCGACCAGGGCCGCGAGAGGCAGGGTCAAGGCAGGGTGCCCAGCAGGCAGAGTGGAGGGGGACATGTGGTCACCCTAGGGGACGCCTGCGAAGGACGCGTCGTCCAATAGTGGCGGTTCCGGCCCCCACGCCGTCACGCCATGGAGGAGCCACGGCTGCTATTTCACGGGGCGGTCCTGACGATCAGTCGCCGGGCAGGTCGTGTAAACCGGCGCGCCGTGGGTCAACCAGTCCAGAACGTGATGCATGTCCTGGGCCACTCGTGAATAAGACGCTATCGTTCTCCCTATCAAAGCCGCCGAGTGCGGCTTTTTCTGTTCATCTGGGGCACGCGTTGGGTGAGCCGCGTTAATCGTCGGAGCGTGATGTGCTCCACGCGGGGTACTTTGCGTCGTCGTTCAGCACATCACCGTCCTCGATGATCTGGGTTTTGAGGTCGTCCAGATCGGAGACCGGCCGTTTGAGGAGGCCGTTGATCTGCACGAGGTGGGCGGGTAGGCCGCCGTCCTCATCCCCGTCATCTTCCTCGAAGATCTGCACGGGGACGTTCAGGTCTTCAAGGTCGTAACTGTGGTCGACCATGACGAGCAGTCCGGCACTGAGCTGCCCTTTAACCTCCAGGTACCCGTGGTTGTAGTTCGCGAACACGACGTCGCTGATGTCGGCGTTGCCCATCACGATGATGTCCGAGCCGCCCGAGATGAGGTTGCGGGCCTTCACGTTGCCCTGCACGAGGAGCACCGGGCCCCCGTCCATGTCGGTGTTCAGCAGGCCGCCGTCCAGGATCAGGTCGCCGAAGACGACCAGGACGTTCAGGTCCCAGGTCCCTTCCGGTGCCAGTGCGTTCAGTTCGCCCCAGTCGAGCCGCAGGTCACCGTCGAGGACCAGGTCGCCCTCGCAGATCAGGAGCTGGCTCGTGGGGCGGAAGAAGTAATCGTCGAGGTAGGACGGTACGGAGAAGACATCCCGGAGGTTGACCTTCTCGCTGAGCTGTTCGAACGTGTTGACGATCATCGGCACGCGCGCCAGCGTACCCCAAGCTTCTGACGGGACTCGCCTCCTTTGGGGCCGACGTGGGCGGTGGACTGGACGGGTCGGGTTCAGGTCCGGCTGGGGAACAAGAGAGCAGGGCATCGTTCGAGGCGAGAACCAAGCGGCGGTGCCACTCACAGCCGGGGCGACCTCCCAGTTACGGTATTGGGCTCGCGTTGACCTCCTGACGTTTGAACTGCGGTTCGAGACCCGGTTCCGACGGTGTGTCACCACAGTGGAGTTCTCGCAGGTGCTGGCATGGGGCCAGACCAGGATGGCCACAACGGTCCTAGAGGCCGGCTTGAATGCTGAACAGGCCTTCACTGCGAAGAGCCAGAGCGGCATTACCGGCTGAGGTCAATGAACTTCAAATTGTTCGCCAAGGCAATCACTGCCACCTTCAACCGCATGCTCAGCACCGTCTTCACCTGGCCCCAACGTAAACCCGTACTGACCAGGACCGAGACGGCCGATAACACGCATTTCCTGGCTGCGCCGCATGCCGACTTCTAGCGCGGATCGGTTCGTCTCGCATTGACCTTCGGCGGCGTCAGGCAGGATCTCGACTGAGAGCCCTGGTCCGCAGGTGAGGTCGGTCTGCACCGCTCACGGAGCCTGGTCGTCGGGAGCAGCTGCCAGGGCAACGTGGCTGCGGAAGCCGTCCTTGACGTACTGCACTCGGCGGGGGTCATCATTCGGGCGATCGAGGGGGTCCACGTGCACGACCACCCCGTACCCGTCACGGACGACGGTGGTCGACCAGATCAGGTGGTTCTGCTGCAACCGGACACGCGTGTCATAGCCGCGTTCCTGGAGACGCTGCGCCAGGCGCACAGCGAGGTCGGCCGCGTTCACTTTGGACACGAAGCATCCGCCGTCCGCCTCGTAGGAATCCGCGCAGAGGTTCTGGTCAAACTGCACGTCCTCCACGCCCTGCAGATCCGTAACGACCTGCTGATAGAAGTCCTGCACGGTGTTCACTTTCGGCTCCTGTCGACATGCGGAAAGAACGGCCAGGAGGGCCAGGGGGATCAGGGGGGTGCGTTTCATCTCAGGCCACTCCAGATGCTCTGCAGGCGGTGGAATTGCCGGTGCTTCATCTCATCCGGCAGGACGAAGTCCTGGATGGTCAGTTTGCCGACCTTGACGCTTGGCGGCACCCGCACGCCGAGAGCGGTGCCCAACTCCCGGTCAAACCAGGCACGGAAGGTGATGGGGCCGGAGGCCAGCAGGCGGACCAGGTCGAGGGCGCCCCACTTGTCGGAGGTGAAGTGCACCTGCCGGAAGGAGATCAGGGCGACGTGGAGGCGGTGGGACATGGCCCCTCCAGGGTAGTCGCAGGCCTCAGAGTGTCCCGCCGCACGTGCTGACCTGCGCGTGACCATCCTGGCGTCCCCTGCCTTCAGGAGGCCACCCATGTTCTGGATGTTGCTCGGCGTGTTCGGCGCGGTTCTGCTGATCGGCTTCGCCTTTGCTCGGAGGCAGGACCGCATCACCCGGGCCATGGCGGAGATGGAGCAGCCCTCCCCCGAGACAGGGTACGTCGGTCCGCACCGTCCCGGCCCGTCCTGACCATCCCAGACCGCCGAGTGCCGCTTCCATCAATCCTGCGGAGGGGGCACAGAACGCCGCACCAGTTCACTTCCAGATGGCCGGAAGCCCGCCTGCTCGTACAGGCCGCGGGCCATCTCGGTCGTCCCCAGGCTCAGGGTGTGCAGCCCGCGCTGCCGGGCCTCCTGCAGCGCGTGTCCCAGTAACAGGCGGGCGACACCCTGCCGCCGGACGGCCGAGGCCGTGTAGACGTTGACGATCCGTCCCCGCCAGGGGCTCGGATCCTCACGGGTCGGGCCCCATTCGAGCATCACCAACCCGCACCCACCGAGCACTTCGCCTGCCGACTCCGCCACCCACCCCAGGTACAGGTCCCGCTCCATCGCCCGCGTCACCCAGGCGGCGTACGAGGTGACGGCCTCATGGTGGGCGTGGAGATCGGGATACCGATGCAGTGCGATCATCGCAGCGTCCGCTGACGTGGCCGGCCGGACACTCAGAGGGGCGTGTGGGGACTGGCCGGCCACCAATCCGCTCACGGCTTCCCGTGACGGAGCCGGGCGAGGCGGACGCTGTCATGGCGCTGGCCCTGCCAATTGCGGGCTTCGGGGACGCGGCCGCACTCCCGGTATCCCACCCGCGCCGCAGCGCGGACCATGCGCTCATTGCCACTCCAGGTGGTGAGCGTAACCACGTGGGCGTCCGTTTCCACAAAGGTCACGTCGGTCCACTGTCGGAGGGCTTCACGGCCGAGGCCGCCGCCCCAGTGCGCCGGGTTGTAGATGACGATGCCGAGCTCCCACCACCCGCCCCCGGCGGGGGCTTCCTCGAAGCGCGTGACCTGCCCGATGCACACGTCGTCCAGGGCAATGATGCGGCTGTGAGGCTGCGGGGGACGGGCCTGCATGTCCTGCACGTAGTCGTCGAAGGGGACGGGACTGGGTTTGTTCGTGAAGTACGGGCCGTCCCACTGTTGCCATTCCGGGCTGGGGGTGGCGCGGGTCCACTGCCAGAGGACCGGGAGGTCGTCAGAAAGGCGGGGGCGCAGGGTGAGGGTGGGCATCCGGGCCAGTGTGCCTCATGAAGCGCGGGGATCAGGCGGCACCTGCCCCTGGCGGCATTTGCGGAGGGGTCCGCAGCGCAAGAAGCCCCAGCAGGACCGTGGCCCACAAGGGAAGCGTGAGCACCCCGGCACCCATGAACACGGCGGCGAGTGCCACGGCGAGCCCTCCTGAGAGCGTCACCACGGCCCCGGTCCTGGCCTGGGGGCGCAGCAGGGCGAGCGGCAGGCCGATCCAGGTGAGGACGGTGCCGGGGAGGGGCAGGAGGACCGCAATGGTGTCCTGCCGGCTGAGGAACCCGCCGCCTGCCATGAGGGTCACGGCGTTCCCGGACAGCACGGACAACACCGCGAGCGCCAACACGAGGGTGGTGGCCAGGGTCAGGGGGAGGAGTCACACCCAGGCGCGGTGGGCTGCCGGCGGCGCCACGGAATGGCAGAGCTCGGTCATGCCTGAGGGGACGGTGGGCGGTGCGCGGTCCGCTGCCCAGATTGTGGACGCCGTGCCACCCGTGATTCCAGGTCAACACGGTGAACTGTGGTGCATGTCCTGGGCGGATCCTGCATAGGGCGGAATCTTGTTTCCCATCAAAGCCGCCGAGTGTGGCTCTTTTTATTGCCCCGCTGTGGGCCCCCTTCGCCACAGGCCTTCCTGCGCTTCCAGGGACGCGGGCCAGAATACCAGCGTGAACTGCCCATCGACCTCCTGAACGTCGTAGTCGAGGTGGCAGGTGCCGATCTGCGGCCAGTACACCGAGAGCAGGTCCGCGGCGACCACCTGGATCTCGTCGAGGAGGCTGGTCAGGAAGTGCCTGGGTCCCAGGCCGGTGACGATGGTTTTCTGCACCAGGAGCCCGGAGTCGTTCCCGCGAAGCGTCACCGAATCGTCCGTTAGGGTAAGCGTCAGGCCTTCCGGAAGGAGACGCCAGATCACCGGCAGCTGGGCATGGAGGGCGGCGAGGACCGCGTCCCGGTCATTCACAGGCCACGCCGTCGTTGTCCCGATCGAGCTTGGGCTGGTAGCCCGGCTGGCCGCGCATGATTGGCGCCGCGCCCGCGGCTTTGGCCGCTGTGCAGTTGGCGTACACCACGTCCGCCCGCTGGGCCGGCTGGGGGGGCGTCCTCAGGCTGGTGGTGGCCGTCTGCATCCGGACGAGGCTCTTGGCAACGTACCCGCTTTGGCCCTTGTACGTCGTGCGGCACCAGCTCCCCGTGCACGCGACGGTGAGGCTCGTGCCTTTGGGGATGACGGTCAGCACCGCACCCGTGGGGCTGGCGGTGCGGCGGAGGTTGACGTTGCTCGTCATCACGCCCGTGGCGGCCTGAGCGGCGGTGGACAGGAGCACGGCGAGCATCAGGAGTCGCTTCATGCCCCATCCTCGCAGGGCCCAGTCAGCCTCGCGCGCTAGGTTGACCACATGACGGACGACACGCAGGCACTCGGCGGCACGGTGGTCGTCGACGGCATCGAAGGCCAGTGGGCCCGGGTGGAATTGCCGGACGGCACGACCGAGGACTGGGCCCTCGCCAGCCTGCCGAAGGGTGTGAAGGAAGGCGACGTCATCCGGTTGGAGGTCACGAACGGGGATCTGGACCTGGAGATCGACCAGGAGGAAACAAGCCGACGTCGTCGGGGTGCCCAGGCCCGGCTCGATACGCTGAACCAGGCGGCACCCGACGGGGAGATCACGCTGTGAAGGGAATCATGCTCGCCACCGCCCTGCTGGGCTCTGCCGTTGCGCAGACGGCGCCCAAGCCGGCCTCTCCTCCACTGGTGATCCGCTTCCTGGACGTGGGTCAGGGGGATGCCGTGCTGATCACCGCCCCGACCGGGGAGACCATCCTCTACGACGGTGGCCGCAGTGAGGCCAAAATGCGCGAACTGATCCGGCAGTACAACGTCACCCACGTGGATCTCGTCGCCGCGAGTCACATGGATGCGGATCACATCACCGGCCTCGTTCCAGCGGTGGCGCTGTTCAAGCCGAAGTACTTCCTGAACAACGGGATCGCCGCGACCACGCAG
>JAANMV010003962.1_pt1 | contig 12195 bp, 13 predicted proteins | sample 7279661 | NCBI WGS metagenome assembly JAANMV01 (sample SAMN14094540, study PRJNA606508) | bioreactor metagenome | isolation source: A lab-scale SPAN reactor treating ammonium-rich wastewater day 121 | place: Ireland: Galway | collected 2017-05-16 | reverse complement strand
TACCTATTGGGAATATATTTTTGAAAAAGGAATTAAAATTTACATCATTATATTATCACTTTGGATTACCCGAAGTATTTTCAATTCGCTTCGTGATTATTTAAAACAGAAACCACGTTTTAGCGATAAGCCTATCGACAGCTACATTCAAGTCATCATGTTGTTTTTGTGGTTGTTTGGAATTATTTCTTTCGTGCTAATTCTTTTCGATGTAAGCAAAACTACATTATTAACCACTTTTGGTTCGATTTCGGCGATTATCATCTTGATATTTAGAGATACCATTTTAGGATTTGTAGCCAGTATTTCCGTTTCGGTAAATGATATGGTTCGAATTGGCGACTGGATTACGATGGAAAAATTTGGTGCCGATGGCGATGTTGTCGAAATTAATCTAGCCACAGTGAAAGTTCGAAATTTTGATAATACAACAACTACGATTCCAACATATAGCTTAATTTCAGATAGTTTTAAAAACTGGCGCGGTATGTTAGATTCAGATGGTAGAAGAATCAAACGTCATATTTTAATTAAAGCTAATTCGGTGCGATTTATCCAAACAGATGAGTTAGAAAAATTCAAAAAAATTCAACATTTAACATCTTATATCGAACATCGTCAATCTGATATTGATAAATATAATACAAACAATGAAATTGACAAATCGGTAATTGTAAACGGAAGAAATCTTACCAATTTAGGTTTATTCCGAAAATACATCAATCAGTACATTTTATCGCACCCTGGTATTAACAAAGATATGCAGCTGATGGTGCGTCATTTACAACCTACTGAAAAAGGAATTCCTCTTGAAATATATTGCTTTTCCAAAGATAAAACCTGGTTAAATTACGAACATATTATGGCCGATATATTTGATCACATTATGGCTTCTGTTCCGTATTTTGATTTGGAAATATTTGAATCGATAACAACTCCAAAGTCTAAATAACTTATTTTAAAAAACTTATCTTACATAAATTGCAAAATAATACATAAAAGACTATTTTTGCTGCCCAAATTAATCATAAAATGAAGAAAATTGTACTATTAGCTGCTTTATCAGTAGCATTTACTCAGGCAAACGCTCAAGAAACTAAAATTCAAAAAGAAATAACTTCAACAGACTTCAACAATTGGTCAATTGATGTAAATGCTGGACTTAGTAAACCAACAGCGCCTTTTTCAACAAATTATTATTCAAGCAATAGCAACTTCATTCACGGAGATTTAGGTGTTCGTTACATGATGAATAACAAATTTGGTTTAAAATTAGATTTTGGTTTAGATTCATTCAAAAATGACTCAGAAAGCTTTGATTTTGAGGGTAAATACTACAGAACTAGTATTCAGGGAGTTGTAAATTTAGGCAGAGTTTTAAATTTCGAAGACTGGACAAATACTATCAATTTACAAGCACATTCTGGTGTTGGATTTTCATTCATGACGAATGACAAATTTGATGGAAATGATGATATGACTAACTTTATTTTAGGATTAACAGCCCAATTCAAATTATCAAATAGAGTGGCTTTAAATGCTGACTTTTCGATGATTAATAATGTAAATCAACAATATACTTTTGATGGTATTGAAGAACCAGCTGTTAGAGAAGATAGAGGTTTTAATAGCACTTTGTATAATGCAAGTGTTGGTTTATCTATCTATTTAGGAAAACATGGAAAACATGCGGATTGGGTAACTTCTAACTCGAAATTAGATGAATTAGAAAGAAGAGTTGTTGAATTGGAAACAAAACTTTTAGATACGGATAAAGATGGTGTTGCCGATTATTTAGATGAAGAAAAAAATTCAGCTCAAAATGCAATTGTTGATACAAAAGGAAGAACTATTGATTCAAACAAAAATGGTGTTGATGATAAAGTAGAAGCTTATGTAGATAGCAAAACTAAAGTTACTACAACTGAAGGTCATTCTATTGAAGATATGATTAATGGTGGTTATATTACTGTTTTCTTCGATTTCAATTCATCTAAACCAACAGCTGATTCTTACAGCGCTATTAATTTTGTTACTCAATATTTAAAATCTAATCCAAATTCAAATGTTGAAATCGTAGGTTTTGCTGATGAAATTGGAAATTCAGAATACAACAAAACACTTTCTGCTTCAAGAGCTAATTTTGTTAAAGATGTAATTGTAAAAGCAGGAATCAATGCATCAAGATTAAATGTAACTGGTCAAGGTGAAGATACTTCAGTTGATGCTTCTTCAGCAGATGCAAGAAGATTAGTAAGAAAAGTAATTTTCAAGTTGAAGTAATTAACAACTGATTCTTAATAACTTAAAATAACCTTCAAGAAATTGGAGGTTATTTTTTTTAACTTTAATTCAAACAAATTCACTTTATCATGAAAACGAAAGACGAATCGCTTTTAGAAATTAGAGGAGCAAGTATTGGTGTAATTACCGAACAATCAAGTTCCGAAGAAAAGTTTCAAAATCAGACATTGCGACCTATTTTGAAATTCCAAAATGAATTGTTTATCGAAGTTTTTAGAAATTACGCTGTCAAACAAAAATGCGTTTATTTCACACTTTCTCCAGAGAAAAAGGAAAATTACATTGAAAACGCTATTCAACGCGATATAAAATTCCGAAATTCATTAAAAGGAATTGTATTCGGAATGTTCACCGTTTCCGAATACAAAGAATACATTCAAAATTCATCTAACTTAAATAAACGCATGATGAATTTATTGATTGAACGATTGAAAAGCCAAATTCAGATTATCTAATTTGGTAATGAGACAATTAGTCAATGTGCCAATGATAGTGAAATGATTGACACATCGGCACATTGAACAATTGGCTAATTATATAAAGATTCTCCATTCAAATCCGTACTCAATACTTCGCTCATATAGTCGAAGAAAGGTCGCATAGCTTGAAAAGTCGCTAAAACTTCTTCTTGAAAATTAGGAGCCAAAACCTCTTTGTCCGAAAAACTTCGGGTAAGTAAAAATTGTTTTTTACGAATTAAATCAATGGCAGGATGCGTTTTATCGAAACCTTTTGGAGCTGTTTTTAACTCCTCTCCTTTTAATTCGCCAAAGAATTTCTTGAACTTTTCATCAGCAACAATCGTTCTAATTTCTTCATCATCCATTTCAAATTCTTTTCGAATGCGATGCAAATCAGCTGCATTGGGTTCCCAAAAACCGCCACCTACAAAACTTCCTCCAGGTTCAATATGTAAATAATAACCGCTACGAAGCATTGGTTTTGTTCGGGTAAACCCGACACTAAAATGATTTTTATAAGGTGATTTATCCTTAGAAAAACGCACATCGCGATAAATTCTAAAAATTTGAATGCGTTCAATACTATCTATTTTTCCCAACTGCTCGCCTACCGATGTAAAAAACGATTTGGCTAACTTTTGTTCGGTTTCAAAGGCTTTTTTATTTTCAGCAAACCAATCGCGGTCGTTGTTTTCTTTAAGTTTGTTTAGAAATTCTAAGGTTGACTTTTGTAGCATATTCTATTAGGTTTAAACACAAAGACACAATAGTTTTATTTTAATCTATGTGACTATGTGTTTTTAGAAACAATTATTTTTTCAATCGGTCTTCAATAAATTCGATTTGAGTTTTACCATGTGCTTTGGGTTTTCCGTCTTCGCCTAAATTCACCATCGTGATGTTATCAATGGTGATAATTTTTTCACGCGTCATCATGTTACGCACTTCACATTTTAAAACTAACGATGATTTTCCAAAATGCGTCACATCTAAACCAATTTCTACGATATCGCCTTGTTTGGCGGCGCTCATGAAATTAATTTCACTCATAAACTTGGTCACCACTTTAGGATTTTCCAACTGTACAATCGAATACAAAGCAGCTTCTTCATCTATCCAAGCCAATAATTTACCTCCGAATAATGTTCCGTTGGCATTCAAATCTTCGGGTTTTACCCATTTTCTGGTATGAAATCGCATCTTGAATTTTTATTTTAAAGGTAATGAAATACATTTGTAAAAATAAATCCTCAATTAATTCTTTTATCAATAAGGGTATTACTTTTCTCTATTTTTCAAAACCTCCACAACATCATTTAATTGAAAACCTTTCGCTTGCAGTAAAATCAAACAGTGAAATAATAAATCGGCACTTTCAGATAAGAATAAACCGTCGTTGTTGTCTTTGGCTTCAATAACTACTTCAACCGCTTCTTCTCCAACTTTTTGCGCTATTTTATTAATACCTTTTGCAAATAAGGAAGCTACATAACTTTTTTCTGCATCAGCATTCTCTTTGCGTTTTGCAATCGTATTTTCTAATTTCGATAAAAACCCAAATTCTTGATTATTAGCTTCTTGCCAACACGTATCTAAACCTGTGTGACAAGTTGGGCCAACTGGATTTACTTTTACCAAAAGCGTATCGTTATCACAATCTTCTTTAATAGAAACCAGTTCTAAGAAGTTACCACTCTCTTCGCCTTTTGTCCATAATCTATTTTTAGTACGACTAAAGAAGGTTACTTTTTTAGTTGCCAATGTTTGTTCAAGAGCTTCTTGATTCATGTAGCCTAACATTAAAACATTTTTAGTTTCGTTGTCCTGAATGATAGCTGGAATTAGGTTATCTGGGGTTTTATTAAAATTTACTTTCATATTTAGTTATTTTTTTGACCACATAGAAACATAGGTTTTATCTTTAAAATTTTTAGTCGTTGCACTTTTCAGAGGTTTCATAGCTATGTCTAAATACAATGCTATAATTAACTCTCAAGAGCGATTTTCCATGTGTCTATGTGTTTAATTTTACAATCTAATTGCAATATTTTGATTTTTTAAAAACTGTTTCAATGCTGGAATTTCGATTTCTTGATAGTGAAAAACGCTAGCAGCTAAAGCGGCATCGGCATTTCCATTAATAAAGGTTTCAGCGAAATGTTCCATAGTTCCCGCACCACCGGAAGCGATGATGGGAATATTTACGATTTCGGATAACTTGGCTAAGGCTTCATTAGCGAATCCGTTTTTGGTTCCGTCATTATTCATGGAAGTAAATAAAATTTCACCAGCACCACGTTGCTCGACTTCTTTTGCCCAATCGAATAAATTCAATTCCGTAGGAACTTTTCCGCCGACCAAATGAACTATCCATTCGCCATCAATTTGTTTGGCATCGATAGCTACAACAACACACTGACTTCCATATTTTGATGCAATTTCGTTTATCAAATCAGGATTTTTAACGGCTGAAGAATTTATGGAAATTTTATCCGCGCCATTGCGAAGTAAAATATCTACATCAGCAACGGAAGAAATTCCTCCACCAACGGTAAACGGAATATTTATAGCAGCTGCCACTTTTCGAACCAAGTCGATTAAAGTAGCGCGACGTTCTTCTGTTGCGGAAATATCAAGAAAAACAAGTTCATCTGCACTAGTTTCAGCGTATTTCTTGGCTAATTCCACTGGATCGCCAGCATCTTTTAAATCCACAAAGTTGACACCTTTTACAGTTCGACCGTTTTTGATATCTAAGCAGGGAATAATTCTTTTTGTTAACATAATTTAGTGATAAGTGATTAGTAAATAGTGATTAGCTTAAAGAACTTTTTACTTTTTACTTTTTACTTTTTACTTTTTACTTTTTACTTATTAATAATATAGTTTTCTAATTGTTTTAAAGTAATTCTACTTTCATAAATCGCTTTTCCAATGATGGTTCCTTCGCAACCTAATTCGGCTAACTTGGGTAATTCATCGAAAGTTGAAATTCCTCCTGAGGCGATGAGTTTTACATCTTTGGTTTGTTCCAAAATTCTTTGATATAATTCAAAACTTGGTCCTTCCAACATACCGTCTTTTGAAATATCGGTGCAAATCACATATTGAATACCTTCTTTCTGATAATTTTGAATAAACGGAATTACTTCTTCATTCGATTCTTCTAGCCAACCTGAAATCGCCACTTTTTCGTTCATCGCATCAGCTCCTAGAATAATTTTATCTGCTCCATATTGCTGAATCCAATTCTTGAAAACTTCGGGTTGTTTGATGGCAATACTTCCACCTGTAATTTGATTTGCGCCACTTTCGAAAGCAATTTTTAAATCTGTATCGGATTTTAAACCGCCACCAAAATCGATTTTTAAATTGGTCTTCAAAGCAATCTGTTCCAAAACTTTATAATTCACGATTTGGCTTGATTTTGCACCATCTAAATCTACCAAATGCAAATACTGAATTCCATGTGCTTCAAAGGATTTTGCTACTTCAAGCGGATTTTCGTTGTATATTTTCTTTGTATCATAATCGCCTTTGGAAAGTCGGACGCATTTTCCATCAATAATATCTATTGCAGGTATTAATCTCATAATTGTAAAAAGTTTTTCAAAATTTGTTCTCCAAAAACACCACTTTTCTCAGGATGAAATTGTACTCCAAAAAAGTTATCGCGTTGTAAAGCAGTGCTGTATTCGTGTTCATAATTCGTGATAGCAATAGTGTTTTCAGATAATGGCGCATAATAACTGTGTACCAAATACATGAATTCGTTTTCTTTAATTCCTGAGAATAATGGCGATTTTAAATTATAAATGGTATTCCAACCCATTTGTGGCACTTTTACTTCGTTTGAAAACTTCACGACATTGACATCAAAAATTCCTAATCCATTGGTATTGCCTTCTTCTGAATGCTTACACATCAATTGCATGCCCAAACAAATTCCTAAAACTGGTTGTTTCAGGGTTGGAATCAATACATCTAATCCACTATCAACCAACATTTTCATAGCACTACTCGCCTCACCTACACCAGGAAAAATGACTTTATCTGCTGATTTTATGGTATTCCAATCATTAGTGACAATTCCTTCAAAGCCCAGTCGTTCTAAAGCGAATAAAACACTTTGAACATTTCCAGCTCCGTAATCTATAATAGCTATTTTCATATTTATATAGTCGCAGTTTTCAGTCGCAGTCGCAGTTCAAATCGAGTTATTTCTGCCAACTGAGACTGTGACTGATTACTTTTTTTTTATAACATTCCTTTTGTACTTGGTAAAATCATTTTTTCAGTATCGCGTTTTACAGCAACTTTTATGGCTTTTGCGAAGGCTTTGAAAATCGCTTCAATTTTGTGGTGTTCGTTTGTGCCTTCTGCTTTGATATTTAGATTCGCTTTTGCCCCATCGGTGAACGATTTGAAGAAATGAAAAAACATTTCGGTTGGCATTTGACCAATCATTTCGCGTTTGAATTCTGCTTCCCAAACTAACCAGTTTCTTCCTCCAAAATCAATGGCTACTTGCGCTAAACAATCGTCCATTGGTAAACAAAATCCGTAGCGTTCGATTCCTAGTTTGTTGCCTAAAGCTTTTGCGAAAACTTCGCCTAAGGCAATTGCGGTATCTTCGATTGTGTGGTGTTCGTCGACTTCTAAATCGCCTTTCACTTGAATATCTAAATCCATTTGACCGTGACGCGCAATTTGGTCTAGCATGTGATCAAAAAAGGAAATTCCTGTGTTAATGTTGCTTTTTCCTGTTCCGTCTAAGTTTAAAGTAATAGCGATATCGGTTTCATTTGTAGTTCTTTTGATAGAAGCTGTTCTTTCCTCCAATTTCAAAAACTCGTAGATCTTTTGCCAATCGGTTGTTTGTAAAGCGATTACATTTTGGAGTTCTTCCAATGAAGTTGCAATTTCATTTCCGCCCAAATTTTCTTCATTTTTGATGAAAATCGCTTTCGAACCTAAGTTTTTAGCCAATTCCACATCGGTAATTCTATCTCCAATTACATAAGAATTCTCCAAATCGTATTCCGGATTGTTTAAATACTTTGTTAACATTCCCGTTCTTGGTTTTCTGGTTGAAGCATTGTCTTCTGGAAAACTTCTATCGATAAAAATTTCGTCAAATGTTATGCCTTCATTTTCAAATGCTTTCAGGATGAAATTTTGGGTTGGCCAAAACGTTTCTTCCGGAAAACTCTCGGTTCCTAAACCATCTTGATTGGTTACAATTGCCAATTCAAAATCCAATTCTTTGGCGATTTTACTCAAAAATTGAAATACTTTTGGATAGAATTCTAATTTGGTTAAACTATCTAATTGGTAATTTTCTGGCTCTAAAACCAAAGTTCCATCTCTATCTATAAATAATACTTTTTTCGGCATTGTTGAAGGTTTTTAATAATTCAATAATTTGTTCGGTTTCTTCTTTGGTTCCAATACTAATTCGTAAGCAATTTTCGCATAAAGGTTGATTACTTCTGTTACGAACCACTACTCCATTTTCGATAAATTGTTGGTATCTAAAATTCGCATCATCCACTTTAATCAAAATAAAATTGGCATCCGAAGGATATATTTTCTCAACAAATTCGCATTTTGAAAGTGCTTCGATAAGTTTATTTCGTTCCACCAATATTTTTCTAACTTGTGTTGGCATGGTACTTTGCAACAATTTTTTAACTGCTGTTTCTTGCGACAAACCATTGATGTTATAAGGTGGCTTGATTTTATTCAAAACCGAAATAATCTCTCTAGAAGCATACAAAATTCCAATACGTAAACCCGCCATTGCATAGGCTTTTGATAACGTTTGGGTGATAATCAAATTAGGAAAATCTTTCAAAACACTTAACCAACTTTCGTCTTTTGAAAAATCGATATACGCTTCATCAATTACCACTAATCCTTTAAATTGATTCAGAATTTTGATTACGGATGAATCCGTAAAAGAATTTCCTGTTGGGTTGTTTGGCGAACACAAAAAGATGATTTTCGTATTGTTATCCACAGCATTTATAATGGCTTCTACATTCGGTTGAAATTCCTCATTTAGTAATACTTCACGATTTTCAATAGCATTGATATTGGCTAAAACTCCATACATTCCATAGGTTGGCGGCAATGTAATGATATTATCGCGATTCGGTTCACAGAAAGCTCTGAAAATCAAATCTAAAACTTCATCACTTCCGTTTCCTAAAAGAATATTTTCTTTTGAAACATTATTTTTATCCCCAATAATGGCTTTTAGCTCTTTTTGTTGTGGATCTGGATAACGATTCATGCCGTTAGTAAACGGATTTTCATTAGCATCTAAATAGACCATTGGCTTTGTAAACTGTTCAAATTCATCGCGTGCTGACGAATATGGACTAAGTTTTTTTACGTTCTCTCTGATTAAGTTTTCTAAATTCATAGCTTTTATTTTAATCTTAATGTAACTGCGTTTTTGTGTGCTTGTAAACCTTCGGCCTCTGCCATAGTTTCTATTGCTTTTCCGATGTTTTGAATTCCCTCATTTGATATTTTTTGGAATGTCATCGCTTTCAAAAAACTATCTAAATTTACACCACTATAGCTTTTAGAATAGCCGTTTGTGGGTAATGTGTGATTGGTACCAGAAGCATAATCACCAGCGCTTTCTGGAGTATAATTTCCAATAAAAATCGAACCCGCATTTTGAATTCCGTCAACAAAATAATCTTCATTCTTAGAACATACGATAAAATGCTCTGGACCATATTCGTTAATTAACGATAAAGCTGTTTTTTCGGTTTCAACAAAGATTAATTTGGAATTATTAATAGCCACTTGCGCGATTTCTTGTCTTGGAAGTTCTTTCAATTGTTTATAAATTTCTTCTTCCACATCGTTTAAAATGTTTTTATTGGTAGTAACCAAAATTACTTGGCTGTCTTTTCCATGTTCGGCTTGACTTAATAAATCGGAAGCTACGAAACTTGGAATAGCCGTTTCATCTGAGTAAACTAATAATTCACTTGGACCAGCAGGCATATCGATGGCCACTCCGTTTTGTGATGCAAATTGTTTAGCAATCGTTACAAGTTGGTTTCCTGGTCCGAAGATTTTATATACTTGTGGAATCGTTTCTGTTCCGAATGTCATTCCAGCAATGGCTTGAATTCCACCTACTTTGTAGATTTTATTTACACCACACAAATCGGCAGCATATAGAATTGCGGCATTTATTTTTCCATTTTTATCCGATGGCGAACACAATACAATTTCTTGACAACCTGCTAATTTTGCTGGAACTGCCAACATTAAAACCGTTGAAAACAAAGGAGCCGTACCGCCTGGAATGTATAAACCCACTTTTTGAATTGGTCTTTTTTCTTGCCAACACGTAACTCCGATAGTTGTTTCAACCACAATTTTATCCGTTTTTTGAGCGGCATGAAATTGTTCGATATTTGATTTTGCTAATTGGATGGCTTCTTTTAGTTCCGTTGAAACTTCTTTTTTAGCAATTTTAATTTCTTCTTGTGTAACTTGGATATTTTCTAAAGTAACGCCATCAAAAAAGGAAGTATATTTTGCAATAGCTTTATCTCCTTTTTGTTGTACTTCTTTAAAAATTTGCTTTACCGTTTCTTCTACGTCTGAGAAAGTTTGCGTTGGTCGTTTACAAATTTCTGACCAAGTTTCGGGTTGTGGGTTATATATTTTTTTCATCTTTTTTGGATTAACACTTCGACTTCGCTCAGTGTGACAATTATTATTATTATTATTATTATTTTATAAAACCATTTTCTCAATTGGGCAAACCAAAATGCCTTCAGCTCCAGCTTCTTTTAATTGGTCGATGACTTCCCAAAATTTATCTTCATCAATTACAGAATGAACACTACTCCAACCTTCTTCGGCTAATGGCATCACTGTTGGACTTTTTAAAACGGGAAGAATTTTGCTGATTTCTGAAATTTTATCATTGGGTACGTTCATCAAAATGTATTTTGATTTTCTCGAACGTAAAACGGCTTGAATTCGGAATTGTAACTTTTGTAATAGTTGTTCGGCTTCCTTTGAAATTCTTGAAGAAACAGCTAAAACAGCTTCACTTTTTAAAATCACTTCGACTTCTTTTAAACCGTTTTTAAATAAAGTACTTCCACTAGAAACAATATCTACAATCGCATCTGAAAGTCCGATGTTAGGCGCAATTTCTACAGAACCTGAAATTTGGTGAATGTCTACGGAAATTCCTTTCGAAGAAAAGTAATCCACAACTGTTTTAGGATAGGAAGTGGCAACACGTAATCCGTTTAAATCTTGTATGGAATTATAGTTGAAATTCTTTGGAACCGCCGCCGAAACTTTGCATTTTGAAAATCCTAATTTCTCAGCAATTTGAATGTTCTGCCCTTTTTCAACAAGAAGATTATCGCCAACTATTGCGATATCAACCACGCCATCAATCAAATATTGGGGAATATCCGAGTTTCGTAAATAATACACTTCTAAAGGAAAATTGGAAGCGGTAACTTTGAGTTGGTCATTACCATTATAAATTGAAATTCCACAATCTTTTAAGATTTGGATACTTTCATCGTGTAATCGACCTGATTTTTGAATAGCAATTTTTAGTGTGTTCATTTTTAAATTTTGTTTTAAAAAAGTACACCAAGGGATTTAAAAAATGCTTAACAATAAAAAACCCGCTTGATGTACTCAAACGGGTTAATAGGTTTATATGATTTAATTACATATCATCACTACCTCGCTTGAGCGTGGAAAAAATGATGATGATGATGTAATTGATTTAAAAACATAATTTCTGTTGTTATTTAACACTGCAAATTTAACGACTAATTTTTCGAATAAACAAAATGTTTTTGAAATTTTATATTTTGTTTAATGATCATCGTTGTGTGATTCTTCATGATGATTAGTGTCTGAAGTATTGCTTACACTAGCACTTTCTCTGATTTCAGTATGACGAATTTCACCTCCAGAATTACCTACTTTAATAGACAAAATAGATGAGCCAGTAGCTAAAATTAGTATTATTAAAGAAAGAATGAAAGCTTTATCGTGCTTTTTGATGTTAGCAAACAATCCCAAAATAGATAAAATTCCTAGCCCATAAAGTAACTTCATAAAGGTTTCTGCCACTTCTTCATGATTATGTATAAGTTCATGTGAAATATTTAGTTTTTCAGCAACTTCCTCTGCGCCTTCACCTGTCATCATGGTAGCCTTACCCATTATCATACAGATAATAAATATAACATAAGCGGTATTAATTAAAATGGAGTGTTTTTTAATTATTCCATAAAATAAAACTCCAATACCAAAAATTAATCCGATAATTGGAAAATGGTTTAAAACCATATGTAAGTGAGCTTGATTCATGATTTCATTTTTTAAAGTTTAGTTTGATATATCAAAAACC
>JAANMV010003957.1_pt1 | contig 12212 bp, 12 predicted proteins | sample 7279661 | NCBI WGS metagenome assembly JAANMV01 (sample SAMN14094540, study PRJNA606508) | bioreactor metagenome | isolation source: A lab-scale SPAN reactor treating ammonium-rich wastewater day 121 | place: Ireland: Galway | collected 2017-05-16 | reverse complement strand
CCTGTTTTTAATATCACCTGTTGAACCATAGTAATATTTGTTATCTTTCAGACTTTTGAGAATATATGCAAAATACATATTGCGGAGAAGGTGGGATTCGAACCCACGATACCGTTACCGGTATACTACCTTTCCAGGGTAGCCTCTTCAACCACTCGAGCACCTCTCCTGACAGAATGGAACAAGGGGTTTCAACCCCTTGATTATTGCATATTTGCGGAGAGCGAGGGACTCGAACCCCCACAGGCTTGCGCCCGGCGGTTTTCAAGACCGCTGCAATACCATTATGCGAGCTCTCCTCTTATAATGTTAATATTCAAATATACTTATTTTTTATATTTTGTAAAACCCCCTTTTTTATCCAAAAATTAAACAATTTTGTATAACTTTGTTTAGGATACCTGGAAATAAATATATGGTGTTCCGGGTTTAAGGGTTTTAAGGAATTTATCATGTTCATTAAACTCTTCAATCAGATTAACGAATTCAATTACATAATCAGCCCTGTTTACCAATCTTTTTACACTCTTATTTTTTTATTACTCTTCTTTGCGGGCATGATTATTTAATTTAATTATTAAATTATTATTTTATTTACGAATCTATTAAACATTGCCGGACGATGAAATAAAAATTAATATAACAATAAAAGTTAATCTCAACAAAGATAATTACATAAAAAGTAACCATTAAATAACAAAGTATAATTTTGACTTATTTTTCATTGATTGCTTTATTTAAAACTAATTTATCACTTTTATTCTGCTGCTAAAAAAAATATCCGTTTTCCAAATATGTTTTTTAATAAAAAATGTATTATTTTTGGCAATCCATCAACCATTAGATAAGATATGAAAACAAAAAAATTCTTCTACGTTTTTTTTATTTCAGTTTTTATTTTCTTTTCGTGCAGCGATAACCCTGATACAGTAAATACATCAACTGCCAGTGGATTAAGCGGACAATGGGAGTTTACCAATACACCTTTAAATGTTTATTATGATACTACTGTTATTAAAGGTTACAGGGATAGTGACTTCCCTGTTGAATCAAGCACAAATAATGAGGTTTATTTATATCAATCAGGAAACCAATTACTCGGGCAAGCAGGACTGTTTCAGTTAAGAGGTACTGTAACCGATTCAATTCGAATAAGTATATATGAACCTGTTGAGGGAAGATACGGACAGGACACTGCAATGCTGAAATCCTCTGAAATGACTCTGGCTTTAAATCAGTTTGGATTTTTGGAAGGATCGGGCAGAATAACGCTTGATTGGGATACTGCAGGAGTAATTTATGATACATACAGAATTTCAGCAAGAAAAGTCAGCAATATCATTCCAGGGGACTTCAATAATTTTACATCAAGCATTAATCCTGTAGAAGTAATTTGTGATAAAGTTACATCGAAATTGAGCCTGTTGATAGGATACATAACGGATAATTATTTCAGGCCAATGGGTAACTGCTGGGGGCATAAAGTCAGGGGAGGTTATTATGTTTTCGGACATATAGCCCCCGGAAACCTGCAGGCAATATATACGCAAACCGTTTTTTTCCCTTACGAGTGGTCATTTTGTAAAGCAAAAAAATATCATTTTAAACTGGAATATAATTCAGTAATAAATAAGCTGGAAGAGCTTGAAGAAATGGTTGGTTATTACCCGCATTGGCTGCAGAATGTTGGATTTAATAATCTTGGGGAATTTAGTACCCAGGCAGAAAGTTTTAATCAGCAATACGGGAATTTTGCACTGATAGTTGGCTTGAGCCTGTTAACGAACGAGATATCAATTTATGTCATAAATGAAGTCGGGGATCCAAATGCTCACACTCATCCCTTTGTAGTAACAGTATCGAATAAAATCCGCATTCATTTCCGCGGGCTGCATTCCGCATCGGGAAGAAATATTACCGATAAACTTCATTTAAAGCGTTCTGATTTTTTTCTCTGCAATACACCGGTGATATTTTGTTATCTTTTTGGAACTGTTAATGTTAAGCTGGATTAAATCATAATTCGGGATTTACGGATTCAAATATGGTATTGCAGCGGTTTTGAAAACCACCTGGCGCAAGACTTGTGGATTCGATTCCCTCGCTCTCCGCAAAATAACCTTAACTTACGGTACCTGAAAATATATATAGGGCGTTCCGTTTTGTGTTATTAAACGGTTGTTATAGTATATTGAATCATACAATTTCCAGCCGCCTGAATAATCAAAATTTACTTTTCCCCAATATATACCGTTACCCGAGTAAACCGGATTCATATTGCCTGATGAAGTATGGTTTAATGAGTCAAGCCGGGGTCTTAAATACATTGCGGCTGTATTTACCTGGGTAAAATCTACGAAATCGGGGGATTCATGCAGAAGGCAGTTAAAATCGTTTAACCCCCTAACGGGGTCAACAGGTGAAACTACAGTTATAAGGTAGCTAAGCTCTGCGCCAAGATCCGTAAAAATTTTAAACTTTGTTTTATAGTCCCAGCCAACATCAAACTGCGCAGAATCAACAGAAAACTCATTGTTGTAATTGTAATAAGCATACCACCTGCTAGTTGTATCAGAAGGCATCAGCATGATTATGTATCCTGTGAACATCCCAAGCTCTGAATTATAATTATACTGAGGTTCAACAGGAGTAGCATGAAAATCAGTTGAGGTAAAATGGAACATCTTTGCATAAAATTTTACATAGCCTGATGTTTTTGCAGCGCCATTTTCAAAAACCCTGAAACCGACTTTATTGTATCCTGTCATTAAAGTATCATTGTTCGTGGTCCATACTTCGAACTTAAAATTCCCGTTTTCAGCAGTTATTATTTTATAATAGGTTTCACCGGGCGGAGGAGGGGTGATCATATCATTTTCATTACCGCATCCGGTATTAATTATTACCGGAATTAACAATAATATTATTAATCTTATCATATAACTAAAATTATTATCTGCAATTTAAATAAATCATAATTAACAAATAATGACCTATGTCAAATTTAACTGCAATTAAATATGATTTTTATAATATATTATAAAAATTACACTAATTTGTACCTGTAACAATCGATTAAGTGATCATTTACCATGCCGGTTGCCTGCATGTGTGCATAGCAAATAGTCGATCCCACAAACTTAAAACCATCCTGAATTAACTGCCTGCTCATAGCATCTGATTCTTTTGTTTTAGCAGGGATTTCTTTTAATGATCTCCATTTATTTTTTTTAACTTTACCGCCTGTAAACTGCCATAAATATTCTGCAAAAGAGCCGGTTTTATCCTGTATGTTTAAAAATGCCCGGGCATTTGTAATTGCAGCGGCAATTTTTAATTTGTTCCTTATTATCCCTTCATCATTCAGCAGTTTATGAACTTTTTTATCTGTATAACGTGCAATTTTTTCTGCATTAAAGCTGTCAAATGCTTTTCTGAAATTTTCACGCTTATATAAAATAGTCCGCCAGCTTAAACCGGCCTGGAAACCTTCCAGTATAAGAAATTCAAAAAGCTTATCATCCTCTTTAACCGGAACTCCCCATTCTTCATCATGATATTTCATATAAAGCGGGTCTGTTCCGCACCATGGGCACCTGGTTATTTCTTTCATTAATTTTATATGTAAATTATTAAGGCATCCTGCCTTACCGGGCTGTTAAATTATTCAAAATTATTAACTATTATGTAAAAAGCCAAATCATTAAATTCGCATTACTATGGAACTGTTCAAGATAGGCTTTATTACCGTAAATTTAATTGATATAATTGATATAATTATAGTCACTTATATTTTCTATAAGCTGTATCTTGTAATGCGGGGTACAATTGCTTCTCAGATCTTTCTTGGCTTAACCCTGATAATACTGGCATCTTTAATTGCGCAGACATTCAATATGAAATCACTTGGCTGGATCTTCAGCCGTTTGACTGATATCTGGGTAATTGCTTTCATAATCCTTTTCCAGCCTGAAATCCGGAGATTACTGCTGGTTATCGGCAGAACAAGGATAGCCCGGTATTTCCTGAAAATTAATGCAAGCGAAACAATCAACGAAATTGTTGACGGATTAAAGGAGCTTCAGTCAAGAAAACAGGGTGCGCTTATTGTTATTTCTATGGGTGACAGGCTTACTAGCTTTGTTGAAACCGGTGAACCGCTGCAGGCAAAAGTGAGCAAAGAACTGCTGATTTCCATTTTTAACAATAAATCTCCCCTGCATGACGGCGCTGTAATTATTAATAATAACACCATAGAAGCTGCAAGATGTATTCTGCCATTATCATCCACAGAAAAGATAGACGGAAGGAAACTTGGAACAAGGCACCGCGCCGGACTTGGCGCATCAGAAGATGTAAATGCGATGGTGATAATACTTTCCGAAGAAACAGGAAGTATTTCCATTGCCGAAGACGGTAAGCTTAAATTTATAAACAGTTTGGATGAACTAAAGCGCGAAATGAAAAAAGAGCTTGAATCAACCGATGTAAAGGAAGAAGTCAAGGAAATTTTCGAAGAAATGGATGAGGAATAGCCTGAATGCTGCTGCTTGAAGAGGAAAAACGAAAGCTTGTAGAAGGGCTCTGGAACAAGGGAATTAAAGATGAATCTGTCCTGAAAGCAATTTATGATATTCCCCGTGAAAAATTTATCTCTGATGCCTTGCGTAAGTTTGCCTATGACGATAATGCTCTGCCGATTGAATGCGCACAGACAATTTCGCAGCCGTTCACTGTTGCTTATATGACCCAGGTATTAAATGTAAAACCGGGTGATAAAATCCTTGAAATCGGTACCGGTTCCGGATACCAGGCCGCTGTACTTTTTACTTTGGGAGCTAAGGTATTTTCAGTTGAACGTATCGAAAAGCTATATCAGAATGCATCAATATTATTAAAAGAGCTTGGCTGCAATATCAGTCTTAAGCTGGATGACGGCACGCTTGGATGGGAAGAGTTTGCTCCGTATGATAAAATAATCGTTACAGCCGGCGCTCCTGATATTCCGGCTCACTTAATTGAACAGCTGAAAGATAACGGAAAGCTGATCATACCGGTAGGGGATCATGAAACACAGAGATTATTGGAAATCACAAAGTCCGAAAAGGGAATAAGCAAAAAGTATTATGATTATTTTAAATTTGTTCCCCTTATCGGAGAAGAAGGGTGGAATTCATAAATTGAAATGGATGAACCAAAAGTTATAATTATTACCGGACCAACAGCATCAGGTAAAACTGCCCTTGCTTTAAAAACTGCAGAAGAAATTCAGAATTTAACCGGAAAAACTGTTGAAATAATATCAGCTGATTCCAGGCAGGTTTACAAACACATTCCGGTTACAACTGCACAGCCAACAAAAGAAGAGCTAGGCAGATTTAATCATCACTTTATAAATTCACTTGAGCTTGATGCAGAATTTAATGCAGGTGAATTCGGAAGCAAAGCCAGGTCACTGATAGTCGAATTAATAAATTCCGGTAAAATTCCCCTGGTTGCAGGCGGCAGCGGATTGTATATAAATTCATTGGTGTACGGATTTTTTGAAATCAACAGCGAAGATAAAGACCTTGATGAAAAATTTAAGGAAAAGCGGCGTGAGATTTATAAGTTAAAAGAGGAAAAAGGTTTTGAGTATCTTGTAAATGAGCTCAAAAAAATTGATCCTGACCTGTATGCTGAAATGAAAGAAATAAAAGAACGCCGTGTTATCCGCGCGCTGGAAGTGTTTTATGTTACCGGGATACCGATTTCCGTTCACCAAAAAAAGAAAATAAAAATCAATTTTATACCTCAGATTTACGGGATACAAATAGATCGCAGCCAGCTTTATGACAGGATTAATAATAGGGTATTAATGATGCTGAAAAATGGTATGATAGAAGAAATTTCAGCGCTTAAAAATAAAGGGTTCCACTATAAAACACATAACTCGTTAAATACCGTAGGTGCAAAAGAAGTGTTTGATTACCTTGAAGGATTGATTACAAAAGAGGCAATGACCGGGCTTATTCAGCAGAATACCCGCCGCTTTGCCAAGCGGCAAATGACATGGTTCCGAAGAGATGAAAATATTGTGTGGGTAAATGATAATGATACTATTGATATTTCTGGATTGCACTGACTGTGTCAGTGCAAAATTATGTTTACCAGTATTGCATTGACACAGTCAATGAACTCCAAAATCATTTATCAATAAAACTTTTTTCCCAGATCTGTCATTTCCTTCAAAAGCGGGTGAGGCCTGTACCTGTCCTCGCCGAAATCACGCTGCAGGGCAGCAAGAATATTATAAACCAGCCCTGAACCAAGCCTGTCTGCCCACTCAAGCGGACCGAACGGATAGTTTGTTCCCAGCTTCATTGCAGTATCGATATCTTCCTTTGAGGCAACCTGTTCACTGTATACCTGGGCTGCTTCATTGATTATCATCGAAACAATTCTGGGAAAAATAAGGCCAACTCTGTCCGGTACAATTGAATAAACTATACCTGTTTCATTTAAGAAACTTTCTGCATTTTTAAGTATTGCTGCATCTGTTATTTTTGAAGGCGCAATTTCTAACCGTTTAGATCTTGAAAATGTATTGTATAAGCCAATACCTATTAATCGTTCAGGGTTTGCCTGCAGTGCGCTTTGTTCGGATACCGATACACACAGTGATGAAGTAAAGATAGGGATATTGGCTGCAGATTGTGATTCCAGAAACTGAAGCTCTTCTGACTTTTCGTACTGCGGATAATTTGTCGAATTAATTATTATATCAGCAGATTCAATACTGTCTGTAAATTCAGCATTAACACCAAGAAAATCCGCAAACTCGGAATTTATTGTTTCATCGCCGTTTAAAAATACTTTTTTCATTATAAGTACTAATTGAATAATTCAGAATTAAAGAAAAAGCTGGAAAGTCATTACCGGGCTTACAGGAAAAAGTTTTCATCCAAAGACCCGGTATGGAACCTGTATAAATTTTCCGCGCCGGAAGATATTGAGCTTGCCGGACTGGTTACGGCGGCTTTTTCCTATGGCTCAATTGATCAGATTAATGCTTTTCTGGAACAGCTGTTTACCAAAACCGGTAAAAATCTGCACGAATTTACCATTAATTTTTCCAAACATAAAGATAAAAAGTATTTTGAGGGCTTATATTACCGGTTTAATTCCCGGAATGATATTATCGAAATGTTCTGCGCTTTGCAGCTTGTACTTAAAAAATACGGAAGAATAAAAAATTTTTTCATGGAAAGTTACAGTAAAAATGATGTAAATATCTTAAATGCTTTAAGCAAATTTTCGGAAGGGTTAAACAAAAATATACCGGCTGCAAAAAGCAGGTATTATTTTTACCTGTTTTCTGATCCCGGCAATAAAAGCACATGCAAAAGAATGAATTTATTCCTCAGGTGGATGGTGAGAAAAGATGAAATTGATACCGGCTTATGGAATGAAATTGGTACTGCAAAGCTTATTGTACCGGTTGATACCCACATAGCAAGAATATCAGGAACACTTGGACTGGTGCAGCGCAAAACCATTGACCTGAAATTTGCTGTGGAGCTGACCAATAGGCTTAAGAAATTCGACAGCAGCGATCCCGTTAAATATGATTTTGCTTTATGTCATATAGGCATTGATAAAAAAGATTTTTAATCCTTATTCGTCTTATTAATTGCTTACATATTCAAAAGCATTTTACGGGTGTTAGTATCTCTGAACAATATTTCTTATTTTATTGCTCTCAAAACAAAATATTCCGGATTGATTTCCTAATTTATTGTTATATATGAAGATAGGTATTCTTTGTTATCCAACTTATGGCGGAAGCGGTGTAGTAGCTACCGAGCTTGGCATCGAGCTTGCTGCCAGAGGCCACCAGGTGCATTTCATTTCCTACAATATGCCTATGAGGCTCAATATGGGTTTTTCTGATAATATATCTTTCCACAAGGTAGAAATGGCATCGTACCCATTGTTTGATTTTCCTTTATACAGCATAGCGCTTGCAAGCAAAATTGTTGAAGTGGCAAAGTTCAACGGTCTTGATCTTGTTCACGCACATTATGCAATTCCCCATGCAACCAGCGCTTATCTTGCCAGGGAAATTATTAAAAGCGAAGTGCTGAACAAAAAGAAAAATAACAGGAACATTAAAATTATAACTACACTTCACGGTACAGATATTACTCTTACCGGGCTTGAAATAAGTTTTCTACCAACCATGAAATTTTCAGTGCAGCAGTCTGATGGAGTGACAGCAGTTTCTGAATTTTTGCGCACCAAAACCCAGTCTCAGTATGAAATTACAAAGGATATAAAAGTAATTCCGAACTTTATCAATCTTGATATTTATAAAAAGATATCAAACCGCGAAACTGAGTGTCTTAAGGAAAGATTATCCAAAAAAGGTGAAAAGATACTTGTTCATACATCAAACTTCCGCCCTTTAAAAAGGGTAGATGATGCAGTAAGGGTATTCAAAAAAATTCACGATAAAATGCCTGCAAAGCTTCTTTTAATAGGGGACGGACCTGAACGAAGCAAATGCGAATACCTGGCAAAAGATCTGGGAATTGCAGAAGATGTTAAGTTTTACGGGGAGCAGGAATCATTTACCGAGATACTTTCCATAGCAGACCTGTTCTTAATGCCTTCACAGTCAGAAAGCTTCGGGCTTTCAGCCCTCGAAGCAATGGCCTGCGGTGTGCCGGTGATATCTTCAAATGCAGGCGGGCTGCCGGAGCTTAACCTGCATGGCGAAACTGGATTTATAGCTGAAATTGGCGATGTTGACAAAATGGCAGATTATGCAATAAGGCTCCTGGAAGATACCAATAGGTATAAAATATTTTCTGAAAATGCGCTTGACAGGGCAACAAATCTTTTTTCAGCGGAAAAGATAATTCCGCAATACGAAAAGTATTACGAAGAAATTCTTGCCGCTTAATTGCTTTAAGCAGCTTTTAACTTTAACATTTCAGGCATAGTGATCTTTTTTATTTTGCTTTCAGTCCATGAAAGAAAATCAAACTGCTCAAGCACATTTTTTTCAAACCTGTCATTCATAAGCCCCGTTATATCAAATTTAAGCTTTTTGTACAGTTCTTTCCGATCACTTTCTTCAGGATAATTCACAGCTTCGCTGATGAATTTCATGATCAGTTTTTCAAACCGGAAAATCCGTTTATTTTTTTCAAGGAACCTTTTAGTTGATTTTATACTGTATTCCAGCAGGTCAAAATTACCTGCTTCAAAATGGACTATCAGGCTTCTTATCCGTGCAAAGATATGCTGCTCTGGCTCAATTGCAGGATTATTCAAATTTATGATCCTGTTCAGATAATAAATACTTTTATCATAATCACCGGTTAAAAATGCTGCATAAGCTATCCTGTTGTAAAGTGAGATTTTCCGTGATTCAGCGATTTTAATCCCGAACTTCACGAATCCGGATTCAGCATCATTGATCAGCTTAATAAGATTTTCAAAACGGTTGGTTTTGATACAGTAATTAAGCTCAAGGTCGCTTACAAGCAGAAAAACCCTTGACTGCATTTCTAAAAATTCCTTTTTACCTTCAAATTGTTTTGAAAATTTTTTAAGCCTATCAAGCGTTTTATCAAAATCACCGAAATTCTTTGTTAGTATGCATGCATTAAGATAATTGTTTAAAGCCATGATATAGCTTCTGGGATTTTCCTTTATATATTTTTTTCCGCTTTCCATGAGCTTTACAAGCCTGTGCCTGTACTTTATCCAGCTTTCATTATCCCCGGTTATCCTGTAATAGTGGCCAAGTATTGTATAATATTTGAATTTAGCATCAAATGAAACCGCATTGGATTCATTCTGAAGCAGCGGATTTTTGATTATTTCATTCAGCCTGCCAAGATCTTTTTCATCACGAATGCTCCCGGTTTTTTTGGTGAACATGAACATATCATTATATAATATATGATACTGCTCGTTGATATTCAGTACTTTCAGGTTTTCAAGCGTTTCTTTTTTAAGCATCTCATAATCCAGAACATCATCTTCCGAATAATAATCAGTTGCAACTGAAGTAAGCGCTTTATTGTAAAGCAGGGCAAGATAAAATGGTTTATCATTTTCTTTTGCAGCCGAAATTGCCTTGTTTAGCAGTGTCCTGAACTGCTTGTACAAGCCTTTTTCAAAAAGTACATTCAGCTCTGTCATCATCATGTTTAGCCTGGATACGGCAAATTTTTCCGAATGATATGAGCTTAATGCTTTTAATATCAGCCTGAACAGGTAATTCTTCACTGAATATAATGTTTCAGAAAACTTTTCCCCTTTGAATTTCTCCTTTATTATTGTTTCTTCATATTTATCCAGCTTTTCAATAGCATCAAATAACCGTATATAAATATTTTTCTTCCCGGCTGAGTGTTTTGCAGCAAATTTTTTAAAATATCCTTTTTCTGATTTGCTCATTGATTTAATGAGCTGAAACAGGTCATCTGATGCCTTCATCGATTTCTATAATACATTAGTTAAATTTGCTTAAAAATAAGCAAATTTTAAGCAAATTTATATTTATTTCGTTGTATTGACTTATGATTTTAGGGTAATTTTGATTTTTTTACCATTCTATTGAAGTCTATATTTGTATTAAGAAATGTGGTTAAGTAGTTAATTGAAGATTGGTACTGCGGGATCTTTAAATTTAAACCCCCAATTAGTTAAATTTTCCGGATTTACCAAACTTTTTAAGAGCTTTCAGTTTACTGAAAGCTCTTTTTTTCATTTTTTTGCAATTTTTTACTATAACATTTTGTTACATCTGTAGTGATATAATTCAATTGATTTAATAAGCATATTTTATTATTCTGCAATCAAATATTAAAGGATAAATGAAAAAAACCGCATTAATAGCAGTAATTATAGCTCTCTTTACTGGACTTTCATTTTCTCAATTCAAGGAAATACCAAGTGAAACCAGGACCAAGCTTAAAAGCAATTCAGGGGGATTAATACTTGGTTTTATTAACCCGAAGAATTTTTCGATATCGCATTCATTTAATATGTCCGTCATGACCGGGGGAAATACTTCAGTCAGTCTGGCCTCATATACTGCTACAATGAATTATAAAATTCTGAAGAATATGAACCTGAGCGCTGATGTTACCATGCAGTATTCTCCCTATGCTTCAATAGGTTCAAACAACCCTGCATTAAACAAAGATTTTCAGAATTCACTTAACGGAATTAATCTGAGCCGTGTTTCACTGGATTACCGTCCTTTCAAGGATATGTACATCAGTTTAAATTATTATAATCTAAAGGGAAGTTACTACGGTTATGACGGTTATTACTTTGACAGGTATAACCCGTACTGGCTTTCAAGATAAATCAGAAATATTAATTAATCCGGTTATTAATGCCATCTGCAGATTCAGGTGAATTTGTCAGCAAGTTCAAAAATTATTCCATTAACATATTAATTGTTCTGCTGGCAGTTGTTACAATTTATCTTTTCTATAATCTGTTTAAAAGAATAACAACCCCCCAGACAGATATTAAAACACAGGTAGTTGATTCAACCACATATTTAACAAAGCAGCCGTCCGGCGGCACTCTGCAGATAGATGTACAGAACGGCTGCGGGGTTTCCGGTATTGCAGATAAAATAACTGAATACCTGCGCTCAAAAGGTTTTGATGTTGTTGAAATGGGCAATTTTACAACTCAGGATATTAAAACCACTATGGTAATAGACCGCGCAGGCAATATGAAAAACGCAAAACGGGTAGCGCAGTCACTTGGCGTATCCGATAAATATGTTATTCAGCAGATGAATAAAAATTATTTTCTGGATGCAACAGTGGTTATCGGTAAAGATTATGAAGAACTCATCCCGTTTAAAAACCAGACGCAAACACAAACAAAGCCTTAAGTTTGTCATTACCGAGAATGCGGTATCTGTTGAGACAGTACTAAAATTTAAAATATACATTAAACTTAATTTATAATTTATAGAAAGTTTATACAATTTGGATTCCAAAACACTTGCTTTTAAGCTTGCAGAGCTGGCTTTAACAAAGAAAGCTGACAATATTAAAATTTTAGATCTCAGGAATATTACAACTATTTCTGATTTTTTTGTGATATGCACAGGCCACTCAGAGCCGCAGGTAAAAGCCATTGCCGATGCTGTACTTGAAGGCTCAAAAAAAGAAGGTGAACAGGTA
>JAANMV010003956.1_pt1 | contig 12213 bp, 8 predicted proteins | sample 7279661 | NCBI WGS metagenome assembly JAANMV01 (sample SAMN14094540, study PRJNA606508) | bioreactor metagenome | isolation source: A lab-scale SPAN reactor treating ammonium-rich wastewater day 121 | place: Ireland: Galway | collected 2017-05-16 | reverse complement strand
GCTCGAGAATCGGCGAGCTTGCCCTGCCGCCGCGGCTGTGGGCGGCGATGCGCGCGGCCCCGCGCATCGCCGTGAGCGCGCCGGCAGCGGCGCGGGCCGCCTACCTTGCCCGTGCCTATGACGATGTCGTGGCCGACGCCGCCGCGCTGGACCGGCTGATCGGGCTTCTCGCCCCCCTGCACCCGAGAGAGCGCATCGCCGGCTGGCGGGCGATGGCGGCGGCGGGCGCCTTCGTCCCGCTTGCCCGGGCGCTGATGGAGGACCACTACGACCCGCGATATGCGCGCTCGCGCAGCCGTCACGGCGCCCCGGTGACCACGCTGGCGGCAGACTCGCTTGCGCCGGACGCGCTCGAGGCACTTGCCGGGCGGCTGGCAGCGGCCGTGTGCGCCGTCACCTCGAGCTCCGGGGGGCCGGCCGCCACCCGGCCGATCACCGCCGCGTCGGCCAGCCCGCCGGCGACGATTGCCTGAACGAGGCCCGCGGCCGCCGCTTCGGGCACCGCGGCAAGGAGCCCCCCGCAGGTCTGGGGATCGAAGAGCAGGGAAAGGCGCGGGTCGGCGGGGTCGTCGAAGAATGCGTAGTCGCGCAGGCGTTTCCCGGCGGCATGGCCGGCGTCGATGATGATCCACGGCGGCACGCCGACCGCGCGCGCGAGTGCGAGACCCTTGTCGCGCGTGCCGGCGAGCGCGAGCGGAGGGCAGGGGTCGGTCATCGAGTGGAGGTCGAGGAGCGCATCGGCGCGGTCGATGACCGGACGGAGTTCGCGCGCGCGCGCGAGATCGCGCGTCTGGCGCGTGCCGCCGAGCACCTCGGCGGACCAGACGCGGTTGAAGTCCTCGTCGAGGCAGCGTGACGCGAACGGGTCGGCGCGGTCGAACGAACGGTACGCTCCGACGTTGGCGAACACGAAGCTCACCGTCCCGCGCGCGGGGCGCAGGCCCTCGTCGAGCAGGCGGTCGACGGCGATCGCGCCGCACACTTCGTTGCCGTGGGTCAACGACTGCACGACGACGTGGGGGCCGGGTTCGCGCGCGGAGAACGTCCACACGAACGGCACGCCGGAGTTGCCGGCAGCCCAGCGCGAGAGGTCGGGAAACGGGATCTCGATCGGCGGCGTGCCCGTGAACGGCGGCGGCGAACCGGCGCCGGAGGCCGGACCCGCCTTCACGCGGCGTGCAGCCGCGCCGCGAGCCGGCGCATGAAGCGTTCGCAGCGCGCGAGTTGCTCGACCGCGCACCACTCGTTCGGCTGGTGGGCCTGCGCGATGTGGCCGGGGCCGCAGATCACGGTCGGGATGGCGGCGGCATGGAACAACGCCGCTTCGGAGCCGAACGAGACCTTGCCGGTCCCCTCGGCGCCGCTGCATGCGTGCGAGAGCGTCGCGACCTCGGTGCCGTCGGCCGTGTCGAAGCCGGGCATCGTGGAGAGCGTCTCGAACGCGATGCCCGTGTCCTGCGCGACCGCGTGCATCTCGGGCAGGAAGGTCTGCGCGTAGTCGCGGATCTCGGCGAAGACCGCGTCGGGGTCGTCGAACGGCAGATGGCGCACCTCGAAGTCGAACGTGCAGTCGCGCGGCACGATGTTGAGCGCGGTGCCGCCGCGGATCGTGCCGACGTGCACGGTGGTCCAGGGGACGTCGTAGCCTTCGTCGCGACCGCCGGACGCGCGGAAGCGTTGCGCGATGTCGGCGAGGCGGGCGACGAGCCTCGCGCCGATCTCGACCGCGTTGACGCCGTGCGGCGTGAGCGAGCTGTGGGCCTCGTGGCCGCGCACCCGGCAGCGCCAGCTCTTCTTGCCCTTGTGCGCGACGACGAGCCGCATGCCGGTCGGCTCGCCGACGATGCAGCCGGCCGGATGCACGCCCTGCGGCGCGAGTTCGGCGATCAGCCGGCGCACGCCGATGCAGCCGACCTCCTCGTCGTAGGAGAGCGCGAAGTGCAGCGGGCGCGCGAGCGGCTTCGACAGGAACAGCGGAACCAGCGCGAGGGCCGTCGCCGAGAAGCTCTTCATGTCGGTGACGCCGCGGCCGTGCACGCGATCGCCGACCGGGGTGGCCGTGAACGGATCGGTGTCCCAGGGCTGCCCGTCCACCGGGACGACGTCGGTGTGCCCGGAGAGCACGATGCCGTTCTCGCGCACGTTGCCGTCGCGCGCGGGCAGCGTCGCGAACAGGTTCGCCTTGCGGCGGGTGTCGTCGTAGGTGAGCGAGGACGCGATGCCGAAGCCCGCGAGGTAGTCCCGCACCCACTCGATCAGCGCGAGGTTCGATTCGCGGCTCGTCGTGTCGAAGGCGACGAGCCGGACGATCATGTCCCACGCCGCGAGGTCGCGGGCGTCGCGCACGGCCATTTCGCCCGCCTCGGGGACGTCGAGCCGGCGGTCGGGAGCGTTCATCGCCTGTGGGGCAGGGCGTTAGCGGGAACGGGCAGCATAGCACCGTTGCCGGCGCCGATGGCGTGCTGCGATGATGGCGGCATCGCGCCTCGAGGAGGGGTCATGCGTCGCTCCCGCTTCGCCGCCCTGCTTGCCAGTGTCCTGGGCTGCGGCGCCGCGCTCGCGCAGTCGCCGTTGCCGCTCGAGAAGATCCGGCTGCCTGCGGGCTTTTCGATCGAACTCGTCGCGCGCGTGCCCAACGCCCGCGGCATGACCTTCGGCAGCGAGGGGACGCTGTTCGTCGGCAGCAACAACGGATTCGTCCACGCGGTGTCGATGCCGGCCCGCGGTCCGGCGGTCGTGCGCGTGATCGCGCGCGGCCTGCGCGAACCGGCCGGTGTCGCGTTCCGCGACGGCGCGCTCTACGTGTCCGCGGTGAGCCGCATCCTGCGCTACGACGGCATCGAGCGCCGACTCGACGATCCGCCCGCGCCGGTCGTGGTCACCGAGCGATTCCCCACCGACGGGCACCACGGCCGCAAGTTCATCGCGTTCGGACCCGACGGCAAGCTCTACGTGCCGGTCGGCGCGCCGTGCAACGTGTGCGACCCGGATCCGGAGCGCTACGCGAACATCGGCCGCATGAATCCGGACGGCAGCGGCTACGAGGTGATCGCGCGCGGCGTGCGCAACAGCGTGGGCTTCGACTGGCATCCGCGCACGAAGGAGCTGTGGTTCACCGACAACGGCCGCGACTGGATGGGCGACGATCTGCCGCCCGACGAACTCAACCGCGCCGCGCGTGCGGGCGAGCACTTCGGATTCCCGTTCTGCCACGGCGGCACGATCGCCGATCCGCAGTACGGCGCGCGACGTGCGTGCGGCGAGTTCGTCGCGCCCGCGCAGAACCTGGGCCCCCATGTCGGGGCGCTCGGCATGCGCTTCTACGACGGCACGCAGTTTCCCGCCGCGTACCGCGAGCAGGTGTTCATCGCCGAGCAGGGGTCGTGGAACCGCTCGACCAAGATCGGCTACCGGGTCACGCTCGTGCGGTTCGACGGCGAGGGGCGCGCGATCGCCTACGAGCCGTTCGCCGAGGGCTGGCTCGACGGCGGCTCGGTGTGGGGACGACCGGCGGATGTCGCCGTCGCACCGGACGGGTCGCTCCTGGTCAGCGACGATTCCGCCGGTGCGGTCTACCGGATACGGTACGTTCGGTAGTCAGTTGTCAGTTGACAGTTGACAGTTGACAGGGGCGACGGAGTCTCCGGTGGCGGCGCATTGGGCGCCGTTGCACGGCCCGCGCGGATCTCGCTGGGGCCCGAACCCGTACCACCCAGCTACCAGCCCCGATAGACGACGCGGTGCGGCCGGTGGACCGGCACCGGACGCACCCACGGGCGCACGACCGGACGCCAGACGACCGGTGGTGCGACCATGACCGGGGGAGCGACCACGACCGGCGGCGCGACCACCACGGGTGGAGCGAACACCGGCGCTGCCACGACCACCGGCGCGACCGGCCGCACGACCGGCCACGGCGCCCATCCGCGGGTCGGCTGGCCGGCGTAGATCGAGAAGCCCGGAACCCCGACCGACACGCCCCAGGAGACGTTGCCGGCATGGACGGGAAGTGCGACCAACCCGGTCGCAACGGCGATCGTGGCGGCGAAGACGGTCGATGAGACGGTGCGGTTCACGGAAGCTCTCCTTGCCGAGGGGCATGCGCGTTGCATGCCTGTCGTCGCCTCAACGGGCGCTTCGCGCTCCCGGTTGACGGTCCGGGCCGCCGGACACGGCCTGTTACAAACGCGCGGCCGCTTGCTATCCTTGGCGCCCGCGCGGCACGTCCGTGCCGCGGCCTACTCCCCGGAGCTCCGCATGAGGTCGATCAGCAAGCTCGCCGTCGCGGCCGTTGCGTCCGCGGCGCTGTCCGTCCATGCCGCGAATCTCGTCGTCGGGCTCGGCGCCGACGTGACGTCGATCGATCCGCACTACCACAACCTGACGCCGAACAACGCCGTCGCGGCGCACCTGTTCGACACGCTGGTGCGGCGCAACGAGAAGTCGCAGCCGATGCCCGGTCTCGCGACCGAGTGGAAGGCGGTCGAACCGACGGTGTGGGAGTTCAAGCTGCGCCGCGGCGTCAAGTTCTCCGACGGCAGCGACTTCACCGCCGCGGACGTCGTCGCGTCGATCGAGCGCGTGCCGAACGTGCCCAAGAGCCCGAGCCCGTTCACCGCCTACACGAAGCAGATCCGCAAGATCGACGTCGTCGATCCGTACACGATCCGCTTCCACACCGCGCAACCCTATCCGCTGATGCCCACCGACATGACGCAGATCGCGATCGTGTCGAAGGAGGCGGCGAAGGGCACGACCGAGGAGTTCAACAGCGGCAAGGCCGCGATCGGCACCGGACCCTACAAGCTCGTCCGCTACGCGAAGGGCGACCGCATCGAACTCGCGCGGAACGACGCGTGGTGGGGCGGCAGGACGCCGTGGGAGAAGGTGACGCTGCGCCTCATCACCAACGACGCCGCGCGCGTGGCCGCGCTCCTGTCCGGCGACGTGCAGGCGATCGAGAACGTGCCGACCGCGGACGTCGCGAAGCTCGCGTCCGACAAGCGCCTGTCGATCTTCCGCCAGGTCTCCGACCGGCTGATGTACGTGCACATGGACAGCGACCGCGCGGTCACGCCGTTCGTGACCGCGAAGGACGGCAAGGCGCTCGACCGCAATCCGCTCAAGGACCCGAACGTGCGCAAGGCGCTGTCGATGGCGATCAACCGCCCGTTGATCGTCGAGCGCGTGATGGAGAAGGAGGCGGTGCCCGCGGGCCAGTTCGTGCCCGACTTCCTGTTCGGCGCCACGAAGAACCTGAAGGTGGAGAAATACGACCCGGAGGGCGCGAAGGCGCTGCTCGCGAAGGCCGGCTATCCGGACGGCTTCGCGATGACGATCCACGCGACCAACAACCGCTACGTCAACGACGCGAAGATCGCGCAGGCGCTCGCGCAGATGTGGACGCGCGCCGGCGTGAAGACCGAGGTCGTCGCGATGCCCTCGGCGACCTTCTTCCCGCAGGCGACGGAACTCAAGTTCAGCGTGATCCTCGTCGGCTGGTCGACCGGCACCGGCGAGGCGTCGTCGTCGCTGAAGGCGCTGGTGATGACCTGGAACCGCGACAAGGGCTTCGGCACCGCGAACCGCGGCCGCTACAGCAACGGCAAGGTCGACGCGCTGACCGAGGACGCGCTGATGACCGTCGACGACATCAAGCGCGAGGCCTACCTGCAGCGCGCGGCCGAGATCGCGATCGGCGACACCGGCATCATCCCGCTGCACTTCCAGGTGAGCCTGTGGGCGACGCGCGACGGCATCGCCTACACGCCGCGGGTCGACGAGAACACGCTCGCGCACAAGTTCGTGCCGAAGAAGTGAGCCGCGCTGCGGCGATCCGATGGCAGAGTGAACCCGAGAGGCGTCTGCAGGAGCGGTCGAGGCCGTTCGAATCGACTGCGCAGCGTGCAAGGAGCGCCATCAAGGGGAATGCAATGCCATTGCGCGTAAGAGGCGTGCCCGGCACGACACTTGCCGGTGTTGTCCGATGCGTTTGCAGGACGGCATTTGTGTTCTCAGCACTGGTGCTTGCAGCGTCATCGGGTGCGCAAGTCATCTCCGGCAAAGTCAAGCCAATCCAAACCTGGTGTACCGCCTGGGGAGGCGGGTTCGACTCTCCTCAGCAGGCGTGTGATTACCTTGGGTTTGGAACGAGGACACTGACCTATATTCCAGACGACACCCGCCCCGCTTATTTTCCAGGGGGTGCGTGTCGCGATCTAAGCGCGCCTCCCTACAACCCATACCAGCAGTTCACACAGAAGCCGAAGTATTGTCCACTGCCGGGCTACCAGGTGAAGGAGTTCGTCTCGGGCGTGCCATGGGCCGGTTGCGTGCAAGGATGGACCGACTCATTCAGTGGTACGGATGCGATGTACTGTCAGCGTGTTGGGGTAGACCCGAACAAGAACAAAGGGCCATGCGACAGCACGGGTGCTAGCGTCGGAGTCGGGAATCCAATTCATACGGGCATCTTCAACAAGTTTGAAGTCGAAGTCGACTTCGCAATCGGCTCGGGTTCGATGTCCATGGTGTTCGCGCGGACCTACAACAGCGCGGGCGCTCCCACAGGCCTCGAGACAGACGGGGTGCCAGTTCCAACTTACTTCGGCCGAAGGTGGGCCAGCACGCTCGACCGGAATCTGATCCACTACGACTATGGCGCCGACGGCACGGTGTGGGCGGTGCGCCCTGACGGAAAGATCTACTTCTTCAATCGAGTTGGCTCAGCGTGGTTGCCCGACCCCGATGTCATTGATCGACTGACGGTCGTCGTCGATGGGGCGGGAGTACAGACCGGCTGGAAGTACGTAAGCGGCCGCGACGAAGAAGTGGAAACGTATGACGTAAACGGGCGGCTGACGTCACTGTCCAATCGTGCCGGCTATCGATTGGATCTGCATTACGTCGCTGAGCGGCTTTCAAGCGTCACGGACGTGTTCGGACACGCTATTGACGTGACATTCGGCACCAATGGATTGGTGGCGTCGATGACTGATGCCAGTGGCAATGTATTCGGCTACGTGTACGACGACCAGAACAACTTGACGGAGGTGAACGGTCCAGGGCCGACGACGCGTCGATATCACTATGAAAACGCCACATTCAAGAACGCGCTCACTGGAATCACGGACGAGTTGGGCGCGCGATATGCGACCTACACCTACGATAGCTATGGAAGCGCGGTTGTCACAGCGTTGGCGGGAGGTGTGAATCGCTGGTCAATCGCGACTGTGGCCGGCCCGAAGTTGCGGGTGACCGATCCGCGCGGATATACGAGCGACAGAACATTCATTGAGCTGCACGGCGTAACGAAGCTTGCGAGCGCTACTCAGCCCTGTGCGTCCTGCGGGGTATCTGGAGCCGCAAGTGCCATGACATACGACGTCAATGGCAACCTTGCCTCGAGCACGGATTTCCGCGACAAGAAGACCTGCTACGCCTACGACACGACACGCAATCTGGAGACTTCGCGGCTGGAGGGCGCGAGCTCGGCCGAGGTTTGCTCTGCGGTCCTCGCCAGTCCGCCCAACCGTCCGGATGTCCGAAAGGTCACCACGACGTGGCATGCGACGTGGAGGTTGCCCGCCACGATCGTCGAGCCCGCGCCTGGCGGCACCAAGACGACCGCGTTCACGTACGACGCGTCGGGCAACCTGACGCAGAAGCGGATCACCGCGCCGAAGAACGACGGGACGGCGACCACGATCACGCGGACGTGGAAGTGGACCTACGGCACGTTCGGCCGGGTGCTCACCGCGACCGACCCCAACAACAAGGTCACGACGACCACCTACCATTCCGACACCGACCCCGACCTCGGCAAGCGCGGCCAGATCGCCACGCTCACCAACCCGCTCGGGCACGTGACGCAGTACACGTCCTACGACGCCGGCAATCGACTCGTCTCGATGACCGACCCGAACGGGCTTGTGACGACGATGACCTACGACGCGCGCGGCAGGCTCACCTCGCGCGACGTCGGCGGCGAGCTCACCGTCTACGCCTACGACCTCGCCGGCCAGTTGACCGGGGTCGAGATGCCCGACGGCGCGACGCTCTTCTACGTCTACGACGCCGCGCATCGGCTGACCGAGGTGCACGACGGCTTGGGCAACAAGGTCGTCTACACGCTCGACGGGATGGGCAATCGCACGGCGGAGCAGGCGTTCGACCCGGCGGGATCGCTGGCCCGCACCCGCACGCGGGTCTACGACAGCCTGAACCGGCTCGCGCAGGAGGTGGGGGCGCAGTCGCAGGCCACGGTGATGACCTACGACGGCAACGGCAACCGTCTCACCTCGACCGACCCGCTCAACAACGCCACGACGTCCACGTACGACGCGCTCAACCGCCTGCTGACGGTCACCGATCCGGGCAACGGGGTCACGCAATACGCCTACGACACGTCGAGCAACCTGACCTCGGTCACCGACCCGCGCAATCTGGTCACGACCTACGGCTACGACGGCCTGGGCAACCAGGTGAGCCAGGTCTCGCCCGACACCGGGACGACCGTGCGGACGTTCGACAACGCGGGGAACCTCAAGACGTCGACCGACGCGCGGGGCGCGAAGGCGACCTACACCTACGATGCGGCGGGTCGGGTGACCAAGATCGCCCACACGCAGACCGGCTTCACCACCGAGACCCACACCTACACCTGGGATGGTGGGACGACGGGGGCGCCGAATGCGAAGGGGAGGATCACGAAGCTGGTCGATCCCTCGGGCACCACGAACTGGACCTACACGACGCAGGGCCGCGTGGCGAGCCGTTCGCAGGTGTCGGGGTCGGTGACGCTCACGCAGACGTACACCTGGACCGACGGGCGCCTGACCGGGATCACGACGCCCTCCGGCCAGCAGATCGGCTACGCGTGGGACAACGGCCGGATCACGGGGGTCACGCTGAACGGATCCCCGCTCATCTCGGCGGGGGCCTACGAGCCGTTCGGCCCGGTGGCGGCGTGGCAGTGGGGGAACGGCCACATGACCTACCGGGACCACGACGCGGACGGCCGGCTCGCCTCTTGGGAGTACCGTAACGGCACGAGCATTCTCAGGCGCGATCTCACCTGGGACGACGGCAACCGCATCACCGCGATCGGCGACCCGGCCGATGCGGCGAACAGCCACGCCTATGGTTACGACAACCTGGACCGGCTGACCACGGCGCAAAGCGGCGCTGCGGTCCCGACGACGAGGCAGTACGCCTACGACGCGATCGGCAACCGGCAGAACGCGACCGTCGACGGGGCGTTGACGAACTACGGCTACGCGACGGGCAGCAACCAGCTGCTGAACCTGACCGGTGCGACCAGCCGCAGCTACACCTACGAAACGGTGGGCAATCCCACCCAGATCGACGGGCGGACCGCGACGTTCAACCTCACCAACCGGCTCACGAAGCTCGCTGACGGCGCGACGACGGTGGCGAGCTACAAGCTCAACGGGCTGGGCCAGCGGGTGGCGAAGACGATCGGGACCACGACCACGCGCTACTTCTACGACGACGAGGGCGCCGCCAAGCGAGTATCGTGATGGTGGAACAGTCGACGCCTTAGTTCGCCGTGCGCTTGCCGAGTAACTATGGAGGTCAAAGGGGTCAGACTCGATTGATGTGCAGGACGCGATCGGAGGGGCTGGACTCCATTGATTGCGCGTGGCGCGGCGCGCGGTCATTGCTTCAATCGAGTCTGACCCCTTTGGACTGCTGGCCTACAATGGGCGCATGAACGCCCCCCATCCGCCGCTCTCGATCCGCACCCCCGCCCGCCACTTCATCGCCGGCGCCTTCCGCGCGCCGCTGACCGGCGAGGAACTGCCGGTGATCGACCCGTCGGACGGCAAGCCGTTCGCGGCGATCGCGCGAGGTGACGCGCCCGACATCGACGCCGCGGTGAAGGCCGCGCGCGCGGCGTTCGACGGCGCATGGGGAAAGCTCGCGCCCGCCGAACGCGGGCGGAAGCTGATGGCGCTGTCGCGCGCGATCGCGGATCACGCCGACGAACTCGCGTGGATCGAGGCGCGCGACTGCGGCAAGCCGATGAAGCAGGCGCGGGCCGATGCCGCCGCCTGCGCGCGCTACTTCGAGTTCTACGCGGGGGCGCCCGACAAGCTGCACGGCGAGACGATTCCCTATTCGCCCGGTTACACGGTGCTGACCTGGCGCGAGGCGCACGGCGTGACCGGGCACATCATCCCGTGGAACTATCCGATGCAGATCTTCGGGCGCAGCGTCGGCGGGGCGCTCGCGGCGGGCAACGCCTGCGTGGTCAAGCCGGCCGAGGACGCGTGCCTGTCGCTGCTGCGGATCGCGGAACTCGCGACGGAAGTCGGATTCCCCGAGGGCGCGCTCAATATCGTCACCGGACTCGGGCGCGAGGCGGGCAGCGCGCTCGCCGCGCACGCCGGCATCGATCACCTGTCGTTCACCGGGTCGCCGGCGACCGGTTCGATGGTCGCGCAGGATGCGGCGAAGCGGCATTGCCCGGTCACGCTGGAATTGGGCGGCAAGGGCCCGCAGGTCGTGTTCGCCGACGCGGACCTCGACGCGGCGGTGCCGGTGATCGTCAACGCGATCGTGCAGAACGCCGGGCAGACCTGCTCGGCGGGGAGCCGGCTCCTGGTCGAGCGTTCGCGCTATGAGGAACTCGTCGAACGGCTCGCAGGCGCGTTTCGCGCGCTCACCGTCGGCCCGGCGCTCGACGACCGCGACTGCGGCCCGCTGATCCGCGCCTCGCAACTCGACCGCGTGCGCGGCTTCCTCGCCGACGCCGCGCGCGACAAGCTTCCGGTGGCCGGGCAGGGGACGGTGGCGGCGAATGCGCCGTCGTCGGGCTACTACGTCGCACCCACGCTCGTGCGCGATGTGCCGCCGGGCGCGCGCCTCGCGCGCGAGGAGGTGTTCGGCCCGGTGCTCGCGGCGATGCCCTTCGACGACGAGGCCCATGCGGTGACCCTCGCCAACGGCACCGACTTCGGCCTCGTGGCCGGCCTGTGGACGCGCGACGGGTCGCGGCAGTTGCGCCTCGCCCGCGCGATCCGGGCGGGACAGGTGTTCGTCAACAACTACGGCGCGGGCGGCGGCGTCGAACTTCCCTTCGGCGGCGTCGCGCACTCCGGGTACGGGCGCGAGAAGGGGTTCGAGGCGCTCTACGGCTTCACGACGCTGAAGACCGTCGTGCTGCAGCACGGTTGACGGCGGCGCGCGGAAACCGTGCGCGCGGGCGACTCGAGCACCACACGAACGATGACATGTCCGGGCGCTCCGCGCGCGGCGATGGGGGATCGATGAGACTCGACGGCAAGGTTGCGATCGTCACCGGCGCCGGTTCCGGTTTCGGCGAGGGCATCGCGAAACGCTTCGCGCAGGAAGGCGCGAAGATCGTGGTGAACGATCTCGACGCCGCCTCCGCCGAGCGGGTCGCGCGCGAGATCGCCGCCGCGGGCGGCGCGGCGCGGGCGGTCCCGGGGGACGTGTCGAGCGACCGCGACGTGTCGCACCTCGTCGCGAGCACGCTCGCGGCGTACGGCGACCTGCACGCGGTCGTCAACAACGCGGGCACCACGCATCGCAACCGCCCGATGCTCGAGGTGACCGAGGACGAGTTCGACCGGATCTACCGGGTCAACGTCAAGAGCCTCTACCTGACCGCGAAACACGCGGTGCCGCACTTCCGCGCGAAGCGCGGCGGCGTGTTCGTGACGATCGCCTCGACCGCGGGCGTGCGGCCGCGGCCCGGGCTCACCTGGTACAACGGCAGCAAGGGCGCCGCGATCGTCACCTCGCGCTCGATGGCGGCCGAACTCGCGAAGGACAACATCCGCGTCAACGTGATCAACCCGGTCGCGGGCGAGACCGGCATGCTCGCGCAGTTCATGGGCGAGGACACGCCGGAACTCCGCGCGAAGTTCGTCGCGACGATTCCGCTCGGCCGGCTGTCGCGGCCTTCCGACATCGCGACCGCGGCGGTGTTCTTCGTCTCCGACGAGGCCTCGTTCATCACCGGCGCCTGCCTCGAGGTCGACGGCGGGCGCTGCGTGTAGCGCCGACGCCTGAGTCGGACGCCCGGGGGAAGCGCGCGGACGGCGGGCGGGCCCGCAGCGAGCGAACCGTCCCGCAGGACCGCGGCGGCGGACGGTGCGACGATGCGCACGATTCTCCTCTGGAACGACGACTGGCGTATGGCCGGGCCGCCGCGCGTCCTGG
>JAANMV010003952.1_pt1 | contig 12220 bp, 10 predicted proteins | sample 7279661 | NCBI WGS metagenome assembly JAANMV01 (sample SAMN14094540, study PRJNA606508) | bioreactor metagenome | isolation source: A lab-scale SPAN reactor treating ammonium-rich wastewater day 121 | place: Ireland: Galway | collected 2017-05-16 | reverse complement strand
CTCCAGCGCCCAGTCCACCAGGGTTTCGGTGTCGGGCCGCGGGTCGAGTACGCGCGCGTCGATGTCGAGCTCCAGCCCGTGGAAGGCTTTGCGGCCCGTCAGGTAGGCGAGTGGTTCGCCGCCCGCGCGGCGCTGGCACAGCGCCCCGTACTGCGCCTGCGCAGCGGGAGGAAGCGGGTCGGTGTCGTGCGCCAGCAGCCAGGCGCGGCCGCCCGCGGGCTGGCCCAGCACGTGCAGCAGCAGGAGCTGGGCATCGATGCGCGCCAGGCCCAGGGCGTGGGCCTGGGCCAGTGCGGCCCCGAGGGTGTGGGGGGGAATCACTATGCTATCAATAGCTGTAAACGATTACGCAGCAAGCGCTAGAGGCCAATTTGACCCAAATTTTTGCCGTCACAGGCTGCCCTGCTGCATCTCGGCCAGTTGCTCGGCCTCGCGCGCGTGCGCCAGGGCCTGCAGCACCTCGGCCAGGTCGCCTTCCATCACCGCAAGCAGCTTGTACAGCGTGAGGTTGATGCGGTGGTCCGTCAGCCGTCCCTGCGGGAAGTTGTAGGTGCGGATGCGGTCGCTCCGGTCGCCGCTGCCGATCAGACCCTTGCGCTCGGCGGCCTCCTTGGCGGCGCGCTCGCTGCGCTCCTTTTCCTGGATGCGCGCCTGCAGCACCTGCAGCGCCTTGGCCTTGTTGCTGTGCTGGCTGCGTCCGTCCTGGCATTCGGCGACGATGCCGGTGGGCAGGTGCACCACGCGCACGGCGGAGTCCGTCTTGTTGATGTGCTGGCCGCCGGCGCCGCTGGCGCGGAAGGTGTCGATGCGCAGGTCCGCCGGGTTGAGCTTGATGGCCTCGTGCTCGTCCGGCTCGGGCATCACGGCCACGGTGCAGGCGCTGGTGTGGATGCGGCCCTGCGTCTCGGTGGCGGGCACGCGCTGCACGCGGTGGCCGCCCGATTCGAAGCGCAGGCTGCCGTACACGCCGCTGCCGCCCGGCCCGCTGCCGTCCGGGCCTTCGATGCGCAGCACGATTTCCTTGTAGCCGCCGAGTTCAGAGGGGCTCTCGCTCACCACCTCCACGCGCCAGCCGGTGTTGGCGGCGTAGCGCGTGTACATGCGCGCCAGATCGCCGGCGAACAGGGCGGATTCGTCGCCCCCGGTGCCGGCGCGGATTTCCAGGAAGGCGTTGCGCGCATCCTGCGGGTCCTTGGGCAGCAGCAGGCGCTGCAGTTCGGCCTCCAGCGCGGGCAGCTCGGCCTCGCCGGCGGCGATCTCCTCCTCTGCCAGCTCGGCCATGTCGGGGTCGTCCAGCATGCCGCGGGCCGATTCCAGGTCGGCTTCGACCTGCCGGTAGCGCGCGTAGCGCCCCGCCACCTGCGTGACTTCGGCGTGCTCGCGCGAGAGGGCGCGGTACTGCCCCATGTCGGCCATGATGTCTTCGCGCGAGAGCAGGAAATCGAGTTCCTCCATGCGCTGGGCGTAGCGTTCCAGCTGGTTCCTGAGAAATGTTTGCATGCGCGAAGGGCTGATAAGCTACCAAAAGAGTAGCTATAAACGTAGGCTGGTTAAGCGCTACAGGGGTTTTTTGCTTTGAGAGCGCAAAAACAGGCGCGATGCCGTGCGCGCCGTCGCCTCGCGTGCCTGCGGGTCGCCCGTGCGCAGTTCGGCCATGGTGCCGTGCAGCATCTTGCGCGAGAGCCCGCGCGAGAGCGCCTGCAGCACGGCTTCCACGTCCTCGCCGCGCGCCAGGCGCCGGCGCGCGCGCGCCAGTTCGATGGCGCTCCACTGCTCGGTCTGTTCGTGGATCTGGCGGATCAGCGGCACCACGCCGTGCTGCGGGTCGCGCTGGTCCAGCCAGTGCATGAAGCTTTGCACGCCCGCATCGATGATGGCTTCGGCCTGTTCGACGGCGGCCTGGCGGCTGGCCTGCGCCGTCTGCACCACCGTGGCGAGGTCGTCCACGGTGTAGAGGTAAACGTCCTGCAGCGCCTTGACTTCGGGCTCGATGTCGCGCGGCACGGCCAGGTCGACCATGAACATGGGGCGGTGGCGGCGTTTGCGGAGCGCGCGCTCGACAGCGCCCAGGCCGACGATGGGCAGGGTGCTGGCGGTGCAGCTCACGACGATGTCGAATTCGTGCAGGCGCTCGGGCAGCTCGGCCAGGCGCAGCACCTGGGCGCCGAAGCGCGATGCCAGGTGCTCGCCGCGTTCGAGCGTGCGGTTGGCGATCGCCATGGACGCGGGGTTGCGCGCGGCGAAATGCGTGGCCGTGAGCTCGACCATCTCGCCCGCGCCGATGAACAGCACGCGCGTCTTGCCCAGGTCCTCGAAAATCTGGCCCGCCAGGCGCACCGCAGCGGCCGCCATGCTGATGCTGTGCGCGCCGATCTCGGTCGAGGTGCGCACTTCCTTGGCGACGGCAAAGCTGCGCTGGAACAACTGGTTGAGCGTGCTGCCCAGCGCCCCGGCGCTTTCGGCGGCGCGCACGGCGTCCTTCATCTGCCCGAGGATCTGCGCCTCGCCGAGCACCATGGAATCGAGCCCGCTGGCCACGCGGAAGGCGTGGCGCGCGGCCGTTCCATCTTCCAGCACATAGGCGTGCGAGCGCAGCAGGTCGGTGCTCACTCCGCCGCTCTGCGCCAGCCAGCGCATCGTGTGGTCCAGTGCGCTTTGTTCCCCGGCGCAATAGACCTCGGTGCGGTTGCAGGTGGAAATGATGGCCGACTCGACCCGACGGTGCGGGTTGGCGGCGCCGAGCGCGGCGCGCAGGCCGCTCAGCGTGGGGGCGATCTGGTCGAGCGCGAACGCAAAACGCCCGCGCAGATCGAGCGGCGCGGTGTTGTGGTTGATGCCCAGGGCCCAGACAGACATTGTGGAATTATAAAATCGCCAGCCCGTTCAAGGCGCGCCGCGCCGCGCCTGAGTCTTGACTTGTGTCATGTCCATGGATTTCACCGCCGCCGCCCTCCATTTGCTGAACTTCCTGGCCCCCGCCCTGTGTCTGCCGCTGCTGCTCTGGCCGATGGCGCGCCTGGCTTTCGGCCGGCCAGCCGGCGCGCCGCGCTGGTGGGTGCAATGGGGCGTGCAGGCGGCCGTGGGCGCCGCCGTGCTGCTGGCCGGGCTGTGGGTGTTCGGGCGCGACGGCAAGATGCTCACCTATGCAGCGCTGGTGCTGGCCGGTGCCAGCTGCCAGTGGCTGCTGCAACGCGGCTGGCGGCGCTGAGGGCGGCAAGCCCGAGTGGCACCGCGGCGCGGTTGCCGCCTTACGCATAGAAGCGCGCGTTGTTTTCGATCCGCTGGCGCTCGGTTTCAGGAAAGCGCTGCTGCGCCATGAGTCTGGCAATCGCCTGGCGGCCTTCGTCCAGCGCGCCGGCATACCAGGCGCTGCTGGCCAGTTCGTCGAGTGCGCGCCATGCGTAGACGGAAGCATCGACGAACAACACGTCCTGCGGCAGCGCCATGGCTGCGGCGCGCGCGGCATACAGGAAGGCCATGGCGTGCTCGCCCCGCTGGCGCAGGTAGCGCGCCAGCTCGCACAGGGGTTCGGCGCGCGACGGGCGCATGGCGTACGCCGCCAGATACGCCTGCTGGACTTCGGCGGCGGGCCGCTGCAAGCGCTCGCAGAGCACGGCGACCTGGAAGGCGGAAAACCAGCGTTCCTCGTCCCATCCGTCCTGCGCCATGCGCAGGCGGTAGCACCGCACGCTGTCTTCCAATAGCCCCGCGTCGCGGTAGGTCTGGGCCAGGTAGAAGGTGTAGCGGGTGTGCCCCGGCTCACGCTGCAGCGCCTGGTGCAGGACGTCGATGTCCTTGAGGTAGGTGGACGGATCGCGTGCCCGTGCGCCGTCTCGGCCGACCACGATCTGCGGCCCGGGCAGCAACTCCCAGCGGTGCGGCCGGTCGCACGTCAGGAATTCGTGCAGCACCCCGACCCAACGCCAGTCCAGGCGCGTGGCTATCAGGCTGTTGCGGCCGTAGTGCCAACCATTGAGCTCGCAGCGAAACAGGTAGCCGTCGCCTCCCAGAGCGGGCCATTGGAAATCTCGCGGCATGACGAGCTGCTCGTCGGCGTCGATGAACAGCACGTAATCGGCCTGCGCCCGCGCCAGATCCAGCGCTTCGTTGCGGTTGTGCGCGAAGTCCTGCCAGGGGCGCTCGTGCAGGCTGCCCGGTACCCCGGCCAGCGCCGCGCGGACTTGATCTTGCGTGCCGTCGCTGGAACCCGTGTCGACGATGACCCAATGGTCGATCCAGGGGCGCACGCTCGCCAGGCAGCGGTGGATCACCGGGCTTTCGTTCTTCACGATCATGCTCAGGCAGATGCGGGGCGGGGCCATGGGAAATGGGTGAGTAAAAAAGTGTGATGTTCGTTACTTATCTGACGAACTTATTAATTGCGCTGAAGATCGCCATTTTCAACTAGGAGCTGCTTTTGAAATCGCGACCGCGCATCCATCCCCTGTTGTCCAGCCTGATGCTGGGACTGACCCTCACTGTCACGGCCTGCGGCGGCGGTGACGACGCGGGGGGCGTGGTCCCCGCTTCCGGCTTTACCCTGCTCGGCGCAGCGACCGCACCCTCGAATGCGGTTGGCAACGATGGCGACTTCTTTCTCGACAGTTCGACCGGTCGCCTGTATGGGCCCAAGGCCGGAGGCGTGTGGCCGTCTTCCAGTCTCTCCCTCGTGGGTCCCGCAGGCCCTGCCGGCGCCGAAGCGCCACCCGGGCACGGCGTGGGCTCCGTGTTGCTCTCGGGTTCCGGGGAGCCCAATGCGACCGTGGGAAGAGATGGAGACTTTTACGTAGATATAAACACTTTTAGCGTCTACGGACCGAAATCTGGTGGATTCTGGCGCGGCGTCGTAGGCAACTTGCACGGCAGTGTGGGGCCAGAGGGGCCTGCCGGCCCGGCGGGCGCGCCTGGGGCGACGGGAGCCACCGGAGCCGCCGGTCCCGCCGGCCCGACGGGTGCGGCAGGTGCCCCCGGTGCCGCGGGCGCGACCGGTGCGACCGGTGCGACCGGTGCGACGGGGTCGGCGGGCGCGACGGGCGCCACGGGCCCCGCTGGCTCGGCAGGTGCCACCGGCGCCACCGGGCCTGCTGGAAGCACGGGCGCCACCGGCGCCACGGGAGCCGATGGTGCGGCGGGCCCGGCGGGCCCCGCGGGGGCTACCGGCGCTACCGGGCCTGCGGGAAGTGCCGGTGCCACCGGAGCTACAGGTGCTACTGGAGCTACCGGAGCCGATGGTGCGGCGGGCCCGGCGGGCCCCGCGGGTGCTACCGGTGCCACCGGGCCTGCGGGAAGCACCGGTGCCACCGGAGCTACCGGAGCCGACGGTGCGGTGGGCCCGGCCGGCCCCGCGGGCGCTACCGGCGCCACCGGGCCTGCGGGAAGCACCGGCGCCACCGGAGCCACGGGTGCCGATGGGTCTGTGGGCCCCGCAGGCCCCGCAGGCGCGACGGGTGCCACGGGGGCGACAGGGCCGGCCGGGGCAGCTGGGGGGGGCGCGACCTTCAGCTACTTCATCGCGGACAGCAACAGTTCCGGAGCCGGCACGTACTACTTGAATTTCGGCACCGGTGCCAACCTGTTTCCTGAAACCGCGGTGATCACCCCCACGGCATGCAACAGCATCAAGCTGACGGCGGCGCTGGGCGGCACCTTGGCAGGCCTGACCTCCGGCTACACCCTGGAGGTGATGAACCTGGACCCTGTGTTGGGACTCGGCGTTCCCGTCGGTCTGGTGTGCTCGCTGAACCCGGCCAGCCGAACCTGCTCGTCCACGATGCCGACTTTTGTCCCTGCGGGTAGCTTGCTGCAGCTGCGCATGACCGGTACACAAGCTTTCAACACCTGGACCGGGGCGCTGTATGCCAGCCTGGCCTGCCAGTCCTAGTCGGGACGGAACAGGTCCAACCGGTCGGTGATGATGCCGTCCGTCCCCAGCGCCCATAGGGCCTGGGCGGCGGCCGGCTCGTTCACCGTGTAGCTGAGTGCGCGCAGACCCAGGGCGTGGGCGTGGGCGACCAGGGCAGCGTCCCAGAGGCCGTGCCGACACACCAGGGCCACGCAGTCCAGGGCCCGCGCTTGCTCAATGCAGCCGGCCCACAGGCGGTCGAGCAGCAGGGCGCGGGGCAGGGCCGGCGCGGCCACCTGCGCGGCGGCCAGAGATTCGGGCTGGAAGGACGACAGCAGCGGCGGCACAGCCGCCCCGGCCCACAGGCGCGCGGCGTGCTGGGCGACCACGGTGCCGGTGCGCGCCTCCTGCCCCGGCGTGGGCTTGATTTCGATGTTCAGGTGCAGGCCGTTGGCCAGGCAAAAACGGGCGATGTTGTCCAGGCTGGGCGGGGGTTCGCCGGCCCAGGCGGGAGCGACCCAGCTGCCGGCGTCGCAGCGGGCGAGTTCGGCGTAATCGCGCTCGCCGGCCATGCCGGTGCCGTTGGTGGTGCGCTCCAGCGTGCTGTCGTGCAGCAGAAAAGGCAGGCCGTCTTGGCTCAATTTGGCATCGCATTCGAACATGCGGTAGCCGTACTGCTGCGCACCGAGGCGAAAGGCGGCCAGCGTGTTCTCGGGGGCCAGCCGGCCGGCGCCGCGGTGCGCGATCCAGCGCGGGTAGGGCCAGGGGGTATTCATTGCAATCTCCTTGGTGTGCTGTACGGCATCAGGACTCTGAGACTGGCGCGGGTCAGGCCAGCGACCGCCGCGCAAGGGCCGCCCCGCCGCGCTGGCGGTGTCCCCCTTCCCGGCGTAAGCCGAGAGAAGGGGGAAGGCGCGCAGCGCCTCAGGGGGATGTCACTTTCGCTTCCCGCTGGCGGCGTCAAAAGTGTGTACCCGGCCGTCGCGCGGCGTGACGTGGATGCGGCTGCCGGGCGCGGGGGCCGGGCCGCTTTCCTCGACGCGCACGATCAGCGCCTCGCCGTTCAGGCGGCCGTAGATCAAGCGTTCGGCGCCGAGCAGCTCGACCGTGTCGACCTCGACTTCCCAGCCGCCCGCGCCGACGTCGAGGTGCTCGGGGCGGATGCCCAGCAGGGTGCCGGGCGGCGTGCCCGGCGCTTTTTCGAGCAGGTTCATGGGCGGTGAGCCGATGAAGCTGGCGACGAAGGTGGTTGCCGGCCGGTGGTACACCTCCTCGGGCGTGCCGAACTGCTCCATGTTGCCGCCGTTCATGACGATCATGCGCTGCGCCAGCGTCATGGCCTCGACCTGGTCGTGCGTGACGAACAGGCTGGTGATGCCGAGCTCGCGGTGCAGCTTCTGGATCTCCAGGCGGGTCTGGGCGCGCAGCTTGGCGTCCAAGTTGGACAGGGGTTCGTCGAACAGGAACACCTGCGGCTGGCGCACGATGGCGCGGCCCATGGCCACGCGCTGGCGCTGGCCGCCGGAGAGTTCGCGCGGCTTGCGCTCCAGCAGGTGTCCCAGTTCTAGGATCTTGGCGGCCTTGTCCACGCGGGTCTTGATCTCGTCCTTGGGCACCTTGGCGATCTTGAGCCCGTAGGCCATGTTGTCGAACACGCGCATGTGCGGGTAGAGCGCGTAGTTCTGGAACACCATGGCGATGTCGCGCTGGGCGGGCTCGAGGTCGTTGACCACGCGCTCGCCGATGAGGATTTCGCCGCCGGTGACTTCCTCCAGCCCGGCGACCATGCGCAGCAGCGTGGATTTGCCGCAGCCGGAGGGCCCGACGATGACGACGAACTCGCGGTCGTGGATGTCGGCGTTCACGCCGTGGATCACCTGGTTGGCCTTGGGCCCGATGCCATAGCGTTTGACGATGTTGCGCAGGGTGATGGATGCCATATTGCTCTTTTAATAATAGCTATAAACGCTTACTGGATAAGCGCTAGGTGCCATTTTTACTCTATTTTTCGGTATCGACCAGGCCCTTGACGAACCACTTCTGCATCAGCACCACGACGAGCGCCGGCGGCAGCATGGCGAGGATGGCGGTGGCCATGACCACGTTCCAGTCGTTGGCGGCGTCGCCGCCGGCGATCATGCGTTTGATGCCGATCACCACCGGGTACATGTCCTCGCTGGTGGTGGCCAGGAGCGGCCACAGGTACTGGTTCCAGCCGTAGATGAACTGGATGACGAACAGCGCCGCGATCGAGGTGCTTGAGAGCGGCACCAGCACGTCCTTGAAGAAGCGCATGGGGCCGGCGCCGTCCATGCGCGCCGCCTCGACCAGCTCGTCGGGCACGGTCAGGAAGAACTGGCGGAACAGGAAGGTCGCGGTGGCCGAGGCGATCAGCGGCACGGTGAGGCCGGCGTAGCTGTTGAGCATGCCGAGGTCCGAGACCACCTGGTAGGTCGGGCCGATGCGCACCTCGACCGGCAGCATCAGGGTGACGAAGATGGCCCAGAAGCACAGCTGCTTGAACGGGAAGCGGAAGTACACCACGGCAAAGGCCGAGAGCAGCGAGATGGCGATCTTGCCCACCGTGATGACCATGGCGGTGACGAAGCTCACCCACATCATGCGCGCCACGGGGGCGGTGGAGCCGGCGCCGTCGCCGCCGCCGAGCAGGGCCGTCTTGTACGTCTCCCACAGGTTGCCGCCGGGCAGCAGCGGCATGGGTGCCTGCACGATGTCCTGCGCCGTATGGCTGGAGGCGACGAACGCCAGGTACAGTGGAAACGCGACGATGGCCACGCCCAGCCACATCACGGCGTGCGAGAGCACATTCAAAACGGGATTGCGTTCAACCATGGGCGCAGGGGTTGTGTTGGAAAGGGCTGCTTGCGGCGCACGGCGCCAGGCGGCAGGGGAGGGAGGTCAATACGTCACCTTCTTCTCGACATAGCGGAACTGCACCACCGTGAGCGCGATGACGATGACCATCAGCACCACCGACTGCGCGGCCGAGCCGCCCAGGTCGAGCGCCTTGAAGCCGTCGTAGTAGACCTTGTAGACCAGGATGGCCGTGTCCCGCCCCGGCCCGCCCTGGGTGGTGGCGTCGACGATGGCGAAGGTGTCGAAGAAGGCGTACACCATGTTGATCACCAGCAGGAAGAAGGTGGTGGGCGTGAGCAGCGGAAACTGGATGCTCCAGAAACGCCGCCACGGCCCGGCGCCGTCCATGGCCGCGGCCTCGATGAGCGATTTGGGGATGGATTGCAGCCCCGCCAGGAAGAACAGGAAGTTGTAGGAAATCTGCTTCCACACGGCCGCCAGCACGATCAGCGTCAGCGCGTGGCCCGAGTCGAGCAGGTGGTTCCAGTGGATGCCGATTTTCTCCAGCCCGTACGCCACCACGCCCAGCGTCGGCGAGAACATGAACACCCACAACACGCCGGCCACCGCAGGCGCCACGGCGTAGGGCAGGATGAGAAAGGTCTTGTAGAACATGGCGCCGCGCACGATGCGGTCGGCGAACACGGCCAGGACGAGCGAAATCGAGATGCCCAGCGCGGCCACCAGCAGAGAGAACCAGGCGGTGGTCTTGAACGAATCGAGGTAGGCCTCGTCGGTGAACAGCTGGCGGAAGTTTTGCAGCCCCACCCATTCGGTGGACGTGCCGAAGGCGTCCTGCATCTGCAGCGATTGCAGCAGCGCCTGGCTGGCGGGCCAGAAGAAGAACACCGTGATCACCGCCAGTTGCGGCGTCAGCAGCAGCCAGGGCAGCCACCCGGAGCGGAACAGAACGCGTTTTTCCATGGGTCCGTCTCAATTGCAGCGACCCGCCGCGCTGTGGGGCAGTGCGGCGGGTCGCGGGTAGAAGCGGGCGCGGGCGCGCCCGTCGGGTTCAGCCCTTGTTGGCTTTCTGGAAGCGTTCGAGCTGTTCGTTGCCGCGTTTCACGGCGGTGTCCAGCGCTTCCTTGGCGCTCTTCTTGCCGGCCCAGATCTGTTCGGTTTCCTCGTCAATGATGGTCCGGATCTGGTTGAAGTTGCCCAGGCGGATGCCGCGCGACTTGTCGGTCGTCTTGCGGATCATCTGCGTGACGGCCACGTCGGTGCCGGGCTTTTCCTTGTAGAAGCCGGATTTCTCCGTCAGCTCGAAGGCGGCCATGGTGATGGGCAGGTACCCGGTGCGCTTGTGGCTGGCCGACTGCACCTCGGCGTTGGAGAGGTAGGAGAAGAAGTCCGCCACGCCCTTGTAGTTGGCCGCCGGCTTGCCCGACATCACCCACAGGCTGGCGCCGCCGATCACGGTGTTCTGCGGCGCGCCGTCCACGTCGGGGTAGTAGGGCAGCTGGCTGATGCCGTAGGCGAACTTGGCTTCCTTGCTGACGCGCGCGTACAGGCCCGAGGAGCCGGTGATCATGGCGCACTCGCCCGAGGGGAAGGAGACGTCCGCCGCGTTGGCCCGGCCCTTGTAGACGAACAGGCCCTGCTTGGCCATGTTGGCCAGGTTCTCGAAATGGCGCAGGTGCAGCGGCGAATTGAACGCCAGGCGTGCCGAGGTGCCGCCAAAGCCGTTGTTCTGGGTGGCGAACAAGGTGTTGTGCCAGGTGGAGAAGCTCTCGAGCTGCGTCCAGCTGATCCAGCTCGTGGTGAAGGGGCACTTTTCGCCGTTCGCCTTGAGCTTGGCGGCCGCGGCCACGACCTCCGGCCAGGTGGTGGGCGCCTTGTTCGGGTCGAGCCCTGCTGCCTTGAACTTGTCCTTGTTGTAATAGAAGATGGTCGTCGAGCTGTTGAACGGGAAGCTCAGCATCTGGCCATTGGGCGCCGTGTAGTACCCGGCCACGGCGGGGATGTAGGCCTTGGGGTCGAACTTGGCCTTGCCCTGCTGCATGACCTCGCCCACCGGTTTGACGGCGGCCTTGGCGGCCATCATGGTGGCCGTGCCGACTTCGTAGACCTGCAGAATGTCCGGCGCGTTGCCGGCGCGGAAGGCGGCGATCGCGGCGGTCATGTTTTCGTCGTACGTGCCCTTGAACGTGGGCACCACCTTGTATTCCTTCTGGCTGGCGTTGTAATCCTTGGCCAGGTCGTTGACCCACTCGCCCAGCGGCCCGCTCATCGCGTGCCACCATTGGATTTCCGTCTGGGCATGGGCAGCGGTGCTCCCCATGACGGCGAGGGCGGCGCAGGTGGCGAGCAAACGGTATTTCATCGAGAGACTCCTGGAAGTGAAACGCGGATCCTGTAGCGGCACTGTGACATTCCTATGTCGCCGCGGGGATGACAGGGCTTTTTAACCACCGTTCGCTTGTTGGAATGAGCGGGTTAACCCCGGTGGCGGGCGCGAAAAAATTCCCTGTCGCAGGTAGTGGCGCCTGCCCGCCGATTTGGATGCTGCGCTGCAACATGCTAGGGTGCCGGCTTTCTTCCACTTCGCCGGCCCGACCGTTGTTCCATGAGCGCTGCTGCCCCCACGTCCCTCGATAAAAGCAAGATCAAGTTCCTGTTGCTCGAAGGCCTGCACCCCTCTGCCCTGCAAGTGCTGCGCAATGCCGGCTACGAGCAGATCGACGCGCTGCCGGGTGCCCTGCCACAGGAGCAGCTGATCGAGCGCATCCGCGACGTGCATTTCATCGGCATCCGCTCGCGCACCCAGCTCACCGCCGAGGTGTTGGCCCAGGCGCACAAGCTGGTCGCCATCGGGTGCTTCTGCATCGGCACCAACCAGGTGGACCTGAACGCGGCGCGCGAGCGCGGCATCGCGGTGTTCAATGCACCGTTTTCCAACACCCGCTCGGTGGCCGAACTGGTGCTGGCCGAAGCCATCCTGCTGCTGCGCGGCATTCCGGCGCGCAACGCCTCGGCGCACCGCGGCGGCTGGCTCAAGTCGGCCGACAACGCCTTCGAGACGCGCGGCAAGACGCTGGGCATCGTCGGCTACGGCGCCATCGGCTCGCAGCTCTCGGTGCTGGCCGAATCGCTGGGCATGCACGTGATCTTCCACGACGTGGTCGCCAAGCTGCCGCTCGGCAACGCGCGCCAGGCGGCCAGCCTGACCGAGCTGCTGGGCGCGAGCGATGTGGTCAGCCTGCACGTGCCCGAGTTGCCGTCGACGAAATGGATGATCGGCGCCAAGGAGATCGCCGCGCTCAAGCCGGGCGCGGTGTTCATCAACGCCTCGCGCGGCACGGTGGTGGAAATCGAGCCGCTCGCCGAGGCGCTGCGCGCCGGGCGCCTGCTGGGCGCCGCGGTGGACGTGTTCCCGGTCGAGCCGCGCAGCAACAAGGACGAGTTCGAGAGCCCGCTGCGCGGCCTGGACAACGTCATCCTGACGCCGCACATCGGCGGGTCGACCCTGGAGGCCCAGGCCAACATCGGCATCGAGGTGGC
>JAANMV010003948.1_pt1 | contig 12233 bp, 12 predicted proteins | sample 7279661 | NCBI WGS metagenome assembly JAANMV01 (sample SAMN14094540, study PRJNA606508) | bioreactor metagenome | isolation source: A lab-scale SPAN reactor treating ammonium-rich wastewater day 121 | place: Ireland: Galway | collected 2017-05-16 | reverse complement strand
GCCGGTGACCCGGGATTGGGTCCCGAAATCGCCCTCACCACCCGGCGCGACGGCGTCAACATCACCATCACTGCGCACGGCCTCTCCCGCGAGGAGGTCATCGCGGTCGCGGAAGGTCTCGAACTCGTCCGTTAGCCCCTTCCGGATCCCCTCCCACCTGCCGATCCTCTGAGTAGCACACACCCGCCATCGCCGGGGAGGCAGCTCTTGGCAGTTCCTATCTCCGTGCCCAACCTCGGGCCCGAAATGGCCGGCGGGATCGTCGCCGAGTGGTATCGCCCGGACGGCGCCACGGTCGACCACGGCGAACTCATCTGCCGCCTCGAATGCGAGTTCGTGGCGGTCGAGATCGAGGCCGAGGCGCCCGGGCTCCTGCACCACCGGCGGCCCGCGGGCAGCATCGAACGGCCCGGCGTCGTCATCGGACTCGTACTCGCTCCCGGCGAAGCGCTTCCCGAAGAACCAGCCCCGGCAGAACTCCCGCAACCATCCACGACAGACCACGACGAGCCAGAGTCCGCCGCAATCACCGGCAGCTTGGAAGACGATCCCGAGGAAGAGCCCGCTGCGCCGCCCCCGCTCGCGCCCGGCGAGCCCGTCGTCCTGCCCTTCCGCCGCCGCCCCGCGGACGAAGCGCCGCACCCGTGGAGCGCCGTCCCCGGGGATGCGACAGAGTTCGAAACCTCGCTCTTCGAGACCGCCGAACCCCTTCCTGATGCCGGCACAGCCATCCCGGGCCTCCCGCTCTGGGAGCCAGACGACGACCCGCCCTACGCCGACGCCTTCCCGCCCGCCGCCGGCTCGCCCGAAGCGCGCTTCTCGGCCATCGCCGCGGAGGCCGCCGACGAGGGCCAGGTGCTCACCATGGAGGTCCGCGTCAGCGCTTCCGAAGCCGCCCGGGCGGTCCACGTGCTCGCCCGCGAGTGGCGCGAGTTCACCCCCGCACCCATCGTCGAAGACCTGGTCCTGCGCGCCTTCGCGAGGGCTCTCGCGGAGGCCGGTTTCGAAGCCAGCCCCGCGGGCCTTACCCTCGTGACACCCGGCTCCGACCATGCGGTCGCCATCGAGGATGCCGAGGCACGGGGGTTCCGCGATGCGGTCCAGGCACGCGCCGCCGGCGGCGACGAGTCGGCGGAACGGGCCGCATGGACGCTGGTGTCGTTCCGGGAGTGCGGGATCCGGGCGGCCACGCCCGCGGTGGCGGGGGGCCACACCATGGCAGCCGCCATGGGCGCCATCGACGAAGCGTCCGCAATGAGCATTACGATGTCATACGACAGCTCCCGCCTCGGCCAGGGCGAAGCCGCCCGCCTCCTGGCGCGCGTGCGCACGCTCGTCGAAGAGCCCTACGGGTTGCTGTCGTCATGAGGACCACCGGGGAGGGATACGTGGAGGGCGAGTCTGGGCGCAGTGTCGCGGTCTACGAACTCGGTACAACCAGCTACGGCGAGGTGCACCGGTTGCAGCAGCGCCTCCAATCGCAGCGCCGCGAGGGTTCCGGCGGTGACACCCTCCTGCTCACCGAACACCGCCCCGTTTTCACCCTCGGGCGCAGCCACCCCACGCCTGACCTCCGCGTCGGCGAGGACCTGGTACGCCAGTACGGCATCGAAATCGTCCAGACCGAACGCGGCGGCGATATCACCTACCACGGCCCCGGCCAGCTCGTCGTCTACGGCATCATCGACCTCAAGAGCTGGGGGATGGGAGTGCTCGACTACCTGACCGGCCTGGAGGACACCGTCATCGGTGTCCTGGCCGATTGGGGGCTGCGCGGCGAACGGTCGGCCCTCGGGCGCGGCGTTTGGGTGGGCGAAGGCAAGATCGCCTCGGCCGGGCTCAACGTTCGCCGCTGGGTGACCATGCACGGCATCGCGCTGAATATCGACCCGGATATGAGCCACTTCGAGTTCATCAACCCATGTGGCATGCCCGATATCGAAATGACCAGCATGGCCGCCGAAGCCGGAAAGCAGGTGTCGTTCGCGGAAGTCGCCGAGGCGTTCATCTTCCATTTCGCCCGCATCTTCGAGTGTGCGGCCACGCCCGTGCCGATTCCCGGCGGCGATAGGACCGGGGACCAATCGCGCTGAGCGTGAAGGAAGTAACAGAACCGCGCCCGGCCGTGCCCCATGCTGGTAACTGAAACGGCCGGGGTAGCGGTGCTGGTCACCGGTTCTACCCCCTCACGGAACTTTTGCCCTACCCCGGCCGTTGGACTGTAGACACCACCCCGGAGTATTCGCCGTGGCCCAGATCGTCAGCACCGCCGCCCTCTTCACCACGCTCTATGCGGCCGTGCTCCTGATGAAGCTCGGCTGACCCGGCTCCCCCGCCTATCCCGCGTAGTTCGCCAGCGCCTCGTCCGTGAAGTCCGCGTTCGAATACACGCGTTGCACGTCTTCCAGGTCTTCCAGCGCCTCGATCAGGCGAAGCACCTGGTGGGCGGCCTTCTCCTCCAGCTCCACCACCACCTTCGGAACCATGGCGAAGTCCGCGTTCTCCACCTCGAGCCCGGCGGATTCGAGCGCCTTGCGCACCGTCTCCAGGCTCGATGGGTCGGTCCGCACTTCCACCACGTCGCCCTGGACCTCGACATCTTCCGCCCCCGCGTCGATAGCCTGGAGCGCGAGCTCTTCCGCGTCGCTCGAGTTCACCGGCACGGTGATGAGCCCCTTTGCCTCGAACTGCCAGCCGACTGAGCCCGTCTCGCCGAGGCTGCCGCCGGCCCGGCTGAACTGGTGGCGGATCTCCGAGACCGTGCGGTTGCGGTTGTCGGTCAGGGTTACGAGCAGAATCGCGGTACCTCCGGGGCCGTAGCCCTCGTAGGTGATCTCGTCGAGGTTATCTTCGCCGCCCGCCCCGGTGGCCTTGGCGATCGCTCGCTCGATGTTGTCGTTGGGCATGTTGGCGGCCTTGGCGCGCTGCACGGCGAGGCGCAGCTTGAAGTTCATCGCCGGGTCGCCGCCGCCCTGCTTGGCAGCCTGCATGATCTCGCGCGCCAGCTTCGTGAACAGCGCGCCGCGCTTCTGGTCGTTCGCGCCCTTCGCCCGCTTGATCGTCGCCCATTTGGAATGGCCGGACATAGGTCATCTCCGGTTCGAACAGGATGTCAGGTGTAGACCGAGTGTAAACTGCCGCCCCGCCAGGTGTCAGGATCTTCCCGCGCCAGCCCCGCAAGACGGGTGTACCGCGGGGCGATAGCCGGCCCGGAAAGCTTCCACGACAGAGGGCGGTGTGAGCAACGTCGCGCCGGCGCCCGCGCGCCCGCTGGGAGCGCCGAAAGGCGTCCCATAGCCCGCGAACGTCCACGGCCAGAGTACCTTGCCCCAGACCAGCAGCGGCGCTCCCGGGTCCGCGTCCAGCGTCACGAACGCGCCATCCGGTAGCCCTGCGAGTTCAGCCCGCGTGGTGCGCTGGCTCCGGGCCGCCGGGTCCACCCGTTCGGCGTGGAGTGCGCGGTCGAGCACGTTGATCGATTCCAGCGCCACCCCGGGCTGGTTCGCCTCGGTCCACGCCCCCGCGAAGCGTCGAGCATCCTCGCGGCGGCAAAGCGTGCAGGGCCGGTGACCCGCGGCGAGCGCCACAGCCTCGTCCAGGAAGAACAGCTCGGTGTACTGCCCGGGCTGCATCACCCCCCGGTGCCAGCCTTTGTAGTCCAGCCGACAGGCGATCCAGCGGGCGTTCACCCACGGCCGGCCGGTCAGCTTCTGGTCGTCCGTGTGCATGCACCCGCCACGGTTGCCCATCAACATCCCACGCTCGGGTGTGGCGTGGATGCGGCCGAAAGGGTCGACGCGGTTCTGGAGTGTCATCGCTCAGACCGCACGCACGCCATCGACGATCATTGCCCCGGCGAACACCACCAGGAGCGCCCCACTGACCCGGGCAATGCCGTCGGCAGCGGCCCCGAAGCGCCCGAAGCGCGCCAGAACCGCGGCGGCTGCCAGCGCGACCACAATCATGGCCGCCCCGATGACTGCCCCGGTATCCCCGTCGGCGCTGTGGCTGATGGTTGCCGCCAGTCCTGCCGGCGAGACGAGGACGGGCAAAGCAAGTGGAAACAACGCTGTCCACCGGTCCTCCCAGGACCCCGCGTGGCCGGCGCCACCCGTCCACACCGCGAACAGCCCGCCCACGGCCATCACAAGCCCCGCCGAAACGCGGAACGTCTCTGGTTCGATGTCCACCGCATCGAGCAGCAAGTCGGCCCCCAGGGCGGCCGCGACGTAGGCGGCCGCGGCAACTGCCGCTCCCAGGACAACGACCCGCGGCGCCAACCGCGCGGGGACGTTCGCCGCCGCCACGGCGGCCGCCGCCGGACTGATGGCCACGAACAGCGTGGCGGCAATACGCAGGAAATCGGTCATTCGGGCTTCACTCCCTGGATGATCGGTGCGGAAAAGAGCAGTCCGGAAAGCGCGTGCTGCTGGTCGTCCATGCGCGTGATCCCTTCGGTGAACCACGCGCCCTCAACACTCACCGGGGCCTCGAACTCGCTCGCGTCGGCCGGGGTGTACTGACGCGCCGCCAGCATCCCCGCCCCGCAGGCGACTCGCTCGGCGATCTTGCCCTCCAGGTCGCTCATCCGCGGATCGATGGCTGCGAGGCGGTGGAGCGAGGTCAGGCCTTCGACCCAGGTGCCCATCCCGGCCGCCCGGGCCTGCCTGCCATGGATGAGCTTCGAAAGCCGATTGTCCCGCCGCTGCGATTCGACCCGCACGAGGAGGCCGAACCGCTCGGCCAGGCGCCGGGCATACTCCACCTGGTGCTCTTCCAGCGGCCACGTGGCCATCTCGCCAAGACCATAAGCCGCCCACTGGTCGGCCCAGGGCGGGTACTTCTGTTGCTCCACGTCATCTCGATGCAGCGCCAGGTAGTCGGCCGTGAGACGCGCCGGCCGGTCCCAGCCTTCGCCGGGGAACGCCCGGTGCATCAGCGTGAGCGCCCAGAACGCCTCGCCGGTCGCGTATTTTGAACGCTCGCCGGGGACCGGCGAGTTCGCGGCCGTGTTCCAGCGATTCAGGAACGCCCCATCGGGAAGCTGGAGCGCCAGCAGTCCGCGCGCCAGGCTCCGTGCGAGTTCGTCGTACCGGGTGTCGCCGGTGGCAAATCGCCGCTGCATCACGCCCGCGAGCATCAGCGCGCTCGACCCGAGCTGGACGCCACCGTCGGCCGGGTTCTGCAGGGCCACCCAGCCGCTGTTTCGATAGAGATTCCGATTCATCCAGCCCAGTCCCCGATCGGCGGCAGGCAGCACGCTGAGGTCGCCGCCCGCAGCCAGCTGGAAGAGAGACATGGTGACCCCTGCGTGCCGCACGACGTTATAGCCGCCAAGGTCGGCGTTGTCCTCGAGCCGGTATTCGTACACGTAGGTGCCGTCGGCCAGCTGGTTGTTCTCAATCCATGCGGCGGCCAGCCGGGCGGCCCCAAGCGCGCCCTCCGCGTCAAGCGCAGGGCAGAACTGCGGAGCCATGAAAGACCCGCGCAACAGCACGGCCCCGACCATCCAGACCGCCACTGTGAACAAGAGGGGGCGTCGCACGGGCGGAAGGATAGCGGAAACGCTGCTTTCGCGATTTACCGCCAGTTACCGCCACCTCCAGCACCATGGCCCAATCTAGTGCCCGGGAGTAGTGTGTGAAGTTCCTCTTTGGCGGCCTGGTTGGCCGCTTGCTCTCGCTCGCCGTCCTTGCGGTCATCGTGGCCGGAGTTGGCTGGTATTTCTTCATCCGCGAAGACAACGAAGCGCAAAAGTCGGCCGCCGACATCACCGACGAAGTGCGCATTGCCGCGGGACAGACAGCCACACCGGCTGCGACATCCCCCGCCGGCAGCCCGGGCTCCGGTGCGACAGCTCCCGCCGCCACCAGCGCCGCCCTGGCCGAAGGGGCCTCTACTCACGCGGGCAAGAGCTACCGCATCATCGAGGATCAGTCCGAGGCCTGGTACCTCGCCAACGAGAAGCTCGCTCGCCTCCCGACCGGGTCAACCGCGAAAGGCACAACGAACAAGATCACCGGTGAATTCCACCTGACCGAGGATGGCCTCAACCCCTCGAAGGCAACGACCTTCACGGTCGACCTCGCGAGCATCACGAGCGACAACTCGCGCCGCGACGAGCGCATGAGGGGCGCTCTCGAAACCTCGAAGTACCCCTCGACTACCTTCACCGCCACGAACATCACAGGTCTGCCCGCTGAATTCGGATCGGCCGACACCATCCTCCAGCTCACCGGCACGCTCGACCTCCACGGCGTGCAGAAGTCGGTGCCGTGGGAGCTGAAGGTGAAACGCGATGGCGATATCCTCAGCGTCCTCGGCACGACTACGTTCAACTATGCCGACTTCAACATCAGCAAGCCGGAAATCGCCGGGGTGGTATCGGTGGAGGAGGACGTCATCCTCCAGGTCCAGCTCTTCATCCAGGAGCTGTAGACCCACAAGACCGTTCCGCGGCGGCCGGCCTTCCTTCGGAGAGGGGGGCCGGCCGTGTCGCGTGCTAGGCGGCCTGGAAGTTCAACCTCAGCCCCGCGGTCGGCCAGTCGTCGAATGCGATCAGCCGGCCGGTTGTGCTGAGCGTCGCGTACAGCGTCCGCAACCCCGGGCCGCCGAAACACGCGTTGGTCGTCAACACGTCCGGGCAGGGATAGTGCGTGACCGTCTTCCCGTCGGGCGAAAATGAGGTCAGCCCACCGTTGACGAGCGTCGCCACGATGATGTTCCCCTCACCATCGACGCAAAGGGAATCGCACATGGCCAGGTTCGCCGGGCCTCCTGGCGGGAGCGTGCCGACAACCCGCCGGGCCCCCACCTGCCCTTGAGCGACCAGGTCGAACGCCCACAGCCGCCCGGTCGGCGTCTCCGCCACGTACAACGTCTTCTCGTCCGGGCTGAGCCCGATGCCGTTGGGCGCCTCCATCGGGAAGATGATCTCCCGGATGAACGTGCCGTCCGGCGAGGCGTAGAACACGCCGGTCCGGTCACGGTCGCGCGGGTGGGTCTTGCCGTGGTCGGTGAAGTAGAAGTTACCCTCGCGGTCGAAAACGAGGTCGTTCGGGCCCTTCAACCGTTCACCGTCGCACTCGTTGTACAGGGTAGTCACGCTCGAGCCGTCGGAGCGCACACGCTGGATCTGGCCTCCGATGTAGTCGGCGGGCTCCTCCCCGGGGAAGAGGGCCGTCGACCCGTCGGGTAGGGGCCGTTCGGTCCAGTGGAATCCGCCGTTCTGGGTTACGTAGATTGCTCCATCGGGCCCGATCGCGGCGCCATTCGGCCCGCCTCCAGTCACCGCGAACACCTCCTGGGTCCCATCCTGCTTCACGCGAGTCAGCCTCCCGGCCGCGATCTCGGTCACGAGGATGTCGCCGCCCGGTAACACCAGCGGACCTTCGGGAAACCTGAGACCAGTGGTGATATTTCTGAAGTCCATGGGGATCGCCTCGGAAGGAAGTGGGCGAATCCTACCGGAAGCAGCGGGGCGGGTTACAACGGCTGGCGAGAGCAGTTAGATGCAGAGGCTCCCATGGCCGCCGACCCAGCCCACACTCACGTATCGGTAATCCCGCGACCAGCTCGGCCAACCTGCGGGCGAGATGAACGCGTACTGCATTGTGTCGGGATCGATCAATCGCTCGAGTCCGGTGAATCCGCTCGCCAGCCAGCCGTCGGGCGCCTGCGAAATGAGGAGGGCTTTCGGCGCGCGCGTGAACTGGCCTGTCGCACGCTCGAGTACCCACGTCTCGCCGGGATCCACGCAGACGTCCGGGCTCCATGCGATGTGTGTCCCATTGCCTGCGAGCGTGAACCCGCGAGCCGAGACCGGCGTCGTGGCGACGTAAGAGGCGCGTCCCGTATGAAGGTCGATGGTGAAGATATTTGTTAGCCCGGCCTGCGGGACCGTCGCGACGACCAATTCCGCGACGGTGGAGAACCGCGCAGTGAGAGCGGAGAACTCCAGGGTCAGGTGACCCGTCGCATCGTGAACGCGAACAGTCGGCCCGTCAGGGCCGAACCCTTCCGTTTCCAAAGTGAACGGAGGCTCGTCGATGGCGGCGAACAGCTGAGCCCTGTCCGTGACCGGCTCGCGCTCACCGGTGCGGGCATTCACGAGCACTCCGGTTGCATCGGGGGAATCCACCAGGAACCGCTCGTCGTCGATGAACATGCTGACATAGCCGCCTGCACCAAGATCCTTCCGCTCTCCCGTGCGCAGGTTCAGAGCATGAAGCGTCCCCGTGAACCGGTCCTCGCTCACCCACGCCATCCATTCGCCTGACGGGCTGAACACGCCCGGCTCGCCGGGCCCAAGGTCGAACAACGTACCCGTCTCGCGGTCGTAGACCATGGTCGAACTTCCGTCCCAGGCGAACGTTGGCGGCGGCAACGCCGGCGGGAACTCGCGACCGGGCGGTACCAGCTCGCGCGATGCCACTGGTAGCGCTCGAGGCGCCTCGAACATCCCATCCACGGGAGAAGCAACGGTCGTCGCGGAGGCCGGCGGAATGGCCGGGACGAGTGTGCCGGGAGTGGGTGGGGTAGTCGGGCCAGCAGTCGAAGCCGGGGACACGGGTGCCGGGCCGCTGCGTCCACCCTGGACTGCAACAACGACCGCGACAACCCCCGCACCGATGACCGCGACTCCCGCAGCGCCGGCGAGCCACTTCAGGGACGTGCCCGTGGCAAGCCCTCGGATCGTCCTGCCCAGGCGCACTCCTGGCCGCTGGTCGGCTCGCCATAAGGCGGCCGCTTCCTCACGAGACGACGCTCCGAGCTTTCCGATGATTTCGCGCACGTGCCACTTCGCGCCATCGAGGGTGATGCCCAACGCCGCCGCGATCTGCGGGTTGGTATGGCCCCGCGCCAGCAGTTCGAGGACTTCCATCTGCCGGGCAGTCAGTTCAAGGTCTTTGCGGAGGTCACGACGTCGCCACTGCATGGCGAGATGGTCTCAGAGCGCGCGTAGCGAGGCACTACTCCATGGAGTAAATGCCGTTATGCCATTGGCCTCCCAGCAGCGCTGAGTCATGAGAGAGCCCGTGTCCGCATCGAACCGCACAGGCTCACCCGCAGAAGAGAAGGATCGCACTTCGGCTTCAAGGGGAAAGGGCGAGGGCGGAAAGGCTGAACAGAGGTCTGCCCAATCGATCGTTACGCCCTGCTTTTGTCTTGCTTGGGAGTGCCGGTCGACTTGTATCGGCCGGTTCAGCGGACGAGTGCGATGAAGCCCCAGATAAGGAGAAACCAGACGCCGACGAATACGAAGGAGCCAACGACCGACGGCCACATCACCGACCAGAATCCACGTTGTCGAATGGCTTCGGCGGCCTCGATGGCGCGAGCGATGTCTCGTTCCTGGTTTTGAACGAGCCAGGTATCGCCGTGTACGGCAATTCCTTCTTCCTCAACGGCCAGGAAGATCTGAGCCCGCGAAGTGAGCAGCCAGTATCCGGTGTAGAGGAGTGCGCCACCGCCGAGGGAGAAAATTAGCAGGAGAAGAAAGATCATCCAGTTGAAGGGGCGGCGTGTTTCGAGCGCGGCCGTCGACTCGGTTTGGGAGCGAACGGACCAGCCCATGTCGGTGAGCAGGCCGATCCGCTTAGCGAGTGCTGCGGTCATATTCGTGACTTCCTTTCGTGCCTTCTGGAGGCTGGGGCCGAGGACGTCGGCGGCGCTTAGCGACTGTGGACGACCCTCTCGATCAAATTGAAACGTAGAAACGGACTTCTATTCTCGAATAGTATAGTCTACCATTCGCTTCAGTCAAACCATGTTGACCTGGCCGAACGGTTCCCCAGGTTCCAGTTCTGGTGCTAGAGTGGGGTCGTCTACAGGTAGCGAGTTGACGCACCATAATCGTAATTCTACGATTACATAGTACTCTTTCGATGAGGTTCCTCTATATGGCCACACGCACCGGCGATGAAATCCGCACCAAGGGCGCGAGGACTCACCGCGGCCGCACCCAGCGCACGGCGGCCCCGCTGGCCCAGGCGAACGGCTCCTCTTCCACGCCAACCGCTGAGGCGTGCGGTTGTGGCTGCGCTGGCCCCGACGAAGCTCAGCGCGACATCCTCGCGAAGCTCTATGCCGGCGCTCAAACCTGCTGCTAGCGTAAAGTGTCGTAAGTAGCATCACGCGTAGGCCCTCCTCATGGGGAGCGGCGGGCGTCAGGGTATCGGGTTGCGAGCGGGCAGAACTCGAGCGGCTGGTCGGCGGTCGCAACACGCCACAGAAGGTGGTCTCCCGGGCGAAAGCCCTGCCGATTCCTCGAACCGGCGGTGTCATGGGCGGTGCACCTGGGAACGCGCGGCCGGATGATAGAGGGCGGTTGGGCCGAGCGCCGCGCCAGCGGGCACTCCGTCTGCGCTGAGGAGCAGGCGCTCGGCATGGTCGTCCGGACGGGGAGGAGTGATTCGAAGGACCCTGGAAAGAACTTCCCAAAAAGGGGTTGACGCACGACAATCGTAATTCTACGATGACATCGTCATTTTTCGATGAGGTTCCCCTGCATGACCACCCGCACCGGCGACGAAATCCGCACCGAAGTCGCGAGAGCTTACGGCAGCCGCGTCCAGCGCATCCTTGCGGAAGGCGAGACTGTCCCGCTGGCCCAGGCGAACGACTGTTGCTCGACGTCAAGCGCTGAGACGAGTTGCTGCAGCGACACCAGCCCCGACGAGGTCCAGCTCACCAACATCGCGAAGCTCTACGCCGACGCGGACACCACCGACCTCCCGTCGACGGTCACCGATGTGGCCTTCGGCTGCGGAAACCCAACCGCCATCGCCGCGCTTGAGCCCGGCCAGGTGGTGCTCGACCTGGGCTCTGGCGGCGGCATCGACTGCTTCCTCGCCGCGAAGATGGTCGGTGACTCGGGCAAGGTCTTCGGCGTCGACATGACCCCTGAGATGATTGCCCTTGCCCGCAAGAACGCTGCCAGGGTTGGCGCCACGAACGTCGAGTTTCGCCTCGGAGAGATCGAACGCCTCCCGATCGATGAATCCTCAGTCGACGTCATCATCTCCAACTGCGTGATCAACCTCTCGCCCGATAAGGACCAGGTCTTTCGCGAGGCGTTTCGGGTGCTCAAGCCCGGTGGGCGCCTCCAGGTTTCGGACATCGTCTGGACACAACCGGTACCGGAGGAAGTGAAGGGCGATATGGAGAAGTGGGCCGGGTGCATCGCGGGCGCGCTACTCGAAGGCGACTACCTGGCCAAGATTCGGGCTGCGGGGTTCGAAGACGTGACTTCGCAAGCGGCGGAGTACCCGGGTGGCGAGGGCATCGCCTCGGCGGCGGTGGTCGCCGTGAAGCCGATCGGAGCCCAGGCCGGGTCAGGTAAAACCTGCTGTTAGGCAATCTCCCTCGTGAGTGGCGAAGGACGGGGCTCATGGGGCCCCGTCCTTGCCATTGGAGCCTTCCGGATTCATACTTAGAGCTTGATCCGCCGCCGCGGATCGTTTTTGTGTTGGGATCCGCCGGGGGTTCCCGGGACTCTTGCCCGGGTGGCGCAATGGCAGCGCATCCGATTTGTAATCGGACGGTTAGGGGTTCGAATCCCCTCTCGGGCTCCAGCACATACTATCCGCGCCGCGCAAGCGGCGAGGACTCGTGGAGAGATGGCCGAGTGGTTAATGGCAGCAGACTGTAAATCTGCCGCGCTACGCGCTTCGTAGGTTCGAATCCTGCTCTCTCCACCACCTATCGTCACCAGCCCGCGGGGCTGGCCAAAGGAGCACACAGGCAGCCGCTCGACACTCCGGGCCCTCATAGCTCAGTCGGCAGAGCGCGTTCTTGGTAAGAACGAGGTCTCCAGTTCAAATCTGGATGAGGGCTCCACCATCACACTCCCGGGCGGATGGCCGCCCACGAAACACCTCACTCACGGCCCGGAGGGCAACCACCACAATGGCGAAGGCGAAATTTGAGAGGACGAAGCCCCACGTAAACGTCGGGACGATTGGTCACGTGGACCATGGCAAGACGACGTTGACGGCGGCGATCACCAAGGTGCTGGCCCTGAAGGGCGAAGCCGAGTTCCGCGCGTTCGATTCCATCGACAACGCGCCGGAAGAGCGCGCCCGCGGCATCACCATCGCCATTTCCCACGTGGAGTACGAGACGGATGCGCGCCACTACGCGCACGTCGACTGCCCGGGGCACGCCGACTACATCAAGAACATGATCACCGGTGCGGCCCAGATGGACGGCGCCATCCTGGTGGTGGCCGC
>JAANMV010003940.1_pt1 | contig 12264 bp, 11 predicted proteins | sample 7279661 | NCBI WGS metagenome assembly JAANMV01 (sample SAMN14094540, study PRJNA606508) | bioreactor metagenome | isolation source: A lab-scale SPAN reactor treating ammonium-rich wastewater day 121 | place: Ireland: Galway | collected 2017-05-16 | reverse complement strand
GCACGCATCGGCGTGCCGCCCACACCGAGCGTGATGGTGTTGTAGAGGCCATAGAGACTGCGCTGGCGCATACGCGCCTCATCACGGAAATTACTGGGGGCCGGCTCCATGCCCTTGGCCAGCGGCCCATCGCCATGACCCTGTGCACCATGACAGGTGCGCATTGCCTCTTCGCTGGGGTATCCGCCCTGATCGTCCCGGTTTTCAAGTTCGCCGCTGCGGTTTTCTGAAAGCCAGTCATAGACTGCCCACACCCAGCCTTCGGGCAACTCGAACTCGTTCTTCAGACGCCAAGCGGCATTTTCGATATTTTCCAACGTGGCTTCGAGTTCCCGCTCCGAGTAGTCGCTTTCGTCCAGAATGGGGTAGCCGTCCATCGCCTCGGAAAGCTCGTGGTACTTGCGAAACGCTTCGGTGACTTCGCCGTTGCCATCGAAAACTCGAACGCTGAAGCCGTCAACGTGCCCCACGGCCCAATGGGAATGACTCTCGAAAACCACGTCGGGATCGTCGCCTTCCGTAAACGGGGCCATTGCCTTTGCGATGACGTTGGCATTGCTCTGGTCGAGCAATCCGCTGTCTCGGTTGTGCGTGTAGATGATGGCCCAGCGGTTGGCGTCTTCGAGGTCACGGTCACGAAACCACACGAACGAATCGAATCGCTGCCAGTTTCCAGCGGCCTTTTGAGCGGCGTCTTCAAGGGTCAGGGTTCCAAGAGTCGGCATTGCGTTGGCTCCAAAGAGAGGCGGTTGTGTCCGGCTCTCTCTGGTACTTGCCAACTATCATAGCTTCGGCAGTTTGATCCGGGTGATGCTCTTGATCGAGTAGACCGGAATCCGAGTTTCAGTGACGCCTGCGAGGTCTTCGATCAAAACGTAGTCGGGGCCAACCTCGATGACCTTGTGTCCGCCTTCCATCAGCGTGAATTCGTAGCGTCCGGCTGATTCCTTCAGCACCACGCCTTGCCCTTCCTTCAGCACGGACAAGAAACTCTTCCGACCCTTCTCTTGTCCGCTGGCTGCTGGCGACAGACAGGCGAGGGCAAGGGTTGCACAAAGGAAAACGGCGAAGAATGAACGGTGCATGGGATGTTCCTTTCGTTGGTTGTGGTCAATACGTCACCTTCTCCGCAGCCGCCGCAAGTTGCTCGTGGCCCCGTTTCGTGTAGCGGGCCGTCGTGTTGAGCGATTCATGCCCAAGAATCTGGGCCAGCGAAACCAGATCGTTCCCCGAATCTTCGAGAAAGCGGTGAGCCATCGTGTGGCGAAGCAGGTGCGGGTGGATTCGGAACCCGCAAATTGCTGTGTACTTGTTGCACAACTCCCGTATCCCTCGGTCGGTCATCGGTCCCCGTTGGCCAGCGAAGAGACGCACATCCTGCACAGGCGGTCGGGTATCGAGATACTCTTGCGTGGCCCGACGAGCCGGGAGCGGCAAGGGCACCGAACGCTGCTTATTCCCCTTCCCGAAATTGAAGACCACCGATCCCGACCGTTCCGAAATCATCAGGTCTGGCAAAGAAAGCTGCACAAGATCGCTGACACGGCATCCGGTGAAGAGGAACAAGTGAAAAATGGCATTGGCTCGAATGTCGCCTCGGAGTTCCACTTCACGGAGCAACCGGCGCACCTGTGGGCGATCCAAACCCTTTGGAGCGAGTTGCTGGCGGCGAAGCTCCTTCACCTTCTTGGCGGGGTTGCTGGTCAATTCGCCCGCTTCGACCAGCCAAGTGAAGAAGGTGCGAATGGCAACGAGCGCCCGGTTGACCGTGCTGACGGCCTGATTCTTCTCCCGTCGCAGATGATCCCGAAAGCTGGCAATATCGGCAGTGGTCACTCGCCGGATGTTGAAGGGTTCTCGGTTGGCTTGCTGGAACCAGTTGGTGAACTTCCCCAAGTCGTTGATGAACGCTCGGCGGGTGTTTTCCGAGTAGTCGTTCTCGGTCAGGAAGCGGGCCACCAGCGAGTTTTCGCCGGACTCAGGCCCAGAAACATTATCGGTTGGGTTTTCCACTGGTTAGCTCCAAGAATTTGACAAGTAAATGGCACTGAATCCTCTGAACTCGGCTGATATTGACACTTATTGCCGGTCATTATCGGGGGAGTTCTGACGGCGAATTCGCAAGAAAACCGCCCGGAAGACTTCCTCTTGGGGCACGCCGGTCGTCCCGGTCGGGAATAGTTCCTTCACAACCGATTCAATTTGGGCGGTGCTTGCCGTGATCCCCATGACGGCCAGATGGTCGATCAGATCGGCGTTAGGGCTGACGGCGGGCTTCGTCTTGTCAACCTTCTTCCGGCTCACGCCTACATCCCGACGCTTGGCGTAAAACATGATTGGCTTGCCGTCGATGCCACAGTTTCGCCGCCGCACTTCGAGGCACTGCCGTTGCTTGTCCTCGTTGAAGTAAGGGCGCTTGCTCCCCTCCTCAATGTCCGGCGTTGGCAACTTGCCCTTACGAATGAGTTGGTACAAGCGGGCACGGGAGAGGCCCATCATGGTTGCCATCTCGGTGACGGACACCGCTGTTTTGGTCCCAGAATTGGAAAGCATTTCTACGACTCCACTTCACGAATTAGACAATGATTACCGGGTTGTTTCCGACCTGCACATGCCCTTCAGAGGTCAACTGCCGCTTGCCGTTATCGTCCTTCACAACCATTCCAGAGCGAATCAGAAAGGGTTCGACTACTTCGGCCACGGTGCGAGTTGGCAAACCCAAACGACTGGCGATCACGTTCAATCGTGTTGGCCCTTCGCTGACGATCCGCAAGTAGCGCTGCTCGGTCGGCCCCAGCCCCATCGAGTCGATGCCTTCCAGCAGGCAAGCCCGTTCAAGATGGTTCAACGTGATGGAGCGATCCCCTTCGCTTCGGGCGACCCGATGAGCGGATTGAGCAAGGCGAAGGGCGAGGCGTGGCGTCCCCCGACTGCGTTGAGCGATCAGCGGGAGAACTTGCTCGTCAACATCCCAGCCCAACGCCCGGAGCCGCATCCGAAGAATCGTGACGAGTTCTTCGGGCGTGTAAAACTCGAACCGCAAGACCAGCCGCATCCGGTCACGAAGCGGTTGAAGCAGGGAGAATTCATCAGTCGAGGCTAGTAGCAACGTGAAGTCCGCAACCGGCACGCTCATCGGCGTACTGCCCTTGCGATTTCCTTGGATGATGACCTTCCGCTTGTCGAGAGCGAGATAAAGAGCCGTTTGCAGGCTCTTGTCCATTTCGTGCGCTTCATCCACGAAGACAACGGCCCGGTCGGTTGCGGCGATCAGCACGGCGTTTAGATCGGCAACGCTTTTGATCGACTGGCCTAGCAACTCGTGGTAATCCATCGCCATCTCAGCACCGATGATCTGGCTGATTTGCGTTTTGCCGAGGCCCGGAGGCCCAACGAGCAAGGCGTGATCGAACTTGCGGCCATCCTGCTGGGCGGCATCAAGGGCGACACGAACTTGTTCCTTCACCGCCTGCTGGCCGATGATCCTCGAAATCGACGTGGGCCGAATATCGTTTATGTCGTTCATGGAGTTCGTTCCCTTTGTCATCTCTGGTACGTCGCAAGTTACGCTGATACTGCCTCTTCCTCGACCACTTCCGGTTGATCGGGGTTCGTACCACGGCTGAAGGCGAGGATGTAGTCCGCAGCAAGCGAGGCTCGTGATGCAGCGACAAAAAGAGCTTTCGGGCTTTCCGCAATCATTGAAGCCCACGACTGGATGTATGCCTTGCTGTTCCGCAGATTGTCGGCGTGGGGAATTCCCACCGCCGCCATCAGGTAACTGCTGGTGATTTCAGCAAAAAGTTCTTCTTCTGGCCGTGTTCCCTCGATATTGAGCCGGTGCTTGGGCTGGGTCCAATGTCCCAATTCGTGGAACGTCGTGGCAGCATAGTCCGGCCATGAGTCGAACCGACCCACGTCGGGCATGATGATCCGGTCTTCAAGAGGAAGGTACGCAGCGATCTCATGTCCGTGGTCAATCTGGGCCTTGGTCGAAGCCACAACGGTGTCGAATTCGCTTCGGTCGTCAGTGAAAGCCTTCGGCGCTGGCTTCGCAAAGAACTTGTCGATGGCCGGGCCTTCCGCCTGACTGATATTGAAGAACGAGAACACACGAAGAAGCGGTACGGATTTCTCGACCTCTTGCCCGTTGCTGTCCTTCACCATCTTCTTGACGTGACTGAAGAATATCCCTCTCGTAGCCTTCTCACCTTTCCGAACGTGACAACCGATTGAGCGGAACTGATTGAACGTGGCCCAATAGGACACAGGCCAGCCATTTCTTGCTTCTGCGGCGAAACCGAGAATTGTGTTCATGCCCGAATAACGGGCATTCGTTACGAAGTTTGTTGGCAATCGTGGCCCTTCGTGGCCGACCCAAGGTTTTCTCCATGCGATCCGGCCCTCTGTCAGCGATTGAGCCAGTTCTTGTGCGATCTGTGCCCGGATTTCGTGTTGGTTCATGGTGCAGTCCTCCTGCACCATTCGGGTACACCCTAACTTGCGAATGTTTTGCTCAATACGGGTGCTTCGCCGCTACTCCCAGATCGGGAGAAAAAGGAGAAGAGCGAGCGGCTGCTCAGCTTTCAGGGACGGGCTTCCTGCACCATCACAACCCGGAAGCCGAAGGCGAAATTCGTGAAGTTCCTCGTCAGAACTTCACCGCCATATCGTTGGGCCGAACGGCATTTGACCGCTCCGTAGTCCCAACTGCCGCCACGAGCGACTTTGCCAACGCCCTTGTCCGGCCCTTGAGGGTCAACGACTTCCGTTTCCACTCGATAAGGACCGTATTCGTCAGCGCACCATTCCCAGACGCCGCCGTGCATGTCGTGCAAACCCCAAGCGTTCGGCAATTTGATGCCAACCTTCTGCGTGGCCCAAATCCCCGCCTTGTGTCCGCCGAAGAGTGCGTACTTGGTCAGGTCATTTGCGTCGTTGCCAAAGTGATACGCCGTGGTTGTTCCGGCCCGGCACGCATCTTCCCATTCCGCCTCCGTTGGGAGCCGGTAACTGCGGCCAGCGGCTTTTTCATCTGGCAACTCGGTCAATGCCCGGCAGAAGGCCACAGCATCGTCCCAAGAGACTTGCTCAACGGGATTCTGGTCAGGGTCCGGCAACTTGGCAAAGTAGCTGGGGTTCTTGCCCGTTACTTTCTGATATTGTCCTTGAGTGACCTCGTACTTGCCCATGAAGAATGAGCGGCTGATCCTGACTCGATGCGGGACTTCATCCCAAGCCTTGCTGGGATCATTCTCTGGCGTCCCCATCAGGAACTCGCCAGCCGGAATGTGGACCAGCACCATGCCGATGCTGTTCACAATGGGATCGGGGCGCTTCGACTGCGGATTCGTCAAGCGACGGGCCTGCTCGAAGTCCGCATCGGCTTCCTTTTGTTTGCCAATCGCCTTGTACGCCTCGCCTCGGAACTGGTAGTAGTTCGGTTCTTTCGGCTCCCGCTCAATAGCAGCGGTGAAGTCGGCCACGGCTGGCTCGAACTGCTTCAGATTGAAATGGGCAGCACCACGTTGCCGGTGGTAAATGGCGGGCTTGGGATCGTGCCGAATCGCCGCCGACAGATCGGGCAAAGCCAAGTCCCATCTGCCTGCTTCGGCATGTCCCTTGGCCCGGTTGGAATAGTTGCGGGCGGCAAGATCGTGGTACTCAGTGGGATCGGCGGGTGAGAGCTTCAACGCCGCTTCGAGGACGGCAATGGCTTCATCCCAGCGCCCCAGATTGGAGAGGGCCAGCGAATGATGCTTCCGAATCTCAGGGTTGCTGGGATCGAGTTCGACGGTCTTCACAAAATCCGGCAGGGCGTCTTCGTATCGCTGCAAATTGACCCTGCACAAAGCCCGGCGATGATATGGCTCGGCACGGCCACCATCGGCGTTCACAGCCTCAGTGAACTCGATCAATGCCTCGTCATACTTCTTCTGATCGAACAGGCTTTTCCCACGAGCCAAGGCTTCATCGGCATTCCCTTTGTTCGTGGAATTCGTCGCTGCTACCTGCACAGGCTGCGGGCCTTCCTCCTTCGCTCTGAAAAGAGAATTCCAAACCAAAGGCACGGAAAGGAGGGTCAAAAGAACGGCGATGCCCGAAATCACCAGTGCCGTCCGATGGCTCTTGATGGGCTGCACAGATCGCAAGTCGTTCGCCAAATCCTTGGCCGTGGCGTATCGCTCCTTGGGATCGTGTGCCAGACACTTGAGGCAGATGCCCCGCAAGTCCGGGCTGAGTGTGCCGCCATTCCCTGACAAACGGATCGCCCCGGAGACGATTTCCTTTCTCAGGCTGTTCGTGTCACGGGCATCGTAGGGGAGCTTGCCGATGAGCAACTGGCAGAGCAGTACGCCGACACTGTAAACGTCCGACCGGGGATCGAGCGGCTTCCCTTCGAGTTGTTCCGGCGACATATAGGCCAGCGTACCGATGCTCGGTGCAAACTGGCCGGTCTTGTTGGCGGACAAGGCGATGCCGAAATCAGCGAGTAGCGCCCGTCCGTGATGGTCGATGAGGATGTTCGCCGGTTTTATGTCTCGATGAATGACGCCGTTCTTGTGGGCGTAATCGAGGGCGTCAGCAATCTCAGAAAGCCAGCGGCAGGATTGTTCTGGCGGAATCGGCCCTTGCTTCAGCCGGTCGCCAAGACTGCCATCTTCCACGAACTCGGAGACGATGAAGAAGTCGTCACCGTCCTTACCCACGTCATGCACAGGCACGATGCCGGGATGCTTCAGTCTGGCGACTCTTCTCGCTTCGGCCATGAAGGAATCGACCGCCCCGATGTGCGACGGCTTCGGCATCTTTACGGCGATGGTTCGGAGCAATTCGAGGTCGTAGCCCTTCCAGACCTGAGCAAATCCGCCCTCGGCAACTTTTTGATCGAGCCGGTAGCGATTGACGAGCGTGCGAGGGGGAGTGTCGGGTTCAAGTGTCTCGGCTGGCGGCGGATCATTGCCATTACCGCCCACCGGCTTGTCCATCCATGACGTGCCCTTTAGAGCTTCGATACGACGGGAAAGCTCTTCAACCAGATGCGGACGTTCATTGCAGAGGTCGGCGGCAGAAACGTCCCGGCCTTCTTCCAGTGCTTCTTCCCACTGGATCAGCAGATCGGCCAGAAGTTCCTCATCCGTCATTTGCCAGCGCCTCGTACAACTTCGTCCGTGCGGAGTGCCATCGTCGCTTCACCGTGCGGAGCGAAATCCCCAGCAACTTCCCCGCCTCATCTTGTGTAAGTCCTTCGTACCACAGCAGGTTCACCACTTCCTTCTCTTCATCGGCCAACGATTCGACGTGCTGGTGAAACGCAGTCCATTCGGCGGCGTCCTTCGGCTCGTCGCCTTGCTTGTGCAGTGATCCACCGGCATCGTCGGCGGGTTGGCCATCGGTGTGGTGGTTGGCTCCGATCCCATGCGGCCCGAAGTGATGTTTGGCAAGGTCGAGCAGTTCCCGCCGCACTTGCACCGCCGCCAGATTGAAGAAGTGCCGAACCGACTCGACTTGGACCTCGGCCAGTGCCCGGTGGAGGCGAATGAGCGAGTTCTGAAAAACGTCATCGGTCTGCTCCCAGCGGCGAAGGTTCGGGTAGCCGTGGAACATCTTGCGGGTCAGGCGAAGCAGCCGGTCGCAGGCATGATCGAGCAGAGCTTGCCGGGCCTTCTCCTGCCCGGAAGCCGCAAGATCAATCAGGTTCTGAATCTGCGTATCGGTTGCCTCTGCTCGCACAAATGGAACTCCCGTCATGGCTTGAGTCGCTGGGAATCAAGCCATTTTATCGGGTTTTCCACCGCAATTCACCGGCCAAATGGCAGTGCGACAGCCGGGGAGAAAAGGGGCCAGAAAAAATTCTTTCGGCGGCGTGGCCCTTTTTCCGGGTGACTGTCGCATGGCTGGAAAATCCAGCTTCACCCTCTTTCACTCGGAGACTTTGCCATGCGTCATCTTTCGGTCCTTCTTCTTCCGCTGATCGTCGTCTTCGCCATCGGTTGTGGTGGTAGTGGAGATTCGGGAAAAGGGGCAGGATCGAGCGGCGGCAAGCGTTTCGCCCAGAAAGTTCTCGATGCCGATCCCAAGCTGTTCACCGGCCCGAATGTTCGCAGCCACAAAAACGTCGTGAAGGACTTCACGCCGAAGCACTCGGCGGGAACGAAGGCCGACGCAATTCAGGCGTTGACCATGATGACGCCCGGATCGGCACCGAGCAGGATCAAGGAAGGCGGCTCCTACACTTATGCCTTCGGACTCCGCTGCAATCCGGCTCTCTGGAACGCCGTCTTCGGGAGTCCAGCCAACGTCCACCAAGGCCGGAACAACAAGCAGAACTGGCTCATCAAGTGCAGCGACGGCGACCTGCTCTGCGTCGGTGACATTCTCGGCAATCAGATGATCGCCCTCGACACCGTGATTGAGGAGTGAGTTGACGTGTTTAGCGACTTCGATCTAGGAGTACCGTCCCCGCTCCCGTATCTCCGGTGATCCCTTCAACCGGAGTTACCCGATGTGGCTGTACTGTCCCCGTTGCAACGCCCAGACGAACGCAAAGAATCGCTCGCTTTACGGGGTGTTCAAGTGCGGGACGTGCAGTCACCGCTTCCGAGGCATTCACGCCAAGCCGAACAAACTGTGGCGAGCATGGGTCGTGATTGTGAACCCGGCTGTTGGGCTTCTGACCGAGACTTGGTGCCCGTACTGCGGCTCGACGGTTGAGGGAAGCGATTCCGGCTGGTGGCCGAGCGTGTGTTCATCGTGTGGAAGAGACTTGCCCTGCGATGATCCTTCACAGCCTGAATCTCAGCAGTGACCTGCGTTAATAGCCTATGTCTTCGCCAGCGGATTTCTCTCCATCATTTGCCCTTTTGGGACGACAGATACTCTGTGGTTTCACTTGCCAAGGGTTTCGTCTGGTGGAAATGTCTCCAAAAGAAGAAGGGCCAGACCAGCCTTGTCGTTTTCCTCCAACGAGCCTCATACAAGCGAAGTCATCTGGTTGTACACCCGACTTTTGCGAATGACATTGATTTGCTTTGCTTCAGCGCCATTTCGGTTTCATCTGTCGGTTAATAGCACGATTCACAAGCCTTGCTTGTCATTCCGCCTCCTCGTTAATACCGAGTCCTCCACCCACTCCTGCAAAGACCGGCTCCACACGCTCCCAGATGCCCTCAATTAAATCGGCTGGCTCTTGATGGCTTCCGAGATGCCTTCCATTTTATTTGTGGGCTGTAATAGCGTTTCTGAGCCTTTCATTGGCTTGTCGATTCCGAGAGCTTCTAACACCCACGGTAATAACGAGCATTGCTTGCCGTTTCTTTTCACTGAGTAGGACATACCTCGTGTTATTACTCCTGCTTCTTCAAGGACCGTGAGGTATTCCGTAAGTCTGGTGGGATTCTTGTAGCCCAGCATTTCGGAATAGGTGCCTCTGGCAATGAAGGCTGCTCCATCATGCTCAACCAGAAACGAAATCAGCTTTGCGGCGAACGGAAGGACTTTTCTCCGACCTGCCTTTTCCTTGATCCTCTCGATGATGCTCTGGGGGAGGGATTCAGGGGCAAACCGGATACACATAGAGTAAGTAGACGAAGAAGAAGAAAATGTTGTCTTTTCTTCCGCCTTCTCGCCGGTCAGGATGGGCACCAGCCGTAGCGGGTACTTGTACTTTCCGTCAGTCAGCTTCTTGCGAATGTTCGCAAACTTGGTGAGGCTCTGTTCTCGGTCTTTTGGCTGAAGCCTGACTGCGGAATCGACACACCGTTTGACCTGCTTCTTTACTTCGGAATCCTTTTCGACCAGCAACCTCGAAACGAAACCGTTATGCTTCGCCATGACAAAAGTGGTCAGCAAGCCACAAGTCTCCTTTTTCCGTTCGGAATCGGGCTTCTGGAAAAGTTCGACCCAATAAAGCCACTTTGCCATTTCGTGGATCACCGTACCCACGGAATCAGGCTCCACAAGTCCCTTCATGGCCCAAGTTCTCAAAGCCTTCGTCCATTGGCCATTGCGGTAATGCAACGTCGAAGGTGTCGGTTGCCAGTTGATGATCGTGTTGTCTGGAGAAAATGCCGGACGCAAAGAAGATGCTGGCGGTTTCTCACCGGATGCAATGAGAAAGACCTCCTGTGCCATCCGGTCAGTCTCGGATTGGTAGCTGGGGATCGCCGCTGGGACACTCACCGTCACGACCGGCGATAGCGGGCAACCAGCGGCCAGCCATTCCCGAATTTCTTTCAAATGTGGAACCTTCTTGGGAACTTCTCTTGGCTTGCCGTTCGTGGCGCTCCGGTGGTCGGCTCGATTCCAGTTTTCCTGCTGGGCGAGCATGGCGTCGATCAAGGCTTCGCAGATTTGCGGGAAGGTGGGGGTTCGGCGGTCGAACTCGAAGTAATGCACCTGATCCAGCCAGCAATCCAGAACTCCGCCCGGCGTGATGATCCGGTAGTCGTAGCCAAAAGGACGGCGGAAGCATCGCCCCGGCATCGGGTGGGCCTCGATTGTCGGCAAACCGATATTCGCCAATACCCGTTTGTTCTGATGGTGGAGAGTGAGGGAATCAACAGGATGCTCATGCACTCGCCAAGCGTGAATCCCCAGAGTTTCCGAACTGATGCACCACATCCTGCCGGGGAAGGCGTCGTACAGCCGCTTCAGGGTCTGGAAATGTTCGAGGGGAAGGTGAACGAGGGGCCGGGCGTCGATCCCTTTGCCGTAGTAACCGACAAGATGTTGTTTGGCATCGAAGTCGATGGCGTCCACGGTGGTCTTCTTCGGCATGTGCAGGCCCAGCCAAATCGGGGACGATGGAATCGGCTTGCCTGCATGCAACGACTTCCACATACCCCAATAGTCATGGCACAGGTGCCGCTCGGCGTACTCGACCGCCAACTCAGGGAAAAGCGACTGAGAGTTCCCGTTTTTCTTTTTCTTTTCGCAGAATCCGGTCTGGTAGCTCCACTTCACATGAAAGGTGCGGCGGGGCCAGAACTTGATGAACCGTTCCCAGAATAGGTGGAATTCGGTGGGGTTGACTTCGGAACGGCGCATTCCGAAGCAATGCAAGGCATGGTCAGAAAACCAGAGTTCGTCTTCGTCCGGGTGGTACACATCCTCGAAGGACAGCGAACACGGGGCGTAAGCCGCAACGTCGGACAAGTCCGAGGCTTCCCCGACGAGGCTGATCGCCTTTGCCTGCGGGCCGAAAGAATTAGCGGATATTTCTTCCGAAAAGTGCGGCGTGCTGCATAAATAAGTGTGAGTCATGGTTGGTCCTTTGGCTCAGTGAGAAATTCACGAACGACATGCGAAACGCCGTCCCGACCTTCTGGGGCGGCGTTTTCGTTTCCGTTCATTCGCTGTTCAGCAGGCGAACGATCCGATAGGCAAGGGCGGCATCGGTGGTCCACGCAACCACTTTGCCGTTACGATCCAGAATGTCTTGCTCAATGAAATCGGATAATCGCACCGAAAAGTCACTCGGTTTCTCTGGGGTATCCGGCCCTGTCGAAACGGGCTGTCGTCTTTTCTCGATGCCACGTCCAGAAGTAAGTGCCGATTCCACGGCTGGGTCTTTCCTTGACCATCTCGTTGGCAAAGGCGAATTCACTGGGCTTTCCTTTATGGGTCCGCAGGCCGAGTTCTTTGAGCCATCTTCCAATGACATGGCCGCTGACTCCGTAGAGCCGTCCGAGTTCTGTTTGCGAAAGATATTCTTCATTCATGTGCCTCCTTCTTTGAGTTCGCTTTGTTGGTGAAATATCGCTTTGCGGTCTTTAGATCGCCTTCGGTCCAGACCCGCATTGTTCCCAGACGTAATTGCGGCTGGGGAATGAATCCGCTCAATATTGCGTAATCAAGCTGGTGCGGTCGAACTCCAATCCGACGTGCGGCTTCTCGAAGCAGAAATAGTTCTTTTGGCATATGTGCCTCCTTGTCCAGTATGTATGCAGCAGGGTTCGACTTTTTCGGGCGAGCAAGAAGAAAATGGCCGTGGCCCCCGACGAGAGGGCCACGGCACAACACTCACGAGTCGGCACAAACCACTTCGTGAGCGTCACTGCAAACTGTTACTGCTGCTTCTGTGGCAGGCCCGCTTTTTTCATTGCGCCTTCCAGCCATTCCAAAAATGTCGGAAGTGAACTGTCGGCAAGGTCTTCAAAGGGAACATCGCATTCCCAAGCGTCGCCAATGTCCTCGTTGAATTCGGCGGGTTCCGCCTTATGCCCGGTAGCCTTCTCAAAAAGCTCCGCAACGTCGTATTCA
>JAANMV010003939.1_pt1 | contig 12270 bp, 12 predicted proteins | sample 7279661 | NCBI WGS metagenome assembly JAANMV01 (sample SAMN14094540, study PRJNA606508) | bioreactor metagenome | isolation source: A lab-scale SPAN reactor treating ammonium-rich wastewater day 121 | place: Ireland: Galway | collected 2017-05-16 | reverse complement strand
ATCTAATTAAAATTATAATTGAAAATATTTTACCGATTGGCGACAACTTAAAAACCAGCAACAACTATTCAACAGAAAAAAGAAGTATTGGGAATAGATTATCGTTCGAAAGTTTAGACTTAATCGGTAAGACAATTGTGTATTTTGACGATGCAAATATTGTTGCTGATGTTATAGGTAACAAGGAGGTCAAATTTGAAGATAAGATTTGGAGATTATCGCCACTAACTCGTGAAATTGAAACAAGAAAAAATCGCAGAAATCGTTCAGGTGCTTATTGGGGAGTTAATATGTGGAAATATGAAGGAAGAACTCTTGAAGAATGGATGAATGAAATTAAAAATTACGAAGTTGAAGTTGAAGAAAACGAAATAGACTAAACTTGACAACACAAAACGATAGACAAAATAAAAAGACAGAAGGGCAGCCGATAACAGCGGTTTGGCGTAATGGCGGGTGCAGTGCTTCGTATGACGGTTTTCTGCTAGATTCAAGTGCAGCTCTTCTATTGAACTTTTGTGCTAAAAATCCCCACCTTCGGCAATACGTAAACCGTTACCTCAATTTCTAAAACCTCTCAAAAATTCTTCAACACTCATTCTCTTCTTTCCTTCCTGTTGAAGTTCAAGAATTTTTAAAGCATTTTTTCCGCAGCCGATTATTAATTCATTCCGTCGGGAGCCGGATTTGTCAATTTTTGTTTGTTCAATCTGAAATGGTTTCAGATCATTTCTTCCCATTACCTGTGTTTTATAAATCTTTATCACTTTATCATTGTAAATAAAATAAGCACCCGGATAAGGAGAAAGTCCTCGAACAAGATTATGAATTTCTTCAGCAGATTTGTTCCAATTAATAAGACAAGTTTCTTTTGTAATTTTTGGTGCCGGTGAAGCAAGCGAATCATCCTGTTGTTTCAATTCATATTTTCCTGATTCTCCGAAGGAGTCCTGTCGGACAATAAGTTTAACTGTTTGAAGAACAAGCTTTGCACCAAGTTCGCTCATTCTATCGTGGAGCGTTTCAAAATTATCATCAAGATTAATCTGAACTTTTTCCTGTAGATAAATATTTCCGGTATCAACTTTTTCTGCAAGCTTGAAAGTAGTTAAACCTGTTTCTGTTTCACCATTTATCAAAGCCCACTGGATTGGTGCTGCACCACGATACTTCGGAAGATAAGATCCGTGAAGATTAAACGAACCGAACTTTGGAATTTCAAAAACTTCTTTCGGTAAAATTCTGAATGCGACAACTACAAATAAATCGGGTTGCAGCGATTTCATTTCTTCAATGAATTCTAAATTGCCTTTTAATTTTTCCGGTTGATAAACTGGTAAGTTGTATTCAACTGCAAATTGTTTTACCGGAGTAAATGAAACTTTTTGTCCCCTTCCCCGTTCTTTATCCGGCTGAGTAACAACTGCTGAAATTTTATAATTATAGTCGAGAAGAATTTTAAGTGAAGGTATAGCAAAATTCGGAGTACCCATGAAAATAATGTTCATAGCAGGTCTATTTAATTAAATAATCATTTGACTCGCTGAAAGGGTACTCGATATCAAGTTTGCGCTTCTTAATTTTTTCAAGATGTTTTTTATACTGCTTCTTCAAATCATCACTAAAATAATCAATAAATAATACACCCTGCAGATGATCATACTCATGTTGAATCACACGAGCTAACAACCTGTCAGCTTCAATTGTGTGCTCTTTCATATCAACATCGTAAAAAGAAACGGAAACATTTTCCGGTCGTATTATTTCTTCGCGCAATTCAGGAATGCTCAAACATCCTTCTTCGATAGAAGTTGTTTCATCCGATTTAGAAATAATTTTAGGATTAATCATCACAATAGGTTTGAAATTTTCATAACCCTCAACCGGCGAAATATCAGCAACAAAAATCTGTTTGTTCAATCCTATCTGATTTGCAGCCAGTCCGACTCCGTTTGCATTACGCATAGTATCAAACATATCCGTTATGATTCCGATTATTTTATCATCAATATCAGTAACGACTGCAGTTTTTTTCCTTAATATTTTATCACCGCAAAGGGTGATTGGAACAATTGACATAAATTTATTAGATAATTTAATTGCTTAATATTCTATACAAAATTAAATACTGCAAGTGGAATAAAGAAACCAGTAAATCATCTAACATAAAATTTTGCTTAAATATATACTTACTTTTTTCAAAGTAAGATAAATCACAGGTTTTAACTTGACTTACATTTTCCATATCGATATGTTTGTGTAAAAGTATGTAGAGAAAAGTATGACAACAGTAATAATATCACCCAAATATCAGATCGTTATTCCAAAAATTATAAGGGAAAGACTTAATCTTAAACCTGGTCAGAAACTGCAAATTATTAATGTCGGAGATAAAATTGAGTTCGTGCCAATTCAGGATATAAAACAAGCAAGAGGTTTTCTTAAAGGAATAGACACGAACATCAAACGTGAAAGTGACTGCGAATGAATTTAGTAGATTCATCGGCATGGATGGAATATTTTGCGGGTGGCAAAAATGCAAAACACTTTGCACCTATTATTCAGGATTTAAAAAACCTTGTAGTATCCGTTATAAATATTTATGAAGTTTATAAAAAGATAAGTCAGCATCGTGATGAAAATAGTGCTATTCAGGCAATTGCGGTTATGCAGCAAGCTGAAGTTTTAGAAATTACATCCCAGATCGCTATTGAAGGCTCGAAAATCAGTATCCAAAATAAAATTCCAATGGCTGATTCCCTAATAATTGCAAGTGCAAGAAGTGTAGGAGCAAAGATCTGGACTCAGGATTATGATTTCAAAGGATTAGATAATGTAATGTTCTTCAAAAAATAAGAACTTACTTTAGTCAAGCTAAAAGCTTTCCATCTTTCATCAGCATTTTTCCATCCATCCAGACAGTCGGCTTCTTCACAACGCCGTCGAGATGAATCGGAACATTTACACTTCCGCCCATCGAAACATTATTGCCAAGTGCAATGTGAATTGTTCCCATAACTTTTTCGTCTTCAAGCAGAACACCGCTCAACCTGGCAGAATCATTTGTTCCAATACCAAACTCAGCGATATTTCTTGCTTCTTTACCCACAGAATCTAATTGCTGTTTTAATTTTTTTGCCAGAGTTCCACCGGAAATTTTTGTTGCGTAGCCATTCACGACTTCAATTTTGATATTAACATTTTTTATTAGTCCTAATCCTGCGAATGAACCATCAGTAACAAAAACTCCATTAGCTGTTCCTTCAACGGGAGCTAAAAATGCTTCGCCTGTAGGAAGGTTACCACTTTCACCTTTTGCATGAAATAATCCTTTACTTGCATAAGCTTTTCTTCCTTTAATACTGAATGAAATGTCCGTTCCAGCCGGAGCCGTGACTTTAATTTCACTTCCGGTTTCCAGAAGCTCGGTTAGCCTGATTGTTCTTTTTGAAATTGATTTATAATCAGCATTCATTCCGCGAATCATCACATCTTTTGTGATTCCGGGAAATGTTGCAATGCGTACTCCTTTTGCTGATGCTGCTCTTCTTGCATTTGTATGAGTTAAAGATTTTGCAGTCGGACAAAACACGACATCAAATTTTTGCATTAATTCAGTTACTTCAGGAGATGGTTCTTCTCCATTTATCTTACCTGATTTCATTTCGACAAGAAGCGAAGTATAACCAAGCCTTATTGCATTTTCGTAAAGTGATAGCCCAATTTCTCTTTTTACTTCATCCGTTATTACAAGAATTTTTTCATCTTTCTTCGCACCCATACAATCGCGTATTGCTATCTGAGATGCAGTATCAAGTTTTGTTATTTTTTTCATAATTACCCCGATTAAATTTTTTAAAGAAGTGGAAAACCAACGTTAAGTTGAAGTACGGCAGTAAAGCCACCTGATTCAATGAATTTACTTTCAGTCCATATAGCTTGTTCAGGAATTTGCACCGGATTGAGGAACGGTGTCCCGTTCGCATCATAGACATTATCAACTACCAGAAATGAATAACCGGCTAACCCCTCAAAGCTTACATAATCTTTTATGATCGCTACAATAACTCCCGTACCGATTGAATATCCTATTACTCCGGAATCACTTTTATATTTGCTTACATCTGATTCGCCAGGTAAGTCAGTAGTTTGTGTGAGAGTTACATTGTTAAAATTCAGTGAACCATCAAGAATTTTCCAGCTAATTACTTTTGTAAATTCCCAACCAACATCAAGACCGACTGACCAGCTTTTTAGTGTTAAATCCATTGTGTGATTGTCAGTATTTGAACTACCGCCGACTGTAGCTTTATCATTTTCATTAAGATATTGGTAAAATCCTTTTGCAGTAATCATAATATTATTCTCAAAGGTTGCACGAAAAAAATTCAATCCTACTCTGTAGCCATCAGCAGAAGAAAATTCATTCAAAGGCGAATGAACGTATTCGAGTGAATTCCAGAATCTGATATATTCATTTAAACCTGCAGGATTGTATTTCTGATAAGAATATCCCCCATAACCGCCAACAAATCCAAGACAACCGAAACCAAATGTCTGGCAATGACAGGGAATTGTAAAGGTAATCACAAAAAATATTATTGTTAAAAAATATCCGCTTTTATTCACATCTCTATTCACTGATATTATAATAAAAGCTATTTAAAAAATTAATTAAATGGAATTCCAATTGTTAGAACTGCAGCGGCAAAAAATCCTCCGCCATCAATGAAGTCACCATTTGTTTGAAGATCAACAAAGTCTTCTTTGTCTCTCATGGTTTCAATTGAAAAAAATGAATAACCGCCAAGCGCTTCAATAGCTATGTAAGGCGGAAATGGATAATAAACCATGCCAGCATCAAATGAGAAACCAAGATTAGACTCAGTTGATTCAAACTCTTGTTTTGAATCGCCATTGGAAACAGAATGAATATCATTAGTCAGGTTAACGGAATTAAATGTCATCAGTGCATCGAGCAATCTGATATCAAAATTATTACTAATTACATAAGAAAGTCCAAGACCTAATGCCCAGGTATTCATTTGCAGTTCGAGTTTCTGAGTCTCATCACCTGAACCAGCTTCCTGAATTTCCTTAACCGATTGGTAGTAAACTTTAAAAGTGGCAAGAAGATCATCTTGTCTTAATCCAATAATATTAGCACCAGCTCGCCATCCATGAGCAAAACCAAAATCTTCAAAATTTTCGTTGAGAATAGGGTTAGCTTCAATCAAACCATTTAAACCTTCAGCACTGTATTGCTGGAAACCATAGCCGCCAAAAATTCCGCTGCTCAGAAGTGAGGAGAAGATTGAACCCATTCCACAGCAGTCATCTTGTGCATTGGATCTATTTGCATTTATCAAGATCAATATACCGGTTAAGAAAATGTAAATTTTTTTCATTAAGGCTCCTTTATTAGCTGATGAAATTATGTTGGGAAAAAATAATAATATTAATAATCATGATTTTTTTTGTTTCATTCCAAGCTCAAGTCCATGACCTTTGGGTCCGGTTTCGGATTTACGCAGTAGATAAGCGAACAACAAACCAAGAAAACCAAGAATAGAAAATATCCACATACCGAGATTATAACCAGCAGGATTTTCTGCACTTGCACCGGAAAAGTCATTAGCAAATCCAATCAGTAAATTAAAACTAAAAAGCCCGATGTTTTGAATCATTGTCATTAAACCGTAAGCAGTCCCGAGTTTTGACTGATCTACAATAATTGCAACCGACGGCCACATAACTGCTGGAACAAGTGAAAAAGCAATTCCCATCATTGCCATTGGTAAAATAAGATAAATAGGAATCGCAGCATCTATATCAAAAAATGAAATTGTAATATTCACAAAATCACTTTCATGCATTACATCAGGTTTTCCAAATTGATAAGCCATCATTAAATAAACCGGGATTATTAACAGTGAGCCGAACATCATTAGTAAAGATCTTTTCCCGATTTTATCTGCAAGCAAACCAAATAGCGGAGTGAAAATCATAGCAGCAAGAGTAAGTATGCTCGAAAGATTTCCACCAACTTCTCTGCTTGTTCCGTGAGCTTCCTGAAAAAATTTAATTGCAAATGTCTGGAATGGAAACATTGCCGAATAAAATGTTACGCACAATGCGGTTATGTACCAGAACGATGTTGAAAATGATTTTACTTTTAGAAAGAGGATTAACATCCCAACAATTAATACTATAAGATAAATAGACCAGTTATCTGATGAAATAATAGTTAATATAATTGCCAGAGCAGCAATTCCGGAAAAGATAAGCCATCGCTGTTTTTCTTTTACTCTTAAAATATCTGAAAGCAATATTGCATCCTGCTCGCCTTCTTTTGGTAAATTAAAATTCTTGCTTGCATACAGATCAAGAAAGAAATACAATGCAATACATACTAAAGCAAAAACTCCGCCAGCAACCGTTATCCAGAGTGGTGATTGCCAATATTCATATAAACTTTTTCCCCAGCTTGGAGAATTAAGCGCAAGAAATGAACCTAATCTTGCTACTGTCAGATTTAATCCGAATGCAAATGATAATTCTTTACCTTTAAACCAACGTGCAATAATTGTTGTGATTGCAACTATCATCGATTCTGCACCAAGCCCAAAAATTAATCTTCCGGCAGACATCATCCATATATTGCCTGTCACTGCTGTTACTATCGAACCGAGGGTAATGAGTACGGTAAAAATCAGAACGGAGGTTTTAGTTCCGATTCTATCTATCACCAATCCACCTACAAGCACCATAATAATATTCGGGAATGAATAAATAGCATTCAGCAGCCCGATGTTTGAATCAGAAAATCCAAGCTGTGCTTTTAATAGATCTGCCAGCGGACTAATGCTGTCATAGATATAATAATTGCCCATCATTGCTAAACTTATCAACAGCAATGCAGTCCATCTTAAAAATGATGTAGGCTGAGGTTTCAAAGAAAGTTCAGTTGTATTCATAATATTTTTGATTTTGTCAGTCTGAGCCCTTCGATAAACTCAGAGCAAGCACTGTCGAAGACTGAATTAATTTTTTTTAAGTCACATATCGACCTGCCTGACAGGCAAGCTTGCAAGCTCATTGTGACAGATTGAATAATTTAAATATCAACAACAATAAAATAAAAAGCAGATACCTGATAAAAGTATCTGCCTTTAATGTTACACACATCGATAAATTATTTTACCGGAATATTTTTTAAAACATTCACAAGCTGGCGATAAAATTCCGGTACTGTTGAGATCTGTAATTTCTCATCAGGCGAGTGAACGCCAAACATTGTCGGTCCGAATGAAATCATATCCATATCCGGATATTTTTCTTTTATTATTCCGCACTCCAACCCTGCGTGGATTGCAGTTACGTGTGGTTCTTTTCCGTACAACTGATTGAATGTTGATTTGAAAACTTTCAGAATGTCAGAACTAATATCCGGTTTCCATCCGGGGTATCCATCACCATACGATATTTCCGCACCAGCAAGCTGTAAAACCGAAGTAACCATATTTGTAATATCAACATTTTCTGATGCCACTGAACTTCGTTGACTGGTTACAATGTTTATATTCTTTCCAACCGTTTCTACCACAGCCAGATTGTTTGAAGTTTCAACTAATCCGGGAATATCATTCGACATTTTTATAACACCGTGCGGAATTGAATACAAAGCATTTATTAATCGTTTTTGAGTTTTTTCATCAATAAATTTTTCAGGCATATCATGTTTCTCTAATGAGACTGAAAGATCAGGCTCAACAGCAACAAATTCTGCCTTTACTTTATCATTGTATTTTGAAACAAACTTTTTCAATGTCTTTTCATCTTTTTTCGGAACGGCAACAACAGCAAAAGCCTCACGAGGAATTGCGTTATGTTTATTACCACCATTTATTGATGAAAGTTTAATTAACTCATCTTTCGAATATTCAAAAATTAATCTATTAAGTATTTTGACTGCGTTCCCTCGTCCAACGTGAATTTCAAGTCCTGAATGTCCACCTTTTAATCCTGCAACTTTTATCTCAAATGATGAATAATTCTTTGGTGCTTTTTCCAATTTAGCTTTGAACTTAGCTGCGGTATTTTTTCCACCAGAACAGCCAATGAATATTGTTCCGAGTTCTTCAGAATCCATATTGATTAGTATGTCAGCTTTCAACCAACCTTTCTTCAAACTTGAAGCGCCTGTCAATCCTGTTTCTTCATCAAGTGTGAAAAGACATTCAAGTGGTCCGTGTTCTGCATCTTTAGATTCTAAAACTGCAAGAGCAGTGGCAAATCCAATTCCATTATCAGCACCAAGAGTTGTTCCTTTTGCTTTAACCCAATCACCGTCAATGTATGGTTGAATTGGGTCGTTATCAAAATCGTGTTTGATACCTCTGTTTGATTCGCAAACCATATCAATATGTCCTTGAAGAACAACCGTCTTTAAATTTTCTTTTCCGGGTGTTGCCGGTTTACGAATTAAAATATTTCCGAATTTATCTCTTTCAGTTTGAAGACCAAGTCTTTTACCCACTGAAATTACATACGCAGCAATCTTCTCTTCTTTTTTTGAAGGGCGTGGATATTTACAAATCTCTTCGAAGTGATGCCAGACTAATTTTGGTTCTAAGTGACCTAATACGTTTCCCATGATTTTCTCCTATCTGTTTATTTCATTAAAGGATATTAATTTTTGTTCATACAGTTGAAAAATAAATTTTGTTATTCTTTCTTCTGCCTGATCAAGATTATTACCAAATTTTTCCGTAACGACATTTATTATTTCCTGGACATTGTTATTACCATCAATATTTATCCAGACCGCTGAACCGAACTTTTCCAGATTAATTCTGAAGTCAGCAGATTTAAGCTTTGGTACGATGAATTTTTTGGCAAGCTCGTTTTTAAATTTTGGAACAATAACGGTTACCAGTAACTCTTTATCTACCTCTTCTGAAAAAAGTTTGAATGGAGTAAGATCAAGAGTGTTGCTGTTTTTTAATATTTTCTTTCGTTCTTTTAAGGTTAACTGCATATTAAAAATACAAGGAGCGTTTTTAGGAAACGCTCCGTATAAATAAAATTATTACATAGAAACATGCGGAGGCGGCGGATCGTCAGGCTTGCCTGCATTCTTCAGTGGAATGTTAACGAGCAGCCAGCCAATAAATGAAAATACAATCAAGCTGATAATGAATGACGGTTCTGCGAAAAATGCAAAGAGAGAAACTTCCCAGAACGCAAATGCCGCGAATAACAATCCGATCAAAGCTTCTCCGGCAATTAAACCCGCAGCAATCAATATCCCGGTGTTCTCTACACGCGATTTCTGTGCATCGTTGAATTGTTTCTTATCATTATATTTTTCCACAATACCTTTAATTAATCCGCCAACAAAAATTGCAAAAGTAGTACCTAATGGAAGATACATTCCAACGCTTACAAGCATCGGACTTTTTACATTCATCAGAATAAAACCAACACCCATAAGCATTCCAACGAAAATCAAAATCCAATCCATCTGACCTGCAACAATTCCCTTAGAAAGAATTGCCATCAAACTTGCCTGAGGAGCTGGCAGAGCATCTCCACCAAATCCTGTTCCTCCTGATTTAATATCTCCTTCGTGAAGGATTAATAACGGAATGAACATAACTGCCGCAGATACTACAACACCTATAACATCACCAACCTGCATTTTCCAGGGAGTTCCTCCAAGGATATGACCTGCTTTTAAATCCTGAAGCATTTCACCTGCAACTGCTGCTGCAACACAGACAACAGCAGCAACACCAAGAACGGCAGCAACACCTGCTTCGCCTTTCATTCCTAATGCAACCATTAAAATTGCAGCAACAACGAGAGTTGATAATGTTAATCCGCTAATTGGATTATTACTAGAACCGATTATTCCAACAAGATAACCTGAAACTGCTGCGAAGAAAAATCCAGCAACAATCATAACAATTGTGGCTACTAAAGCCGCAAAAATATCCTGAGAGAAGTAGTTGTAAATAAAGAATGTTGCGACAGCTGTACCGAGTATTCCTATCATCACCCATTTAAAACTAATATCTTTTTCAGTCCTGATTTCAACAAATTCACCTGTAGCAGCTTTCTTTACATCACTGATTGAGCGTGCAATACCTGTCATAAGGCTTTTTCGCATTCTCCATAATGTAAATCCGGCACCAACTAACATTCCACCAATAGCAATTGGTCTCACATAATCTTTCCAGACCTGAACCATAGTAGTAGCCCAATCAAAATCTGCAGGAGTTTCTGTACTGAAATATTTAAAGAAAGCGATTGTTGGCGCAAGTAATCCCCAAGCTAGTACTCCACCACTAAAGTTAAGAGATGCGAGTCTTGGACCGATAATATATCCAACACCGATATATGCTGGACTAACGTCAGGTGAGCGGAAGAAAATATGTCCTTTACCAACATTTATCATTGAAGTCCAGGAAGTAGCAAACAATTTAAATTGACCAAGTGCCTGAATTAAAGCACCGATTCCCATTGCACTGAAGAGAAATTTAGAACCACCGGTGCCGTGTCTGCCAGCTTTATGAATTTCCGCAGCAGCAACTGACTCAGGAAAAGGTAATTCAACATCTTCAACCATTACTCTTCTAAGTAAAGCAACGAACATAATTCCAAGAATACCACCTGCGATCATTATCGCAACTGATATTAAAAAATTTTCAGTTGTAAAGAATGGTACCCAGATTCCACCAATGAAGAATGCAGGTAATGTAAAGATTGCACCTGCAGCTATTGATTCACCAATTGAACCAACAGTACGGGTAAAGTTTTCTTCAAGAATAGAACCTTTCATAATTTTTATCAAAGCCATCCCGATAACTGCTGCAGGATATGTAGCAGCAATTGTCATTCCTGCTTTTAATCCCAGGTAAGCATTTGCAGCACCAAGAACTACAGCTAATATTAAACCGATGATTAATGCACGAATGGTAAACTCAGCCATTGAGGTTTCAGGAGAGACGAAGGGAACAAATCGTTTAGTCTCGGCCATAAGATACTCCTTAACTACGTGGAAGAAATAGTTGTTTTTCCGTAAAACGGATTTGAGTTCAAAAATTAACGAACAAATATAAACAGCTTTTAATAGCTCATCAACAAGTTAAACGAGTATTTTTTTACATTATTTAAGATTTCTTATTAAACGAAGATATAATAGTTTGCGATTTCAGATTTCAGATTTCGGATTTCGGATTTCGGATTTACGAACTAAAATTTATCTTTTTGATTTAGCTGTTTTATTTGTTGATACAAATATTGCAGTAAGTTCATCGGCTTCTTTCAATAAAGATTCAATCTTAGTTTTAGGCAACAATCCGCTTTCAATTATTAGTTCTAACCAAAATGCAGATTCATCAACTTCTTCTTAAACAATATTGATTTTATAAATGAAGTCAGATTTGGATTTTGCCCTGCAAGCAGCCCTGTAATTTGCACCTAAAGATGTTCCTGATCTAAGCAATTGATTCCCAATAACCCGACCAGCTGAATTATTTGGTAGTGCATTGACAAGTTTGATTATTCGAAGTGCAAACTCTTTTGTTCTCTTTTTCAGTTCATCTCGATTCATTCTTTTACCTTTCTAAATGATAATTTTATTTGATGATTAAATCCGAAATCGAAAATCTGCCATCCGAAATTAGAAGACTTGCTTTCTCATTCCGATATGGCATAACGCAAAATCATATTTTACAGGATCATTTGGATCAAACTTTTTTAGATTGTTGGTAATTTCCTCTGCCATTTTCCAGCTTACATTTTTCTTTTTCGTCAATTTGAGCTGCTTACAGATTCTGGCAATGTGAGTATCAACAGGAATAATAAGTTTTGAAGTTGGAATTTCATCCTGCCTGCCGGACAGGCAGGTCCATAAACCAAAATCGAGTTCATCTTTTCGAACCATCCAGCGAAGAAAAAGATTCATTCGTTTGCAGGCACTTCCCTTTTCAGGTAATGGGAACATAAAAGCTATTCCTCTGCTTAATGTCCTGAATTTTTCATTTGCTTTTTCAAGAAAATATTTATTGAAAAATGTGATAGAGTTTTTAAGATTTTCTTCCCCAGCATTGTTTCCGACAAGAAATAAATTGTTAAGTGAACCAAACTCGTCATAAGCGATTTTTAACAACTGAAAAAAGTTGAATATATCTTCCGAAGAATAAAATCTATGCGTAAATGATTTGTGTGAATTTGATATTTGCAAAGAACTTTTTTTGATAA
>JAANMV010003938.1_pt1 | contig 12272 bp, 5 predicted proteins | sample 7279661 | NCBI WGS metagenome assembly JAANMV01 (sample SAMN14094540, study PRJNA606508) | bioreactor metagenome | isolation source: A lab-scale SPAN reactor treating ammonium-rich wastewater day 121 | place: Ireland: Galway | collected 2017-05-16 | reverse complement strand
GGATTGGCGCCACGAGTCGTCGTCCGCGGGTTTGGAATGGCCGAACTGCGTCGAAACGCTGCCGGGGCAAACGTAACTTACGGCGATGCCGCGCTGGCGCACCTCGAGCATCAGGCACTCGGAAAAGCCGTTGAGCGCGTGCTTCGAGGCGCAGTAGGCGCCGCCGCGTGCGAACGTGTTTTGGCCCGCGAGCGACGAAATGTTGATTATGTATCCGCCGCCGCGCTCTTCCATCGCCGGCACCGCGCCGCGGCACATATAGAACACGCCGTAGAGGTTGGTTTTTATTACGGCGTCGAATCCCTCGTCGGTCATATTTTCGACTTCGGTGAAATAGCCGATGCCCGCGTTGTTGACGAGAATGTCGAGCCCGCCGAATTCGGTTTTCGCCGCGGCGAGCGCGCGCTCGCAATCCGCCAGCACGCCGACGTCGCCAATCACCGTTGCGACGCGGCCGCCGATTGCACGAATGGTGTCGGCGGAAGCCTCGAGGTCGTCGGCGCCGCGCGCCATCATCACGACTTTCGCGTCTTCTTCGGCGAAAATTTTCGCCGTTTCAAAACCGATTCCTTTGCTCGCACCCGTCACGAGCGCGACTTTGTCGAGAAGTCTGGTCATAAACCGCCTCCGGATAACCGCGGAAATCATAGCACGAAGAAAAATAAGAACCGCAGAGGCGCGAGAGAAGGCGGGGCCGAAAAGTACCACAGAGGCACAGGGGCGCAGCGAAAAGGCGGGGCCAAAAAGAACCGCGGAGGCACGGTGACGATTACAACGGCGCACGGCGTGCGTATCAGAAGAGTGCGAGAAGAAAAGAACCACAGAGGCGCAGAGGCACAGAGAGCTTCCTTTTACTTTTACTAAATCTTCAAATTCACAAAAGCCACGGATGGAACAAGCGCCTAATTCCTATAGCACCATTCGTTTTATGCCGTTTCTTAACGCTGGAACGTTGAAATTGAGAATCAGCCCCTTTGAGATTCCGCTTAACTTCATATATGTGAGCAATTGCGCTTCGTGAATAGGCAAGATTTTTTCGCAGGATTTTAGCTCGACTATCACGGATTTCTCTACGAGCAAGTCAATCCTGAATCCGCAATTAAGCTCCCTACCCTTGTATGAAACCGGCAAAACAACCTGCCTTTCGCAGTTTTTTCCGACTTTCATAAGATCAAGTTGCAAGCATTCCTCATACACGGATTCAAGCAGACCTGGACCGAGAATTCGATGCACTTCGATTGCCTTGGCGATTATTATGCCGGTCAAAGCATCTTGCTCCATTGATTTGCTCCGAAATTAGCTCGATTGAACTTGGAAAATACATTTTAATGAAACGTAGTCAAACATTCTCTGTGTCTCGGTGCCTCTGTGGTCTGTTCTTGCTTTTTCTTCTTCCTTGCTGCTCTCGGTGTCTCTGCGGTATTTCTATTTGCTTTCGCGGGTCAATATGCCGTCGTGCGAATCGTGAATTCTTTACATTCCACCGGCTTCACTTCGCCGGTTTCGATGAGGCTGACAACGAGGTCGGCTGCTACTTTCTTAATGGCTTTTAGAGGCGTTTTTTTCTTGAAAGTCACATGGAAAATACTCGACACGTCGTAGCCCTCGGTACATTCGAGGTCGATCGCTTTTTCGAACGCCCAAACGAAGAGCACGAGGAAAAGCGATTCGGTGAATTCGATGCGCAGGCTTGCCACGACTCGCGCGTCGCCATTATCGCCCTCGAACTTCCACCGGCCGTTTTCAATGCCGGCACGGAGGGCGGACAAATCGATGAATTCCTTTAGCCGAATTTGTTCCAAGCAGCTTCGCTCCCGCAAATTGCGGTAATCGCTGGCGGCGATTGGCGGCAACAAGCATTATGAATGCAATTCCGGCAAATATCAAGCGCGTCGGCGGGATGCGAATTTCGAGCCAGCAGTTAGCGTGAGCAACTATTAAATGATTCCGCTCGCTTAATGGCCGTGCTCCATTTGTACGGTAATCGGAGCGTAGAAAACATCGCCGTCAATCCACCTGTCCGCGCCGCTCGCGGAAGCGTCCCACGCGCCGAGGGCGATGTATGCGCGCGACAAAAAGCCGTCGCCGGTGAAGACGTCGTGAATCGCGAATTCGGTCAAAGGGAAAATCATCCAGCCCGCGTCGGCGTCGTCCCAAAAAACGCCGGGGTCGCCGAAAGGCGGCTGCTCGGGCGGGACGTATCCGCCGGGATTGAGCGTGGGAACCGCCGCGGTCGGAAAGTGCGAATTGCGCGCGACGCTGATTCTCGCCTCCGAAAACGGCTGCTCGTTCGGAACGACACGCATAAGGAACTCCGCGCCGGAAGAATCGCGATAAAACTTTATGGAGTTTCCGCGATGAGCGTCGAAGGGGACGGTGGGCGAGAAATTATGAAATGCGTCGGGCGAAAGCGGCGACGCGATGATGAGCAAAGTGCCGTCGATTACCATCGCTTCCGGCATATCGAAAAAGACGCCGTTCGACGTGGGATAACGGACGCGAGGCCACTCCTGGCCGCCCGACCATGCGCTAAGCGCGTTCGCAAGCCCGTGGATTTGCGGCGGCTCCGTCGCCGTTTGCGCAGGCGGGACTTTTCGAAACTCGGCTTTGCCGACGGGTATTTTCAAGTTCCAGTCGGCCGGCGTTTGAAAAACCGCGACGAAATATTTGTCGGACGGATTTCCGGGATTGTTCGGCGGGAAAATCGCGTCGCTTTCGACGTCGAGCATCAGCCGCGTGAAATCGCGAATTCCCCAGTCGGATATATGCGCAACTTGGCCGCCGGTCTCCGGCAGCGCCGTGGACGCGATGAACGGAACACCTAAATCGAAGCCGAGCGGGTTCGCTTCGGGATCTATCAAACCCGGTTTGAACGGGTTTTGCGAATAGACGCGCGCCCACGGCGCGTCGTGGCGCTCCGGCGGCGAGTTTTCGCTGCGCCGATACGGAACGAATTCGAGGCCGATCTGCCGGGCGTATCTTCTATATCGCGAGGTTTCCGCGAAGTTCATTTCCATCGGGTAAAGCTGCACTTTCGGATTGTCCGGCGTGATGTGGAGCCGCGCAAGCTTATCGCCCATATAGACGGGATGGACGCGCAAATTGATTTCCGCGACGGATATCGGAAGGACGCCGAAAGTAATTCCGTCTGGCTCGGGCGACGCGATGTTGCTCGCCCTGCCCTTCGAGTTTTTCAGGCGGATTCGAAAATCGCCCGCCTGAGCGAACGGCTTGAAATAAACGGCGTGCTGAATGCCGGGAAGCGGTAGCGCCGGAACGCCGGCGTAGAACTGGCCCGGCGAAAGATGGTCGGGATTGGAAATCGAAGGGACGAGCGAGAGAACTTGGTCATCGCCTCCGTCCTGCGCGACAAGCCGCATCTCTCTGGGCATCGTTCCGCCGGAGTCGTTCAAGTTACAGAACAACTGGACGGTCGTATTCGCGACGTCGATGATTTCGATTGAGGATGGGTGGACGGACACCATTTCCGGCGCATTCGGGTCGGACGCGACGCTAACCGCAATTTCGCAAACGACGCCCGCGAGAGTGGCGCGAACGTGAAACTCGAACGGGTCGTCGGGGCCGCATATTCCGATTACGCCGCTGCCCGACGCGGAGCCGAAAGCGAACTCCGCGGAAGACGCGCCGATTCGCTGCCACGTGATCGCACTTTCCCAACCAGGATTCCAGTCATCGCTTGAGGGCGCGACGGAGACCGCAGGCTCGTGCGCGGCGGCTTCGGCGTTCCACTTTTCAACTTCGACGCGGGTTAAATCGAATTTATAGCTGCCGTTCGCGATGAACTCGGCAATTCCGGTTTCGCCTTGCGGAATCGAACCGGCAAAAGCCTTATTAAAACCGCCGTCGCCCGTAACGCGTACCGAAAAGCCCGCGATTCTGTCGCCCGCCAGCGCTCCGCCGCCGGTTACAAATAACGGATGGCTCGCTGCGTTTACGCCGTCCTCCTCCGGATCCCCGCCGTACGGCACCGCGAAGAAATAGTAAGGCTCGCCGTCTTCCATAGGGGTAAGGAACGAATATTCGTGGACGCGAAATCCGCCGTCATCAAACAGGCCGGAATTCATCGCGCTTTCGCGCGTGGAAACGCCGTCGAGAATCGCCGTCTCGAAATCGAGCTCGGGCGAATCGCCGCGGAAAATCTTGTAGCCCTTTATCGAATTGAGATAGTTCAGCGCCACCGCGGTTACGTCGGAAATTCCTACTTCTCCGCTTGCGTCGTAATCCGCGAATTCGTGGACCGGAAGCGCCGAGCCGTAATGCAGAGCTATCGGCGTGACGTCCGCAATGCCGACGTCGCCGCTGAGGTCGCCGTCGCCGACCAGCACTTCGCGCCAAGAAAGCCCCGCGAATTTCGTATCGCCTTCGCCCCCGCCCGTACCCGTCAAGACCGGGCGCTCGCGCTCCGCAAAAACCGCGCCGGGCGGCATATTGGCCGATGCCGATTTATATGCGCCGATTGAAAATCGGACGGTTGCGATTAGCCCCGCGCTTTTCACCGGCGGCTTGCCGGCGTACGCCTTCGGCACCGCGGCGAGACCGACAATGCCGGGTTTCGTTGTAATGCCTGCGGTTATCGCGTCCGGGCCGAAAAGCGCGCCGAACTCGACGGCTGACGGCGAAAACGCGAATGCGTCGTAGTAAAGGTCGAAAAGCGCATACGGAATGCCCGCGCCGCCGCGATAGAATATCGATACGGACTTTTCGCTTTCCCCGGCGCTTTCGATGGAAATATAAAATGATTCCTCGCCTAGACCGCCTGCGGGAACAAGAACGAATCCGTCTTCACTCAATCCTGCGGATGCGGGTTTCGCGGCCGCCAAGCCGAAACCGCTTGAAACCGATCCGCGCTTTCCGCATCCCGAAGAAGCAATCGCGACAACGGCGATAATCGGGAGCAAAAACCAAGGGATGAACTTGCTGTAAATGTCCGCCACCTCCTTCAAGGCAACATACCGGCGCGCCGGCGAAGGCGCGCATGGTTTATTACACGCGATGCGCCGCGTTTATTTGCGAAAGCGATGGACGGACGCATTCAAAAAAAATCCCCCCGGTTTCCCGGGGGGACATTTTGCGAATGCAAATTCAAGCCGGTGGATTATCCGCCGGGAACGATGACGGTGAGCGGCCTCGGGTTGGGAAGGCCGTCCATCCATCTGTCCGCGCCGGTTCCGGCAGCATTCCACGTGCCCATGCTTATGTAGGCCTGCGGGTTGATGCCGAAAACGAAGCCGACGTTGAATTCGGTGAACGGAAGAACCACCCAGCCCGGATCGTTGTCGTCCCAAAGGACTTCAGGATCGCCGATGCCCGGAAGCGTCGGAGGCGTGTAGCCCGGAGGATTCGAGGTGGGTTCTTCGACCGTCGGATAGTACGAGTTCTTCGGAATGCTAAGGAACACGTCGGAGAACGGCTGTTCGTTCGTAACCACGCGGGCAACGAAGTTATCGCCGTTTGCATCTCTCGTGAACCTGACCGAATCGTTGCGCTGCGAGTCGTAAGGATTCGCAGGATTCGGGTTGAAGAACGCATCCGGACGGAGAGGCGATGCGATGATGAACAGACCCGGGTCAACGAGTTCCGGATTGTTGAGGTCGATCAAAACGCCGTTTGCATCGGGGAACCTGACACGAGGCCATTCGGTTCCGCCGGACCATGCGGCGTGAATTTCGTTGAAAGCCTGAACAGAAGGAACGTCGTCGAGCGGCGGGTTAATCGCCTGCTTGCGGAACGCGCCCTTGCCGATTGCAATCTTGTTGCCCCAATCAGCCGGAAGCTGGAAGACGGCAACGAAATAGTCGGTGTCGGGCGGGAATATCGTGTTGTCCTTGACGTCGAGGATGAGCCTGTTCCATTCCTTGACGTTCCAGTCGTTGACCGGAGCGCCGGGACCGCCGCCAATCGTGTTTTCGGGAATTGCCGAAGAAGCGATGTAGGGAACGCTGGCGTCGAATCCGAGCGGGTTCTGCGGGGTGATGAGCGCCGGGTTAAACGGATCCGTAGTGTAAACACGTCCCCACGGAGTATCGTGCATGTTGGGAGGATCGGAGGGGCTTACCCTGAAGGGCGCAAACTCGTCGCCCGCCGAGCGGATGTACTTGCGATATTTGCCATCGAAAGCCGGAGGCGGACCGCCGTCTTTATAAACTGCCGGATAAAGCTGGACTCTCGGATTCGACGGGGTGATTACGATGCGGGACAGGTTCGGTCCGGTCATTATCGGGAAGATGCGGAGATTCGCTCCAGGAGGCTGCGCACCGAGAATTTGAATCGTAAGGTTGGTGGGCGTGGTGCCGCCGAGAGGAGGCTGATTGATGCTGCTCCAACGGCCAAGCCTGTTCTTGGTTTGCATCCTGTATGTTCCTTCCTGGGCGACGCCCTTGAAGAAGATGCTGTGCTCGGTGCCGTGAAGCGGGCTGGGAACGTCCGCATAGTAGAACTGGCCGGTCGTAAGCTGTGCCGGCGAGGTTGCGGTCGCGTTAAAAGCAATGTTAATCGTGTTGCCCGATGTCGTTTCGATTATCCTGAACTCCGGCGCACCGGTGCCGCCCGCATCGTTGAGGTTGCAGAACAGCTGGAATGCGCTGGAGGCGAGGTCGGGAATTTCCACCTTGTCGGGCGTGACCGCCACGAATTCCGCGGCGTTCGGGTCGAGTTCGACGGATACGTCGATCGAACAAACCTTCGAGTTAAGGGTTGCGCGAACTTCGAAGTTGTATGGGTCGTTCGGGCCGCAGGTGCCGACCGTGCCGGAACCGGTTGCGGAACTGAACGCAAAGTCGCCGGTAACGCCGCCGACCTTCTGCCACATCAGCGAGCCGCCTTCCCAAGCGGTATTCCAATCCGGATCCGCGGGGCCGACGTTCATCGGAGGATCGTAACCTTGAGTGGTTTCGTTCCACTTCTCGATGGTGGCGCCAGTGATGGTGAAGGTGTATTCGCCGTTGGCGATGAACGTGGCTACTTGGCCCGCGCCTTCGGAAACGAAGTCTTCGTCGAAGCCTCCGTCGCCCGCCACGTTAATCATGAACGAGTTGAAGCGGTCCGGAGGAATGTTTCCTTCGCCGCTTACTTCGAGACCGGAGCTCACACAATTGAGCGCCTCTCCATCACCGTCGAAAGGAACGACGAAGTAGAAGAAGGTCTCGCCCGGTGCGGGAAGAGTGCCGAACGAGTAATCGTGGACTAAAAATCCGCCGGCATCAACCGGATTGCCGGCTACGTCCGCGTGGTTGGAAGTCCCGTCCAGAGTAGCAGTGCCGGCGTTGAACGTCGAAGAGGTGTCCCTATAGACGTTATAACCAGTTATTGTCGAAAGATAGTTCAGTGCGATCGGAGTAATGTCGGGAATTCCGACTTCGCCGTCGCCGTCGTAATCGGCGAATGCGCTTCCGGCATCCGTCGAAAGATAGTTTAGCGCTATCGGGGTGATGTCGGGAATGCCGACTTCGCCGCTAAGGTCGCCGTCGCCGACGAGCACTTCGCGCCAAGTTGCGCCCTGGAAGTTGATTTCGCCCACGTCGTTGCCCGTGCCGGTGACGACCGGAGTTTCACGGGACACGAAGTTGTCGTTGCCGACCGAGACAACGCGGAACGGCTCGTTCTTGAACGTGACCGTCACGATGTTGCCGGAGCCGGTGACGCCGGGCTTGCGATCGTAATGAGCGGGAACTACGCCGAGACCGACGTTGCCCGCTTTGGTGGTGATTCCGGCGGTTAGGACGTCTTCGGTTCCGAAAAATTCGGAGAACTCGATTTCGCCCGGGCTGTACCGCGTGGAATCGTAAAGTAGCTCGAAAAGCGCGTAGGGGATATTCTTCGCCCCCACAGCGTCAACACTTATCCTGACTTCGCCATTGCCAAGTTCCTCAACGGATAGGGAAAATGATTCCGTACTAAGGTCACCCTTGGGAACAAGGCTGAAAGTGCCCCTCGTAATCTTGTCCTGCGAGGAAGCTCCGTCGAGCAGAGCGCCCGATGTGGTGAAGCTTTTTTTGCCTCCGCCGCAGGCTACAAGCGTGACGAGAAGAATTGCCACGAGCAGGACTTCAAAAAGCGGAAATCTGCGATTCATGCTCAATCCTCTCCCTTAATAATTTGGTCGCTCTCCGGCCAAAGGCCGAATCCGCGTAAACAAAACAGTTTCGGCTGCAACCCCTTGTCCTTCCGAAAAAGGGGTCGTATGGGGGAGCGGGACGCGCCCGCCCCCCCGATATTTCCAAAACTAGCTGACCGCCACAACGCGCTCGCTTGTGACAGAGCCGCTGCCGTAATCCTTACCGATGGTGTTGAAGGTGTAGTTGTTGCCGCTGAGATCGCTGTAGAACGTGCGATCCTGCGCACCATCGTTGCCCATGATGTCGAAGGGCGCGTTGCCCGCCGACGAGCTGGTGAAGGTTACAACCGCGAGAACGCCGCGAGTGGTGCTCGTGGTCGTGCCGCCGCCGAAGTTGATGCCGATGTCCATGAAGGTCGGCTGCTGGATGAGAAGCGGCGGGAAGAACGTGCCGTCGAATCCGTCGAAGAATCCGCCGCGGGTAATGCTGTTCGCGGTCGCCGCGCTCTGGGTGGCGAGCAGGCGGACCGAGTTCAGGTTGCCGAGGGGCTTCGCGGCCGCGGGCCACGCATAAATGGTCACATCGTACGGAGTGCCGGCGGTTGCCGTCGCGGGAGCGATAAGGAACACGCTGTCTTCGGCAGCGCCTTCCCACGGATCGAACGTGAAGACGATTTCGATCGTGTCGCTATCTTCCCCAATACCGTCGCTGACCGTGAAGGTAACCGTTGCGGTTCCCTCGCCGGCCGGCTGGGTGAAGGTAGCCGTCGCCGTGGTGTTGTCGCTTGCAACCGGCGTTACCGTTCCCATATCCGTCGCCCAGGTGACAGTAAGGTCGTCGCCATCGGCATCGGAATAGGTTGCGGTAATCGTGGGAGCGGCATAGCTGAGAGAAGCGATGACCGGCGCAAAATTGGGAACTACCTCGATAAGAATCGTGAAATTCTTCGAAGCTTCCATGAACGTGCCGTCGCCAAGTGTTTCTCTAACCGTAACCGATCCCGACTTCGAGCCGTCGGCTCCAAGAGTGACCGTGATGGAATTGGTTCCGGCGCCAGCCGTAACCGTTCCGACGCTATCGACGCTCCAGCTGTAGGTAAGCGTGCCGGGCGTAGTATTGGTCGCCGTGGCCGTTACGCTGAAGGTGACGGATGCGCCCGAATAATAGGGACCCGTCGCCGGATTGAACGCAACTTCGGTCACGGATGGACCTAGCCAACCGCCGCCGAAGAAAACGCGGCCATTCTTCGTGGCGCAAGACGCGATTAGGAGCAGGACCAGTGCCCACATGATCGCAAACAAAACAAGATTCCTTCTCACAACATTTCCTCCTTAAGCAAATGGAAATCCGAATGACAATACATTACGCCAAGTGCGGCAATTATAGCCATGCGTATTGGCAAAATCAACCGCCTGAAGGCCTGCGGCCGATTTTACTTCCTACCTAAGCTTGCACCCCTCCGAAAAGTGGAGTACCGCTTAACCACCTGACACCCCAGCGGCAGAGAGGATTGTACCAGAATCGCATGGCCGACACAACATCCAACTTCTGCCGTTTTCAAGGGTGCCAATTATAAACCCGATGGCAAGCTTTTTGCAAACCCCCTAAGCTGTACCCCGAAAACGAGGATACCGGTTGGCCGGACAAGGTAATGAGTGAATTCGATTTCGGAGTAACCTGCCAACGACATGCTTTTCAAAAGCTCCCATCAATACTGGGTTTTCCGGCGGCGAAAGCGCGCAATCGAACCGGAATCGGATTCGGTGAAAGGCGAATCGAGAAGGCGCCAAAATCCGAAAAGAAAAAAACTGCTCTATTCGATTAGCCCATGCAGCCGGGCGGAGAAGGTCTGCAAGTTTTCCGCGGCGTTTTCGTCGAGCTTCATTTTGAGGTCGAGCGCGTCGTTTCCCGCCGGAGCGGCGCGGCCATCGAGAAGGGTTACTTTGTTCGTCCACGCCGGTCTTGCAGTCCTGAATTTGAAACGGAACGAATCCGTTGCGCGCCGATATTCCACCGCCGAAATCCCAGCGGCTTCGCACCGCGTTTTTATGCCGATGACGCGAAGCAGGTTTTCCACTTCGAGCGGCGGCTCGCCGAACCTGTCCACGATTTCCGCGCGGAAATCGTCAATTTCGGCAAGCTCAAGCCGGGCGATTCGCCTCAGCACATCGAGTCTGACGACCGAATCTTCCACGTATGCGGGCGGAATGAACGCCGGCACGGGGATGTCCACGAAGCATCCGGCTTCTTCCCGCTCCAGCGCCGCGAGCAGGTCCTTTTCGTCGAAACCGTCTTCGCCTCCTCGCGCTTCGATTTCGGCTTTGACAGCATCGAAGGAAGTTTCGAGAAGCTCGAAGAAATAGTCGTAACCGACAGCCGCCGCCATGCCGCTTTGCTCGCTTCCGAAAATGTTTCCCGCGCCGCGCAGCCTTAAGTCGCTTTGCGCGATTTCGTATCCCGCGCCGAAATATGCGTAGTTGTATATGGCTTGCAGCCTGCCTTGCGCGTCCGCCGTAAGCGAACGCTCCGGGTGGTGGAAGAAATACGCATACGCCTGCACCCGGCTTCGCCCTACTCTTCCGCGAAGCTGGTGCATTTGCGCGAGACCCAGCATTTCGGCGCGCTCTACGATAAGCGTGTTCACGTTCGGAATGTCGAGACCGTTTTCGATAATCGTTGTCGCAAGCAGCACGTGGAACGCGCCCATCGAAAACGCGTTCATTATTTCTTCGAGAGCTTCCTCTTTCATTTTGCCGTGGGCGACGGTGATTTTGGCTTCGGGCACTATCGTTTCGATTTCTTCTTTGAAACGGTCGATGTCCGCGATGCGGTTGTGCAGAAAATATACTTGGCCGCCCCGCCCCATTTCACGCATAATCGCGTCCCGCAAAAGCGATTCGCTGTATTCGCCGACGTACGTGCGCACCGGTTTTCTATCCACGGGCGGCGTTTCGATAATCGATAAGTCCATCATCCCGGACATCGCCATGTGCATCGTGCGCGGTATCGGCGTCGCGGTCAGCATCAGCGAATCCACGCCGGGAAACCGCAATTTGAATTTTTCTTTTTGCTTTACGCCGAAGCGCTGTTCCTCGTCGATTATCAAAAGCCCGAGCTTAGGCGGCGTGATGTCTTTCGAGAGCAAACGGTGCGTGCCGACAATCACGTCCACCTTGCCCCTGTTGAACCGCTCGACGATTTCTTCCTGCTCCTTGTCGCTCAAGAATCTGGAAAGCATTTCGACGCGGAACGGAAACGCCGCGAACCTGCGCCTGAAGGTGTGAAAATGCTGGTCGGCGAGAATCGTGGTCGGACAAAGGACCATTACTTGCTTTTCGTTTTCGCACGCGAGAAACGCGGCGCGCATCGCAACTTCGGTTTTGCCGAACCCGACGTCGCCGCAAATCAGCCTGTCCATCGGGCGGCTTGCTTCCATATCTTTGCGCACGGATTCCCAAGCTTCCGCCTGGTCGGGAGTAAGTTCGTACGGGAAGGACGAAGAAAACTCGTCCATCCATCCGTCCTGCTCGCCGTGGCTTACGCCTTTAATCTTCGAACGCTCGCGGTATAGCCGGTAGAGCTGGAGCGCAAGCCGGATCGAATCGCGGCGGATTTTCGCGCGATTTTTCGTCCAATTCTTGCGCCCGAGCTTGTCGAGGTTCGGCGGGGAGCCGTCGTACCTGTACCTGCGCAATCTGCCTAGCTGGTCCACGGGTACGTAGAGTTTGTCCTTGCCGTCGTATTCGATTTCTACGTAGCTTCGTTTTACGCCGCCGACTTCCTGGTCTTTTAGCGCGACGAACCTTCCGATGCCGTAATCCACGTGAACGACGAAGTCGCCGATTTTAATTTCGTGCAGCGATTTGACGCCGGTCTTTTCGAATTTGCGCGATTTGCGGACGACGGTTTCTTCGATTTCTCCGAGTATTTCGGCGTCGGTAATCAGATGTCCCGCGCCGGGGAACGAAAAGCCACCGGGGATAATCGCCTTTTCGAGCGCGCCGCATACGGCGCCTTCCTCGGCAATGCGCTCACGCAGCCTTTCCGCGAATTGGCTCGCTATCCAAACCTCGCCCGCGGCCATTCGCATGTCTTTCAGCGTCGGAACGAGCGTTCCGAGACGAAACTTCGACGAACTCGGCGTTGACAGGTTCAAATCTACCGCCTGAAAGCCCGCGTACAAAACGTCGAATGTGG
>JAANMV010003929.1_pt1 | contig 12310 bp, 8 predicted proteins | sample 7279661 | NCBI WGS metagenome assembly JAANMV01 (sample SAMN14094540, study PRJNA606508) | bioreactor metagenome | isolation source: A lab-scale SPAN reactor treating ammonium-rich wastewater day 121 | place: Ireland: Galway | collected 2017-05-16 | reverse complement strand
GATCCACGCCTGCGCGGCGTTGTCGTAGGCGCGGTAGGCCTCTGCGTCGGGGGTGCTGGCGGCGCGGTAGGCCAGCAGCTGGGGCAGGGTGTGGACGTTGGCGAGGTCGGCGGGAGCAGAGGTCATCGGATCAATGGGAAGGGAAGCGAGGCGCGCAGGCAATAAGGGCGTGTACTAGGGTAAACCCGTAAGATCATACCGACAGCGATAACGGGCACAGTGCTTCCTGCCGGTGCAAGGGCGGCCCGGGCAACGGCACGTTTACCGTGCAGACACCTTGGCAACCATGTCGTTTCACGAAGATTGCCTACAGTGAACCCATGTTCTTCGGGAGGATGAAATGCACAACATCAAACGGTTTTATGGGGTCTATCTTGGCACGCTCACGGGCTTGTGGCTGCTTGCCGAAATGATGGCGTGGTCGGCGCCGGCCCACTTTTTCGCATGGCGCCAGGTGGGCATGCAATACAGCGGGGTGCTGGGCATCGGTGTCATGAGCGCGGCGATGGTGCTGGCCGTGCGCCCGGTGGTGTTCGAGCCGTATCTGGGCGGGCTCGACAAGATGTACCGCCTGCACAAATGGCTGGGCATCTCCGGCCTGGTGATTTCTGTCAGCCACTGGCTGCTGGCGCAGGGGCCCAAGTGGATGGTGGGCTGGGGCTGGCTGCAGCGCCCAGCCCGGGGCCCGCGCCCTGAATTGCTCGACGCTCCGGTGCAGCAGTTCTTTCTGGGCCAGCGCGGCCTGGCCGAGGGCGTGGGTGAATGGGCGTTTTATGCCGCCGCGCTGCTGATGGTGCTGGCGCTGGTCAAGCGCTTTCCCTACCGGCATTTTTTCAAGACGCACCACCTGCTGGCCGTGTCCTACCTGGCGCTGGTGTGGCACTCGGTGGTGTTGCTCAAGTTTGATTACTGGAGCGGCCTGCTGGGCCCGGTGATGGGGGTGCTGATGGGCGCCGGCACCGTGGCGGCACTCATGGTGCTTTTCGGGCGCGTGGCGGTGGGGCGGCAGGTGGTGGGTGAGGTGGCGGCCCTTCGGCACCATGCCTCACTCGATGTGATGGAGGTGGACGTTCTGTGCAAAGGCCGCTGGTCGGGACACGAGCCAGGCCAGTTCGCCTTTGTCACCCTGCACGAGGACGAGGGGCCGCACCCCTACACCATCTCTTCGGCCTGGACGGGCGACGGGCACATCCTCTTCATCATCAAGGCGCTGGGCGACTACACCCGCACCCTGAGCGAGCGCCTGCGCATCGGCGATGTGGTCAAGATCGAAGGCCCCTATGGCCGGTTCAATTTCCAGGGCGCGCAAAAGCGGCAGATCTGGGTGGGTGCCGGCATCGGCATCACGCCGTTCATTGCCCGCATGAAGGCGCTGGCGGGTGCGCCCGATGGCAAGACCATCGATCTGTTTCACCCGACAGCGGTGTATGACGAGCACGCCATCGGCCTGATGAGCCGCGACGCGAATGCCGCTGGCGTTCGCCTGCATGTGCTCTGGAGCGAGCGCGATGGCCTGCTGAATGCGGCGCGCATCGCCGATCAGGTGCCCGACTGGCGGGATGCAGATGTCTGGTTTTGCGGCCCGGCGCCTTTTGGCCAGTCGCTGAAGAAAGACCTGGTGGCGCTGGGGCTGCCCGAGCTGCGCTTTCACCAGGAACTGTTCCAGATGCGCTGACTATCAGGCCGCCGCCTCCAGCCCTTGCGCAAAATGCGCCTGCATGGCGCGGGCCGTGGCATCGGCGTCGCGGGCCAGCAAGGCAGCCATGACGGCGCGGTGTTCTTGCAGCGAGTCCTCGATGCGCCCCTGCTTGAGCAGCGAGTTGTGGCGGTTGAGCTTCATCACCTTGCGCAGGTCGGCCACCATCTGGCTGCGCCAGCGGTTGTCGGACAGCTCCAGCAGCCGCATGTGGAAACGCTCGTTGATGGCAAAAAAGCGGTCGCGCTCGCCCGTGGCGGCTTCCAGCTCGGCGTGCAGCTCTTGCAGTGAGCGCAGCTCCTCAGCCGTGGCGGTGCGCGCCACCACGCCGGCGGCGTCGCTCTCCAGCAGGCTCAGCAGGTGGTACACGTCGCGCAGGTCTTTTTCAGACATTTCGGTCACATAGGCGCCGCGCCGCACCTTCATCGTGACCAGTCCCTCGGCGGCCAGCACCTTGAGCGCCTCGCGCAGCGGGGTGCGGCTGATGCCGAATTCTTCCGCAATCTTCAGCTCGTCCACCCAGCTTCCGGGCTCCAGTTCACGGCGGAAGATGCGCTGGCGCAACTGCTCGGCCACTTCTTCATACAGTGCGCGGGGCGTGAGGGTGAGGGCTGACATGGGAGCGATTGTAAGCTGCAAAGAATATTTTGAATGAATAATTATGAATGATGTAAACTCGACGTTACAACAGGGAATGCCCTGAAGACGTACAAAGCCAACTGTCGGAGAACCCCGCGCCATGAGTGACCACCCCAACCAATCCGCGCCCGAATTTGCCCCCGCCAGCCTCGATGCCTGGGCCAAAGCCGCCGCCAAATCGGCACCGGGCGGGGATGTGAATGCCCTGAACTGGGTCACGCCCGACGGTATCACCGTCAAGCCGCTGTACACGTCCGAGGACACCGCCCACCTCGCGCACACCAACACCTTGCCGGGCTTCGAGCCCTACCTGCGTGGCCCGCAGGCCACCATGTACGCGGTGCGCCCCTGGACGATTCGCCAGTACGCGGGCTTTTCCACGGCGGAAGAATCCAACGCTTTCTACCGCAAGGCACTGGCGGCTGGCGGGCAGGGCGTGAGCGTGGCGTTCGACCTGGCCACGCACCGCGGCTACGACAGCGACCACCCGCGCGTGACCGGCGACGTGGGCAAGGCCGGCGTGGCCATCGACTCGGTCGAGGACATGAAGATCCTGTTCGACCAGATTCCGCTGGACAAGGTGAGCGTGTCCATGACCATGAACGGCGCCGTGCTGCCGGTGCTGGCGGGCTACGTGGTGGCGGCAGAAGAGCAGGGCGTCTCGCAAGACAAGCTCAGTGGAACCATTCAGAACGACATTCTGAAAGAGTTCATGGTGCGCAACACCTACATCTACCCGCCCAAGCCCTCGATGCGCATCATCGGCGACATCATTGGCTACACGGCCAAAAACATGCCCAAGTTCAACTCGATCTCGATCTCGGGTTACCACATGCAGGAAGCCGGGGCCAACCAGGCGCTGGAACTGGCCTTCACGCTGGCCGACGGCAAGGAATACGTCAAGACCGCCATTGCCTCGGGCCTGGACGTGGACGACTTCGCCGGGCGCCTGAGCTTCTTCTGGGCGATCGGCATGAACTTCTACCTCGAAGTGGCCAAGATGCGCGCCGCGCGCCTGCTGTGGTGCCGCATCATGAAGGAAACCGGCGCCAAGAACCCCAAGAGCCTGATGCTGCGCACACACTGCCAGACCTCGGGCTGGAGCCTGACGGAGCAGGACCCCTACAACAACATCGTGCGCACCACCATCGAGGCCATGGCGGCGGTGTTTGGCGGCACGCAGAGCCTGCACACCAACGCGCTGGACGAAGCCATCGCGCTGCCCACCGAATTTTCATCGCGCATCGCCCGCAACACGCAGCTCATCATCCAGGAAGAAACGCACATCACCAACGTGGTGGACCCCTGGGCCGGCAGCTACATGATGGAAAAGCTGACCCAGGACATGATGGACGCCGCCTGGAAGATCATCGAAGAAGTCGAAGCCATGGGCGGCATGACGCAGGCCGTGGACAGCGGCTGGGCCAAACTCAAGATCGAGGCCGCCGCCGCCGAGAAGCAGGCGCGCATCGACTCGGGCAAGGATGTCATCGTCGGCGTGAACAAGTACAAGCTGGCGAAGGAAGACCCGGTCGAGATCCTGCAGATCGACAACATGAAGGTGCGCGACGGCCAGATCGAGCGCCTGAAGAATATCCGGGCAAAACGCGATGCAGCCAGTGTTAGCCAAGCGCTGGATGCTCTCACTTCTGCAGCGCAGACGGGTGAAGGCAACCTGCTGGAGCTGTCCATCAATGCCATGCGCCTGCGCGCCACCGTGGGTGAGGTGAGCGATGCGCTGGAAAAGGTTTACGGGCGCCACCGCGCCGATACGCAAAAGGTGACCGGTGTGTACGCTGCTGCCTACGACTCCGCAGAAGGCTGGGACAAGCTCAAGGCCGAAATCGATGCTTTTGCTGCCCAGGAGGGCCGCCGCCCGCGCGTGATGATCGCCAAGCTGGGCCAGGACGGCCACGACCGGGGCGCCAAGGTGGTGTCCACCGCTTTTGCCGACCTGGGTTTCGATGTGGACATCGGCCCGCTGTTCCAGACTCCCGAAGAATGCGCCCGCCAGGCCATCGAGAACGACGTGCACGCGGTCGGGGTCTCGACCCTGGCCGCCGGCCACAAGACGCTGGTGCCGGCCATCATCCAGGCCCTGAAAGAACAGGGCGCGGACGACATCATCGTCTTCGTCGGCGGCGTGATTCCAGCGCAGGACTACGACTATCTGTATGAAGCCGGCGTGAAGGGCATCTACGGCCCCGGCACGCCGATCCCCGCCAGCGCCAAGGACGTGCTGGAGCAGATCCGCAAGGCCCAGGCGTGACCCCTGAAGCCCTGCTCGATGGCATCGTGCATGGCAGCGCCGGCGTGCAGCGGCGCGCCATGGCCAAAGCCATCACGCTGCTCGAATCGACCCGCGCGGACCACCGCGCGCAGGGCGATGCACTGCTCACCGCTTTGCTGCCGCACACCGGCAAGTCGTTTCGACTCGGCATCAGCGGCGTGCCCGGCGTGGGCAAGTCCACCTTCATCGAGGCGCTGGGCCTGTACCTGATCGCACAGGGCCTGCGCGTGGCGGTGCTGGCGGTGGACCCGTCGAGCAGCGTCTCGGGCGGCTCCATCCTGGGCGACAAGACGCGCATGGAGCACCTCTCGATGAACGAGCGCGCCTACATCCGCCCCAGTCCCAGCAGCGGCACGCTGGGCGGCGTGGCCGAGAAGACGCGCGAGAGCATGCTGGTCTGCGAGGCGGCGGGCTACGACGTGGTGATCGTCGAGACCGTGGGCGTGGGCCAGAGCGAGACGGCCGTGGCCAACATGACCGACATGTTCGTGCTGCTGCAACTGCCCAACGCGGGTGACGACCTGCAGGCCATCAAGAAGGGCGTGATGGAGATCGCCGACCTCGTGGTCATCAACAAGGCCGACATCGACAAGAACGCCGCCACGCGCGCCGAGGCGCAGATTGCGTCGAGCCTGCGCCTTCTGAGCCAGCACGGCAACCCCGAGCACGCCCACCACGACCAGACGCAATGGCACCCGAAGGTGGTGCAGATCAGCGCCCTGCTGGGCCAGGGGGTGGATGCGTTCTGGTCTGCCGTGCAGCAATACCGCCAGTTGCAGACGGCCAACGGTCGCCTGGCCGCGCGGCGTGAAAAGCAGGCCCTGTCCTGGATGTGGGAGCGCATCGACGCGGGGCTCAAGCAGGCGTTTCGCCAGCACCCGCAGGTGCAGCACCTGCTGCCGCTGCTGCAGCAGGATGTGGCGGCGGGGCGCATCGCCCCCTCGACTGCGGCAAGAAATCTGCTCTCAGCGCAATATGGACCTGCGCTGGCAGCTATGAATTAAATAGCAAACAACACCACCACAAGTTCACACAAAGGACGAACCATGCAAGACATCCTGGACCAACTGGAGAAAAAGCGCGAGCTGGCCCGCCTGGGCGGCGGGCAAAAGCGCATCGACGCGCAGCATGCCAAGGGCAAGCTGACGGCGCGCGAGCGCATCGAGCTGCTGCTCGATGACGGCACGTTCGAGGAATGGGATATGTTCGTCGAGCACCGCTGCACCGACTTCGGCATGGAAGGCAACAAGATTCCCGGCGATGGCGTGGTCACCGGCTACGGCATGATCAACGGTCGGCTGGTGTTCGTGTTCAGCCAGGACTTCACGGTGTTCGGCGGCGCCCTGTCTGAGACGCATGCCGAGAAGATCTGCAAGGTCATGGACCAGGCGATGAAGGTGGGCGCCCCCGTGATCGGCCTCAACGACTCGGGCGGCGCGCGCATCCAGGAGGGTGTGGCCTCGCTGGGTGGCTATGCCGACGTGTTCCAGAAGAACGTGCTGGCGTCCGGTGTGGTACCGCAGATCAGCATGATCATGGGCCCCTGCGCCGGTGGCGCCGTGTATTCGCCCGCCATGACCGACTTCATCTTCATGGTGAAGGATTCAAGCTACATGTTCGTCACCGGCCCCGATGTGGTCAAGACCGTGACGCACGAGGAAGTGACGGCCGAGGAACTGGGCGGCGCCGTGACCCACACCAGCAAGAGCGGTGTGGCCGACATGGCGTTCGATAACGACGTCGAGGCGCTGCTCATGCTGCGCCGCCTGTACAACTACCTGCCGCTGAACAACCGCGAAAAGGCCCCCGTGCGCCCGAGCAACGACCCGGCCGACCGCGCCGACCTGTCGCTCGACACCCTCGTGCCCGACAACCCGAACAAGCCGTACGACATGAAGGAACTCATCGTCAAGACGGTGGACGACGGCGACTTCTTCGAGCTGCAGCCCGAATACGCCAAGAACATCCTCATCGGCTTTGCCCGCATGGAAGGCCAGACAGTCGGCATCGTGGCCAACCAGCCCCTGGTGCTGGCGGGTTGCCTGGACATCAAGTCGAGCATCAAGGCCGCGCGCTTCGTGCGCTTCTGCGATGCCTTCAACATCCCCGTGGTCACGTTTGTGGACGTGCCTGGCTTCATGCCCGGCACCAGCCAGGAGTACGGCGGCATCATCAAGCACGGCGCCAAGCTGCTCTACGCGTATGCCGAGTGCACCGTGCCCAAGATCACCGTCATCACCCGCAAGGCCTACGGCGGCGCGTACGACGTGATGAGCTCCAAGCACCTGCGCGGCGACGTCAACTTCGCCTGGCCCAACGCCGAAATCGCCGTGATGGGCGCCAAGGGCGCGGTGGAAATCATCTTCCGCGAGGACAAGAACGACCCCGTCAAGCTCGCCGCCCGCGAGGCCGAATACAAGCAGCGCTTCGCCAACCCCTTTGTGGCCGGCGCGCGCGGCTTCATCGACGACGTGATCCTGCCGCACGAGACGCGCAAGCGCATCTGCCGCTCGCTGGTCATGCTGCGCGACAAGAAACTTGAAAATCCGTGGCGCAAGCACGGGAACATTCCGCTCTAAGAAGAACAAGAACCCAGGAGATCACACATGTTTACCAAGATCCTGATTGCCAACCGCGGCGAAATCGCCTGCCGCGTCATCGCCACCGCCCGCAAGATGGGCATCAAAACCGTCGCGGTGTACTCCGACGCCGATAAGGAAGCCCGCCATGTCAAGCTGGCCGACGAGGCCGTGCACATCGGTGCGGCGCCTTCGCGCGAGTCGTATCTGCTGGCCGACAAGATCATTGCCGCCGCCAAGCAGACCGGCGCGCAGGCCATCCACCCCGGTTATGGCTTTTTGAGCGAGAACGAGGCCTTTGCCAAGCGCGTGGAAGAAGAGGGCATGGCCTTCATCGGCCCCAAGCACTACTCCATCGCGGCCATGGGCGACAAGATTGCGTCCAAGAAGCTGGCCCTGGAGGCCAAGGTCAACACCATTCCGGGTTACAACGATGCCATCGCCGGCCCCGAGCAGGCGGTGGAAATCGCCAAGGGCATCGGCTACCCGGTGATGATCAAGGCCTCGGCCGGCGGCGGCGGCAAGGGCCTGCGCGTGGCCTTCAACGACAAGGAAGCGTTCGAAGGCTTTGCCAGCTGCCAGAACGAAGCCCGCAACAGCTTTGGCGACGACCGCATCTTCATCGAGAAATTCGTGCAGGAGCCGCGCCACATCGAGATCCAGGTGGTGGGCGACAGCCACGGCAACGTGATCTATTTGAACGAGCGCGAGTGCTCCATCCAGCGCCGCCACCAGAAGGTGATCGAAGAGGCGCCCAGCCCCTTCATCAGCGACGCCACCCGCAAGGCCATGGGCGAGCAGGCCGTGCAGCTGGCCAAGGCCGTGAAGTACCAGAGCGCGGGCACGGTGGAGTTCGTGGTCGGCAAGGACCAGGACTTCTACTTCCTGGAAATGAACACCCGCCTGCAGGTGGAGCACCCGGTGACGGAATGCATCACCGGGCTGGACCTGGTGGAGCTGATGATCCGCGTGGCCGCCGGCGAGTCATTGCCGCTCACGCAGGCTGAAGTCAAGCGCGACGGCTGGGCCATCGAGTGCCGCATCAACGCCGAAGACCCGTTCCGCAACTTCCTGCCCTCCACCGGCCGCCTGGTGCGCTTCCAGCCGCCCGAAGAGAGCATGTTCCAGTCCGACATCACCAAAAAATACGGTGTGCGCGTGGACACGGGCGTGTACGAGGGCGGCGAGATCCCGATGTACTACGACTCGATGATCGCCAAGCTCATCGTGCACGGCACGGACCGCAACGACGCCATCGCCAAGATGCGTGCCGCGCTCAACGGCTTCGTCATCCGCGGCATCAGCAGCAACATCCCCTTCCAGGCCGCGCTGCTGGCACACCCCAAGTTCGTCACCGGCCAGTTCAACACCGGTTTCATCGCCGAGCACTACGCCAAGGGCTTCTCGGCCGAGGACGTGCCGCACGACGATCCCGATTTTCTCGTTGCGCTGGCCGCCTTCATGCACCGCCGCTACCGCGCGCGTGCCTCGGGCATCAGCGGCCAGCTGGCCGGGCACGAGGTGAAGGTGGGCGAGCAGTTCGTGGTGGTCACCCTGGGCCATGAGGGCCAGAACCAGCAGGCGCAGGTGATGGTGTCCGACTTTGAAGGCAAATCGGGCTCCAGCGCAGTCATGGTGGGCGGTAAAAGCTATCAAATCAGTAGCAATGCCACCCTGGGCCAGATCCGCGTGCAGGGCAGCTGCAACGGCCAGGGCTTTACCGCCCAGGTCGAGCGCGGCGTGGGCAAGAACCCGCTGGCGCTGCGCATTGCGCACAACGGCACGCAGATCGACGCGATGGTGTTCTCGCCGCTGGGCGCCAGTCTGTACCAGCTCATGCCCTACAAGGCGCCGCCAGACCTGTCCAAATACCTGCTCTCGCCCATGCCGGGCCTGCTGGTCGATGTGGCCGTGCAGCCGGGCCAGACGGTGCAGGCCGGCGAGAAGCTGGCCGTGATCGAGGCCATGAAGATGGAGAACATCCTCTTTGCCGCGCAGGACGGCGTGGTCGGCAAGATCGTCGCGGGCAAGGGCGAGTCGCTGACCGTGGACCAGGTGATTCTGGAATTCCAGTGAAATCCACCCGGTGTCGAGAAAGGGGCCTCGCGCCCCTTTTTTGAGTCTTTTTGGCCTCTGGCGCTTATGCATCAAGCGCTGAAAGCTATCAATTAGAGAGCAGCCCGGCGCTGCAACAGGAGAATCCGATGACAGCCAACACCGCGCAACGTCCCTTCAAGGTACTGGGCATCCAGCAAGTGGCCATTGGCGGCACCGACAAGGGCCGCATGAAAAAGCTCTGGGTGGACATGCTGGGCCTGGAACAGACCGGTACGTTCCAGAGTGAACGCGAGAACGTCGATGAGGACATCCTGGCCATGGGGCAGGGCGCCTTCAAGGTCGAGGTGGACATCATGCAGCCGCTCGACATCGACAAGAAACCCGCCGTGCACACCACGCCGCTCAACCACATCGGCCTGTGGATCGACGACCTGGCCGCCGCCGTCGAGTGGCTCACCACGCAGGGCGTGCGCTTTGCGCCGGGCGGCATCCGCAAGGGCGCGGCGGGGTTTGACATCTGCTTTCTGCACCCCAAGAGCAACGACGAGTTTCCCATTGCGGGCGAGGGCGTGCTGATCGAGCTGGTGCAGGCGCCGCCGGATGTGATCGCCGCGCTGAAATAAAACACCCCCCTGAGGCCCTGCGGGCCTTCCCCCCGCTCTCGCAGCACTACGCGCTGCGGGCAGGGGGACGCTCCCGGCGCCCGAAAACAGGTGTGCTGGCGGCCCTTGCGCGGGAGCCCTGGCCTGGGCAGCGCCCGTTTCATGCGACGTGGGTGGCGCGTACCGCTATGGATAACTGAGCTGACGTGCAAGGTTTTGAATTACACCGACACCAGGATGTCGCTCTGGGATTCGGCCAGCACATGCTTGGTCACGCTGCCCAGCAGCAGGTTCTCCAGCGCGCTTTCGCCGTGCTTGCCCATCACGATCAGGTCGCAATCCAATTCCTGCTCCTGGTCGATGATGCGCACGGCCGCGTCGCCGTACTGCACGATGGTGTGGCAGTCCTCGGGCGCCAGCGCGGCCGCCTGGCACAGGGCCTGGAGCTTTTCGGTGGCTTCCTGCCGCGCCACGACGCGGTAGTGGCTGATGGTGTCCTCGTCCACGCTGGCATAGCGCAGGTGGCCTTCAAAGGGCACCTCGAACGCATGCAGCAGCACCAGCTCGGCCCCCGGGGCGATGCGCCGCGCAAGGGCAATCGCGGGCAGCGACGCGGCTGAAAAATCCACCGGCACCAGCACGCGGCGATACGGCTCGTGCGGCGCCTGCTTCACCACCAGCACCGGGCAGGGCGTGCTGCTGAGCACGCGCAGGGCCGTGGTGCCCATCAGCAGGTGGCGCACCACGCTCTCGCCCCGGGCGCCGCACACCAGCAGGTCGGCCTGCAGGCTGCGCACCTGCTGGGCGACCTCGGTGGTCAGCACGCCCGTGGCCAGGTGCGTGCGGGCCGCCACGCCAAAGCGGGTCTGCAGCAGGTCCACCAGTTCCTGCAGCTTGTGCTGCGCGGCGTCGAGCACGCGCTGGCGCAGCGCGTCGGGCGTGGCGGCCATGAACTGGCGCAGGCGTTCCAGCGGCGCCAGGTTGGCCACATGCAGCAGGTCCAGCCCGGCCGACGTTTCCTTGCACAGCAGGGCGGCCCGCTCGGCAGCGCGGCGCGCGGGGGCCGAGAGGTCGGTAGCGGCCAGAATGCGCTGAAGGGGGGGCATGGCGATCCTCCTGAAGGTGTTCACCGCGCGATCCGCAGCCCGGTGAAGGGGCAATGGGTGGGCGCGACCGGCGAAGCTGGTTAAACTTTTTTCAGTCCATTCTCGCCCATCCTTGCGCAACCGGCCGCAAATCACCCGCACACAAGGCACCGCATCCATGCATCCACCCGAGCCCCCTGGCAAGCACGCCGCGCCACCGCCCCTGCCCTGGCACACCCTGTCCCCGGCAGACACAGCGCAGGCGCTGCAGACGGGTGAGCAGGGGTTGAGCGATGCGCAGGCGCGCGAGCGGCTGGCCACCTACGGCCCCAACCGCCTGGCGCCCCCGCAGCGGCGCGGGCCGCTGATGCGGTTTTTCATGCAGTTCCACAACATCCTGCTGTATGTGATGCTGGGCGCGGCCTGCATCACGGCGCTGCTGGGGCACTGGGTGGACACCGGCGTGCTGCTGATGGCCGTGGTCATCAATGCCGTCATCGGCTTCATCCAGGAGGGCAAGGCCGAGTCGGCGCTGGACGCCATCCGCGCCATGCTCTCGCCCCACGCCATGGTGCTGCGCGACGGCCAGCGCCGCGAGATCGATGCCGCCGATCTGGTGCCCGGCGACCGGGTGATGCTGGCCTCGGGCGACCGGGTGCCGGCCGACCTGCGGCTGGTGGCGGTCAAAGAGCTGCGTGTGGACGAGGCGGCGCTCACCGGTGAGTCGCTGGCCTCTGAAAAATCCACCGACACCATCGCGCTGGATGCCCCGCTGGGCGACCGCGAGGGCATGGCCTATTCGGGCACCCTGGTGGTGTCCGGCCAGGCCACCGGCATCGTGGTGGCCACGGCCAGCGCCACCGAGCTGGGCAAGATCAACCAGATGCTCTCGGGCATCCAGAGCCTGACCACGCCGCTCTTGCGCCAGGTGGACCGCTTTGGCCGGGTGCTGGCGCTGGTCATTCTGGGCATTTCCGCGCTCACCTTTGTGCTGGGCACCTGGGTGCGCGGCCACCCGCCGTCCGAGATGTTCATGATGGTCGTGGCCCTGGCCGCCTCGGCCATCCCCGAGGGGCTGCCCGCCATCATGACCGTGACGCTGGCGCTGGGTGTGCAGCGCATGGCCCGGCGCCACGCCATCATCCGCCGCCTGCCCGCCGTCGAGGCGCTGGGCTCGGTCACGGTGATCTGCTCCGACAAGACCGGCACGCTGACGCGCAACGAGATGACCGTGCAGCGCGTGGTGTGCGCGGGCCATGTGTTCGACGTGGGCGGCGTGGGCTACGCCCCGGTGGGCGACTGCAGCATCGATGGCCGCATCATCGACATCGCGCACTACCCGGCACTGGCCCTGGCCGTGC
>JAANMV010003928.1_pt1 | contig 12314 bp, 6 predicted proteins | sample 7279661 | NCBI WGS metagenome assembly JAANMV01 (sample SAMN14094540, study PRJNA606508) | bioreactor metagenome | isolation source: A lab-scale SPAN reactor treating ammonium-rich wastewater day 121 | place: Ireland: Galway | collected 2017-05-16 | reverse complement strand
GCCCCCCCATCTGGATGGCCTGCTGCCAGTGGCTGAATGGGCCGGACGGCTGTTCGCTCATCGTGCCTGCTCCTCCTGCCAGAATTCTGCCAGCGCGATGAGCGCGGCGGCGGGCGCGTTTCGCCGCCCCTGCTCCCAGAAGCGGCCCATGTTCCAGGTGATGATCAGGTCGCGCCTCGCCCGCGTGATGCCCACGTACAGCAGCCGCAGCCGCTCGGCTGCGTACTCGATGCGCGCTGCCTGCGAGGCCGGGCCTTCCTCGTAGTCAGCGGCCCGCCCCGCCATCAGCAGATCGATCTGCGCCTGCGTCTCCGCCTGCACGTTGAGGTTGTCGCGGATAAACCACTTCTCGGCGATGTACGAGTCGGCAGGCTGCGCCGATGGGAAGCTGTAGCTGTTGACCGCCATAAGGTACACGCGATCCCACTCCAGCCCCTTTGCCGCGTGCATCGTCGCCACGGTCACTACGCCCGGCCTCGGCTCGTAGCCCTCCGCTGCATCGTCGAAGCCCAGGAAGCGCCGCTCGTTCTGCGCGATCAGCCGCAGCTCCTGGCTCAGCTCTGGCAGGCGGTAGTCCGGGTTGTTCCCGGCGATGCTCCCCAGCACGACCGCGATCTTGTGCCCCAGCGCCAGGTCGGCAGGCTCGGCAAACAGGCTCTGCGAGAGCGTCAGCACCAGTTGGTCAACGGGCAGCGCGCTCGCCTCCAGCCAGAACTGCGCCTGCGCCCGGAACGCGGCCAGCCGGTCAAGCTCGGCGTGGGGCAGCGCCTCGCCCAGCGTGTCCAGCCAGTCACCCTGCGGGCCGGGCCACAGGAAATCCTCGGTCGTTTTGAGCTCGTGCAGCGCGCGGGTCGCCGTCTGCCCGGCCAGTGCTTCCTCGTCCAGGGGATCGGGTACGGCCATCGGCCACCACACCTGGCTGTACAGCCGCGCCAGGCGGCGGTTGTCGGTCGGCTCGGCCAGAAAGTCGAAGGCGATCTGGAGCCGCGCCGCCGCGTCGCGCGTGGCTGACGTGCTGCGCAGTAGCTCCTCGTAGGGGATGCCGCGCTCCTTGAGTGCCTCGGCTACTTTGAAGCCCCGGCTGTTCTCCGGCACGAGCACAGCTGCCGTCCAGTCGGTGTGATCCGGGTGCCACCGCTCCAGCGAGCCGACCACCCGCTCGACCTCCTTCTCCGGCGTCATGTTCTCGCCCTCTTTCCAGTCCAGGTAGATGAAGCTTTCCGCCGGGTTCGGCTGCGGGTCGCCGGGCGGGGTGGGCTTGATCTCCTGCGGGTAGAAGGCTCGTCGCAGTTGCTCATCCAGCAGGGGGCTTGTGCCTGTCCAGCGCACCAGCTCGTTCGCCAGCCGGATCACGCCTGGCGACGAACGGCCCGATACATCAAGCGGGCGCTCCTCAACATCCGACCCGGTCAGGAAGCGTCGCAGCAGGTTCGCGTCGGCAGTGGTGAAGGTCGTGTAGATCGCCTGGTTCGGGTCGCCGACGCGCACCCAGTTGCGCCCGCCGGAGAGCAGGCGCAGCATGTCGTTCTGGAGCTTGCTGCTGTCCTGCGCCTCATCCTCCAGGATGTACGGCCAGCGCTCCTGCAGCCGTGCCAGGAAGTCGGGGTCGGTTTCCAGCGCGAGCATCGCCAGCCGCACCAGGTCGTCAAAGTCAACCGCCCCCCGGTAGCTCAGGCTGCGCTGGTAAGCCTCGTAAAGCTCAATGCCGATGCGCGCGAGCGGCAGATCGACCGGCGACCCCTCCAGCCGCTCCAGGTTTTCCCCCGGCTCCCAGCGGTTATCCTTGCCCAGCCGGATCGCCGCCTGCGCCAGCTCCTCGACCAGCCCGACGCCGTTGCGCCGCACCACCTGCGTGAGCTGTTCTTCGTCCTCGGCAAAATCCAGCTCGACGTATGGCAGCAGCCGCTCTCCGCTGGTACGCACCCAGTGCTCGGCCAGCTCGCGGATGATGCCGGATGTAACCCGGTCGTCCAGGATCTCGAAGCGTTCCGAAAGCCCCACCAGCCCAGGCCGCATCCGCACGATGTCGTGCGCCAGCCCGTGCAGCGTCCGCACGCGGTAGCCAATGCTGGGCAGCAGCCCTCGCTCCACCTGCACCAGCCGCCCGATCCGGTTGCGGAACGAGTTGACCGCCGGGTTGGTGAACGTGACGATCAGCACCTCCTGATCGTCGATGCGGTTATCCGCAGCCAGCTTATCAACAAGCGCCGCGGCCAGGTGCGAGAGCGTGAATGTCTTGCCGCTGCCCGGCACAGCCGCCACGCCCATCTTGCCGCCTTCGTAGGCGACCACTGCCTGCTGGGAGAGCCGCAGTTGTGTGTCGTCGCTCATTGTGCGCCTCCGGCTGGCTTGGGGTGGCGGCGCAGGATTTGCTGGAAGATACGCAGCATTGGCCCTCGTTCGTCATAGCCCTGTTCGCCCAGGTCACTGATCCCCAGGTAGATGCGCTCCCGGCAGCGCCGGATCAGCCCCGCCATCAGGCGGTAGAGCATGTCCTGTTGCTGCCCGAATTCGTCGGCGTCCGTCCACAGCCTGCCCGGCGGCCAGTGGGGCGAGAGAACGTAAGGGTGCGTCAGCGGCTGGTCGAGCCGCTCCCACCAGCCCGTCGAGCCGACGTCCAGCCAGAACTGGATGCGCGCAGCCCGGTTCCGCAGCAGGAAGGTGTAGGCCGGGGCCATGAACACCGCGTCGGCCAACTCGTCCCGCCACGAGGCGACGTACAGCGCCGCCAGCAATCCCTGGTTGACGATGGTGAAGTAGCGCCGCCCCGTTTCTGCCGCATCGAGGCCTTCTTCCGCGAACAGCGACTGCCTGAACTTCTGCGCCGATTCGACCAGCTCGGCGGCCACGCGGCCCGCCTCCGGATCGTCGTGGAAGCCGTAGCCCGGCTGCGAGAGTGCCTCCCCAAACATCCGGCTGAACAGGTGGTCGAGCGGCGCGTCCTGCCATGCTGTCGCCTCGAGCAGCCAGCCGCGCAGCGCCTCGTAACGTTCCCCGGCCACGTACGTGATCCGCGCCTGCATGTCCGGCTTGATGCGCGTGAAAGAGGACAGCGGTTCCTCGCCGCCCGGCCGGTACACGACCTTAGCCAGCAGCCCCGCCCGCACCGGGTCCAGCCCGGCGATAGCCGTCTGGAGCGCGTGCGCCACGTCGGCGCGGGGCGGCGCGTAGCCCCAGCGGGGGTTGGCGAGCGCAGCCAGCGTCAGGATGCAGCGCGCGGCTGGCTCGTCGCGCAGCGCGCGCGAGGGGCGGTGTGAGACGTGCGGGATGCCATAGGCGTCGAGCTGCTGCCCCAGCGAGAAGCGGAGCGCGTCGCTCAGGAAGGGGGCGACCACCACGATCTCTCCCGGCGGGACGCCCTCCTCGACCACCAACCGGTTGATCTCCTGCGCCACCCACCCGATCATCTGCGGGTAGTAGTTGTGGAAGGCGTAATCGAAGGCCAGGTCGGAGCCTTCCGGCGCGGGCTGTGCGCCCTCGCGCCGCAGGCTGTAGGCCACCTCGTCCAGCAGCGCCTCCATGCCGGGCTGCATGATGGCCGAGTGGGCCAGCGTCAGCACTCCGTCGCACAGACCGCGCAACTCAGCGCCGCCCTGCGGGTCTGCGCCCAGGAACACCCGGTATCCCCCGTCCCACTCGCCGGTCAGCAGCGCGCCTTCCAGGTAAGGCAGCCAGTTCCGGATCAGGGCATGCGTGAGGGGCGTCTCTTCTTCCATGTGCTCGGCGATCAGGTGCGTGTGGCTGCGGAAGAAATCCTCGCGGAACTCCGGCACGCTCAACAGGCGGGTGAACAGCTCGATCTGGAGCGAGTAATCGAGCAGGCGGTTCTCCAGGCAGTGCTGCCGGAAGGCGTGCGCGACCCGCCCGGCAGCCTGGTAGGCCAGCGCCCGCTTGCGCGGGCGATCCGGCCCCCACGCGGCGGACAGCAGTTCCGGCACTTCGCGGTAGTCGATACCCATCAGCGCGGCTTTGCCCAGGTTGTCAATGATCTGCCGCGCGATCTGCTGCGGCGAGACGCTCACCGCGTCGAACTCGCCCTGCTGCACCGCCCGTTCCACAAACTCGGCCATCGCGTACTGCGCCGTCTCGATGGTCAGAAAGACGGGCGGGCGCTCCGGCTCGCTGAAACCCGCCTCGCTGGCGACCAGCGGCCAGTTTATCTCAACGGTGTTCTTCGCCAGGCCGTTGACTGTCCGCACCGCGACGGTGCCCATCGGCCCGCGCCGGGCGCTGTGCAGCGCCTCCAGGTAAGGCCCGGAGAGCGTCCGTTGTGGCGTCATCACCAGGATGCGCTCTGGCGCTACGCCTGCCTCCAGCCAGGTCAGCAGCGTCTCGACGGCGAAGGTCGTCTTGCCCGCCCCAAACGGCCCCTCGACGAACATCGAGTGCGGGTTGGCTACGCCGGTGTAGATGCCGGGGTCAATCATGGATTGCCTCGTGCCGCCAGCAGGCGCGCTTGAAGCCGCACCATTGGCAGTGTGATAGATCGTCCGTCATCGGGTAGTTCTTGATCGTTGCGGTGTTGTGCCCGGCGTCTTCCAGCCGGGCAACCATATTATAGATGCTTTGCCGGGCGAAGGCCTCCGCCTCAGCGATGGACGGCACGCCCTCCAGCACTTCGACGCTCTCCCCCGTGCCCCCCAGGTCGGCCAGCCGGAAGGCTATCGCCTCCTCCGGGACGTCGTATGCCTGGTGCGCGTACAACTGGTAGATGCCCGCCTGGTGGCGGATTTGCGCGTGCTCGGTGCTGCCCGTCTTCCAGTCGATGATGTGCACCGACTCCCCCTCGACGGCCAGCACATCCGGGATGGCGAACACGCGCACCTGGCCCAGTTCCGGCACGTCCAGCAGCTCGAAGGACTGGAAAGGCTCGTCAACCTCATGGATTGCGCCGGGGGCGCCAGCCTCCGAAGGCGGCAGGCTGCGCAGGAAGTCGTACGCCTCGCTGTCGAGCAGCGCGTTTGTCAGGTCGCGCACCGCCGTATGGGCCTCATCCCGGTCGATGGAGAACGGGTCGTTCGGGTAGATGTGCTCGAACAGCACGCGCCATTCTCCCTCATGTTTGATCCCGCGCCGCGACGCCTCAAGTCCCTCGCGATAAATGCGGTCAGCCATCTGGATCAGGTCATCTCGCCGGAGTTCCTGTCCATCACGCAGGGCGCGCACTGCCTCGGCGGCGATGCGGTGCACCACCTGCCCTACCCAGGCGCGCAGCGTCGTCACCTGCTTGAGCCACCACACGGCGCTGATCGACCGGTCCCTGGCCTCGATCACCCGCCGCGCCGCGTAGTAGTTCAGATAGTACGCCCGCTTGCAGCGTTCAAACAGGCTGTGGCGGCTCACCGACCAGCTAAAAGCCGTGTACTTGGTGACCGGCACTCGCTCGCGTGTGTGCAGGTCGAGTGTGACCTCCAGATTGTGCAGTGTTGTGCCGTTCAGGGCGGCCAGATCGTCGTCGCGCATGGGTCGCTCCTTTCTGCTCGCCCGGCTGCGCCGGGCGGATGCGAGGAGGCGCGCCGGAACTCCTGCTCGCCTTGTGCGTTAGTATTATAGAACAAGGGGATGCTCTGGGCAGAAAGAGCCGTGACTCGCGTGGGTGGGCTTGCGCTCTCGCCGATCAAGAAAATGCTAGCAGATTCATCTTGAATAAGGTACGATCAACCTGTCTCGCATCGTGAGTCTACCTGGTTTACTGAGTCGGAAGTTTAAGAAGGCTTCGGCACTGGAGAGGATGGAGGGCTAGGCCATGCCCGACAAGATGCAACGCTTTACACAGCGTGCCCGCCGCGTCCTGAGCTTGGCGCAAGAAGAGGCCGAGCGCATGCAGCACAGCTACATTGGCACCGAGCACCTGCTCCTGGGCCTGATGCGCGAGGAGGGGGGCGTAGCCGGGCGTGTTCTTTCCGATCTGGGTCTGGAAGCCGAGAATATCGAGGCCCTGGTTGAGCGCAAGACACGTTCAGGCCAGCGCACTCCCTTTGCCAAGCTGGATCTCTCGCCTGGCACCAAGCGCGTGCTTGAGCTGGCTGTCGAAGAGGCCCGCCGGATGGGCCACCACTACATCGGCACCGAGCACCTGCTGCTTGCCCTGGTGCGCCACAACGAGGGCGTGGCGATTGACATCCTGAACGAGCTGGACATTTCGCCGGAGCAGATTCGCAAGCACACGCGTCGTGTCCTTCAGGACAGCCCCAGCGTCTCGCGGCCAGCGGCCCCCCAGCCACGCAGCAGTGCTGGGACCCGCCGCGAGAGCGCCCGCACGGGCCAGAAAACCCCGCTGGTTGACCAGCTTGCCACCGACCTGACTCAGCTTGCTGAAGAAGGCAAACTCGACCCGATCGTCGGGCGTGACAAGGAGATTGAGCGCGTCATCCAGGTGCTCAGCCGCCGCACCAAGAACAACCCGGCCCTGATCGGTGAGCCGGGCGTTGGCAAGACGGCCATCATCGAGGGGCTGGCCCAGCGCATCGTCGCCGGGCAGACCCCCGGCCCCCTGCTTGACAAGCGCCTGCTCCAGCTCGATGTCGGCTCGCTGGTGGCGGGCACGATGTATCGCGGCCAGTTCGAGGAACGCCTCAAGCGCGTCATCGATGAGCTGAAGTCCTCCGAGAGCATCCTCTTTATCGATGAGGTGCACATGCTCGTCGGCGCGGGTTCGGCTGGCAGTTCGGTTGACGCAGCCAACATCCTCAAGCCAGCTCTCGCCAGGGGCGAGTTGCAGTGTATCGGCGCGACGACGCTCGACGAGTACCGCAAGCATATCGAGTCGGACGCTGCGCTTGAGCGCCGCTTCCAGCCGATCATGGTCGATGAGCCGACCATCGAGGAGACTATCGAGATTCTGCGCGGCATCCGCGTCCCCTACGAGGAGCACCACGACCTCAAGATCACGGATGACGCGATTGACGCCGCTGCCCATCTCTCGGCGCGCTACGTGCCTGACCGCTTCCTGCCTGACAAGGCCATCGACCTGATCGACGAGTCCGCCGCCCGCGTGCGGATGTACAAGTCACCTGAGTCGATCCGCGTGCGCCAGGGTCAGGAGGAACTGGACGAGGCCCGCGACAAGCTTGAGGAGGAAGCGTTCTCCGAGGAGGAGAGCGAGGAGAGCCTGCGCGGGCGCGTGACCGAGCTGGAATCCTTCCTGGAGAATGTGCGCTCCCACTGGGACGAGCAGGGACAGGCGCAGGTCACGGCGGAGGACATCGCCGAGATGGTCGCCATGTGGACGGGCATCCCGGTCATGCGTATCGCCGGGGAGGAGAGCGAGCGTCTGCTCGAAATGGAGAAGGAGCTTCACAAGCGCATCGTCGGCCAGGATGAGGCCATCGAGTCGATCAGCAAAGCCGTGCGCCGCGCGCGTGCGGGCCTCAAGGACCCGCGCCGCCCGGTCGGCTCGTTTATCTTCCTCGGCCCGACGGGCGTCGGCAAGACCGAGCTGACCAAGGTGCTTGCCGAGTTCCTGTTCGGCAGCGAGGACTCGCTCATCCAGCTTGACATGAGCGAGTTCATGGAACGCCACTCGGTCGCCCGCCTGGTCGGTGCGCCGCCTGGCTACGTCGGCTACGAGGATGCCGGCCAGCTCACCGAGGGCATCCGCCGCCGCCCCTACTCGATTGTCGTCTTCGACGAGATCGAGAAGGCACACCCGGAGGCCTTCAACATGCTGCTCCAGATCATGGAGGAGGGCCACCTGTCCGATGCACGTGGGCGCATGGTCGACTTCCGCAATGCAATCATCATCATGACCAGCAACGTTGGCGCGGAAGTCATCAAGCGTGGTACGCAGCTTGGTTTTGAGCTGCCGCACGGCAGCGAGCAGGCGGAGAATGAGGCCTACGAGGAGATGCGTAAGAAGCTGATGGACAGCCTGCGCCGCACCTTCCGCCCGGAGTTCCTCAACCGCGTGGACGCTGTCATCGTCTTCCGCGCGCTCTCCAAAGAGGAGATCACCGAGATCGTTGAGCTGCTGCTGGTGCGCGTGAGCGAGCGGGTGGCCGAGCAGAACATCAGCATCGAGGTTACCCAGGCGGCCAAGGAGTACCTGGCCGAGGAGGGCTTCGACCCGGAGTATGGCGCGCGCCCGCTGCGCCGCGTCATCCAGAACCAGATCGAGGATGCGCTCTCCGACGGCCTGTTGGGCGGCGACTTCGCGCCGGGCAGCACCGTTCTGGTCGACTACCGCGATGGGCAGCTTGTCTTCAGTGAGAAGGAGAACGAGCTGGAGGTCTCCGCGCCGCCTACCGGATAATTACCCTGTAAACGAATGCGACGGCGGGCCGGGGGTCAACCCTGGCCCGCTTTGATTCGCCCACCCGCCCGGCTATTGCATCACCACCTGCAGCGTCTCGCAGGCCGGGCAGGAGCCGTCGGGCCGCACGATGGCGAACCCTGCCTGCGGATCGCCATCCTCGCTCCAGGTTGTGAAGTCCACGTTCCACACGATCACCAGCCGGATAATCCCCGTCTCGCGCGCCATCTGCACGGCTTCGGCCAGCCAATCAGCCTGCGTCTGCGCCGACGTGCCCCCCGCCCAGAACCAGTCTTCCGGCAGCGGCGGGTAGCCCTCCCCGCTCAGGTATCCGATCTCGGTCAGGCACAGCGGCAGCGCGCCCCCTGCTCCACGGCGGTACACGTCGATGGTCGGGCCAAAGTACCAACTGTAGTGCCCCTCGCCGGGGTCGGCGGGGTGGCCTGAGGCCGCGTGCGGCGAGGTCGCCCCGGCGTTGTAGTGGAAGCCGAGACAGTCCGCGTAGCGCGCTGCCCCGGCCCGCATCATGCCGCGCAGGTAGGCTTCGTCATTCCATACGCTTACCCCGTCATGCACGCCTGTTGAGGCCAGCGCCCCGGTGATGACCGCCGTCTGCGGGTTGGCCTGCTTGATCGCCCGGTAGGCGGGGGCGAGCATGTTGCGGACGTAGCTGGCCGGGTCGATCTGCCCGGCGGGCCACTCGGTGTTGAGGTTCATCTCGTTCCACACCTCAATCGCATCCGGCCCGTAGGCGGCTACTTCGCGGAGGTACGCCGGATAAGCGGCAAAGTCAATGCTCTCCGGGTAGCGCGGCCCGGTGATGCTCAGCAGCACCTTGAAGCCCAGCGCGTGCCCGCTCTGCACAAATTGGCCCGCGGTCGAGGCGGGCACCCCCGGCCAGGTTATCTGGAGTTTGACCCACGTCATGCCGCTGGCGTGCATCCGGTCGGCATTTGCAAACGAGTTGGGCACCTGCCCGCCTAACGCGAACCCGCTCAGCTCGGCCTGTGGGCGCGGAAGGGTCGGCTCCCTGGTTGCCTGGGGGATGCTGGCCGGTATTCCGGTGGGTGGCAGGGCAATCGCCGCCGGTGCGGCGCGTGTAACGGCGGGGCGGGGCGTGCGCGTGGGGGCCCAGGTGATGGTCGGCCTTGGGGTAGAGGTCGGGGCGGGCGTTGGGGTACTGGTGGCGGTGGGGCTGGGCGTCAGCGCCCAGGCAGTCAGCGTCATAGCCGCCGGGTGAATGTAGGGAGTTGGCGGGGCTGGTTCGGCTGTCTCTGGCAGCGCCGCTGTCCGGGGGGAATTGCCCACCACCAGCGAGCCGCCCAGCAACAGAATGACAGCTCCGGCCAGCGCCGCGCCTGCCAATGCCAGGTTGCGCCGCCCGCTTCGCCTGGAGCCCTCCAGCCGCGCGATCTCTCGCTCTGCCCAGGCCCGCACCTGAGCGTCTCGCGCCAACGCCTGCGCGCGCCGGAGGTGGGCGAGCGCCTCTGCCGGGTTGCGTGCTGCCTGGGAGAGGATCGCCCAGGCAGCAGCGTTGCCTGGGTCCTCGTCGAGCAGCGCCCGCGCGATCCGGCGGGCTTCGGCTGCGCGGTGCTGCTTGATCAGGGCTGCCGCCCGGCGAAGTTGGCTATCACTCATAGGGTGGGTACTCGCCGCTTGCGAATGGCCTCAGCCGTCCGTCTGGCAGGTCAGGCTCTGCGCCTAAGTGTAGCGGATCGACCGGGAAGGGAAAAGCGATCCCCTCCCACCGGGGTTGCTGCCCTGCGCGACGTATTCTCGCTCCGCCTGCCCGGCGTTTGACGCTCCTCAGGCCAGGGGTTATGATCCCCCGCGACGTTCGGGACGACCCTGCGGCCTGTTCTTCTGGCCTTGTTGAGATGTGCTTATGGGATACCAGAACCCGCGCGCTGTGCGCCGTGTGCTGACCTGGGTGATTGTGCTCGGTGTCCTGGTGGGTGTTGCCTACCAGTGGGGCGGTGACCTTCTCCACTTTGCGACCGGGCAGGATATTCTGGATGACTTGGCTGCCGACATGGCGGCCTGGACGCGCCCTACCCCGACTCCCGCTGTCGGGCCCGGTGCGGCCTCGTCTGGCTCCGGTGAGCAGGGGGAGTTGCCTGCCGCCGACCGGAACGCCGTCGCCGCCGATGGCTTCCCGGTGCAGCCGCGCCGCCACGTTCTGCGCTACACCGTCCAGCCCGGCGACGCGCTGTTCACCATCGCCGAGCAGTTCAGCATCCACCCCAACACCATCTTCTGGGCGAACACCGAGACGCTTCAGGACAACGTCCACCTGATCCTGGTCGGGGCGCAGCTCTACATCCTGCCTCTCAATGGCGTCTACCATCTGTCTGACGGCGAGCTGACCGTTGCCGAGATCGCCGCCCAGTACGGCGTCACGCCCGGCGACATCCTGCTCTCTGAGTACAACGTGCTCTCCACCTTCGACGGTGATTATGCGCCGCCTGCCGGGATGCACATCGTCGTGCCCGGCGGACGGCGTGACTATATCTCCTGGCGCTCGCCAATCCGCACCGGCACGCAGAGCGGCAGTGCCAACCCCGAAGGCACGATCCATCCCGGCTCTTGCCGCCAGATTTACGTCGGCACAGGCGGCGCGGGCAACTACATGAACCCGCTGGGCGCAACTCCCTACCGCCTGACCAACTTCTTTGCCGCCTGGCATCCCGGCCTCGATCTGGCTGCCGACCGCAAGACCCCGATCTACGCCTCAGAGACAGGCGTTGTCGTGTTCGCGGGCTGGCACCGCCACGGCTATGGCGAGTTGGTGATCATCGACCACGGGGAAGGCTGGACGACGTACTACGCCCACCTTGCCAATCGCTTCGTCGGCTGCGGTGACCAGGTTTCGCGCGGCCAATATGTCGGTGAGATGGGCATGACGGGCAACGCCACCGGCATCCACCTGCACTTCGAGATCCGCGAGAATGACCAGGCCAAGGACCCCCGCCAGTACATCGACGCGCAGGACAACCGAACGACGACCGGCGGCTGATGCCTTTCCCGGCAAGCCTTCGCCTCCCGCGCAAAAGAACAACCGCCCTCATTCGAGGGCGGCCCGCTTTTGCTGTTGTCTGGTGGTTCGTTGCTGTTCTACTGCACCCCGATTAGCTCGTAAACTTTGGTCATCTGGGTGCGCCCCTTCACCTGGATCGGCTCCAGTTCGGTCACGTCAACCTCGTCCTTGACGAGCTGGTAGGTCTCCTCGCTGAGCAGAACCTGCATCGGCTTGGCGACTTCTTGCAGCCGCTTGGCCAGATTCACGCTGTCGCCCATCGCCGTGTAGTCCAGCCGCTCCGGGCTGCCCACGTTGCCGACGATGGCCTCGCCGGTGTGCACCCCGATCCCGAACTGGAGCTGCTCGTCGGGTGGCGCGCTCTGGTGGTAGGTCTGCATCTCGCCCATCATCAGCGCCGCCGAGCGCACCGCGCGCAGCGCATGGTCCTCCTGCGGGCGCAGCGGCGTATTGTACAGCGCCATCACCGCGTCCCCCAGGAATTTGTCGATGACCCCCTGCTGCTTGTGGATCGCGTCCGAGGCGATGCTCATGTAAGCGTTGATGACCTCGACCAGCTTCTCCGGGTCCAGGTGCTCGCTGAAGGTTGAGAAGCCCCGGATGTCACCGAACAGGATCGAGATCACTTGCCGCGTGCCACCCAGCTTCAGCTCGTCAGCCGTGCGGATGCCGTCCACCACCTCGACGGGCAGGTAGCGCCGCACCCCGGCGATCTGCGCTTCACGCCGCTTCGCCTCGGTCAGGTCATCGAGCACGATGGCAACGCCCTGGGTCTGGTCATGCGCGTCTTTCAGCGGGCTGAGGTTCATGCTCAGGTTCACGCGGCCCCGCTGCTCTAACTCCGCGTCAAATTCAAGGCTCATGATGCGCTCGTCTGAGGTGCGTACCTCGTCGACCATCGAGTCGAGGCGCGCGTCCAGCGCAGGCAGGATGTCCTTGAGCAGCGCGCTGATCAGCTCCCTCTCTTCCAGCCCCAGGATTTGCTGCGCCCGCCGGTTGATGTAGGTGACATGCTCCAGCAGGTCG
>JAANMV010003918.1_pt1 | contig 12377 bp, 7 predicted proteins | sample 7279661 | NCBI WGS metagenome assembly JAANMV01 (sample SAMN14094540, study PRJNA606508) | bioreactor metagenome | isolation source: A lab-scale SPAN reactor treating ammonium-rich wastewater day 121 | place: Ireland: Galway | collected 2017-05-16 | reverse complement strand
CGGCGCATCTCACCTTCGAACCGTGAGCCTCGCCGACCACCACCTGATCTACACTAATTTCTCGGGCCAAGTTGTCTCAAAGTTGTTGGCACATACCGAAGCGTTTCCCGGCACCAATGACGATACTTTTTCTTGTTCCAGAACCAAGCCCTACGATAGCTTTCCAGAACTGCCTGCATATCATCCTCTCTGCGTTGGAATTGCATTGCAGCGAAGGCGATGGATGCTCTGTTATCTTCGCCCTGCAACCAATCATTCAGAATATTGATACCCTCGAGCACGTCATGTTCACTCTGCATCAATTGCTCCAATTCCCGCCGTAAGCGATGGCTTAGTTTGGTCTTGTCCTCTAATTCAACAGGCTTTTTCTTGGTCATGTGCTCCTTGAGCGCCGTCAGCGATAAACCTCCACCGAACGTATTGGTGCGTCCGCCTGGCAGCTTGCCTTGCTGCGCATCTTCTGCCAGTTTTTTTGCTTCCTCGAACTGAGCTTCCTGCAACAGATTCTCAATGACCTCTTTCACACTCAACTGCGACTCGGGCGGTGACTTGAGCCAGCGGCCGGCATCCAGCGGCGTTGTACCATTCCATTGCGGCAGGACGCTGTGCTCGATACCATCCCGCCAACTGCAGAATTGTTCCCAGTTTCTCTGCTGCTCTTCCAGCCAAATGCGTAACTCTCCCCATTTGCGATCGCCCACCAACGCGCCCAGGCGAAAGCCGAATTGATCGCCTGGATCGAACTCTTGCATACGATTCATCGTTTCCAAAGCAGCCCGGAATTCCTCGGCTGCGTGCTGAACGTAAAGCAAGCAAGTGGCAAGCACCAACTGCTTACGCGTCTTTTCGGCTTCACGAAAATCACGACGCAGGCATTGAGCGCTGCGATGAGCGCCAAAACGTTTTGCATAGCCCTGCAACGGATCCAGCACCTCTGCCCACCGTTCATCAAGGCCCTTGCTCTGATGCTCTCTTACCTCACCCGATTTTGTGTCCATGCCTGCCTGCCGTATGATGTGGTCGATCGTGTCCCACAAAATCTTCTCCGGAGCATCCACCAGACCTAGTGAGCGCAATACATAGTCTGCAGTTTCCCATGCCCTGGCTCTGATATCGACTTCGACATCATCCAAATGCTGCCGAAAATCGGGCATCTCCAGTTTCAGTTCCCGTAAATTTTCGTCCTGGGTCACGGTGTCCAGAATGATGTTGAGGATGGATCGCCAGGGGACATGCTGCCATCCCCGCTCATGCTCATAAATGTTTCCCGCCGACCTGGCCTTGTTCAAATTCGTACGCGCAAGCCGGATCGCCTGGACAAAACCAGGCTTTGTCCCATCGCCCCCCAATTCCACACGGAACCTCTCTAAGGCGCCGCGCAGGCGGCCGAATTCGTCGCCGGCTTCACTATCCCCTTTCTGTTGGGTCTCACGATGATTCTGGGGCGGGGCGCTGGACGTGACAGCGGGGGAGGCTTCACTACCCCCTTTCTGTGGGGTCTCACGATGATAGGCCCGCGTAATCACCCCGACTTCATCAAGCCAATTCAGGATATTCTCAGCCCAGCGCAGTTGTTCTGTGGGAATATCGTCACAGGTCAACTCATTGCCCTGCGCGTCAAGACGAGGCCCTTCGGGGGAATTTACAAACTCATCGACGATGTCTTTTAGAAAGCCTTGTCCGGAAGGTATCTGATTGAGCGTGCTCTCGCCCTCGTTGCTTTTCCCATCCTGCAAGAAGTGGATTTTCAATCCGGTCTCCCAACGTTTTAACCACCGTGGATCAGGCTGAACAACGCGATAGTCGATATTGCGGGTATTCACTTCTGGCAGGTTAGTCCATACCTCGCGCAAGCTCTTCAACAAGACGATCTCACTTTGCAGAAACCACTCCGGCACGCCATCCTCGCTACGTTCGTCAAGCTGAGTATTCAGCCACGCCAGCTTTTCATCCCAATCGCCGGCCAGACGGGTACGCGCTTCGAGCGTGATCTCGCCCTCCACAGACAGATTCTGTCTTCTGCCTATCAGTTCTCCTCGCAGTTCTCTCAATTCCGCCAACAGCTTCTCCCTGTCGCGTCGCGCCAGGGCATAGTCACGTAGCTCTTTCTCTGCCTGTAATTTCTCTGTCATGGCCTTTTTGTCCTGCTGGATAAGCCGTACCGCCTGGGCTTGCACATCCAGACCAGCCAGGCGCAGGCGCCACTCTGGTATTTCCTCTTCCTTTTCCAGGCCGGCACGGAAGGCATTCCTGTCTCTTGCCGCCTCGTCCAGCACCCTACGCATACGGTTCATATAACCTTGGGCGCCGATTGCATCATTGTCATGCAAAAAGATCAGAGCCATGCGCTCCAAGACCTGTACATCGCCTAGATGCTCTTGCAACCAGTTGCTCAGAATTGCTTTCTTGTCTAGCCCTTCTGCCGTAGCGACTGCTCCCTCAGCATCCAACTGGTCGAAGAGTTGCCTCTGCCGAACTCGAAACAACTTTTGTACCAGCCGTTCCGACTTGCCCGCCAACTTTTCGGCTTCCTCGTACCACTTTGCGGCCGATACAAGATCGTTGTTTTTGAGATCACGATCCCCCCACTCTTCATACACGCGCAGCAGTTCATTACGCTTGTACGCGTACGCCCGATCAGCATCCAAAGACTCGAGTAGTTTGATGCGACATTCCAGTAACCGAAAATCGTCTTTCTGCTTAGGGTCTTGAAGTTGCGCCTTTAACTTCTCCTCCAGATCATTCGCCCATTCTATCCTGATTGTTCGATCCAGGTAGCGCACATCATCTTGACGCGGAGATGATTTGGTCAGCCAGGGCTGAAGCGCCTCTCGTGCCTTAAAAAACTCCTTGTTCTGATGGTGATCACGGGCCGATATCAATGCGGCATCGACCGCAGTGGCATCCATTGCTCTAGCCAGCCATTCCTTGGCCAATTGGCTATCATCCCGTTCAGACTCCGAGACCGCATTCCAGTTCAATCTGGCAGCCTCGTAAAGACCAGCTTCCCAGTCTAATAGCCCGGAGATGAATTGGATCCGTTGTTCCACTTGCGCTTTGATTTGGGCGAACTCATTCCTTCGGCCCGGTTTCGACCGTTCTGCATGGATGGCTTTCAATAACGGATCTTTCAGGAAGTCTCGGTGGCTGCGCAACGATGTAAGCGCCTCTTCTTTTTGCTGTTTACGAACATCATCCAATACATCGAACGCCAGCACTGATTTCAGAATTGCTGAATCTCGCCCTGGATCCCGATCGCGGAACTCTTGATACCACCTGGCATCCAATTGGCTGATACTCAGCCCGGATTCCACGGCGCTGCGTGCTCCCTGTAGGAGTTGTTGGAAAACCATAGGCTTGCGTGCCACATCCCTTTCCAGGATCTGCAAGTCTCTCATCGCTCCATCCAGGTCCGTTGCCGCCAAGCTTTGTATGCGAACTGCCTCATCTCTCACCCGGTTGAAATCGGACTTCTCCTTGCCACACTCCTCAAGCAAACGCTCGGCATTTTCCGCCTGCGCTTCAAGACCGGGCTGCATCCGCGCAAAACTCAAGACACGCTCTGTCTTCCCGGCTGCAACCGCGAAGTCCCCTTCGATTGTAAGCCTGTCAGTCGCATCGCGCTGCAAGCCATCCAGATGAAGGCGCATGCGCGGCAGCAACTGATCGCGGATGCTGAGATATTGAGGGGTATGATTATCGATGCCCTCGGCCTGTTGTAAATAAGCCCAGGCCGATTCAATATCCTTGCCAGAGATGTCCAATGCTTCTTTGGCCAATGCTTCCGCCCGCGAGCGCCTGTCAAGAGCGGTTTTGACCTTGGTGTGGTAGAAGGTTTCGAGTTCTTGCAGCTTCGTCTCTGATGCGTACTTGAAGCCGCTAATCGGCTTGCCTTCCTTGTCCTTTTTGACCTGAGCGTCTTGAACCCACTTTTCGGCCGCTGGCGGATTATGCCCGGCCAACTGAGCCGCCGCCTCCTGCATGTATTCATCGACCTTCTTGTTGTCATACTCTTGTGCAAGCCTTTTTAACTCGGTCATGCACTCGTCGTAACCAACGCTTTTGCCGCTGGGCCAAAGACGCGTGACGCCCTCGCGTTTAACCCAAGTGTACAAAGGAAAGTCCGACTTGCCGCTGGCCTTTTCATCGTCAATAGCCGCAAAAATGGCATCAAATTCGCCCTGACCGGCGCCGGTTTCCAAGTCCTCCCATTTACCTACAGCCTCACTCCAGGCGTTATCAGCCTCCACCTTCAGCTTCTGGACGATCTCCTCCCTGGAATACCTGATAGCCAAGCCTGCCGCCAGAGCGCGCGCGTTCAGATATTCGTCTCGATTCCAGGTACCTTTGTCCCAAATCTGCCGAACCTGTTTTTCGACCTCCCAGTATTCGATGAACATCTCACCCTTTGCGCGAAAATCCTGCCACTTTTCCGCCAAATCTCTCACACTGGCCCGTTCGGAGTCGCCATACACGGCTTCCAGCCGCGCCAGCAGGGTGTCACCCTCCTGCAGGTCTTCTTTCGACGCAGTCTGCGCTCCCCGGTTGATCAAGTCCTGGAGTTGAGCAGCCAGGGTCGCCGCCGCCTTTTGCTGTGCTGTTTCGATCTCATTTTCAACAGCCGCGATCTGGCTCCGCCCGCTATCGTCCAGATCGGCTGATTTGCGCGCAGATTTGAGGGCTGCGAACGCCTCTCGGAATAGTCCCTTATCAAGATAAGACCTAGCATCGGTAAGATAATCACTGAGTGTGTATGCCATGTTCGGCTCCAACAAAACGTAAATTAAAAAGCTGCTTTAGCACATGATCGTCAATGGTGGCTGAAATCTTTCACTTCGCACACATCGAGCAGTATAGTCATCTCACACCCTCCTACTCACCACCACCTCCACAAACCGCACCACCCCCTTCTCCACCCGCAACCTTACCTCGCCGAAGTCGCCGACGTCCTCCAGCGATGCGTCCAGGCGCTTCAGCGTGTGCAAGGTCAGCCGGCGCAGGGTGATGGTGTCGTGGCCATTGGTGACTTGGAGCGGATGAGATGGGCTGGTTGAAGGTGTGTCCGGCATGGTGGCGCTTCCTTAGGCATCTGTAAACAGTAACCAATCAGCATCGCTAAACAGGAAGCAGTCCCCGGGTGTACTCGCAACCTCTGTCAGGACTGTGTGGCGGTTGTGTGGTTGTGTGCGAGCTCTGCCCGCATCTGTGTTGTGCATGGCTCTTTACTTTCAGATCAGGCGCCGCCGGGCGGACGCTCATGACCTCGTCATAGGCAGGTAGCCGAAACTCACAGCCGCATACTCTGTGAAAAGTGAAAGCAATCTGTCATCCATACTATAGAGTTACCGCTGAAATTATTACAGTTATCATGTCTCAAGAGGGCTGCAATTTTCATACCTGATCGAAAATGTCAGGGTTCCGTGACCAAAGCTCACGCTCAACCGACCCCCCATGGGTATGGAGCGAGAACGGGGCGGCTGCCAGGCGCTCCCTCCGTCCCTATTGGCGAGAGAGGACGAGGGAGCATGTATCGATTGTGTGTTCTACATCAGTGTAAATCGCCCCCCAAAACCTGCGGCCTTGCTTTCACCACTGCGAGCCAAGGCGCTCTGCGCGATTTTTACGGCGACTATCCACGCAATCAAGTTGAAGGGGACAACTTGCGCTCAGTGTCGTCAAGATAGGGTGAGACTCGACCTCCTCTTAACAGCCGCAGAGATGCGGCCCTGGGATAAGTGGATTCGGGGGGAAGCCCCATCGATCTACTGTACAGGCCCCGGCGTGGCGATTCACAATAACACATCTCCAGCCAGGCACGGGCACAGTATGAAGGATTGTAACCCAATTGTCAAGTACACTACATTCGGATTTTGCGCCGTTGCCCCTTTTTTCCGCCCCCCATTTCTTGCCCAAAGCCGCAAAACCCGCTACAATATCCCCTGTCATCCGCACCCCGCGCTGGGGGATAGTTTAATCGGCAGAACGGGTGACTCTGGATCACTTAGTTGGGGTTCGAATCCCTGTCCCCCAGCCAATCGAAAGAGGCCACCGGCATGCCGGTGGCCTCTTCTGTTGCGTGCGTGGCGTCAAGCTTAGCGCAGGATGCTGGGCAGCCAGACGAGGGCGTCGGCTACCAACATCTGGGCGTCTACGCCCTGGAAGCGGTTGACGCTGTTCGGCCCGCCGTCGATCAGGATGGTGACGCGATGGAAGCCAAGGGGCGCAGCCGCGCTGTCAATGCTGACCTGCAACCGGCCAGGCGAGGGCCCGCGATTGGGCGTCAGCAGCACCCAGTCGAGGGTGCTGAGCAGGTGCGTGGCCCCGTCCGGGCCGGTGTAGGCAAGCCCCTGCTCCTGCACGGCTGCCTCGACCTCGCCGGCGTCGAGCGCGGCTTGCAACGCCCACCAGTCGCCCGAAGGCACGGCATAGGCGTACCAGTCATCCACCGAGTTGAGGATGGAGATCTCCACCGGGCTGGGGTTGGGCTGGCCCTTGATCGCCAGCAAGGAGATCTGGCGCGGGGTGACGACCATGCCGGTGGCCGTGATGCGCAGGGTCACAGGCAGGGTGGCAGGGCTGCCCGACATGCCCGCGGCGGTGACGACGATCTGGCCGCTGTAGTTTCCAGGCCGCAGCGCGTGCACATCCACCGAAACCTGGACGACGTCGTTGGTGAAGCCGCTGTTCTTGTTGGTGCGCAGCCAGTCGCCGCCGTCGCTGGTGCTGACGCTGATCTGGTATGAACGGGCGCCGCCATCCCCGGTGTTGCGGATGTTCAAGGCCTGGGCCGCGGGGGTGGGATCGCCGAAGTTGTGTTCCCAGGTGAAGCTGGCCGGGGTCGCCTCAAGGATCGGCCCGGTGGGGCGGATGGTCAGTCGCACCTGGATCACCTGCGGGCTGTTCTGCACGGTGGTGGAGGAGCGGCCCTCGACGGTGATGGTGGCGTCGTAGGTTCCCGCGGCCATGCCGGTGGTGTTCTTGACGCCAACGGTGAAGGTGGCCGGCGCGGTGGCGTCGAAGGGCGTTACATCCAGCCAGTCGCCGCCGTTGAGGGTGCGGGCGTCGACATGGATGGCGAGGGCGCCGCCGCCGGTGTTGCTGGCGGTGAAGGTCTGCGTGGGGGGCGCCGCGCCGTCGCGGGTCATGCTGAAGTCGATCGTGCTCTTGTTGATTTGCAGCCGCGGCGGATCCATATTGACGCCATCCCCATCGAAATTGCCCAGTTTGAAGGCCACGCGGTTGGTGGGGAAGCTTGAATCGAACCCATAAACCACGGGGAAGGTGCGGAAAGCCAGGGAGCGATTGCCGGTGGTCGTGGTGCCGGCGCTGACATCGGTGTAGGCTCGATAGGCGGTGGCGCTGGCAATGACCACATCTACCTTGCCATCGCCGTTGATGTCGCCGGTTTCGATGTTGAGCCACTCCCGCCCGATGACGAGGCCGTTGATCCAGGTGGCGCTGATCGGATCGGCGCCGAAGTTCTTGGCCAACAGGGTGACGCCATTGGGCGTGCGCGGATCGCGCAGGAAAAAGGTCTCCTGATCGCCGCTGTTGTTCACATCGCCGAGGGCGATGTCGTAGAAGTAGGGCCAATGGCTGAAGGTGCCGTTGGGCGCGTCATTGAGTTGGTTGCCCGAGTATTGGAAGAAGATGATCGTGGCCAGGCCGATCACATCGCGGCTGGTGACGATCTCGGCCATGTTGCCATTGACCTGGGTGACGGCATTGCCCACCGCCATATCCACCCAGGGCCAGTCGAAGGAGCGGTTGAGGATGGTGACCCATTGGCCGCCGGAGGAGCGGGTCATGATCACGATGCGCTCATCCGCGTTCTCCAGGGGCCCGTTGCGCATCATCACCATCTCATCGCCGGCCAGGCCATCCACATCTCCGGTAGCGATGCGCAGCCAGGGATAGCCGTACGCGGGCAGGGTGAAGATCTGCGTCCAATTGGTGCCGCTGCCATTGTTCTGCCACACTTCGACCACCGAATCGACGCCGCCGATGACCGTGCGCTGCAGGATGATGTCCTGATGTCCGTCGGCGGTGACATCGCCGACCGCCACCAGGTTGTAACTGTAGCCGGCCACGGTTTTTTCGAATTGCGGCGCGCCCGCGCCCCCGCCCGCGGGCAAGAGGATGCGCGCGGTGGGGCCGGCAATGCCGACAATCTCGGCGATGCCGTCACGATTGGCGTCGATCACGGCCAGATCGGTGTAGCCGCCGGAGGGGGAGACGTAGGAAAAGGCAGGCATGCCAGGGGCGACCTGTGGATCGGTTACCGCGACGCGCCCGGCATTGTCGATGTAGGCGAGTTCGTCATCGGGCACAGTGGCGGCGAAGGTGGAGGAAAAGCTGGCGCCGCCGGCGAGCAAGGCCACGAGGGCCAGGCTGAAGAGGGCCAGGATCAGCAGGGGGCGAGTGCGTTTGTGCATGGGTGTGACCTCTTGATGGTGAGTCAGGGTGACTGCGCCAGGTTCGGCGCAGGGGGGAGGATTATAGCACGGCAGGGAGGAGCAGGCAGGACAGGGACGCGGCGGCGAGGGGGGCCGCACAGGTTCAAGGATGCAGCAGCACCTTGAGCGCGTCTTGGCGGCGGGCGTGGGCCAGCGCCTCCGCCGCCTGGGCCAGGGCATAGCGGGCGCTGATCAGGGGCCGGGGATCGACCTGACCGCTGTGCAGGGCGGCAATGGCCGGGGCAAACGGCCCGCAGCGGGAGCCGATCACCCGCAGTTCGTTGACGACGATCCGCGCCAGATCGAGACTGGCTGGCTGGGCCGCGGTGGATTTGAGGATCAGCACGCCGCGCGGGCGCAGGTGTTTGAGGATATCGGCGCAAGCCTCGGCCCGGCCGGTGGCGTCGACGGCGAAATCCAGCGCCAGGCCGGGGGGGAGGGCGGCGGCGGTGCGCAGGCCCAGGGCCTGAGCAATCGCCAGCTTGCCCGCGTGCCGCCCGATCAGCAGGGGATCGTATCCCGCGGCCCGCAGCACCTGCGCGCTGAGCTGGCCCAGCCGCCCATCGCCGAATACCGCCACCCGCTCGCCCGCGTCCGCGGGCAGGTCGCGCAGGATGGCAAAGGCTGCCGCGGTCGGCTCGGTGAAGACCGCGATCTCGTCGGGCAAGTCCGCGGGCAGGGGGTGCAGCAGGGCGATGGGGCTGAGGAAATACTCGGCGAAGACGCCATCCCAGGCGTGCATGCCCAAAATACGGCGCTGCTGGCAATGGGTGGTCAGGCCGGCCCGACAGTGGGCGCAGGTTCCGCAGGCGGTGTTGATCTCTCCCACCACGCGGCGGCCCACCCAATCGGGCTGATCAGGCGCCGCCGCTACCTCGGCCACATATTCATGTCCCAGGACGCCGCCAAAGCCGGGCTTGTAGCCGGCGGTCATGGCCAGATCGGTGCCGCAGATGCCGGCCAGCCGCAGGCGCAGCAGCGCCTCGCCCGGGGCGGGGGTGGGACGGGGCGCATCGGTCAAGAGCAGGGGTTGCCCCTGTTGCAAGGTTAGAGCCAACATCGTATAGAAAGAGGGGGGGGGTAAACGCAAAGACGCAGAGAGCGCAAAGGATATAAAAGAAAAAATGATATGTTTTTGTGGTTAGTCAATAAAAAATTTTTTCTGTAAATAAGTGAATTTAAACGCAAAGACGCAGAGAACGCAGAGAATGAAAAAGGTATAAAAGAAAAAAATGATATGTTTTTGTGGTTAGTCAATAAAAAAAAGAGACCGGGCGCGGAGGCCCGGTCGGTGCAGTGCGGAGAGGTTGAAATCAAGCCGTGGCCGTCTGCCGGCGCTTGCCATTGCCGCCAAACCAACCGAAGATGCCCTCGCGGTTGTGCCAGGAGACGAGCAGCGGCGTGGCATTGAAGATGGAGGAATAGGTGCCGCTGAGCAGGCCGATCAACATGGTGGCGATGAATTGGCGGATGGTCACGCCGCCAAAGATGATCAGGGCGATCATCACGAACATGGCGTTGATCTGCGTGGCCAGGGAGCGATGCACCGTCTCCAACAGGGAGCGATTGACGATCGTCTCGAAATCCTCATCCCGCCGCCGCCGGGTGTTCTCGCGGATGCGGTCGAAGACGACAATGGTATCTTGCACCGAGAAACCGATCACCGTGAGCAGGGCGGTGAGGAAGAGTGCGTCTACCTCCCAGCCCGCGACCCAGCCCATGATGGAGAAGACGCCGGTGGTGATCAGCACATCGTGCAGCATGGCCACGATGGCCGCGGCGCCGAAACGCACCGGATGGGGCACATTGCGGAAGGCCCAGATGATGAAGCCGAGGATGGCCAGCGAGGCCAGAGCCACAGCGCTCACGGCTGTGCGGGTGACTTCACGGCCGATGGTGGGGCCGACCGCGCGGAATTGCAGCTCCTCCGGCTCGCCGCCAGCAGCGGCAGCAAGCAGATCGAGCAACCCGCTCTTCTTTTCCGGCCCGATTTCGGAGGAACGGATGGCAAAGGTGCGGTCGTCGCCAATGGTGTTGACATTGACATCGGCCACGCCATTTTCTTGGAAGATGCGCACGATCTCGCCGGGGGCTATCGCCTCCTGAAAACGCAATTCCCACAGGCTGCCGCCGGTGAAATCGATGGAAAGACGGAAAGGCTGGCCAAAGCTGATCAGGGAGACGATCATCGAGATCACCCCCGGCAGGATGACCAGGGCCGAAAAAAGATAATACCAGCGACGGTGTTTGAGCAGGTTCATACGGAGGGGCTAGAACGAGAAATGAGGGAAAACTCAGATGCCGAAGAGGGCCAGGCGTTTTTGCAGGCGCTCGCCGAACAGGCCGACCACGAAGCGCATGAAAGTGCGGGTGGCGATCACGGCTGTGAACATGGAAATGAGTACGCCGATGCCCAGGGTGATGGCAAAGCCCTGAACGATGGAAGCGCCGAAATTCGAGCCGAAATAGTAGAGGATCAGGCAGGTGATGAGGGTGGAGAGATTGGAGTCGAGGATCGATGTCCAGGCGCGGGAGAATCCGGCCTCGATCGCGTTGCCGAGAGAACGTCCGGCCCGCAATTCCTCCTTCATGCGCTCGAAGATGAGGATGTTGGCGTCCACGGCCATGCCGGTGGAGAGCAGGAACCCGGCGATCCCTGGCAGGGTCAGCACCACCGGCACCAGTTTATAGATCATCAGGTTCAGGGCGGCGTAGGTCATGAGCGCCAGATCGGCCAGGAAGCCGGGCAGGCGATAGTAGACGAGCATGAACAGCAGGACGATGATCACGCCGATGATGCCGGCCTTGACGCTGGATTGGACTGAATCCTCGCCCAGGCTGGGGCCGACGGTGCGCACATCCACGATCTGCAAAGGCACGGGCAAGGCGCCGTACTGCATCTGAATGGCGAGATTGCGGGCCTCTTCCAGGGTGAATTGGCCTTCGATGATGCCGCTCTCGCGGATGGTGCTGTTGATCACCGGGGCGGAGAGGATGGTGGCGTCCATGACGATGGCCAGGCGCTGGCCGATGTGGGTGCTGGTGAACTGTTCGAAGATGTCGGCGCCGTCGGGCTTCCACTCGAAGGCGATGAAGATCTCCTGCGTGGTGGGGTCGCGGCTGACATCGGCCCGGCTGAGCAAATCGCCGGTGAGGATGGTCTCGTAGACCACGGCATCGGTGACGATATCGCCGGCGCGCAGGGAGGTGAGGATCGGATCGCCGGCGGCGAGGAACTGGTTGTTGCCGATGTCGACGAACTCGAGTTGGCCGGTGCTGCGCAGGGTTTCCACGGCGGCGTCGGGGTCTTCCACGCCGGGCAGGGCGACGATGATGCGTTCGCCGCTGGTCTGCACCAGGGGTTCGGCCACGCCCAAGCCATTGACGCGGCGTTCGATGATGATGCGCGCGGTCTCGATATCCTCGGCGCTGACGGTGCGGCCTTCGGGCACATTGGCCTCCAGTTGTACCTGCGTGCCGCCTTGCAGATCCAGGCCCAACCGTGTTTGCAAGGCCCGTTCTGGGCTTTGGTGCCGGGCCACAAGGTTGGTGAACCAGTCAGGATGGTCGATGGGCAGGGCCACGTAGATGGCGAACGCAGCCAAAAGCAAAAGGAGGATGAGGGAAGCGAGATTGCGTGAATTCATCGCGGGCAGGGCTGAAAGGGGGGCGGCAGGAGGAGACGTAGAAAGCGCAAAACCTTGCGAGTATAGCCGCCGGGGGAAAAGGGTGTCAAGTTCGGTAGGTCAGTATTCAGGGGGCAGTGTTCAGTATTCAGTATTCAGTGTTCAGTGTTCAGTGGTCAGTGGTCAGTCAGTGGTCAGCAGCCCCGTGAATGAATTCACGGTCTGCTATCGGAAACCTGCTGAAGCAGGTTTTTATGGCAGAATAACGTCATCAACAACCCGTTTCAACGGGTTT
>JAANMV010003917.1_pt1 | contig 12380 bp, 15 predicted proteins | sample 7279661 | NCBI WGS metagenome assembly JAANMV01 (sample SAMN14094540, study PRJNA606508) | bioreactor metagenome | isolation source: A lab-scale SPAN reactor treating ammonium-rich wastewater day 121 | place: Ireland: Galway | collected 2017-05-16 | reverse complement strand
GGCGATGCGGAGCGTGTCGAATGTTTGGGCGACGAGAGAAAAATCCATGATAGTCTCCTATTTAAAGCATACTGCGTAATCCATATCGCGCAGGCGCGCGGCACGAATTACGCAGCAGGTTCGATTCGAAACGGCAGGGATCAGCGTTTTGTGTAGGTTGGCGCCTTGCGCGCTTTCTTGAGGCCGGGCTTCTTGCGTTCCTTCTCGCGGGCGTCGCGGGTGAGCAAACCGTATTTGCGGAGCGCGGGCGTCCAGTCCGCGTTGAGCGCCTGGAGGGCGCGCGCTAAACCCAGGCGCACCGCCTCGGTCTGGCCGCTTACGCCGCCGCCCTGCACCTTGACGGTCACATCGTATTTCCCGGCATCCTCGCCGACCGCGGCGAACGGGCGCAGGATGTCCTGTACGTCACCGATGCGGGGGAAATACGCGCTGCCCGCCTTCTCGTTGACGGTAAACGTGCCGGAGCCGCCCATCACGCGCACGCGGGCGGTGCTTTCCTTGCGGCGTCCTACTGCTTCATAATACTGTGCCATAATCCTTCCTCTTTATTCCTTACTTCATGCCTTTGAAACGACCAGCGGTTCGGGGTTGTTCGTGCCGTGCGGATGATTCGGTCCCGCGTAGATCTTCAGGCGCTTGAGCAGCGAACGTCCCATGCGGTTGTGCGGCAACATGCCCCACACGGCTTCGCGCAGGACGCGGTCCGGGTGCTTTTGCAGTTGATCGCGCAATGAAATGGACTTCAACCCGCCGGGGTAGTTCGAATGTTTGTGATACATCTTGGTGTTCAACTTCGAACTGGTCTTCGTGCCGGTCACGGTCACTTTTTCGCAGTTGACGACCACCACCGTATCGCCCATTTCCACGCCGGGCGTGAAGGTCGGTTTGTGTTTGCCGAGCAGAACGTGCGCGATGCGCGTGGCAAGGCGTCCCAGGTTCTGCCCATCGGCGTCCACCAGGATCCATTTGCGTTCGATCTCGCTCGCTTTCGGATAGTACGATTTGTACACTTTCCAATCTCCGTTTCTTTTCAATCTCGAACCGCGCCAGAGAGCGCGGGCTACTCAAAGAAATATCCTTATTGACTGTTTGACTCTTTGTACGCGACCTCGACCAGCGTCAGCCCGTGCGCGGGAGCGATGCCCGGCGGAAGGACGCTTCGGGACTTAACCGGATCCTGCTTCGCTAAAGAACGGGCAATGTCCTCCGCTGAAGCCTTTCCCTGCGCCGTCGCTGCCTGCACGAACACCATCCTGCGAACCATGCGATAGAGGAAGGCGTCCGCTCTTACTTCGAAAAGCCATTCATCCTCGGCGGTTTGCGTCCATTCGGCTTTCGTCACGGTTCGAACGGTCGTGCCTTTGGGTGAGGTTGGCGAACCGAAGGCATGGAAATCGTGCGTCCCAATGAATTGTTTCGCGGCTTGTTCGAGCAGGGCGCCGTCCATCGGCGTCCAGACCCGCCACGCGAACCGTTCGCGGATCGGGTCGCGCACCGGCCGGCGGAACAACCTGTATTGATATGCGCGGGAGATCGCGTCGAAGCGCGGGTGGAATTTCGCATCCGCAACCTCCACCGCCCGCACGGACATATCGGCCGGCAGGAGGGAGTTCAGCGCGCGCAGGAGTTCGTCGTCAGTGTGGGACCAGTCCAGGTCCGCCGAGGCAACCTGACCCGTCGCGTGAACGCCCGTATCCGTCCGCCCGGACATAAACACAGAACGTCCCGTCCATCCAAGTTTTGTCAGGGCTTTTTCGAGTTCGCCCTGCACGGTTCTGCGCCTCGCCTGCCGCTGGCTTCCGTGGAAGCCCGCGCCGTCGTAGGCAAGAGTCAATTTGTAACGTGCCATCTTTCAGTCATCAGTGAACAGTCATCAGTTACCAGTTACCAGTTACCAGTTATCAGTTATCAGTCATCAGTCCCGATCGCCGTTCACTGAATACTGCTCACTGACCACTGATCACTGACCACTGACCACTATTCCTCGACCAGTTCCAAAATCACCATCTCAGCCGAGTCGCCCATGCGGGGACCGAGTTTCAAGATGCGCGTATAGCCGCCGTTGCGGTTGGCGTAGCGCGGCGCGATCTCGTCGAAGAGGCGCTTGATCAACTTGTTGTCTCCCAGCCTGGCGGTCGCCAGGCGGCGGGCATGCACCTTCGCGGCGTCGTCCGCCTGCGCGCTGTTGCGGGCAAGCGTGATCAGGCGTTCCGCTTCGCCGCGAATGGCGGCGGCTTTGGCGCGCGTGGTCTTGATGCGTTCGTGCGTAAAGAATTGTTTGATGAGGTTGCGGCGCAGGGCGAGCCTTGCGCCCGTGCTGCGTCCGAGCCTGTAGCCGGATATTTGGTGTCGCATTTCTAAATCACTCCGCGGAATTCGAATCGATCTTCAGGTAGCCCTTTTCCTGCATCTTCTGGCGGAGTTCGTCGAGACTCTTCTCGCCGAAGTTGCGGATGGACATGACCGCCGTCTCGCCCTTCTCCAGAAGGTCCAGCACGTCGCCGACCGTCGTGATGCCGGTGCGCTTGAGCGAATTGAACACGCGCACAGAAAGGTCGAGCGCCTCCACCGGGGTATCCGCCAGCTCGCTGGTGATGCGGCTGCTCCCGATCTCCTTTTCGACCGGGATGGTCAGGGTCTCTTCGCTGACGCCGGCGATGTAACGCAGGTGGTCAATGACGATCTTGGCGGCGGTGCTGAGCGCGCGTTCGGGCGAGATCGTGCCGTCGGTCCAGATCTCGAGGATGAGTTTGTCGTAGTTCGTGCTTTGCCCGACGCGGGCGGAGGTCACTTCCCAGTTCACCCGTTTGACCGGGCTGTAGATGGCGTCAATCGGCAGTTCGCCGATGGGCATGTGCCCGCTTCGTTCGTTGGCGGGCGAGTACCCGCGTCCGCGCTCGACGGTGAACTCGATGTCCAGTTTGGTCTTGGGGTTGTCCACTGTAAAAAGGAACAATTCGGGGTTGACGATCTCCACCTCGGCGGGGGTGATGATGTCCGCCGCGGTGACCGTCCCTTCGCCGCGCACTTCCAGGTGCATGCGCGTGCTATCCACGCCGTCCAGTTTGAGGCGCAGTTGTTTGACCTGCAACATCACCTGGATGACGTCCTCGCGCACGCCGGGGATTTCGCTGAATTCGTGCAGCACGTCCGCGATGCGGATGGATGTCACCGCGGCGCCCTCCAGCGAGGAGAGCAGAACGCGGCGCAACGCGTTGCCCAGCGTAACGCCATACCCGCGTTCGAGCGGGCTGATGATGAATTTGCCGTAATTTCGAGCCTCAGCTTCGCGCTCGATCTTCGGCATAACCATGTTCGAGATACCCGTCACGGTTCACCTCTCCCAGTCATTTCAATAGAAGCCCCGGCAGGCGGGACGCCCGCCGGAGATAAAAACCAGCCATTATCTTGAATAGTATTCAACGATCAACTGCTCGTTCAGGACGCCGTCAATTTCCGCGCGCTCGGGGAGGCGCTGGACGACGCCGGTTAATTGTTTCGTATCGCGGTTCAACCAGGCGGGCGACGTTCTCGCTTCAGCCTGCTCGCCCAGTCCCTTGAAATATTCGAGTCCGCGCGAGCCTTCACGGACCGCCACAACGTCGCCATCGCGCAGCAACATGGAAGGCACGTCGGTGCGGCGTTCGTTTACGGTAAAGTGTCCGTGCGTCACCATCAGGCGGGCTTGCGCGCGGCTGGAGGCGAAACCGAGGCGGTACACCACGTTATCCAGGCGGGACTCGAGGATCTGCAGCAAATTCAAACCGGTCAAGCCGCGGCGCTGGAGGGCAACCTCGTAATAACGGCGGAACTGGCGTTCCAAGATCCCGTAGACGCGCCGGGCGCGCTGTTTGGCGCGCAACTGGCGCAAATAGTCGGATTCACGTCCCGAGCGGTTTCCGCCGCCGCGACTGCCCGAACGTCCATGCTGACCGGGGGCGTAACTTCTCCTCTCGAACGCGCACTTGGGAGTGAAACATCGTTCGCCCTTGAGATAGAGTTTTTCGCCCTCGCGCCGGCAAAGTTTGCAAACCGGACCAATGTTCTTCGACATAAATCACTTTCCTCTACATCTTCATTTCAGATTACACGCGTCGCTTCTTCGGCGGACGACAACCGTTGTGCGGAACCGGCGTCACGTCGGAGATGGAACGCACCTTCAAGCCCATCGCCTGGACGGCGCGGATGGCGTTTTCGCGTCCGGGCCCGGGCCCCTTTACGAACAATTCCACTTCCTGGATGCCCAACTGCTGGGCGGCTTTGATCGCCTTGTAGACCACCTGCGCCGCCGCGTCCTTGCCAAGTCCGAGGGTGTCGAACAGCAACTGCGGACCGAAGTTCAGGATCGTCCCCGGCCCCGACGTACTGTAGTTGAGCTTGCCCGGCTGCGCCTTGAGCGCGCCAACCAGGTCACCGAGGGTGCGGTAGGGGGAATCGACGTGAACCACGCAGACGAACGGATTGCGCTCCAGCAGGCCGAGGAACGTGAAGTCGCTCCACTTGTAAGGGATGCTCGGCTTGAGAGCGGGCAGCAGCGTCTGCGAGCCTACACGTGCGAGCAGCAGCGTGTAGCCGTCGGGTTTCGCCTCCTTCACCAATTGCGAGCCAATTGCGCCACCCGCGCCTGCGCGATTGCTGACGACGATCGGCTGCGACACGTACTTCTGCGCGGCTGCGGCGAGGTTGCGTGCCGACAGGTCGGCATCGCCGCCGACGCTGAACGGCGCGACCAGCGTGATTGGCCGTTCGGGATAGGTTTGCGCCCCTGCCGGGCCGGCACCCGCCGCCATCGAGACGCAGGCGGCCAGTGCGGCAGCGTTCCTGCGGACAAAGCTCATCATCGTTCTCCTCCTTTCATTCTTCGTGAATGTACGCTCAGGCTGTCGTCTCCCCGGCGATGAGACTGTGTCCTGGCCTTACGCGGGTGAACTCGACGGGTTTGCGGCCGATGCTCACGGTTCCGTCGCGCCAGCGAGCGACCGTGAAGGTGGACTGCCCGAGGTCGCCGGGCTCGGGATGATCTTCGCGGAAGTGCGCACCGCGCGAGTCTTCGCGCGAGATCGCGGCCGCGGCGATCACGCGGCTCACCGCGATGAGATTCCTCAGATTCAGCCAGTCGTGCCAGCTCAGGTTGAATGCGCGGTCCGTGCCGCCCACGCCAGTGCGCGAGAGTCGTGCGTCGAGCTCGGCGAGCCGGGTCGCCGCCCGTGCGAGCCCTTCGGCATCGCGCAGGATGCCCACGTCGTTCCACATGCAGTCGTAGAGCGCTTCGCGGATCTCCTCGATGCTCCCCGGCGCAATTGCGAACGGTGCCTCGTGCTCGGCGATGCTGCGCTCGATCGCGGCCGGATCGGGCTCCCTCAGCGCAGGATGGCCCGCAACCCAGGCGGCCATGCTGTCGCCGGCAATGCCGCCGAACACGGTGGAATTGGCCACGCCGTTGCCGCCGAGCCGGTTTGCCCCGTGCACGCCGCCGGTGTCCTCGCCGGCGGCGAACAGGCCCGCGAGCTGCGTCGTGCAGTCGACGCCGAACAACACGCCACCCATCATGTAGTGTGCGGTCGGGACGACTTCGACCAGGCCGCCAGCGAGGTCGAAGCCGCAATCGGCGCAGCGTTCGACCATGCCCTTGAACATCCGGCGCACGTTGTCGGGCCCGAGGTGGTGCATCTGGATGTAGACGCCACCGTTCGGCGACGTGCGGCCCGCGCGCATCTCCGAATAGATCGAGCGCGAGACGATGTCGCGCGTCGCCCGTTCGGCGCGCGGGTCGTAGCGCTGCATGAAGCGCTCCCTGGCCCCGTTGAGCAGTTGGCCGCCAGCGCCGCGCAGACCCTCCTCGAGCACGGTGCCGGTCATCCGCGTTCCCGGCCCCGCGAGCAGACCGGTGGGGTGGAACTGCACCATCTCCATGTCGCGCAGACCGAGTCCGGCACGAAGTGCCATCGCCAGCCCGTCGCAGCTCTTGTCACCCGACGGCGTGTGGTACTTGTACATCGTCGGACCGCCGCCGGTGGCGAGCAGCACCGCCCTGGCCTGCACGAAGACGAAGTCGCCTGCGCGCATGTCGATCATCAGCACGCCGGCGATCGCCGAGCCGTCGGCAGTGCGGATCAGCTCGACGGCGCGATGCTCCTCGAGCCGCCCGATGCCGCGCGACCAGGCCTGCTCGGCCAGCCGGTTGATGATCTCGATGCCGGTCAGGTCGCCCTTGTGCACCGTGCGATCGAAGGTCTGCCCGGCGAACGCCTTCTGGTGCACCGTACCGTCCGGATTGCGATCGAAGAAGCAGCCGAGCTCGTTTTCCAGCTCGTGGATGCGCTCGACCGCGCCGGTGACGAGCGCCCAGGCGAGATCCTGGTCGGACAGCCACTTGCTGCCTTCGACCGTATCCATGAAGTGGCGCTCGATCGAGTCGCCCTCGGCCAGTGCAACGTTGTAGCCGCCCTGCACCATCCGTGTGCAGCCGCTCTTGCCGAGAAGACCCTTCACCGCGACCGTGATCGACAGCGCCGGGTTCGCCTGGTGTGCGTGCAGCGCGGCAAACAGGCCCGCGCCGCCGGAACCGAGGATCAGGATGTCGGTCTGCAGCGTGCGCAGCTTCACCGCGGCTGCACTCCGAGACTGGCGAGCACCTGCGCGCGCCGCGCGTCGACGTCGTGCCGCACGCTGTCGTACAGGCTGCCGCCGTGGCTGTCCATCGCCACGAGCAGCGGGCCGAAATCGCGGATACGGAACTTCCACAGCGATTCCGGGTTCAGGTCGTCGAGATCGACATCCTCGATGCTCTCGATCCAGGTGGTCTCCAGCGCCGCGGTGCCGCCGACGATCGCGAGGTAGATGCCGCCAAGCTCGCGAAAGGCCGCGAGCGAGGCGTCGCGCAGGCCGCCCTTGCCGATGATGATGCGCACGCCCTCGCGCTCCATCAGCGGCCGGGTGAAGCGCTCCATCCGGTCGGAGGTGGTCGTGCCGATGCAGATCGGCTCGTAACCGGCCGGATGTCTGGGGCTGGGCTCGACCTTCTTCACGTTCGGCGCGGTGTGGATCACCGCGTGCCCGCGCAGGTCGAAGCGGGTAGTCCGGCCGCGGTCGAACATCGCGATCTGCGTTGCGTCGCGGATGCCGAACAGCGTCTGCTGGAGCGTGACCGTATCGTTGACGCGCAGCCGCCGGACCTGCTCCTCGGTGACCGGCGTGCTCAACTCGTGGTGGGCCATGTTCAGAATCCGAAAGACACGCCCTCGGGCGTAAACGTCGCCGTGGCGCGCCGCGCCGAATGGCACTGCATGTTCACTGCGACCGGGTTCATCGTGATGTGTGTCGCGGCGAGCTCCACGTGGACCGCGAACGCGGTCGAGTCGCCGCCCAGGCCTTGCGGGCCGACGCCGAGGCGGTTCACCGCTGCGCTCAGCTGCTCCTCGAGCTTCGCGCCTTCGGGGTCGCCGCAACGGCTACCCAGTTCGCGCGTGGCCGCGCGCTTGGCCAGCGCGACGCACAGATCGGAAGTTCCACCGATGCCCACCCCGACGATCGTCGGCGGGCAGGTCTTGCCGCCCGCTGCAATCACGCAGTCGACGACGAAAGTCTTGATCGCGTCGACCCCTTCCGCGGGAATCGCCATCTTCAGGAACGAGTTGTTCTCCGAGCCGCTGCCCTTGGGCACCATCTCGATCTGCAGCACTTCGTTCCGGTCGACGAAGTCGACGTGGACGACCGGCACCTCGATGCCGCACGAGGTGTGCTCGTTGTGGCGCGTGAGCGGATGCACGACCGATGAGCGCAGCGGATGCTCGCGCGTCGCGCGCTCGCAGCCCTTGCGGATCGCCTGCTTCAGCGCGTGCCCGTCGACCTCCACGTGGCTGCCGATCAGCACGTTGTAGATCGGGATGCCGGTGTCCTGGCACAGCAGGTTGTGTGTCTCCTCGGCCACCTTGATGTTGGTGACCATGGTGGCCAGCACGCCCTGCGCGGTGCGGTCGGTTTCCCCGGTCGACAGGCGCGCGAATCCGTCCTTGATGTCCGGCGGCAGGATCTTCAGTGCCCGGATGTAGAGTTCTCTCGCGGCCTCTTCGACCGCTTGCGGATCGACTTTCATGCTCTCCCGTTCCTTTGTTCGTGCTATCCGACCAGCGCCAGCGCAAAGGCGAGGCCCGCCGCAAGCCCCGCGCCTGCGACCGCGGCGATCCAGTTCTTGCGCAACCCCGACCAGGGCCTGAATTCGATCACGAGCAGGCGCAGTCCGCCGGTCAGATGAACCGCCAGCAGGACCACCAGGATCCATTCACCGAACTTGAACAGCGGTCGATCGGCGAATCGCAGGAAGCCGTCGAGCGCCGCCTCGCCATGAAGCGCCTGCCCGAGTGCCCAGAAGTGCAGCGGCAGGAACGCGGCCAGCGCGACGCCGGACAGGCGGTGCACCAGAAACGCCCACCACGCCGGGTGACTGCGCGCACGATAGTCGTTGCGTCGCGTCGGTACGCTTGCCGCCGGCCGGTCGCGCCGGACGCCCGCGCGGCTGCCGGTGGCCACGTTCATGTGACCACCGCATGAACGGCGCGCAGGCCAAGGGCGGCGAGAGCCAGCGCGGCCACGATCGCCGCGGCGTTGGCGAGCCTGGGGCTCCATCCCAGCCATTCTTCCGCGACGCGCGCGAGCCCGATCGGAACGTGAATCGCACAGGCGATCACGAACGTCCCGTAGAACGCTGCCACCAGCCAGTTGCCCTGCGTTCGTGCGAGGATCTCCGCGCCGCTCAATCCGCCGCGTACCGCGTACACGATGGTCGCGAGATGCACCGCCACGAACACCGCGAGCGCCATCGCACTCAGCCGCTGCAGGTACCAGAGTCTTGCCTGGGTGGAGGCGGTGCTCATCGGCAGTTCCTTCGGGTCGCGCTCGCGCTCACCGGTCACAACTCGCCGCGCATTGCGCGACGTGCCGTGAGCCGTTTGAGCCCGGCGATGCCGGCAGTCGGCGCGATCGCCTTCGGGCATCGTTCGGTGCACGATCCCAGCGTGTGGCAGGCGTGGCAGCCCGCGTCGCCGGCAACTGCGCGCAGCCGTTCCCCCTGCTCGATGTCGCGCGGGTCGTTGACCAGTGTCCAGGCGCGATTGAGCGCTGCCGGCCCGAGGTAGTCGGGTCGCCAGGTGACGACGTCGCAGGATGCGTAGCAGACGCCGCAGCCGATGCATTCGATGCCCGCGTTCGCCGCAATTCGCTCGGGCGAAGCCGGATCGATCCGCGCGAAATCGTCGCGGCGCGTCGTCGCGCCGCGGAAGCGGCCCTTCGCGCGTGCCCACTTGTCGAAAAACCCGCTCATGTCGGTAGCGAGGTCCTTGATGACCGGCAGGTTCGCCAGCGGCGCGATCTCGAGCGAGTTGCCGTCGACGACTTTCGACACGTGCGTCCGACAAGTCCAACGCGCGACGCCGTTGACGGTCATTGCGCACGACCCGCACATGCCGACTCGACAGGAGAAACGGTAACTCAGCGTCGGTTCCAGCTGCCGCTGGATGTAGGTGACGACATCGAGCACCGTCTGGCTCGCCTGCCGCGGCACCTCGTAGTCGGAGAAGCTCCCGTCGGCGCCGCCGCGCCAGACTCTCACGCGCAGATTGCTGGACATGGCGACATTGTGAGAGCCTGGTCAGGAAAGCGAAAACGATTTATTCTTTACCAATTGTAAAGTATTTCTTTCGTATGTCTTCGTTGCGCACTCTGAAGACCTTCCTCGCGGTCGCCAGGCACGGCAGCTTCGCGGCGGCTGGCGCCGAGATCGGGTTGAGCGCGGCCGCGGTCGGACTGCAGATGCGCGCCCTCGAGGAGAACCTGAAGCAGCAGTTGTTCGATCGCGGCGGCCGCTCGGTGGTGCTGAACACGGCCGGCCGGCGCGCGATTGCGCAGATCGAGGAACTGGTGACGCGCTACGAGGAGCTGATCGGGGGCAACGGCAGCGACTCGCTTTCGGGAACCGTGGTGATGGGAGCGCTGGTGTCGACTCTGATGGGCGCCTTCGCCGACGCCCTGTGGACGCTCAAGCGAGAGAATCCGGGGCTCGAAGTGAAGCTCTTCGCAGGGCAGTCCAGTGATTTCACCAATCGCGTCGAGCAGGGGTTGCTCGATGCGGCGATCGTCACCCGGCCGCCGCGCCCGCTGCCGTCCAGCCTCGTCTGGACACAACTGTACGTCGAACCGATGGTGATGATCGTGCCGCGCCGGCCGCACTTCGCGCTCGCGAGCGATCCGCTGCAGGCGCTGCGCGAATCGCCGTTCATCCGCTTCGATCGGGAAACCTGGACCGGACTGCTGGTGCGCGACGTGTTGAACCGCTGCCGCGTCGAGGTCCGCGACGGGATGGAGCTGAACTCGGTCGAGGCGATCCTCGCGATCGTGCGCCAGGGCTTCGGGGTGTCGATCGTGCCCAGACTTGCCAATGTGCGCTGGGCTGCAGACCGCGAATTGCGTGTCATCGAACTCCCCGACACGAACGTCCAGCGGCGCGTCGGGCTGCTCGAACGCTCGCGCCACGCCCGCACGCGCTTCACCGGTGCGGTGAAACGCTTCTTTGCCGAGGCGTCAGCCGGCTAGGAATCTGTTCAGATCGCGCCGAGGCCCCGGCGTATCAGGCTCGCGCCGCCGACGACGAGCAGCACCCAGACCGCCTGCACGACATGCCTGGCAGGCAGGCGATGGTGCAGGCGATTGCCGATGAACAGCCCGAGCAGCGCGCAGGGCACCAGTGCGAGCGCAAGAACCAGCAGGTGCCGCTGCGCGTAAAGCCCCGCCGCAATGAATACGAACAGCCGCGACAGGCTGCTCAGCATGATGACCGAACTGACGGTGGCGCGCAGGACCGATTTTTCCGGCAGGCGACGCGCGAGATAGATCGCGTAGATCGGCCCGCCGGCACCGAACAGCGCGCTGAACATGCCGCCCAGCGTGCCCAACGGCGCCGACCACAACGGTACGATCGGCGCGCCGCCGGGACGGAACAGGAAGTTGTATGCGGCATAGGCGAGCACGAAGCAGCCCAGGGACAGCAGCAATGCGCCTTCGGGAGCCTTGACCAGCAATGTGGCGCCGAGAGCGATGCCGAGCAGCATGAACGGCACGAGTCGCTTCACCTCGGACTTGTCGATCACCGCATGATTGCGCCAGCCGATGAGAAATCCGGCGCACAGATCGAACACCAGCATCATCGGCACGGCGAAGCGCAGCGGAAAGAAGTGTGCGAGCAGCGGCATGGCCGCGATCGATGCGCCGAATCCGGTCAGACCGAAGACCGTGTACGCCATGGTGACGGCAAGCGCCGACCACAGGACGGAATCCGGCGAAAGGGTCACGAGGCGGCGAGTTCACGGAGCTGGGCGAGCAGGGCGTCGGGCACATCGATGCCCTCGGTGCGAGCCCGGGCGGCCAGTTGCAGGCGGCGATCGCCCGGCAGGCGCACCGCGGGATCCTGCAGCATTGCGGCAACCAGGGTCTCCAGGCGCTCGTGGAAGGTTTCGCGACCCGCGAGCGCGGACGGATCGATCACCATGAATGCCTGGCCGATGCGCGGGCGGTTCCCGTCGTCGGTGAAGAACGAGTCGGCCTCGAAGCCGAATGCCGCGCCGGTGAGCGCGCAGCACAGAAGCTCCACGATCAGCGCCAGCATCGCACCCTTGACGCCGCCAGCCGGCAGCATCATCCCGCTCAGTCCGGCGTTCGGATCGGTGGTCGGGTTGCCATCCTTGTCCAGTGCCCAGCCTCGGGGAATGGGCTCGCCTTTGCGTGCAGCGACCATCAGCCTGCCGCGCGCAACTTCGGAGAGCGACAGGTCGATGGTGAGGGGCGGAGCATCGCGGCGGGGGAACACCGCAGCGATCGGATTGGTGCCGAACAAGGCACGCCTTCCGCCCCATGCAGGCATCGCGGCCGGCGAGTTGCCGAAGGCCAACCCGACCATGCCTGCGGCCGCGACAGGTTCCAGATGGTAGGCGGCGGCGCCGAAGTGGTGGCTGCGCGTCACTGCGGCGAATGCGGCGCCGCAGCGGCCTGCGCGTGCGATCGCTTCACGCACGGCGAGTGCGCAGGCAGGGAAGGCCAGCCCCTCATCGGCGTCGACGAGGCACGCGGCTGCCTTCTCGCGCACCAGGCGTGGCCGCGCCGCACCGTTGACGCGTCCGCGTTGCAGGTGGGCGGCATATTGCGGCACGCGGCTCAGGCCGTGAGAAGCGAGACCCTGCGCATCTGCAGTGACGAGCGCGGCAGCGGTGGCTTCGGCCATCCCCGCAGCGGCGCCTGCACGTGTCAGGGCGTCGCTGGCAAGGCGGGCAGCCTGATCGAGCGTGAGGACGGTCATGATGGTTGCCCGCACTCGCGCAGGAACGCGCCGACCT
>JAANMV010003911.1_pt1 | contig 12394 bp, 10 predicted proteins | sample 7279661 | NCBI WGS metagenome assembly JAANMV01 (sample SAMN14094540, study PRJNA606508) | bioreactor metagenome | isolation source: A lab-scale SPAN reactor treating ammonium-rich wastewater day 121 | place: Ireland: Galway | collected 2017-05-16 | reverse complement strand
GATGCCCGGATTGCGGCGGAGGGACTGTATAGCGATCCGATTCAGCAGGTCGTCGAGCGGGATGAACCGGAGATGGTATCCGGCACACCGGAACTGGACTTTTAAGCGATGACCATGCTCAAACCACAGACCGCGCTGGGCGGCTTTGCCCTCATCACCCTGCTGCTGGCTGGCGCTGCTGTCGGGCGGGTGTTCGGCATGAGCTTTGGCGAGGCACTCTACCTAACCGGCGTGCTGTTGGTGGGACTCGGCTGGCTGGGCAATCGGGTGCTGCTGCGGCGCTGCGCCCATCCATCCGAAGATCGGGGCGTGTAACAGATGTTCTACTGGTTATTCACCGAGGGGCGGGTGCTGCTGGGCGGCTTGCTCGCCCCCCTCCTGTGTCTGACACTCACCGCGCCCATCATGGTCAGCGCCATGCTGGGGGCCGGCATCCAGCGCACCAGCGAAGTGCAGGGAACGACGGGCTGGAAGCGTAGTGCGAAACTCCTTGCTCACCTGATGGTCGTGCTGGGCGTATCTGCTGTCTATCTGACGCTGCTGGGCGATATGGCGGTGCAGCCGCTGCGCGGGCGGCAGTCCACCAGCGGGTTTGTGCAGTTCCTCACTGGCGCGCCGCCGAATGTGAACGCCATGCGGCTGTTCATGTTTGGCATGATGCTGGTGATGTTGTGGTTCTTCCTAACCATTGGGCTGCACAGTGGCATCAAGAATGGCGGTTGGCTGCGTGAACGGGTGGATCGCCTGCGCAATCCGCAGGTCAAGCGTGGGGCGCTGGGTTCATCGCACTTCTGCACCATGCGCGAGTATAAACGCTTCCGTCGCGAAGATGCCGAAGGGCTGTCATTACTAGGGGCATTCTGGGGGGAACAAAAGCGACGGCTCGATCTGGGTATGGGGCGGTTTTCGCTCAGCGGTGAAGATGTGGCACGCGGTATTCTGACGCTGGGCGGTCCGGGTTCCGGTAAGACCCAGGGCATTATCCTGCCCGCCATTGCGGACCGAATGTTGGCGGGACACTCGCTGGTGGTGGCTGACCCGCAGGGCGAAATCACCGGGCATGTACTGAAGTACGCCGCTGTGACCCGTCATCTGGTGGTCGTCCATGACCCGACCAGCACCATTGGTCCACGTTACAACCTGGCGGAAGGCATTGAGAATGTGTCCGATGCTCGTGCGATTGCGGATGTGCTGGTGCCTTCGGCGGCGGGCGACAACCGCTTTTGGACGGACAGCGCGGCGGCATTGCTGGCGGCTTGCCTGATCCGCTTTCCCAATCTGGGCGAAATCTACAACGCCATGAATGATCTGAAAGGGCTGGCTGGCAAACTTGCTTCCCAGAAAGATGATGCCGCGCTGCTGGCGAACAGTTTCATTGCGTCGGTGGGGTCCGATGGCAAGGTTGCCTCGAATGTGGTGGCAACGCTGGCAACTGCGTTGACGGGATGGGCTTCGACCGATGTGCGTGCCAACACCAGCGCTTCCGACTTTGATGCTGAACTCATTGTGGGTCAGCCAACGGTGGTTGTCCTGACCTGTCCGGGTCGTATGCGGGCGGTCTACGCCTCCTATCTGGGCGCGACCCTGCGTAAACTGATGCTCGATCTGGACACCATCGGCGAACGCAACAAAGGACCGCTGCCCGTTCCCGTCGGCGTGATTCTGGATGAATTCCCGACGCTGGGCAAACTCGACAGTCTGGTGGCGGATGTGAACCTTGTCCGTAAACGTCGCATCTCGATCATGATTGGGGCGCAGACCAAAGGGCAGTTCCACATGATCTACGGCAATGAAGGCACACAGGCATTGTTCACGGGTTTGGCGACCCAGGTGATTTATGGCGGTTGCGATGCCGACACCGCTGAGTTCTACAGTAAAGCCAGCGGGACAGCGACCACCGATGCCAATGCCGATGACCCTAACAGCCATCTGCGCCAGCGTCCGCTGCTGACGGTGGATGAAGTCGTCACGCCGCAGGTCGGCAACTGCACCATCTTCGCCCGTTATGTCGAGGCGGGCTTTGCCACACAGGTCGTCCTGAACGCCCGCCTGACGCGCTTCTATGAGCGCGACGACTGGAAGCAGCGGCTTAATGCGGCAAAGAACGTCCAACCCTTGCTGCTGGAACGGGGGATTGCGCTCAATTTACAGCCGGTCGAAACACCTGTACCGCTCGTTCCCAAATCGAATATACCTGAGTCCGCCACAACGACACCCTCCACCCTGGAAATAGCGGCACTGATGGCGCGAGTCGCCGCTGAGACCCAGAAGCAAACCAACGGCAATGTCCAAACCATCAGCACAAGTGAAATGCGTAACCGGCATGAACAGCGCAAGCGTGCTGTGAAAGAGGTGACTCCATGACTCTGACGAAGAACAAAATGATCCGCGAAATCGGACGGCGCACACGGCTGAAGAACCGTGATGTGCAGTTGATGTTGGAAGCACTGATTGAGGTCTGGACTGAAGAATTAATCGGTGGCGGACGAATTGAACTGGAGAATCTTTTTGTTTTGGAAGTCCAAACGATTGACCGGGGCGAAAACGCCGGGACGCTCAAAACGGGTGATGCTCCACGCACGATTCAGCGAGTGATCCTGCGCGTGAGTAAGCAATTAAAGCAGTGCCTGAATGATTCTGGGGAACTGCATAAATAGGCAGGGTTGTGACCAGATCGAGCAGGTTCCTATCGCTGGCGAATCCAGTAAACACCCACCTCATCGCACTTCACTTCAAACCTTGTCGGATAGTCTGCCAGAAACTTGAGCAGACTCTTGTACTTCTTGCCCGGCAGCCCCAGTCGTTTGGGCTTGAGATGGTAGAAAGTTTCGTAGAGACATTGTGAGACGCGGCTGAAGCTGACCCATTCCTCGCTTTGTGCCGCAATAAAGTCGTGTGTCGCCTGTAAAACATCATCCGTGCTGTAGTCCCGGACTGCCTGCGCTGCGATTTCACGCTTGCGCTGGGTGTTGCGCGAGTGTGAGCGTTTGTTCTTCGGCTTTTTGGGAGACTCAATTAGTTCGTAGGCAGCGCCATAGTCACGGATGACACGCTCGCGCAGCGCTTCCAGTTGATCCGGCGCGACCCCGAAGGCGGTGACGGAATAGTCCCAGTCTCGTGAGCGGATGAGATCGCGTTCCAGCTTCGCAAAACACGTATCGCATAAGCTCAGGTCATTCACGGGGAACGGCAGGTCACATGCCACACAAAAGGTGTCGATCAATTCATCGGGGTTGTCATCCTCTGGATAATCCATTGTGTTCTCCTGAAATCCGGTCAGGGATTGCCTCTATCATAGCAACATTTTATTGGTGGTCGAAAGGCATCACGTTCAGCTTCGCAGAAACCATGCGTCGAGGTCATTCGGTTCTGGTTGCTCCAGTTCGATTTCTGGTTCTTCACGCAGATGTTGCCATTCTGGTCCAACAATTCTATCCAGTGCCTCGCTGAAATGACGGCTGGCAATCTCGCGGAATAACCCATCATGCCCGCGCTCTTTGTTGTTGTACACCGCTGTCCGGTCTACTCCATCCAGCGGTGCGGTTCCCGGTAAGACGACATGGGTATGAAGCTGCTGCATCGTTTCGCCCTCGTCTTCCATCTTTGCCTCGCGGTCATGCAGAATATAGCTGTACTCCGGTACGCCAAAGCCGCGCTCCAGATAGTAATCCTCGACGATACGCTCGGTCAGGTCGCAGACAAGATCACGCCGTTCTTCCTCCGGAATGAGCGCCATCAGGTCAGGGGCGGGCGAAATCACCCATGTCCATGCCAGTACATGCTTGCTCTGAAGGGCATCACTGTTCTTCATAATATCGCGCCAGTGAATGCCCATTCCGCGATCCTGCCAGCGCTCATAATCCCGGTTTGCGGCAAGCTGGTTCTGCACCTTGTCCCGATATTGCAAATATTTGAGCGTGGAACTCAGCCCCTTACGTCCGGTGCCATGCCCTTTGCGCTGCGTTCCCTTGTAGGCGAAGTCCACGACGACGATGGCTTTACTCAACGTTTGCCCGCCTTCATCTCACGGACGGCTTGCATCTGCGCCAGCAGGGTTTCACCGTCGCGCCGGGCAGCAATGATGGCATCCGCGATACGTTCCGGGCTGCCTTCTGGCTCAAGTGCTGCCAGCAGGTAGATCAAAACATTTAGGTGAAAGGCGAAAGCGGATTCAAGCTTGTCCAGTCGATCTTGCAGCGACTTCTGGAAGTGCTTGCGGCTGCCGATGATATCTTCCTGATTGTCCAGATATAGGCGGATTGCTTCGCGGATAATGTCGGCTTCAGTGGTATCACGCGGTTGTTTGCTGACCAGCAGCGTCAGGCGATCCCGCATTTCCTGCGTCATGGTGATGCTGCGCTGCACTGACTTCTTTGACATGGATACTCTCCCGATAGGCGAACTTCTCTCTCATTATCGCAAATCGGGGTCGGGTAAAGGCTGTAAAATTGCAGTTTTGGGTTGTTAAAATTGACAGATTGGGCATCAGTGATTAGTGTAAACTGATGGGACTCACCGAGGTTGCAGGAGGAGATCGATCTCGCCCGGTTTCTGTGATTTATCACCGAAGAGGGCGGTTTGACTGCCTTTTATGAGTGGACTCAAGGTGATCGTTAACTCTTTGTCTGGGAATGTTGCACAAAGGGTTTCGATTGTCACATCGCGCGTGAATGTTCGTGCATCAGTCCGAACCAGTACGCGGGCATCGGGAGTCATAACTTCTGCACACTTTGTGAACACTGCCGTCAAAAGCTCACGATACTCGGACTGCGACCAGAATCCGTCTTGCCAATCGCCACCTGTTTTCGATGGACGTGGATTATGCCCTAACATCCAGAGGCGAAGCCACTGGTCATAATGATAGCTAGTTACGTTATAGTATGGGGGCGATGTGAACAGCAAATCAAACTGCGGCATTACCCTAGCTTCAACATCACGTTTAATTAGGTCCAGTTCTGAAACACTGTTTCCGAAGCGGATTTCGCCTTCGTGGAGTACCGGTAGCCCTTTGGCATACCGCCAACGTATACGCTGGCGCATGAACACTACTGGTTGAACATCGGGTGGGGTCGAATCACGCTCTTTCCACCACTTCACCGAGTAATCAGGAGCCATCGCTTTCCCTTGCCGCGTCTGATTTGAGAAGGATTTTTCTTTTGCGCCATGCAAATAGATAAGAATAATTGCCATCAATGTGGTATCTGCGGCATCGTCTTTCCAATGCAGCCATTTTCTCGCCGCAAGTAAATAGCGCAATACTTTTGGTGTATAACAATAGTGAAAAAATTCTGGTAGCTCATTAATTTCCGAAATCCGAATGCCACGAGACTGTCGGCTGATCTCTTCATTACGACGCAAGACCGCCTCTTCTGGGGCCATCGCTAGTTTGGCTTTGCCGTACAACCATCCCACTTCATTGATCTCGATACCACATCCATAACGTCCAGTGGTGACGGCTGCATAAATACTAGATCCGCGCCCCGCGAATGGATCGAGAACAGCGCCACCGGTGGGGCAATGTTTTTCAACCATCTCAAAGGCAAATGGGATTGGGAACATAGCATAGTAGGGACCGATGCCCGCCCATCGCCCAATTGGTGTGCTTAATTTATTCTTCCCTATATGAAAGCCTTGTGTCATTTTTTCGTTTCCGCTGTCAAATCCCGTGCCAACCGTTCCAGAACCTTCTTGCCAAGCGTAAATGGAATCGATGCCTCCGCGTGCGCTGCAACAATTGGTTGTAAGGAATTCGGGAAGCGTGATGAAATCAATTCGTCGAGCAAGGCTGCCGCATCAGCAAGACGCGGGAACTGCGATATATCCGCTCGGAACCAGTCGCTGTGATCGTCATCAAGGTAGGGCAAAGTGGCAATGATGCGTGCGCCCGACCGTGTTTTATAGAAGAACTTACGACCATAATACGTCCCAGTTCCGTAGGGTTTCGTGCTGTCACTCAAATAAATGTTCTGCTTAATATAGTCATCTGTCAAGAGCGCTGCTGTCCTAATCGGGAAACTGCCAGCGACTCCGTTGGCATTTTGATCAAGATAATCGAAATGATCGGCAAACTCCCCGCCTTTCTCGATGCCCAAGAGCAGCAGATCTTCGCCGGTAGCTGTTCGGACGACACCATTGATGCGTTTCAACTCCGTCGAGATAGCCTGGCTGATCCATGCGGGCTGTCCAAAAACTGCTAAAGGACCATCGATGAGGATAGCCAACCGCTTCAGCGACGAAAGCCAACGCTGCTGTTCCAGCGTACGGAGAATGTGAATTACCCAGATACGTTCAACGACCTGCATGACTTCCGCGTAAATACGGTCGTTGCTCCCTGAGTCCGGGTTCATGCGTTCATGGATACGAAGGGCATCAACGGAATACAGGGTACGCTTTTCCGAACACCTGCACTGATAAATGCCGTTTTGGGGTCTATAACGCAGATCGACCGGGCAATCTTCATAGGGACACGCCTGCTCTGTGTCTTGCTTCTGCGGCTTTGGCTTGTGTTGCAATAGAACTTCATACGTATCCAGCAAACTCTCACCATGCTCGGACATCCGCTTAGCCATAAGCAAATTGAAAAGCGCGCGCCGAAACGAGACCTTAGCCGAGCCATCATCTTCATAGACGACGTTCCGTCCGGGTAGAAGGTCGTCCAACGCTTCTGCTTCTTGTGTTGAGCGAAAAACTTTCGGCTCAACCGGACGCTGCTGGTCAAGCTTACGCATCTTGGCTGCATCCAGCATGACCGATGCGACGGTAATGTAGGCAGCCTCCGCTCCTGGATACCCGTTCTGGATAGGGACAGGAAGGTAGGAGCCATCAACTGCTAGTACCCAATCCGGTTTCCATCCCCGGCTTGGTAGGGTTGTAACATCGACAAGCGTCAATACCGCCGTTGGATCTGCTGGGCGGTGGCGTACACGATAATTGCTTAGAAGTGATTTGACGCGCTCATTTTCTGCAATTCGCCGCAGGGGTTCGTAGCTGGCGCGTTCATTCTCATACGGCATAGACTGGTATCCTCAACTAAATTCCATTATATGGCGGAATTTCAAATCGCTTGATCTGCACGGGAATGACGAATAGATTACTCAGGGTCTTCACACGCATGAAGCCCCGATCCTGAGCACGCCGGATCGATGCTTCGAAATCATCGAAGTCATAGTATTTGCACAGCTCGCGCGTCTCGTCCGTATTGTTCAGATGGCCGATGAACCAGTTCGCTGTGTTCTTGAGGATGTTCCGCTGGATACTACTCACCTCCTGGGTGGCGTAGACCATACCAATCCGGTATTTGGCACCCTCTTTGGCGGTGCGTACCCAAACGTTTTCCAAGTCCATATCGGTGCCGGCAGGCAGCAGATTATGTGCTTCCTCGATGTATACCAGAATGTCGGCAGGGTCTTCGCCTCTGCGGAAGGCTTCCTGGTTCTTTCGGAATATCATCCACATGATACGCTCGGCGGAGGCTTTGTTGATTCCGGGATCACCGCTCGACTGGTCGATGATCACCAGCCGCCCTTCGACAAGCGCCTGATAAATGTCTTCAGCATAGTCTGAGCTGGTGCTGTCCGTATGCTGGACACGGACTTTACCGATCTGACGTGCCCCATTCGGTCGGCTGAACATCTCAAGAATTTTCTTCAGGTCTTCGTCCGCCCAAGTTTCGCCAGAGCTGCTCGTTCGTGCATAGGCTTCGTCGAAGCGTTTGTACTCGTCGGTAGACATGAAGCTGTACAACCCTTCAAAGGCAGATGCCAGCTCTGACCAAGAAGGAGCCGATTTGCGGAAGACCGTTGCCGCTGCGACATGCGATGCCGAATCTCTTCCGCTGCTATGATCCATCGCGTCGAGCAAATCCTGCTTGAAAAGGCGATTCGTCGCTGCCTGAAGACCGCTTGGTACAGCAAACCCAGCACGTGCCAACAATGCACGGTAGGCCAGTACACGACGCTTATAGCGCGTCGTGGCAGACATGTCTCGACTGTCAGGCTCGACAAATGTCACCTGTCTGAAGTTCTGTATGAATTTGGCACTGTCATCTTCGAGAGCAGCGTCTATGATCTCTTTGCCAATCTGCAAATTGGCATCCATATAGAAGTTTAGGAGCATCAGGCTACGTTCAGGATCGTTCGGATGCCCGGTAATTCCATACGTCACTACGTCCTCAGCAACACCACCTGGTACACGCCACACATTGCGGATTGCCGAGTTGTTGTCCTGCACGTTCTCGTTGGCGTACTCGCCATTTGGGTCAAAGACGATCTGACCGACACGCAATGGTGATGTCTTATCAAACCGCAGGTTGAACACTGACTGGAGGATGATCTTGGTACTGTTCGACTTGCCCGTGCGCGTCATACCGAAGAGTGCAGTCTTTTGGCGCAAGAGATCGCCGGGCATCATCTCAACGGGTACATCCGCAACTTTCTGGAATGAGCGATTAGTCGAGGCATAGCGCACATCACCGACTGTGACCGAGAGGTGCGAGAGATGATCTGCGCGGCTGGGATCGCGGTAGTTGATGATCATGCGCAGTGCTTCACCGTTGGGTTTATACACCTTTAGTCCGCGATTCGGGTAGTAGTTGGAGAGGTCACTGCCGAAGCGCAATACCAGATCATCTGACTGTGCATCAGGTGAGCGTAAGTCGAGGAAAAATGTCCCGATCACACGGCATTTGACACCTGCAAACGAGAGCAAATGTGCTGTCGTGCCGTCCATTGCGCCTTCTTCGTCCCAGTGTTTTTGCTCACCGCTCTGCCGCTGTGCTGACTCGAACCGAATACGCTCTGCTTCTGCACTGTTGGGCGTGGGTGCAGCATCCATTACGCGCAGCAGGATGATGCTGGAATCCTCTTTAGTGAAGTCCACAGCCGAACCGGGAGCGATACGTGTGGCAACGAGAAAGCACAAGCTGGGAATGCCGCCCACCTTCTGCCGGTAGAAGTCGTTAATCTGTACGGTCGCCGATTCATAGCCTATGGCGTATACATCGCCGACGTACTGTTCCGCCTGAATCAACTGACTAAAGTATTCCTTTGCGACGTCTGCGGCGGAGCGATGCTGATCGTCTTGAAACTTACTATAGAGCATCGTTAGTTCCTCTATTTCTTCAATCCGCGTAACCGAGGCGGTTTCGGCGGGGCTGGCTTGTCCCAATCAAGTGTGTCTGGTGTGATATGGCGATAGTCGATGCCGAGCGCGGCAAAGTGTTTTTCGGCGCTGGTGATTTTGCGTCCCTCTGATGGAAATTGTAGCTTTGTTTTGTCGGGGTCGCCTTTTGTCTCACGCACGAGTTCCAAAGTTATCCTGCCATCATCAGAATGGCGCACGATACCCCAGTCCGGGTTGTAGTTGCCAATGATACGAGGCAGCGTTATTTTGAAGGCAGGAGGGAACTTGAAGAAAAACACCACTTTATCGTCGCGCTGCAACCGATGTTGAACAAACCGTACTTCTACGTCCGAGTCTTGCTGTACGAAGTCATACAGTCCGTGTTCACCCGCGTCGATCAGCTCCTTCTGAGGAAAGCGTCGCGTAGCCGGGAAAAGCTCTTCCAGATCGACTCCAGACGGGTCCGGCAGCACTTCAAACTCGATGCGTTCAGCAATATGATCAGCAAGCGTCTCGCGCACCGTGGTGATGAAGACGTTGGCAAAACCTTCCGGGTTGCTGAGAACATGTGCTTTAGTTTTATCACTTAGAGCACGGAAGATAGCATTGACTGTGGGACGTGTCAGACCCGTTTCGCGGGCTGCGCGATCAATCAAGTTGAACACGGGTTGAACACGGGATAGCGGCGCTGTTCGACAAGCTCGGCGCGCTGCGGACCCACGTTGACCAACAGCAACACTCTCGAAAGTGTACGGTACTCCCTGCCGCAGCGTAACTTCATTGTCGAACGTGACTGTCCCGCCCGCAGCATCTGACTCGATGCTTAAAATCTTATAGTCGCGGAGACGTTGATCGCCCACCTTTTTGCCGAGAACGTCGTTCTTCTTATACAGCAGCTTATCGCCGCTCTTTTCTTCGCCGTTTGTGTTCACCCATGAGACGACAATACGTGCCTGCCCACCGATCACCGCCTCCAAAAGCAGTGTGAACCGAGTCACGACATACGCCCCGCTTTCGACCACAATCATCGGGTTGGGGTAGTTGGTGTTGTTCAGTTTTTCAACACACAGATCAATCAGTTCAGGTGTATCAATGTGAATATGATAGCGTGTCTGACGTGCCAGTTTGTCCCAGAATGCCCGGAATTCGGCACTCGTGAAGTGTGTATCGTTGCGCTTTGCTTCGGTCCGACGTGCCTGTGTGGGGCGGGGAGGAGCCTCCGTCACGCCATCGGCAGCGTACTCACGCTGGAGGTTATCGACATACGAACTGTAGCTCTCGTTTGCCACAACCGTTAGTGTGTTGATGCCCTCGTCAAAGAGACGGTCGCCATTCTGATCGACACACAGGCGCAGCCCACGCCCAATTTCCTGCCGCTTTTTGACTTCGGAGACAGTCTGGTTCAGCGTACAGATCTGGAAGACGTTCGGGTTGTCCCAGCCTTCTTTCAGGGCAGAGTGCGCGAAAATAAACGCCACCGGCTCATCAAGGCGGAGAAGCTGCTCCTTGTTTCGCATGATGAGTTCAAAAGCGGCTTTCTCTGCTTTGCGCTCTTCATTATTGCGCCCATCGGTATCAATGGCGACTTCATCCCCACCTTTTTTACTCGACTTGGCAAAGTAAGCTTCGCGCACCTGTGAGGCAGAGCGATCCCGAAAGTGAGAGTAACGCCCCTTCAGCCGTTCGAATTCCTCATCGAAAATGCGGCGGATGATGCCGTTGTCAGACGTGTAGTTCGCCACCCGGTCAATGAAGAACAGCGAGAGGACTTTCACACCCCGACTCGCCAGCGCCTCCTGGCGTTCCATGTGATGTTCCAGTGTGCAGCGGATCTGGGCGCGGAAAACCTCCGGGCGCGACGGACCGACCGTTTCATCCAGAACCAGGCGTACCCCGTTCTTGAACAGAATATAACCACCAGCAGCATTAATGTCCTCGACTTCGTAGCCCTGGTGTTCGTCGCGTTGAGTCTTCTTGTAGAGATCGTCATTTCCGTCAAGGACCACATCCACTTCACGGGTGCGACCGCCAGCACTCGAATAAGTTCGTAGTGTTGCCGTGAGTTTCGGGGTGATTGCAATTGACTGTAGGGCTAAGAACGGCTGATTGAAGTCGTTGGTCTGGGTGACAGCATCGACCTCAATCCGTTTTACCAGACCACGCCGGAACGCTTCAAAGGGTGTCAGACGGTAGACCGGATTCGGACTCGTGCGGTGTGTGGCGCTGTAGCGTAAGACAAACAGCGGGTGGAGCGTGCGAATGGCTTCTTTCGCTTTCTCGCTCTCCATATTCTGCGGCTCATCGAGAATGATGATCGGGCGTGTTTCCTGAATGAACTGATATGGGCGGCGTTCGCCCGGCAGCTTCTCCGACGCTTTATACAGGTTGTTCGTCTTCTTATTGAACGCATCCAGCGTCATGATGAGACACTCTGGTAAGGCAGAGGTCGCGTAGCTGCGCAGCTTGCTCAACTGTGCGCCGTCATACGCGATGGGCGCGACGAACTCACCATCATACAGCGCCCGAAAATGCGAAGCGGTGATATCGAAGGTTTTTCGTACACCTTCGTAGATAGCGATGCTGGGGACGACGATGATGAACTTGCGGAAGCCGTAGTGACGATACAGCTCATACATCGTGCGAAGGTAGACGTAGGTTTTGCCCGTTCCCGTCTCCATCTCGACGGTAAAATGAGGAGCGCGGTGTGTTTCGTTCCCCACACCCTCCAAAACCATGCCTTCGTCCCATTTCAGGCTGGCGAACAGTTCCTGCTCTACTGGAATGCTGTAGCGCGTTTGAACCTTGTCCAGATTCGTCTTGAGCAATCGTTCGCTCAGGTCAACGGAGTCGGGCAGGTTAGGAATAATCTCATAGCCAAGCGCAGAACCGGCAACCTGGCGGGTTAATCCTTCAAAAAGGTCGGTGACGGCGCGGATCGCCTCGAGCTGGTAATCCTGATTCGGATCGAACTTGAGCTGTAGTTTTTTCACCATCATTAGATCGTCCGCAGGTTGCACACGTCCGCGAGACGCGCTTTGGTCTGGTCAGTCAATGCGCTGTCGAGACAGACGAAAATATCCTCATCCTTCAGTGAGAGGGCAGCAATCGTTTCGTCCGCTATCGTCGCATCAAAGCAAGCATAGAGGCTGTGCGCGTGAAAATCACTACTCACTCGTTGAACCATGTTTGCTGCAAATTCGGGGAGTGCATCAATACGACTGTCCAATGGAAAACCAAGTTGAAGCATGACTTCAATTAGCAAGTATTCAGATTG
>JAANMV010003910.1_pt1 | contig 12395 bp, 6 predicted proteins | sample 7279661 | NCBI WGS metagenome assembly JAANMV01 (sample SAMN14094540, study PRJNA606508) | bioreactor metagenome | isolation source: A lab-scale SPAN reactor treating ammonium-rich wastewater day 121 | place: Ireland: Galway | collected 2017-05-16 | reverse complement strand
AGGGGATACCGGCCACCACGCCGATGGCCAGGATGAGCAGGCCAGCGGCGATCAGCCCCAGCGAGCGCGGGTCGGGCCGCGACGGGGGGCGAGGAGGATCGGGGGGGTGCTCGGGCGCTACGGGCTGCAAAAGGCTAATCGAGCACGAAGGTGGGCGTGACCCCTCCTCCGGCCGTTACGTTGCACAGGGCGGTGGCCGAGAGCCGGGTGAGCAGGCCCTCCACCTCGCCCCCGAAGACGAACGGGTCGAGGTCCACGGTATACTCGCCCCAGATCACCTTCTCGCCGTCGTAGTAGGGGAAGTGCTCGCGGGCAACCTCCACCCGGGTCTGGGCCAGGTACCAGTGGCTGAGCGCCGTCTCGATGGCCTGCTCCCACTCTTGCTCGGTGGTCTCCCAGCCCACGAAGATGCCCTTGCCGCCGTATTCGTCGTTGGGCTTCATGACCAGCTGGCGCCGGTTGTTTCGCAGCCAGGGCACCAGGTCCACCGTTTTTCCCTCGGGATCGGTGGTCTTGCCTTCCTGCACCCGGCGGGTCCAGGGCACGTGGGTGAAGACGGCGTAGAGCTGATCGCTGGTCATTCCCTCCTGCATCTCCGGGTCGGTGATCAGGGCAAAGATGGCTTTCTTATGCAGGAACTTGGAGCGGAACGAGTTCACCATGCAGATGGCCCGGTCGCGATAGGCCTCGAAGACTGGTTTGGCCTGGTCAAAGTGCTCGAGATACTCGGTGACCAGCAAGCGCCGGTAAATCAGGTCAATCTTGACGCCCTCGCTGGTCAGCTTGCCGTCCTTGTACTCCAGCTGGCGGGGGTCGGCCACCACGCACTGGGCCCCGCGCTCAGTGAAGTAACGGCGCAGGATCTCCCACTCGTGCCGGGTGGGCAGCCCTTCGTAGTCGACCACGGCGATAGTGGGGATGGTGGTGCCGCCCCACTTCTTCCAGCAGTTGAGCAGGGCCTGATAGAGCTGCTCGCGGCAGAACAGGGGGCGAACCGGATAGTCCTCCTGGAAGGCCTTCATGACGCGCGACTCGAGGAAGGCTTCCATCAGGATGTCGCCATAGCCGATGCCGGCGGGGCATTCGGCGTTGTATTCCACGAAGCGCAGCTTGCCGCCGAGCAGGAAGCTGTCCAGGCGCGAGGAGACCGAGAACTCGGGGTAGCCAGGGTCGACGGCGGTGAAGCGCTTCTCCTCCTCGGTCAGCCCGAGGCGCTCTTGCAGCTCAGGGGAGGCTACGATGCGAGGGGCCAGCACGTTCATGGCTCCCACCACCTCACGCACCGCGTTGCGCAACAGCTCGAGCTGCTCCTTGCCCACGAAGTGGGGACGCAGGAATGGGCACAGCAAGCGCTCTCCAAACAGAAGGCCCCGTTCGGCCATGCGCTTTTGCAGGTTGTTGGCCATCTCGGTCAGCTCGATCTTCTCGAGCAGCTGGTTGTAGCGGGCCGTGGCCTCCAGGCGGCGAGGCTCCTTGGCATCGGCCAGGAGCAAGGAATCGACTGCGTTACTCATGAGCTACCGTCCCCACGCCGACGAGAGGTCGCCGGCCGTTTTGATTCGGGCACGGGGCCCGCGGATGCAACAAAGCTGACGGTGGAAGGGGTGGGCTCATCGCTCCGGGCGCGATCGATGGCCAGATCGGCAAAGCTCCCGACCACCTGCTGGAAATAGGGCTCGGACAGGCTCCACCAGTCGAAGTCGGGCACCGGATAGGCCCGGTCGAGCAGCCACGGCTCGCCGTCCTGGATGGCGAGCTCGACCACGCTGACCTCGTAGCCCAGGGCCCGGGTGAGCTTCTCAGCGGCGTCCACCACGCGCTCTTCGATCGAGCGAGGGAGGCTGTCGGTCTCGAGGTAAGTCTCGCTGTCGGGATCGAACGCCCGGCAGTGGAAGCTCGAGCCCACGCCCAGACAGCGCACGTAGGCCTCGCGCCGCACGCGGGCCTGCAGCAAGGCCAGGTTCTGCCCGCTGTGGTTGTAGTGGTAGAGCAGCTCGCGCAGGGAGTTGACGGGTTTGTGCTCGCGCGACCAGCCGCGCGCCGACTTGAGCACGGCGGGCAGGCCCACCCGCTCGAGAATGCCTTCCCAGGGGAGCGGGTACTCGAGGTTTTGCAGGAACTCGGGCGTGATCTCCTGGGGATAGCTGTGGGAGGGCAGCAGCAGCGTGGCGGGCACGCTGATTCCCAGGCGTTTGGCCAGCCCGAGTTGCAAGAAGCGGTCGTCCAGGTCGGACCAGAGGGGATTGTTGATCACGTAGGTGCTGGAGTTGACCGCCGCGTGGCGCAGATACTCGCGGTAAAGGGGGATGGCGTGCGAGATGCGGTCGACGATCACCCGATAGGGACAGCTTTCCACGGCCGAAACCGCCCCCAGGCGCACCGGCTCGGCGCGAACGTCCTTGAGGCGGCGGGCGTTGATCTCGTGGATCAGGGCCGGAGGAAAGGTCTCCTCCCGGCCATAGAGCAAACCAATGAGGCGGGGCACAGGCCGGCCTTCGTGCCCTGTCGGGCCAGTCCTGCGCGGGGAGCCGGTCTTGACTAGCCCTTGCCTTTGCGCACTTTGGCGGCCAGCTTGGGTTTACCCAGCCGCTCGTAGATGCCGGCCAGTTGCTCGGCCACCTCGGGAGAGGCACCCAGCTTGAGGGCTTTCTGGAACTGCACCACCGCCAGCTGGCTCTGACCGGCAGCCTCGTAGGCCTGAGCGAGGGCGACCAGGAAGGCCACAGCGTCGGGTTTCTGGCTGACCAGGTCGCGGAAGAAGGCCACCCGCTGCTCGGGCGCAAGCAAGCTTTCGAGCTGGCGAGCCAGCGAGGAGTTCTCCGGGCTCTCCAGGAGCTGAGCTCGCAGCTCGTCAGCGCTGGCGGTGGGGAGCGGGGGCTCATTCTCCTCCTCGGGCCTGGGCGGGCGCGGGTTGGCGGAGACGACCAGGTTGAGCCCGGCTCGCTTCTGGGCGCGCTGAAAGGCCCTCAGCTCGGCGCCCACCGGGCCGGCTTCGGCCCACTGGCGCAGGCACTCGTCGCGGAGCTCGCTGGCCTCAGTCCCGTCGGGAAGCAACTCCACCCGGCGCTGGGCCAGCCTGACCGCCTCGGGGTGGCGCCCGCGCGCGCCTCGCTCCAGGGCTTGCTCGGCACAAAGAGAGGCCAGCTTGATGCGGACAGCGGCGTCGTCCACCAGCTCGAGGCAATTATCCAGAATGTAGACCGCCTCTTCCAGGGCTCCGGCTTCCTCGAGCGCAGCCGCCAGGTCGAGGCTGTGGCTCTGGAAGAACTCGCGCACCGGGTGGCTAGAAGGCGCCGCCACCAGCCACGCGCGGGCCAGCTCGAGGGCCGCCAGAGAAGAGGTCATGCCCGCCCACAGACCGGCCTCGGAAGCAGCCTCCTCCAGGCGATAGAGCTCGCGCAGGGTGGCCGTCTGGTCGGCCTGCTGACGACCCCGCCTGGAGGGAAGCTCGAATGCCTTCTGATGGGCTCGTCCGAGCTGGTGGCGAGGCCCGAGCTGCTCGACCGGCTCCGGGCTGTCGGGCAGGTACAGCTCGTCCTGAGACCAGTCGTCCTGGGGGACGGGCTCCTCTTCTGACTCCTGGGACGGATGCCGGAGCGGCGCCCGGAAGGACGGTGGCTCCTCTTCCTGAGCCGCATTGGCTTCCTCGACCGTCTCGGGCTCCTCGGCCTGCTCGGCGAGGTCTTCCAGAGCCGTCTCGGGCTCCTCGGCCTGCTCGGCGAGGTCTTCCAGAGCCGTCTCGGGCTCCCCGGCCTGCTCGGCGAGGTCTTCCAGAGCCGTCTCGGGCTCCTCGGCCTGCTCGACGATGGCTTCTGGGGCCGTCTCAGGCTCCTCGGACTGCTCGGCGATGGCTTCCGGTACCGTCTCGGGCTCCTCGGCCCGTTCAGCGACGGCCTCCGGCACCGTCTCGGCCTCGGCCTGCTCGGTGAGGGCGGTCTCGGGCTCCTCGGCCTGCTCGAGGATGGCTTCCGGTGCCGTCTCGGGCTCCTCGGCGTGCCTGGCGATGGCTTCCGCCGCGGCCACCGGGGCCTGCGCGGCGTCGATGGCTTCCTCGGCTGCCTCGGCCTCCGGGATCTGCGCGGCGGTGGCTTCCGTCGCGGCCTCCTGGGCATGCGCCGCGACGATGGCATCCTCGGCTGGCTCGGCCTCCTGGGCCTGCGCGGCGGTGGCTTCCGTCGCGGGCTCCTGAGCCGGCGCGGCGACGATGGCTTCCGGGGCCGTCTCGGGCTCCCGGGTCTGCTCGGCGATGGCTTCCTCGGCCGTTTCGGCCTGCTCGGCCGGGATGTTCACTGCCTCCTCGGCGGCAGTGGCTTCCCGAGCGGACTCAGCCGCCTCGGTTTGCGCCATCTCGGAAGGTGGTGGGACTTGCGCAGGCTCTAAAACCGGCAAAGGCAGACTCTCGGGCAGGTCGGGCAACTCGCCGGCGGGAGTTTCGACGGGAGCTGGCCACTGCGGGAAAGGGCTCACCTCCTGCTGGGGTTGGGCGGCGGGCAGCTCGGGCTCCGGGCTCCAGGTCGGGAAGGGGCTGAAATTCCCCGCGCTGGCTCCCGGCAGGGGCGCTGGCCGCGGCACAGGTGGAGCTTGCTCGAGGACGCGCACTTCTTCCTCCACGACCTCAAGAGCCGGCTCGACCTCCTCTTCCTCCTCGAGGAACTCTTCCTCGACGACCTCGAGAACCTCCCCCTCGCTCTCTGCCAGGACGTGCTCTTCCTCCACGATCTCGAGGGGTTCTTCCTCTTGCTCGATCTCCTCGAGCACCTCGCCCTCCTCGGATACGACTTCGAGCACCTCCTCGCCGCTCTCGAGCTCCTCGACGTACTCGACCTCCTCGAGAACCTCCTCGCCGCTCTCGATCTCCTCGACGACCTCGACCTCCTCGAGCACCTCCTCGCCGCTCTCGAGCTCCTCGACGACCTCGACCTCCTCGAGAACCTCCTCGCCGCTCTCGAGCTCTTCGACGACCTCGACCTCCTCGAGCACCTCCTCGCCGCTCTCGAGCTCCTCGACGTACTCGACCTCCTCGAGAACCTCCTCGCCGCTCTCGAGCTCTTCCTCGCTGCCAGCGGGCGCGACCGCGCTCAGCTCGGCAGCGAGCTGCCCGGCCAGGGCGAAGTGCGGGTAGCACTGACAGAATGGCTCCAGCGGCTCCGGACTGGCCAGGGCTCGGGCCCAGCCTTCCAGTACGGGCCAGAGGCGCTGAGGGTCTGCTCCCACCGACAGCAGGCGGGCCACCAGAGCCTTCACCCCGGCCACCTGCCCCTGGGCGGCCGCCTGGTGAGCCATCTCCTCGAGCAGCGGGGGAGCATTGGGCTGGAGCTCCGCCGCCTGCTCCACGAAGTCCTGGGCCAGATCGAGCTGGCCCCGCAGTCGGCACACCTGGGCCATTCCAAGCAGGGTGCCCAGTTGGCGCGGGTCGAGCTTCAGGGCCGCCCGGAAGCAAGCAAACGCTTCATCCAGCTTCTGCTGGCGCAAGAAGACCTGACCCAGCGCCCACTGGGCCAGGGCCTGGTCTGGCCGCAGGCGGACGGCCGCCGACAGGGCCCGCCAGGCGGGCTCGAACTGCCCCAACTCCATGAATTGCAGACCGGCCTGCATCTGCAGGTCGAAGCTGGCCGTGTGCAGGGCGGCCGCCCGGAACAGGTGCACGCGGGCCTGGTCGCGCTGACCGCTGCGCAGCAGCAGGTCGATGCTGGCCATCGGGTAGGCCACCTCGGTCGGCTCGAGCGTGGCAGCCCGGGTCAGGCTATGGAGAGCATCTTCGATCTGTTGTCCCCGCGCCTGCACCTGGGCCAGGCGGGCCCAGGCAGCGTGATTGGACTCATCCAGGCGCAGGGCGCGCTGGTAAGCATCCACGGCCCGGGACAGGTTCTCGCCCTCCTCGGCCGCTCGGGCAACCGCCAGCCAGCCCTCCGCATTGTCGGGCTCGGCCTCGGCCACGCGCGTCAGGCTGGAGAGGGCGGTCTGGGGCTGGCCCACCTGCAATTGCACTTCGGCCAGCTCGCGCTCGGCCTCGGGCTCTCCCGGCATGGCCTGGAGGGCCTGCTGGTAGCGTTCGATGGCCTGATCGAATTGGTACTGGGCTCGATGGCAGCGGGCCAGACCGAGCAGGGCCCGGGGGTGTCCCTCCTGCAGCTTGAGCACGGACTCGAAGCCCTGCACGGCGTTAGGCAGGCGCCCCTGGCGCAAGGCCAGGTCAGCCAGGGCCAGGCGGTACTGGGGAACGACCGGGTCCAGGGCGCAGGCCTTCTCGAAGTGGCGCTGGGCGGGCCCCCCCGAGCCCATTCTATCGTAGGCCAGCCCCAGCTCGTATTGCAGGCCCGGCTCGTTGGAGCGACCTCGCACCAGTTGTTGCAGGTCTTTGACGGCCGCCTCGTAGCGCCCCTGGATCATGGCCAGTCGGGCCGACAGGTGGGAGGCTTCCCAATTGTCGGGGTGGAGCTGAAGGACCATCTCTACTGATAGCTTGGCTCGATCCGGCCGCCCGAAGGCCTTCAGGGCCCGGGCCAGCATCAGGTGGACCTGGGCCGAGTTGGGGTCGACCTCGGCCTCCCACTCGAAGACCTTGAGAGCCCAGTCGATGCGTTTTCCCAGGTCGGAGTCGCTCTCGCACTGGCAGGCCGTGGCATCCAGCTCGCAGGCCCGCTCGAAGTCGGCCAGGGCCTGCTCATAGTCCTCCGTGTCGCGGAGCAGAGCCAGTCCTCTCAAGAGCAGGGCCCGGGCGTTGTCGGGCTCCAGGGCCAGCACCTGACGATAGGTCTCCATCGCTTCCGCGATGCGACCCTCGTTCTCGTGCTGCAGGCCCTCTTCCAGAAGGGCGGCGGACTCGCTCATCGTTCAGAGATTCCTTCAAGCCAAGGGGGCTTTCCTCCCCCGGTGCAGCCCTCGGCCCGGACTTGCTCTTGTGGAGCCACGTCCTCCGTCGAACCCTGCAAAATCTTGTAGTGCAAAAAGTAGATTTTACACTACAAGATCTGAGAGGGTGTTGCGCCTGGCCTGACCAGGGGAGGGGTTGCCCTGCAAAGCGAAGGTCGGCCGACTGTGAAGATTCTTGGTCTCAATTCGGCCTACCACGAGTCCAGTGCCGCGCTGGTGGTGGATGGGCGGGTGGAGCTGGCCATCGAGGAGGAGCGTCTCAGCCGGCGCAAGCACGGCAAGGAGGCCCGGGTGGAGAACCCCGACGAGCTGCCCCTGAAGGCCATCGCCGCCTGTCTGGAGGCGGCCGGGGGCGAGGTGGATCAGGTGGCTTACGCCCTGGAGCCGGGCCGACGCCGGGTGGGTGGGGATCCTTACCCGCTTGAGCCAGACAGCTGGGGCACCGAGGCCGGGGAATCCCTGTTCGAGGCCGCTCTGCATCGGATTCCCGAGCACCTGGGCCGTCCGGTCGAGTTTCTCTCCCACCATCTGTGCCACGCCGCCAGCGCCTTCTACCCCTCGCCCTTCGAGGAGGCGGCGGTGCTGGTGGTGGATGGGATCGGGGAGGAGGCCACCACCTGGCTGGGGCGGGGAAACGGGGCCGAGTTGGAGCTGCTGGAGGAAATCCCCTATCCCCACTCGCTGGGGTTCGTCTGGGAGCGGGTGGCCGTCTACCTGGGATTCGCGGTCTACGACGCGCCCAAGGTCATGGGCCTGGCGGCTTACGGGCAGGCCGACCGGGCCATGCCGGCTTTGAATCGGCTGCTCCGGGTCACCGACAACGGCTTTGCTGTCGACGCAAAGCTGGCGAGGTTTCGCAGCGGCGACGTGCAGGGGCTGGAAGAGCTGTTCGGGCCCCGCCACCAGGCCGGCCAGTCCCACCTGGAGCCGCGTTTTTCCGATCTGGCCGCCGCCCTGCAGCGGCGCACCGAGGAGATCGTGCTGGGCCTGGCCCGCCACCTGCACGGCCTGACAGGGTCCTCCAACCTGGCCTACGCAGGCGGGGTGGCTCTGAACTGTGTTGCCAACGCTCGCCTCGAGCGCGAGGGGCCTTTCGAGGCGCTCTACATTCCGGGAGCCGCCCACGACGCGGGCACGGCCATGGGGGCTGCTCTGGAGCTGGCCCACCGGCGAGGGGCGACCCGCCGGATGGGCCCGCTGACGCCCTTCCTGGGGCCGGCCTACCAGACCGAGCAGGGCACACTTACCGACGACCCGGCTGGGGAGGCGGCCTTCTGCCTCTCGCAAAGTCAGCTGGTAGGCTGGTTCCAGGGGCGCCTCGAGCTGGGGCCCCGGGCGCTGGGCCATCGCTCGCTATTGGCTGATCCGCGACAGAGGGATCTGCGAGCGGTGCTCAACGACCGCGTCAAGCATCGCGAGCCCTTCCGCCCCTTCGCCGCGGCCGTACTGCAAGAGCACGCGGGCGACTGGTTCGAGTTACCCTCGAAGCGGCCGGGGGCGTTGGCCTCGCGCGATCTGATGCTGCTGGCCTATCCGGTCCGGGATGAGCGCCGTTCCAGCATCCCGGCCGTGGTCCACCACGACGGCAGCTGTCGCATCCAGACAGTGAGCGCGAGCACCGATCAGCTTTTTCACCGCCTCATCAGCGAGTTCTACCGCCTCACCGGGGTCCCGCTGGTGCTGAACACCTCCTTTAACGACTCCGAGCCCATCGTGTGCTGCGTGGAGGACGCCGTGCGCACCTACCGCCGCTCGGGCCTGGATGCCCTGTTCGTGGGGGATCGCCGGCTGTGACCGTGGCGCCCCCCGAAGCGGCCCGCTTTCTGCCCGTGCACGATGCCTACGGCTTGCGCCTGGCCCTGGTGTTCGGCAACCACGCTCCCGGCGGTCAGTGCCCCTACTATAGCGCCGGACGTTGCCATCACTGTGACATCGGCGCCGGCGAGGGACGCGAGTTCAGCCTGGAGGACAACCGGGCCCGGCTGGCCTGGTTTCAGCAGCACTACGTCGAGGCGCTGCCCAGGGTGGCCCACCTGGTGCTCTACAACTCGGGCTCGACGCTCAATCCCCGCGAGCTTCCGACGCAGATGCTCGATGAGATCCTGGACTGGGCGGCCAGCCTGCCTTCCCTGAAGGTACTCTCGCTGGACTCGCGCGAGGCTTTCCTGAGCCAGAAGCGACTGGGAGAGTGCGCCCGGCGCCTGGGCCACACCTTGCGCCCCATTTTGGGCCTGGAAAGCGCCCGCGAGTCGGTGCGCAACCTGGCTCTGGACAAGCACATGTCCGACTCGGGTATCCGCCGCGCCTTCCGGGCCGTGGCCCTGGCCCGGGCCGAAGGGGCCGACTGCCAGCTCGACTGCAACCTGGTGGTGGCCGGTCCCGGCACCACCGGTGACGGCGTGGCCGACGCCCTGGCCACGGCCGAGCTCGCCTTCGACCTGGCCAACGAGGTTGGGTTGACAGTGGATCTGAACCTGCACCCCTACTACCCCAGTGCCCGTGGCCGGCTGCGCTTTCCTCAGCACGGGCGCTGCTCGCTGCCGGTGGCCATCCGAGCCGTGGAGGGGATCGCCAACCTGGCCCGGGCCCGCTCGCCTGGCTCGCACCTGTTCATCGGCTGGCAGGACGAGGGGCACGACCAGGACCAGGGGGTGCGGGCGGTGGAGCTTCAGATCATCCAGGGGCGCTTCGACCGCTTCAACCGCACGCAGGATGCGGCCGTTCTGCGGGGATGAGACGGGGAGATGCCACGCCTTGGCACGCCGCCACCTCCGGGCGCTCCCGGCCGAGGATGAGTTGGAAGACCCCCGGGCTCGGTTGCCGGGTCTCAGACTTCTTCCGCTGACTTCTTCTCGGGAATGATGGGCGGCGCATAGCCCGCTGGCTGGGGCGGCAGGGGCTTGTGCACGTGCGGCTCGTCCGAGGTGAGGGCGGGAGGTGCCCAGGGAGCGGCCTCTGCCTCCTCGGGACCCCGCGTGTGCTGGACGACCGGCTCCATTTCCTGCGTGTGCTTGACGGCCCGCTCCGCCTCTGGCGCCGGCTCCCTCTGAGGCGTCTTTTTGACGGTCGACTCCTTGTCAGACTCGGCCGACGGCGCGGGAGCGACGATCTTGCGCCCGGTCGAGAAGCGGGGCGCCTCCTTGTTGATCAGCGGAGCCACCAGTCCGGCCAGGCGCTCGAGCTCGTCCTCGGTCTGGTGTTTCTTCTCCCGCCAGGCTTCCAGCCGGGCCTTGACGGACGCCTGCTCGTCTCGGATGCGCGCGGCCCGGGAGGCGATCTCGCGAGCCTCCGCCTCGAGCAGGGCGGCTTTCTGCGAGGCTGCCTCCAGGTAGGCTTGCACGCTGGAGTCCAGGCTTTCTTCGAAGAGGTCCAGCGCCCGATCGCGGTTGAATCCGTCCTCCAGCAGCGCCTCCGGGGCCACCTTGTGCTCGGCCAGCACCAGCTGGAGCTGATCGCCCTCCTTGAGCTCCTGGCCCAGGCGCGGCAGCGTCCAGCCTTCGGCGGGGAGGCCGGCCAACTCATAGATCTCCTCCGGAGTTGTCTCCAGAGCCAGCGTGGCGGCGGCCGCGCCCGACTCCACGTCGCGGTGGGCTACCTCGCGGGCCTTCTTGAGGGTCTGCAGGGACACCACTCGGGTCTCATACCTGGGGGCCTCGGGCGCGGGCGCGGTCGGCTTTGCGGGCGGGTCATCCTTGCCGTCCGACCAGAGCCCCAGCTTTTCCAGCAAGTGTCCAAGCTTCACTGGATGTTCAGCTCCAACTTGAGTTGAGTCAGGCGCCGGTCGAGCTCCTCGGGCGGGATGGCCCGGTAGCGGTCGGGCAGGAAGACCGCGTCGGTGCACTCTTTGATGGCGATCAGGTCCATGTACTCCAGGTTCTTCACGTGCGGCAGGGGCCGGTACTCGGCCACGACCTGGGCCAGCACCTCCTTGAGGGGTTTCTTCTCCGCCCCTTGCAGCTCGTGGACGCGCATGGCGCGCACGATCACCGTCTCCATCTCGTTGCCGCCCAGGTCCACTCCGGGGGGCAGGGTGGGCAGGTCTTCGCGCGAGAGGGGCAGCTTGATCTTGCGAGCCATGGCCTCGAACAGGAGGGTGCGCTCCTCGTCACTCTGAGGGGGGAAGAGCGGGATGTGCACGTCCAGTCGCCCCGGACGCTTCAGGTCGACCTCCAGCAGGTCGGGCCGCGAGGTGGCGAAAACCCACACGATGCGGCCCCGGTTGGCGGTATTGCTCATCTCCTGGGCGAACATGCCGTAGATGCGGCCGGACAGGCCGTTGTCAGAGTCGCCCGAGGAGCGCTTGCCGGCCATCTGGTCGGCTTCGTCCACGAACACCACCACCTGGCCCAGCGCCTTGAGGACGGTGAAGATTTTCTCCAGGTTGGCCTCGGTGTTGCCCATCCACTTGTCGCGGAAGTTCTTGAAGACCACGAAGGGCACGCCCACCTCGCCGGCCCAGCAGTGGGTCAGCCAGGTCTTGCCGGTGCCGATGCGCCCGGTCATCAGATAGCCCATGGGCACGGCCGTGAACTTACCCTCGCGCAGCAGCCGCGCATCCTCGCGCAGCCAGGTCTTAGCACCATCGCAGCCGGCCACGTGGTCGAGGGTCTGCTTGCTCTCCACGAACTCGAGCAGGCCCGCGCATTCCTTTTCGATCAGCTCCTTCTTGATGCGCGAGAGATACTCGGAGGTGAGCTTCTTGTCATTTTTGACGGCCAGGGCTACCATGTGCTGCAGGCTTACCCGAGTGAGCCCCACCACCTTCTTGGCCATGGCTTCCAGGGTCACATCCAGACTGGGCTTGAGCTCGGGATACTGGACCGAGAGATAATCCAGGAACTCGAGGCACTCCTCTTCCCCCGGCAGGGGGATCTTGACCTTGTGGTTGTAGGGATTCTCCACCAGCGTGCGGGCCAGGCCGGCCAGGCTCTCGGTGATCAGCACGGTGGCTACCTGGGCCCCCAGCAGGTTGGGGTCGGCCGCCCAGTCGAGCAGTCGGATCAGGGTCTCGGTGCTACGGTCGTTGAGCTGGCCTCCGGTCTCGGGAGCCATGAACTGCACGTAGTCCATGACCACCGCGGCCCGCAGGGGGTCGCGTTTGGCCTGGCCGTCCTCGATGACGGTGCGCTGCAGGCTGTAGCGCAGGAAGGTGTCCAAGAGCTCCATGGCCTGGCCCTGGTCGCGGGGCAGGCGGCTGGAGGCGTGGCTGGTCTGGTTCCAGTCGTCCATCATCTTGAGGAACTTGAAAAAGGTCTCCTGGCCCTTGAGGGCCTTGAGACCGGCGCCGCGGCTGTAGTAGAGCACGCAGTCAAACTTGCCGAACAGCACCTGGGCCAGGTAGTCCTTGGGGGCGTAGAACTTCAGGCCGTCATCGCCCCGGTGGGCCACGAGGTCGAAGACGTTGCCGTAGATCAGGAACTGGCTGAGGGTGCCGGCGCGAAAGACCTCGCGCATGCCCTGCACCCAGGCGGGGAAGGTTTCCGTTTTTAACAATCGAGCCTCACGAATTGACCTGGAAGGTC
>JAANMV010003909.1_pt1 | contig 12398 bp, 11 predicted proteins | sample 7279661 | NCBI WGS metagenome assembly JAANMV01 (sample SAMN14094540, study PRJNA606508) | bioreactor metagenome | isolation source: A lab-scale SPAN reactor treating ammonium-rich wastewater day 121 | place: Ireland: Galway | collected 2017-05-16 | reverse complement strand
GGCGCGCCGGGCCTGATCAAGGTGGACGGGAGAGCCACGCATGCAGATCGCCGTGTTCAGCACCAAGCCCTACGATCGGCAGTTTCTCGACGCGGCGAATGCCGCGGCGGGCAGACGCCGTCGCCTGACATGTCTGGAGGCCCGGCTCGCCCGAGAGACCGCCGTGCTGGCGCACGGCGCCGGCGCGGTGTGCGCCTTCGTCAACGACATGGCCGATGCGGCGGCGCTTGATGAACTCCACGAGCGGGCGTGCGGCTCGTCGCGCTGCGCTCGGCAGGGTTCAACAACGGGGACCTCGCGGCCGCGCGGCGCCTCAGCGTGACAGTGGGGCGCGTGTACTCACGCGACGCGCCGTGGCCGCGGATGCCGCGCGTCGGGCTGGTCCCCGACGTGGGATACCCACCTTCTTCGCCCAGATGGGCGCACAGCCGCACGACCCCAGCCGATTGCCCGCAGAATCCTCGCAACCCACCAGCAAGGGATCAGGACGATGAGCGACGCCAACCCACAATCCACGCGTCGGAGCCGTCCGCCACAGCCGGTCCTGCTCGCCACCGACCTGAGTTGCCGCTGCGACCGGGCCCAGGATCGGGCGATGCAGCTGGCCGAGCAATGGGGTGCCAAGCTCTATGTGCTGCATGTGCTCGAGGGGCCTGAGCCGCCCGACGCGCCGTCGTGGCGTCGTGGCCGTCCGGCCGAGGCGCTGATGGCTGAGCGGCAAATCCAGGCCGCCACCCGCGGCCGGAAGATCGAGACCGAGGTGGTCCTGGAGCGGGGCGAGCCCGCCGAGACCATTCTGCGCAAGGCCGCTGAACTGGGGTGCGGGCTGGTGGTCACCGGCATCGCGCGCGGCGGGACGCTCGCCCGCGCCGTGCTGGGCACCACGGTGGAACGGCTGGTCCGCCGGGCCCCTATGCCCGTGCTCGTGGTGAAGAACCGTCCGCATCGAATCTATGAGGAGCTGGTGGTGGCGACGGACTTCTCAGAATCGTCGAGGCATGCCCTGGAGCAGGCGACACGCCTGTTTCCCGGCGCCCGCATGGTGCTTCTCCACGCCTATCGTGTTCCATTCGAAGGCTTCCTCGACAAGGATGCCCATCGCGACGAGTTCCACCAGGCCGCCACAGAGGAGTGCCGCACGTTCCTGGCCGGCGTCGACGCACCGTCTGCAGCGCTCGGGCAGGTCGAGTGCCTGATCGAGTACGGCTCACCGCACGAGCTCATCCCCGCCTATGTCTGGGACAAGCAGATGGACCTTGCCGTTCTCGGCACGCATGGCCGCAGTGGAGCCTTTGACATCCTTCTGGGCAGCACGGCCGAGTGGATGCTGTCATCCCTCCCCTGCGACATCCTGGTGGTCCGCGAGCCGCGGTCGCTGCCGGCGGCAAGGGCCGAGGCCGGCGCAGCACGGCCTGGCGCATAGGCGGGCCGGCGCCGGCTGCTTCCTGGAACGATCGGATATCCGGCGCCGGCCGGGCGCTATGGCGTGGTGCCCGGTCGCCCGCTTCCGGCAGGATGCCGGACCGCGCGCGGCGCCGCGCGCAGCACGACCCATCCGGCCAGCCCCGCCAGCAGCGAGCCGCCGAGGATGCCGATCTTCACCTCATCCTGCAGCACCGTGTCAGTGGCGAAGGCCAGCATCCCGATGAACAGGCTCATGGTGAAGCCGATGCCGCAGAGCAGCGACACGCCCAGGAGGTGCAGCCAGCCCGCGTGCACCGGCAACTCGGCCAGGCCGAGGCGGATGGTCAGGGCGGCGCTGCCGAACACGCCCACCAACTTGCCCAGGAGCAGGCCGAGGGCGACGCCGAGGGTGAGGTCGCTCAGCAGCGCTTCCGCCGTCACTCCGGCGAAGGAGACGCCGGCATTGGCGAAGCCGAACAGCGGCACAACGCCGAACGCCACCCAGCGGTGCAGCCCGTGTTCCAGACGGTGCAGCGGCGAGCCGAGCATGTCGTCCGGCCGGCCGGGCGCGGGGCGCAACGGAATGGTAAAGGCGAGCGCGACGCCGGCGATGGTGGCGTGCACGCCCGAGCGTAGCACGAGGAACCACAGCACCAGCCCCAACAGCAGGTACGGCAGCAGGCGCATCACCCGCAGCCGGTTCATCGCCGTCAGCACCGCTAGCACGGCGGCGGCCAAGCCGAGATCCGCCACGGACAGGTCGCCCGTGTAGAAGACGGCGATGATCGCCACCGCGCCGAGGTCGTCGATGATCGCCAGCGCGGCGAGGAACACCTTGAGCGAGGTCGGCACGCGCGGCCCGAGCAGCGACAGGACCCCGAGGGCGAAGGCGATGTCGGTGGCCGTCGGGATGGCCCAGCCGCGCAGCGTCGCCGAGTCGCTCCAGTTGAAGGCGGCATAGATCAGCGCCGGCACCGCCATGCCGCCCGCGGCCGCGATCCCGGGCAGGGCGCGGCGCGGCCAGGTCGCGAGCTGCCCGTCCAGCACCTCGCGCTTGATCTCCAGGCCGACGAGCAGGAAGAAGACCGCCATCAGCCCGTCATTGATCCAGTGCAGCAGGCTGAGCGGCCCGAGATAGGCGTGCAACGCGCCGAAATAGATGGACGCGAGCCGCGAATTGGCCACGATCAGGGCCAGCACCGCAGCCGCCATCAGGACGAGCCCGCCCGAGGCCTCGTTGTCCAGGAAGTGCCGCAGCATCGACAGCGGGCGGCGGGGGCGGGCCGTCGTGGCACCATCAGTCATACTGAAACGACTCCTTGCCTGGCGTCACTCCGGCGCCGTCGCGCGGGCAGCCCGGCCGAACGCACCACCATCGGAAGGGATGCGAGTAGCTACTCGCAGCTGGGCATGCTCGCTACACCAGAAGCCGCCATCGGTGGCACGGATCGTGTTGCAGTCGCCGCTGGCCGTCTCGTAATGCCCGAGTACGACGAGCGGGCAGCCGTCCCGCGGATGCAGGAGCCGGTAGCCGATCGGCCGCGCCCGCCCCTCGCGGCGGATCGCATCCAGGTCGCCGCCTCTCAGGGACCCGCCGCGCCACCATGCCGTCCTTGCCGCGTATGCCCGAACGCCCGGCTTCGTCCACGGCCGTTGAGGTGGCCGCGAGGGAAGGCGGCCAGCCCTGCCCCGGCCGTCCGCTCCCGCCTCCGCGGGATCACCGTGCACGCCTCAGCCGCGTGCGCCAGGCGAGCCAGCAGATGCTGGCCATCAGCACGCCGAGCAACAGCGCGGTGAGCAGCAGCGGATCGCTACGGTCGCCGAGCACCGCGGCGAGGTGCCCGGCCATCCAGCCGGGCATCAGCAGCAGCGGCGCCCAGATCACCGCGGAAGCGATGTTGGCGGCCTGGAAGCGCGACTCGGGCATGCGCGTCACCCCGGCGGCGATCGGCACGACGGCCCGCAGCGGGCTCAGGAAGCGCGCGACGAACACTGCGGTGGCGCCCCATTGGCGGAACACCAAGATGGCGCGGGCGTAAGCCCGGCGGTGACGCCGTGGCACGCGCTGCCGCACGGCGGCAGGGCCGAGCGCGCGCGCCGCCCAGTAGCCCAGCGCATCGCCCAGCACGGCCCCCGCGACACAGGCTGCAAGCACTGGCCCGAGCGGCAGCGCGCCCGCGCCGACGAGCGCGCCGAGGCCGAGCAGCAGGGCCGAGCCCGGGATGAACAGCCCGACCACGGGCAGGGACTCGACCAGGGCGATGATGAACACCGCAAGCGGCGCCCAGCCGGCCTGCGCCTCGACCCGGTCGAGGAGCCACCCGGCGAGGTCGCTCGTCATCACTCGCCCCCGGCCGGGCTGGGCGCGGCGCGCTGCGGCGCGGCAAGCGCCACGTCCGTCGCCGAGCGCCCGCGCAACGTGGCGTAGAGCGCCCAGACGAGCAGCGCAGCGGTGACGGCCAGGAAGGCCGCGCTGATCGGCCGCTGCACGAAGACGCCGAGATCTCCGCGCGAGAGCAGCATGGCGCGCCTCAAGTGCTCCTCCATCAACGGGCCAAGGATGAAACCCAGCACCAGCGGCGCCGCTTCGAAGCGCAGCAGCAGCATGGCATAGCCCAGCACGCCGAAGATCATCACCAGGATCACATCGAAGAAGCTGTTGTTGATGCTGAAGACGCCGATGCAGATGAACAGCAGGATCGCAGGATAGAGGATGGCGTAGGGGATCCTCAGCATCCGCACCCAAAGCCCGATCAGTGGGATGTTCAGGATTACCAGCAGGATGTTGCCGATCCAGAAGCTGGCGATCAGGCCCCAGAAGAGTTCCGGGTGCTCCGTCATCAGCCGGGGGCCGGGCTGGATGCCCTGGATGATCAGCGCGCCGAGCATCAGCGCCATCACCGCATCCCCCGGGATGCCGAGCGTGAGGGTCGGTATGAACGCGGTCTGAGCCGCGGCGTTGTTGGCCGATTCCGGTGCCGAGATACCTTCGATCGCGCCCTTGCCGAAGCGGTCCGGGTCCTTCGCGATGCGCTTCTCCACGGCATAGGACATGAAGGAAGCGATGGTGCCGCCCGTGCCGGGCAGCGCGCCGAAGAAGGCGCCCACGCCCGTCCCGCGCAGCATGGGCTTCCAGGCGCGCCGCGCGTCGTCGCGCGTCGGCAGCATGGAGCGCAGCGTGATCCTCTGGCTCGTCATGGTGGAGGAATCCACATTGCCGATACTCTTGATCACCTCCGCTACGCCGAACAGGCCCATGGCCAGCGCAACGAGGCTGATGCCGTCCGACAAGTAGGGGATGCCGAAGGTGAAGCGCTGCTGGCCGGTCTGCACGTCGGTCCCGACCATGCCGAGGCAGAGTCCGAACAGCACCATCGCGATGCCCTTCACCGGCGAGCCTTGCGCCAGCGTCGCCGCCGCGACGAGGCCAAGCAGCATCATCGCGAAGTAGTCCGCCGGCCCGAAGGCGAGCGCCGTCTCCGACAGCTTCGGCGCGAACAGCGTCAGGATGATGATGCCGAGGCTCGCGCCGACGAAGGAGGCGATGGTAGTCATGAACAGCGCGACGCCCGCGCGCCCCTGCTTCGACATAGGGTAGCCGTCGAGGCACGCTACCGCCGCCGAGGGCGTGCCCGGCAGGTTCAGCAGGATGGAAGCGGTCGAGCCGCCGTAGCTGGCGCCGTAATAGATGCCGGCCAGCATGATGATCGCCGTGGTCGCCGGCACGTGGAAGGTTAACGGCAGCAGCATGGAGATCGTGGCGAGCGCCCCGATCCCCGGCAGCACGCCGATGAAGGTGCCGAGGAAGACGCCAAGGAAACAGTAGAGCAGGTTCTCCGGCGAGAAGGCCGTGGCGAAGCCAAAGGCCAGCATACCGAGCGTTTCGGCCATGGGTCAGCGGCTCCAACGGAAGGCGGGGACCGGGATACCGAGCCCCTCGGAGAAGACGGCGACCGCCAGCGCGGAGAGCGCGACGGCGAGGATGGCGGTGCGCAGCAGCCGCACCCGCGTCTCGGCGAAGACGACGATGAAGACCAGCGCGCAGGTGGCGGGCACCAGCCCCAGGGGCTCGATCAGCCAAGCGAAGACGAGACCCCCCGCGATGATGGTCAGCAGCGACCGGATCGCCGGGACCGGCCATTCTCCCTCCCGGAACAGCGCCGGAACCAGGGCCAGCACGCCGAGAGCCGCCACCAGTACGCCGAGCACCGCTGGAAAGAAGCCGGGCCCCATGCGGCGCAGCGAGCCCATATCGTATTCGGCCTGCGCGTAGAAAGCGAACCACAGGCCGAACGCCAGCAGCGCGACGCCGCCGATGATGTCGGTCCAGTCGCGCGACGCACTTCGGTGGCTCGCCATCTCAGCGTCCATCCTCGGTCTGCGCGGATCGTCTGGCTCGGAAGCCGTCCGGGCCCATGTAGCGGCCGCTTGCGCCGGGGCTTGTACCGGCGGACGGCGCCGGCACGGCCTCCGCCCTGACGGGGTCGCCCGGAAGCGCCTCCGCCGCGCGCCTGGCGACTGTCAGCATAGTGAGCGTGCGCATACCCTCTCCTGCAGCGACTTGGTGCCGCCAGCGCTGGTGCGCGGCAGTGCGGCCCGACAAGCCTTAGCGTTGCTATTTGGAAGCCGCGATGTTTTTCTTTGTTGTTCAATAACTTGTCTGGATTTCCGAACCGTTCTGTCCGGCCTGCCGGACCCCGGCCCCGCCCGCGTTCGGATTGGCGGACAGGACACAGCTCGGGCCGCGTCGCCGCTCGACTTCGCCGCCGGGCGGTGCATCCTGCGTTCGGCGCTCCGGCCACCCGCCCCGACACGAAAGGCCATGACGCTGCTCCTCGCCTCGCTCCCCTCCGCGCTGCGCATCCCGCTGCTTGCCGCGGTGGCCGCCTTCGCGGTGGCGATGGTCACCGGTCAGGTCGTCCTCGTTGGTATGGCCCGGCACCTCGACCGTGAGGGGGAGCGGCTCGGCCGGATCTATCTCGACGGCCTCGCCGCCGCCGTCCTGCCGGCACTGCGCGAGGGCGACGCCGCCGCGCTGTCGGTGGTGCTGAACCGCGCGCTCGGCTTCCAGGACGGCGTGCCGGAACGCCACATCCTCGTCGCCGGCCCCGACGACGCGACGCTGGCCAAGGTCGGCGAGGAGCCGGATCCCGGCTGGCCAGCGCCTCTTGCCCGCGGCAGCCGCGGGGCCGTTTGGGAATTGTCCGTCGAGGGCGACACCGCCTGGGCACAGCGTCCGATCCTGGGCGCGGCGGGTCGGCAGCTCGGCCTCATCGCAGTGCTGCTCGACCTCTCCGACCAGGTGCGCTACCGGCGCGGCCTGGAACGGACGCTGTTCGGCACCGCGACAGCCCTGGCCGCATTGGGCGCCGTCCTCGCTGCCTTCGCCTCCCGCCGTGCGCTTCGCCCGCTGCTGCGCGTGACGGAGGCGCTGGGCCGCGCCGGCGCCGGGGATCTCGCGCCGATTCCGCCCGCGGAGATCCCCCCGGCACGGACCGAAGCGGGACGGGTCGCGCTGGCCTTCAACGCGATGGCCGGGCGCCTTGCCGAGCGCGAGCGGCTGCAGGCCCGCCTTGCCGAGCGCGAGCGCGCCGCGCTGCTCGGCCGGCTCGTGGCGACCGTGGCGCACGAGGTCCGCAATCCGCTCGCGGGCATGCTGACCGCGATCGAGACGGCGCGCTGCTTCGGCGAGGACGCCGCGGAGCGCGAGGAGGCACTGGAGGTGCTGGAGCGAGGGCTGCAGCAGGTGGAGGCGGTGGTCTCCGCCACCCTCGCCCTACACCGCGACGACGGCGCGCCGCGGCCGCTCTCGGCGGCGGACCTCGACGACCTGCGTGTCCTGGTCGTGCCCGCGGCGCGACAGCGGCAGGTCGAGCTCGACTGGTGCGTCGAGCTTCCAGACGCCTTCCCCACCCACGCCGCGCAGCTCCGCCAGGCGGTGCTGAACCTGCTGCTGAACGCGATCGCCGCGACACCGCCGGGCGGCCGGGTGACGCTCGAGGCGCGGTTTGCGCCGGAAGGGGACCTGCTGCTCGCCGTCTTGGATGACGGCCCCGGCCTGCCGGCGGAGGCGCGTCAGCGCCTGCTGGGCGCGCCGGAAGCGGCGGTGCCCGTGGATCCCGGCCTCGGCCTCGACGTCGTGCGCCATCTGGCGGGGCGCCTTGGCGGCCGGCTGGCCATCGAGGCGCGGGAGGCCGGGCGGGGCACCCGCGTGCTGCTGCGCCTGCCCGCCTTGCCCGAGCCGGCATGAGCGGCCACGATCTGCCCACCGGGCTCAGGGCGCCCCGTCGAGCGCGAAGGCAACGAGGCTGTCGCCCTGGGCCGTCTGCAGTCGCACATGACCAGCGGCGCTGATGGCGACCTATTGCCGGCCCTCATGCATGCAGGTCATCGGTGGCGGTTCTCGTCCGGCTTCGGCGTGGCGCCGCCGCGGCGCGTCGTGCTCAGCCGCGCACGTCGTGTCTGGCCCGCGCATCGCGAACCGCCTGCGAGACGCGGCCGACCTCGCGCGGATCGGTGCGCAGCATGGGCTCATGCGGCTGCGGGCGCATGCCCGTCGCGGCATGCCGGCCGGCACTGGGATGGTGCCGGCGCGCGGCGGCGCGCTCGAGGCCCAGCGCGCGGCGAGCAATTTCGCCCTGCGTCCAGGGGGCGCGCCGCGGCTTTCTCCAGGCACTGTATCTCGTGGCCCAGGCGCTTCAGGGCCGCGGAGAGGACCTCGCCCTTGCGCTCGGTGCCGGTGTGTCGAGCGCCTCGGCCGCGGCGCAGGGCTCGGCCTTGCCGTACATCTCGCGCCGCTGCTGCCGGGCCCGGTCGCGCGCCTTGTCGCGGCACTCGCGGATAAAGTGCCGCTGCGACCGGAGCTCGTTGAGGTCGAGGCGACAGACCGAGGGATAATGCGTCGGCTCCATGAGTTCCAGCTCGGTCCGGTTGAGCAGCCGGGCTTCAGCTTTCCGTGAGATGGACATATGTCTCCCCTATATTCGGCGGATGCCGGCGACGCGACGGGCGGCGCGGGCCGGCCTGCCGTCGTCAATTGCTGGCCTGCTACTGCGAGATAGTCGCCCGTGAACTACGCTGATTTCAGGCTGGCGCTGGATCGCGGCAGGCGGGCAGCTGTGGTCTGGGGTTGGGCGCGCCGAGGCTGAGGAGCAACGCCAAGAGCCAAGCCAGCCAAGCCCGGAGCAGGCGGAGGTTGTGGCCTGCGGCGGCGAGGATGAGGTTCGCGGCGTCACCCTCGGTGCCGAGGAGGAAGTTGCGGCCGAGGTGGCCGCCGCTTTTCATGTGCCCGATGACGGGCTCGATGGCGTTGCGGCGGCGCCGCTCACGGCGGATGGTGGGCGTGATGCCGCGCTTCTGGCCAGAGAGGACCACGCGGGTGCGGTCGGCGTCGTGGCCACGATAGCCGCGGTCCACGTAGGCGCGCTCGATCGCGACGCCGGTGATGCGCTCGGTCTGGGCGATCCCTACTGCCAGGGTGTGGCCGTCATAGGGGTTGCCCGGCAGGGCGCGGGCGCCGAGCACGAACTGTCCGCCGGGTGCCACGGCGTTGGTGGTAGCGAGCGAGACCTTGCACCCGAACTCGAAGCGGGCGTGGGCTTTGCCCTTGCCGATGCACTCCACCTCCGGGGCGTGCAGCGAGTAGAGCTTCTCGCGACCACGATCTTCGCGTCGCTGCCGCAGTAAGCGTGCGACGAGGCTGAGCGGCCCGGCGAAGGCGGCCTTCGCAGCGGCACTGCCCGCGATTTTGCGGCCGATGTCGCGGAACAGGCGGCCGAGCCAGGTGCGCAGTTGCCGGACCTGCCGCTCCGCCTGACGTGGACGGCCCGAGTAGATGAGCTTCGCTGCCTCACGTTTGGCACGCTTGGCCACGCGCAGGTAGGACTGGCGCAGTCGGATCCCCTGCCGCCGGGCCAACCGCGCCAGGATCTCGATGGCCGGTGGAGCAGCTTGCTGTCTGTTGGATGCGTCACCGCCTTGGACTGGACGGTGGTGTCGATGGTGACGCGCTCGAAGTGCTTCGGCTCAACCGCGCCACCGCGCTCCGCCGCGGCCAGCGTCTCGGCGAGCAGCAGTTCGAGCCGCTCGGGCCCGATGCGCTGGCGCCAGCGGGTCAGCGAAGAGCGGTCGAGCGGCAGAGCGTGCTGGAAGTACGCCTCGCCGCAGAACAGCTGCACATACGGGCTGTCGAGATAGCGCGCGCAGACCGCGTCGTCCGAGAGGCCGTCCATGTGCTTGAGCAGGTGCAGCCCGACCATCAGCCGCGTGGGCCAGCCGGGCCGGCCGCCATCCGTGTAGAGCGCCCCGAACTCCGCCTCGAACCGGCGCCAGTCGATCAGCTCGGCCAGGCGCACCAGCGGGTGCGGCAAATCCACGAGGTTCTGCAGCCGCGCGCGGAAGAGATCCTCCTGTGGCTCGGACTGCGGCTGATGCGGGCGCATCGGCGGGCTCCTTGCCGGGCTGCTGCCAACCGAATCACGCCCCGCCCAGCGCCGCAACACACAGCTGGGTTTGCAAGATTCTGCCCCGCAATTAGTCTTACTGTGTCATTTTGCTCCAGCCCATCCATATGTGGGTTATGGCGAGAGCGATGGAAGGGGCCGCGGGCGTTCGGCGCGGTGAGGCGCGGTTCGCGGCCTATCTGGAGGAGATCTCGGCGGTGCTGGGCCATGCGAGGCGGGCTTCGGCGGCGCGGGCCTACTGCACGGGGCTGCTGCTGCCGGGCGCACGCAAGAGCGTGGAGCCCATGGCGGCGCGGATCGAGCCCGGGCGCGTGCAGGCGCGGCACCAGTCGCTCCATCATGTCGTGGCCAAGGCTGAGTGGAGGGACGCGGCGCTGCTGGCCGCAGTGCGCTGCCAGGTCCTGCCCGCCCTCGCACGGCATGGGCCGGTGCGCTACTGGATCATCGACGACACCGGCTTCCCGAAGCAGGGCGAGCACTCCGTCGGCGTCACGCGGCAATACTGTGGTCAGCTCGGCAAGCAGGACACCTGCCAGGTCGCGGTGAGCCTGTCGGTGGCCAACGATCATGCCAGCCTGCCGATCGCCTATCGGCTCTACCTGCCCGAAACCTGGGCGGGCGACCCCGAGCGGCGCATCAAGGCGGGCGTGCCGGAGGAGATCGGCTTCGCGACCAAGCCCGACATCGCGCTCGGGCAGATCCGCCAGGCGCAAGCGGAAGGCGTGCCGCCCGGCGTGGTGCTGGGTGATGCCGGCTATGGCGTGGAGACCGCCTTCCGGGCGGCCGTCGCCGGGCTGGGCCTCACCTATGTGCTGGGCGTGCAGTCCTCGGCGAGCCTCTGGCCGCCCGGTGAGGCGCCCCTGCCGGCGCCGCCCTATGGCGGGCGCGGACGGCCACCCACCCGGGTCCGGCGCGCCCCGGGACACGCGCCGGTTTCGGCGAAGAAGCTGGCCGAGCGCCTGCCCGCCCGCGCCTGGCGGACCATCACCTGGCGCCAGGGCAGCAGGATGGGGCTGACCTCCCGCTTTGCCGCGCTGCGGGTGCGGCCCGCGCATCGCGACACGCTCCGCTCGGAACCCTGGCCGGAGGAATGGCTGCTGGTCGAGTGGCCGAAGGGCGCCGAGGAGCCGAGCAAATACTGGCTGTCCAACCTGCCGCCGCGGACCGCGCTCAAGGACCTCGTCCACACCGCCAAAGCACGCTGGCTGATCGAGCGGGACTACCAGGAGCTCAAGCAAGAGATCGGGCTCGGGCACTACGAGGGCCGCGGCTGGCGCGGCTTCCACCACCACGCCAGTCTCTGCATCGCAGCCTACGGCTTCCTCATGGCCGAGCGCTGTCTTTTTCCCCCTCCGCGCCGCTTCACCCGCGAGCGGCTCGCGGCACCTGCGCTACCCAAGGGCTTCCTGCCGCGCGGCGCCGCCGATCCGGCCTGAACGCCACGCCCCACACTCCATCAGCACCGTGCGCCGCCGCTTGATCATCGGCCTCGTCAGAGCCCTGCCGCGCTGCCCTTGCTGCCTCCAACCACGCATAAACCAAGCACACCGAGTGACACAGTAAGACTAGGGGCAACCCTGCAAAATCGGATACTTCCCAAGCGCCAGAAAACCGCAGAAAGCCGCCACGCTCAGCATATTTCACGGGTGACGAGATAGCGTCGGTGGCGGCGTCAACGTGCAGCACCTCGACCCTCTCGCTGCGGCTCCTGGCCGTGCACACACGGAAGCTGTCGCCGGCGCGTTCAGTGTCGCCGATCTCGGAGTAACCGCTGGCCCACAGGGCATTCCGGCTCCGCTCCTCGTCCTCGCGGCTTGCCTGCTACACTGCACGGTCGTGCCGGTTTCACCGGGCTGGCCGGTCCGGGGTTGGTCGGGCTGCGCCGTCTACGCCTGCAGGCCGCCGCTCGCGCTGCCGGGCTGGGTCGGATCCGCGCCTGCGCGGCCGCCTAGCCATGTCCGCCGATGAGGAGGACGGCGGCGATCGTGGTGCCCGATGCCGGACAGGAGGTTCTTCATGGCAGCCTGGCTCCGTGGTTTGCGCAGCGCCCGCAGGGCGGGCCGAGCGACCGGCCCGGGGGCGCAGGGCGGCGACAAGCGGCGAAGATGCAGCTGTCGCCTGGGCCCAGTTCCAACATGCGCCGGCGGAGCCCTGTTCTCCTGTCTTCCGCACGCCAAATGGCAGGGCGCCGGGCGAGCCGCGGGTCGGCTGGCCTGGACCGGATGTTCGAGATTGGGAGTGGCGATGTTCGGATTTCCGGACATGGGGGGCCTGCAACGTTCCGGCGGCTGTCCTGGCTGGGCGCTGCGCGGCCTTGCGGCGGCCGGCGAGGCGGTGTTGGCATGAGGACGGTCCTTACCGGCTGCTCGGTGGTGCTGGTCGAGGACGATCCAGTCTTTGGCCGCGCACTCGTGCAGCGGCTCCGGCTCGCCGGCGTCACCACGCATTGGGCGCAGACCGCCACGGAGGGCGCGGCGCTGCTGCGTCGCCACCGCCCGACCCTCGTGCTCTGCGACATCCGCCTGCCCGACG
>JAANMV010003901.1_pt1 | contig 12413 bp, 11 predicted proteins | sample 7279661 | NCBI WGS metagenome assembly JAANMV01 (sample SAMN14094540, study PRJNA606508) | bioreactor metagenome | isolation source: A lab-scale SPAN reactor treating ammonium-rich wastewater day 121 | place: Ireland: Galway | collected 2017-05-16 | reverse complement strand
TTGATGCCGGCGACGTCATTCACCTGCTGCCCGAGGGGGCCGTCTATCGCGAGCAGATTTCGCTCGTCGACATCGGCGGCTTCACCATCGAAGGGCACGATTTTATTACACGATATTGGTCACGGCCCATATAGTCATGCAATGGAACATAGTATTGTAGAAGAAGTGCATCATGAAGAATTATCGTTGTTGTTCATGGAGCAATTGAATAAAGAATTTGATGGAAAATTAGCACTTGCTATTCAAGTTTTTAAAGGTGAATATCATAGAAAATTCATGTTGCAATTGATTTCAAGTCAGTTAGATATGGACCGAATGGATTATCTAAAACGCGATAGTTTTTACAGCGGTGTAGCTGAAGGAAACATCAACAGTGAACGTTTAATTCAAATGATGAACGTGCAAGATGATTATTTGGTTATTGAAGAAAAAGGAATTTACTCAGTTGAAAAGTTTTTGGTGGCTCGAAGATTGATGTATTGGCAAGCGTATTTGCACAAAACAAGTGTTGTGGCGGAATTAATCTTGACCAAAATTTTAAAACGCGCCAAAGAATTAACTCAAAAAGGAATTATGTTGCCTTGTAGCGAATCGTTACAGTTTTTCATGCAAAACAAAATTTCATTGGCAGATTTTGATAAAAGTGTTTTAGATAAGTTTTCGTATTTGGATGATTATGATGTTTTAGGTGCAATCAAAGCTTGGCAATTTCATGATGATTTTGTCCTACAATCACTTTGCCGAATGATACTAAATCGTGATTTACTAAAGATTCAAATGAGTGATGATAAACCAAACAAAGAGAATTTATTAGCGATTAAAAATAAATACATTTCTATTGCTGGAATTTCGGACAAAGAAGCGGATTATTTTGTATTCAAAGGCAAGTTAAAAAATCAAGCGTATAGCAAATCAAGTGAGCCTATTCGTATTTTAAAAAAGGATAAAACCATTGAAGATGTAGTAGAAGCTTCAGATCAATTGCACTTAAAAGCTTTGTCAAAACCAGTAACTAAATACTTTATTTGTTTTCCAAAAGTGGTAATAGAATCTTAACTTTTTAATTTAATTTTATATTTTTGCCAAGTTGAAGTGGAATCAATACATGGTATTGAATGAAAATGCGTATTTTTATATCCCAAAATCTATCTGATTAGATAGTAATAAAATTTTTAAATGAAGTTTACAGCAGCGCAAATAGCAGGCATTTTAGAAGGTGAAGTAGTTGGGGATCCAGATGCTGAAGTTTTTAAATTGTCTAAAATAGAGGAAGGAACCGAAGGGTCTTTGACTTTTTTGGCCAACCCAAAATATATCAATTACATTTATTCTACTCAAGCAACTGTTACGATTGTTAACAATACTTTTGAGCCAGAACAAGAAATAACAACGACTTTAATTAAGGTTGAAGACGCTTATAAATCGTTTTCAAAGTTGTTAGAATATTACAATCAAGTGAAATTAATGAAATCAGGAATTGAGCAACCTTCGGTTATTTCAGAAGGTGTAACTTATGGTTCTGATTTATATTTAGGTAGTTTTTGTTACATTGGTAAAAATGTAACTATTGGAAATAATGTAAAAATTTATCCAAATAGTTTCATTGGTGATAACGTAACTATTGGTGATGATTGTGTTTTCTTTGCTGGTGTTCGAATTTATTCGGAAACGGTTATTGGAAATAGATGTACCATTCATTCAGGAACAATCATTGGTTCAGACGGATTTGGTTTTGCACCTCAAGAAGACGGAACGTATGTAAAAGTACCACAAATTGGAAATGTTATTATTGAAGATGATGTAGAAATTGGTGCTTGTACAACGGTTGATAGAGCTACTTTAGGTTCAACTATCATTAGAAAAGGAGTGAAATTGGATAATCACATTCAAGTTGCTCACAATGTTGAAATTGGTGAAAACACCGTAATCGCGGCACAAACCGGAATTGCAGGAACAACCAAAATTGGTAAAAACTGTTTAATTGGTGGTCAAGTAGGTTTTGCTGGACATTTAGTAATTGGTGATGGTGTTAAAATTCAAGCGCAATCAGGAATTGGTAAAAATCTAGAAGCTGGAGAAGTAGTTCAAGGAAGCCCTGCATTTAATTATGGAGATTTCGCAAAATCATTCGTGCATTTCAGAAATTTACCAAAGATTGTCACCGATTTAGAAGAATTGAAAAATAAAATTAAATAATTTAAAATTTTTATCATGGCGAAGCAAACAACAATTGCTGCAGAAATATCATTAAAAGGTGTAGGTTTACATACAGGTCAAGAAGTTACAATGACTTTTAAACCAGCTCCTGTAAACAACGGATTTACATTTGTACGTGTAGATTTAGAAGGACAACCAATTATTGAAGCTGATGCAAATTATGTTGTAAATACGCAACGAGGAACTAATTTAGAAAAATTAGGAGTAATGATTCAAACTCCAGAGCATGTTTTAGCAGCGCTTGTGGGATGCGATTTAGATAACGTTATCATCGAGTTAAATGCTTCTGAACTTCCTATTATGGATGGTTCTTCTAAATATTTCGTTGAAGCTATAGAGAAAGTCGGAATTGTTGAGCAAGAAGCTGAGCGAAAAGTATACGTTGTAAAAGAGGTTATCTCTTATTTAGATGAAACGACAGGAAGTGAAATTACTGTAATTCCTTCTGATGACTATTGTGTTACTGCAATGGTAGATTTTGGTACTAAAGTTTTAGGTACTCAAAATGCTACTATGAAAAGCATAAAAGAGTTTAAATCTGAAATCGCTGATTGTAGAACGTTTAGTTTCTTACATGAGTTGGAATCACTTTTAAATAATGGTTTGATTAAAGGTGGCGATTTAAATAACGCTATTGTTTATGTTGACAAAGAAATTTCAGCTGAAACAATGGAAAATTTAAAGAAAGCTTTCAATAAAGATACTATTTCAGTTAAATCTAACGGAATTTTAGATAACCTTACATTGCATTTCCCAAACGAAGCTGCTCGTCATAAATTGCTTGATGTCGTTGGTGATTTATCTTTAATTGGAACAAGAATTCAAGGAAAAGTTATTGCCAACAAGCCTGGACATTATGTAAATACACAGTTTGCCAAGAAAATTGCTAAAATCATTAAATTAGAAGAGCGTAATAATGTTCCTAGTTATGATATCAACAAAGAACCTGTAATGGATATTCATGGTATTATGGATTTATTACCACACAGACCACCTTTCTTGTTGGTTGATAAAATTTTAGAATTATCAGAAACGCATGTTGTAGGATTAAAAAATGTTACAATGAATGAAGATTTCTTCGTTGGACATTTTCCAGGTGCACCAGTAATGCCAGGAGTTTTACAAATTGAAGCTATGGCACAAACAGGTGGAATCTTAATTTTAAGCACCGTTCCAGATCCAGAAAATTACTTAACATATTTTATGAAAATTGATAATGTTAAGTTCAAAAATAAAGTATTACCAGGGGATACCTTGTTCTTTAAGTGTGATTTGATCTCGCCTATTAGAAGAGGAATTTGTCACATGCAAGCGTATGCGTATGCTAATGGTAAATTAGTTTCAGAAGCCGAATTAATGGCACAAATTGTTAAAGTAAAATAAAGATATATGAATCAACCATTAGCTTATGTGCACCCAGGTGCTAAAATAGCAAGAAACGTAGTAATTGACCCTTTTACTACCATTCATAATAATGTTGAAATAGGTGAGGGAACTTGGATTGGTTCAAACGTTACCATTATGGAAGGTGCTCGTATCGGTAAAAATTGTAATATATTTCCTGGTGCGGTAATTTCAGCGGTTCCTCAAGATTTAAAATTTGGAGGCGAAGATTCATTGGCTGTTATTGGTGATAATACAACAATTAGAGAGTGTGTAACAATCAATAGAGGTACAGTGGCTTCTGGTCAAACCGTGATTGGAAAAAATTGTTTGATCATGGCTACAGCTCACATTGCTCATGATTGTCATATTGGAGATAATGCTATCATTGTAAATGGTGTTGCTTTGGCTGGACACGTTACGGTAGGTAATTTTGCGATCATTGGAGGTTTAGCTGCGGTACATCAATTCATCTCTATTGGAGATCATGCTATGATTTCTGGTGGTTCATTGGTTCGTAAAGATGTTCCTCCATTTACAAAAGCTGCAAAAGAGCCGTTGTCTTATGTTGGAATCAACTCAGTAGGATTAAGAAGAAGAGGTTTCTCAACTGAAAAAATCAGAGAAATTCAGGATATTTACCGAATTTTATATCAAAAAAACTACAATACTTCTCAAGCGGTTAGTATCATTGAAGCTGAAATGGAAGCTACACCAGAAAGAGATGAGATTTTAGATTTCATACGAAATTCTTCTCGAGGAATTATGAAGGGATATACAAGTTCAATTTAAAATTTAAAAATAGTTAATAAACATAAATAATTACAATGGCAACAACTGCAGATATTAGAAACGGATTATGTATTAAGTATAACAATGATATTTACAAAATCATTGAGTTTTTACACGTTAAACCTGGAAAAGGTCCAGCTTTCGTAAGAACTAAATTAAAATCATTGACAAACGGTAAAGTTTTAGATAATACGTTTTCAGCAGGACATAAAATTGAAGAAGTTCGTGTAGAAACACATACTTTCCAATATTTATATGCTGAAGGAGATCAGTTTCACTTCATGAACAACGAATCTTTTGAACAAATTACGTTAGACAAAAAAGTATTAGATGCTCCAGATTTGTTGAAAGAAGGAACAAACGTAATGATTCAAATCAATGCTGAAACTGAAGCGCCTTTATCAGTTGATATGCCAGCTTCTATTATTTTAGAAGTGACTTATGCTGAGCCAGGAGTTAAAGGAAATACAGCTACAAATGCTACAAAACCAGCAACTGTTGAAACAGGAGCTACTGTAAACGTTCCGTTGTTTATCAATGAAGGTGATAAAATCAAAATTGATACAGCAACTGGAAACTACATGGAAAGAGTAAAAGAATAATTGATAGTAAAATTGAAGAGTAATTAGTAAATAGCCAAGCAACTAATTACTCTTTTATATTTTATTTATCATTAATTACTATCCACTAATCAATATTAAATGAAATTTCCAAAAGTTTATCCTCTAAAAGAAATTGCCCAAATTATCAATTGTGATTTTGTAGGTGATGCCGATTTTCCAGTTCACGGTATGAATGAGATTCATGTGGTAGAACCTGGCGACATCGTATTTGTAGATCATCCAAAATATTATGACAAAGCACTTCAATCGGCAGCTACTATTGTTTTAATTAACAAAGAAGTAGAATGTCCAGAAGGAAAAGCGTTATTGATTTCTGATGATCCTTTTAGAGATTTCAATAAACTAACGAAACATTTCAGACCTTTTCAAGCTTCGAATGCTGCGATTTCAGATTCGGCTAAAATCGGAGAAGGAACAATTATTCAACCGAATTGTTTTATCGGACATAATGTTCAAATTGGTAAAAATTGTTTGATTCATGCCAATGTTACGATTTACGATAACACCGTAATTGGTGATAACGTAATGATTCACGCTGGAACCATTTTAGGAGCTGATGCCTTTTATTACAAAAAACGTCCAGAAGGTTTTGACCAATTGTTATCAGGTGGGCGAGTAGTGATTGAAGATAATGTAGGAATCGGAGCTTTGTGTACAATTGACAAAGGAGTTACAGGCGATACCACTATCGGAGCTGGGACTAAAATAGACAATCAAGTACATGTAGGACACGATACCGTCATTGGAAAAAAATGTTTGATTGCTTCACAAACTGGAATTGCAGGTTGTGTGGTTATCGAAGATGAAGTAACGCTTTGGGGACAAGTTGGTACAACAAGTGGAATTACTATTGGAACAAAAGCTGTAGTAATGGGACAAACCGGTGTTACCAAATCAATCGAAGGTGGGAAAACTTATTTTGGAACTCCAATTGAAGAATCGCGTGAGAAATTAAAACAATTAGCCAACGTAAAACGAATTCCTGAAATCATTGAAAAATTAAAGCAAAATGATAAATAGAGCGAAAATCGAATTTTTGTATAAAGAAGATGGTATGCGGAATGATGTTTTTTTAAACGATCTTTTGCACGATGATTTTATTTTGGATTGGGACAGTTCACAAGGAAATGTCAACATGACCAAAGAAGATATTATTAATTTGGCAAAAGAGTTAAAACAAAATTACGTGGATTCCTTTATGGAAATTTCTCACTTTATTGAAAGTGATAATCAAATCGTGGTGAAATATAATCATAAAGTAACTACTATCGAAAATCCAAAAGAGTTTGTTCTTATTGCAAAAGTTGTTGCTATTTGGGAATTTGAAGACGATAAAATTAAAAAAGGATATCAAATTAGCAAACCTAATTAAAAAAATACAATAAAAATTACGTGATTATTTGGTAAAAAACTTACTTTTGCATCACAAATTTAAACACAATTTAATTCATATATCATGAGCGTTTTAGTAAATAAAAATTCAAAAATAATTGTACAAGGATTTACAGGTAGCGAAGGAACTTTCCACGCTTCTCAAATGATTGAGTACGGAACAAATGTTGTAGGTGGTGTAACTCCAGGAAAAGGTGGTTCAACACATTTAGACAGACCCGTTTTTAACACAGTTAAAGATGCTGTTGAAAAAGCTGGAGCTGATACTTCAATTATCTTCGTTCCGCCAGCATTTGCTGCTGATGCAATTATGGAAGCTGCTGAAGCGGGTATCAAAGTAATCATTTGTATTACTGAAGGTATTCCAGTTGCAGATATGATTAAAGCGTATGATTATATTAAAGGAAAAGATTGCCGTTTAGTTGGACCTAACTGTCCAGGTGTAATCACTCCAGAAGAAGCTAAAGTTGGTATTATGCCAGGTTTCGTTTTCAAAAAAGGAACAGTTGGAATTGTATCTAAATCAGGTACTTTAACATATGAAGCTGCTGACCAAGTTGTAAAACAAGGATTAGGAATTACTACAGCTATCGGAATTGGTGGTGACCCAATCATCGGAACAACTACTAAAGAAGCAGTAGAATTATTAATGAACGATCCAGAAACTGAAATCATCATTATGATTGGTGAAATCGGAGGTCAATTAGAAGCAGATGCTGCTCGTTGGATTAAAGCTGACGGAAACCGTAAACCAGTTGTTGGATTTATCGCAGGTGAAACGGCTCCAAAAGGAAGAACAATGGGTCACGCAGGTGCAATCGTTGGTGGTGCTGATGATACAGCTGAAGCTAAAAAACGTATCATGAGAGAAAACGGAATTCACGTGGTAGATTCTCCAGCTGAAATTGGTAAAAAAGTAAAAGAAGTTTTAGGGTAATCCTCAAAACTATATAAAACAAAAAGTCCCGATTAAATCGGGACTTTTTTTATATTAATTCAGCACTTAAGCCTGCATCTAATAAAGCGGAACATTGTGGTTTTAACTCTTCTAGAGACCCTGTTTTAACGGTACATTTTCCTTTATAATGTACCAGAATGGCACATTGCTCTGCTTGTAAATCATCATGATTACATACTCGTATTAAAGTATCAATTACATGATCAAAAGTATTAACATCATCATTGTGTAATACAATTTCATGATTTAAACCAATAGCTTCTTCAACTAAAATTCTTCGATTTTGTTCGGCCTTTGCCATTTCTGCTTTTCCTGCCATTTCTTGTTGCCACACGTTATATCTTGGCAAACCAAACATTAAAGCTGCAATAAAAACAAATACAATTACAACAATACCCGTAATTAATTTACCTAAATTTCTCTTTTCCATTTTTTATAGTTTTAGTTTACCTATTATACGTAAAAAATGAAAAATGTTACAAAAAATCCCAAACTTTTAGGTTTGGGATTTTTGATATTGGCACATTGGCTTATTGATACATTTTATGTTATCCCACCAAGTTAATAATCTTACCTGGAACGATAATCACTTTATTTGGTGTTCTTCCTTGTAATTGATTTTGTGTTCTTTCGTCTGCCATTACAATTTCTTCGATTTGAGAAGCGGTTAAATCTAAAGGCAATTTAATTGTAAAACGCATTTTTCCATTGAATGAAACTGGATATTCTTTCTCCGATTCTACTAAATATTTCTCTTCGAATTTAGGGAAAGCTACCGTTGCCACAGAACCTTCGTGACCCAAAGCACTCCATAATTCCTCTGCAATATGAGGCGCGTAAGGCGAAACTAAAACCGCTAATGGTTCTAAAATCGCTCGGTGATGGCATTTTTGTTGGGCCAATTCATTCACACAAATCATAAATTGTGAAACCGACGTATTGAAAGAGAAATTCTCGATATCTTCTGTAACCTTTTTAATGGTTTTGTGTAGCGATTTGTACATATCTGCGGTTGGTTCATCATTAGTGATGTTCAAACCATTGTCATCAAAATACAAACGCCATAATTTTTTCAAGAAACCGTAAACCCCTGTAATACCAGCAGTATTCCAAGGTTTTGCTTGCTCTAATGGCCCTAAAAACATTTCATACAAACGCAACGTATCGGCACCATATTCATTACAAATATCATCTGGATTTACTACGTTGTATTTCGATTTTGACATTTTTTCTACTTCACGACCTACAATGTATTTTCCATCTTCTAAAATGAATTCTGCATCTTTATAATCAGAATATAATGGATGTGCTTTGAATTTTTCGATGTCTAATTCGTTAGTGACATCATTTATACAAGATAAATCTACATGGATTGGAACAAAATCAAGATTCAAACTCACAGTTATATTTATAAATTCTGGAAATTTATCTTGGATTATTTTTTTAAATCTTATTTCAATTTCATTGATAGTTTCATTAATTCTCTGAGTATCTATATTTTTATCTAATTTATCAATAACAGATTTCGAAAAAAGAATTGGATACTTGTTAACTAATTCTGTCGTTAAACTTTCCATTTGTCTTTTTGAATCTCCTTCTTCTGCCCAAATTACACTGAAATAAGTTCTATAAACAAAAGCACTCATTCCCAAAATCATTCCCTGATTAATCAATTTCTTGAACGGTTCTTCTGTTGGAGCGAAACCTCTGTCTTTTAAGAATTTGTTCCAAAAACGAGAATACAATAAATGTCCGGTTGCGTGCTCGCTTCCGCCAATGTATAAATCTACGTTTTCCCAATATTTTAATGCTTCTTCATTCGCAAATTCTTCAGTGTTGTGTGCATCCATATAACGCATCCAATACCAAGAAGAACCTGCCCAACCTGGCATCGTATTTAATTCTAACGGGAAAACATTCACGTTATCTATTAACTGATTACTAACCACTGAACACTGAACACTATCCCAAGCCCAAACCGTTGCGTTACCTAATGGTGGTTGGCCGTCTTCGGTTGGTAAGTATTTTTCTACTTCTGGTAGCACGATTGGTAAGTGTTTTTTATCAATCATTTGTGGTAAACCATTCACGTAATATACTGGAAATGGTTCGCCCCAATAGCGTTGGCGAGAGAAAACCGCATCACGTAAACGGTAATTTACTTTGGCTTTTCCTGCGCCTATTTTTTCTAATGCTTCGATTACTTTTTTCGTTCCAGTTTTGTAATCCAATCCGTTTAAGAAATCCGAATTTACTAATTCGAAACCACCTTTTTCACCGTAAGCAGCTTCTGAAATATCTTGATTGAAAATATTTTTAATTTCAGGCATTCCGTTAGTTCCTTTGAAGAAATTCGCGAAAGCATAATCACGCTCATCACCACATGGAACCGCCATAACAGCACCTGTTCCGTAACCTGCTAATACGTAATCGCCAATCCAAACTGGAATAGGTTCTTTGGTAAACGGATGTTCCGCATACGCACCTGTGAAAACACCTGAAATGGTTTTCACATCGGCCATTCTTTCACGTTCTGAACGTTTTGCCGTTGCTTCAATATAAGCATCAACTGCAGCTTTTTGTTCGGGAGTGGTTATTTTTGCTACCAATTCATGTTCTGGAGCTAGCGTCATAAATGTTACGCCAAAAATAGTATCAGGTCGTGTTGTAAAAACATCTATAACTTCATCGTGATTTTTCACTTTAAAAGTCACAGCCGCGCCAACCGATTTTCCAATCCAGTTTCTTTGTGATTCTTTGATAGATTCGCTCCAATCGATAGTGTCTAATCCTTGTAACAAACGCTCCGCGTAAGCAGAAATTCGCATCGACCATTGTGTCATTTTTTTACGAATAACAGGATGTCCACCACGTTCTGAAACACCGTTTACGATTTCGTCATTCGCCAAAACCGTTCCTAATGCCGGGCACCAGTTTACTTCAGTCTCGGCTAAATAGGTTAATCTATATTGTAATAAGATTTTTTGTTGTTCTTCAGAAGAAAACGACTTCCAATCTTCAGCTGAAAAAGACAAGATATTATCATCACAAACTGCATTAACATTGGTATTTCCGTTTTTCTCGAACTCTTGAATTAAGGTACAAATGCTTTCCGCTTTATCGGACGTTTTATTGTACCAAGATTCGAATAATTGAATGAAAATCCACTGTGTATGTTTGTAATAATCAGGATTTGAAGTACGAACTTCTCTGCTCCAATCAAACGAAAATCCGATTTTATCCAATTGTTCACGGTAACGTGCAATGTTCTCACGAGTTGTTTTTTCTGGATGTTGCCCGGTTTGAATCGCATATTGTTCCGCTGGCAAACCAAAAGAATCGTAACCTTGTGGATGCAATACATTAAACCCTTGATGTCTTTTATAACGCGCCACAATATCAGAAGCAATGTAACCCAGCGGATGCCCAACGTGTAAACCCGCTCCCGAAGGATAAGGAAACATATCTAATACATAGTATTTTGGTTTGTCTGAATTATTTGATGCAGCAAAAGTTTGGTTTTCTGCCCAATATTGTTGCCATTTGGCTTCGATTTCGTTATGGAAGTACTTCATTATTTTAGTTTTCAGTCTCAGTTTTCAGTCTCAGTTTTTAGCCTCAATTTGAACAACTGATGACTGCGACTGTGACTGACCACTATTTTTTTCGGTGCAAAAATACATTTTATAATACTAAAGTTAAAACTTTGTTGTTATATTCTATGTAAACAAAATTTCTTTACTATTTTTACGGCTTAAATAGAATTATATGGCATCATCTTTTGAAAATTACAACAAACGACGTTTGATATCTTCTTACTTTTCGGTAGTATTGAGTATCTTTTTAGTATTGTTCCTTTTAGGGGCTTTAGGACTTTTTGTAATTAATTCGAAAAAGATAACCAACGATTTTAAAGAAAATATTCCTATGACCGTTTTCTTTGATAACGATGCAAATGATTCTATCATCAGTGCTTTTGATACTGAAATGAAAAATGCAAAATTCATCAAAGAATATGCGTTTGTTCACAAGGATAGTGCTGCTAAAAATAATGTGGACATCGTTGGTAAAGATTTTATGGAGTTTTTAGGATTCAATCCACTTCAAAATTCATTTGATATTCACTTAAAAGGAGATTACGTTAATGCAGATAGTATCAAGAAAATTGAGCGTAACATTCGTAAAAACGAAATGGTTTCGGAAATTATCTATGATAAAGAATTAGTTGACATGGTAAACGAGAACGTAACAAAAATCACGTTTTGGATTTTAATCATCAGCGGAATTTTAACGGTTGTAGCGATGTTGTTAATCAACAGTTCTATGCGATTGTCGATTTACTCACACCGATTCACTATTAAAACCATGCAAATGGTAGGTGCTACAAAATCGTTCATCAGAAAACCTTTTATATGGAGAAGTATTAAATTAGGATTAATTGGTTCTGGACTAGCTATTATCGGAATTATCGCTTTAGCTATTTATGTAGATGGGTTATTCCCAAGTTTAGGCATTGCTAAAGATTACGTTTCGCTGGGAATAGTAATTACAGGTGTTTTAGGAATTGGAATTCTAATCACTTGGATTAGTACCTTCTTTGCTACGCAACGTTTCTTGAATTTAAAAACAGACGATCTTTATTAGTATTCAGTGTTCAGTTTACAGTGCTCAGTGGATTTAAAAAAACATAAAAATGGAAAATAATAACAAACCGGAATTTCTTTTTGATAAGATAAACTATAAAATTCTTTTAGTTGGATTAGCCGTTATTGCTCTAGGATTTATCCTAATGAGCGGTGGCGGAAGCGACGATCCAAATGTTTTTAAAGCAGATGAATTATTCAGTTTTAGAAGAATCCGCTTAGCTCCAACCGTAGTTTTAATTGGATTCGGAATTACGATTTATTCGATTTTAAAAAATCCGAAGAAGTAATACTTTATGGATATTTTTCAAGCTATTATCATTGCCATTATTGAAGGTCTAACGGAATATTTACCCGTTTCTTCAACGGGACACATGATTTTTACGAGTTCTTATTTTGGAATTG